>Ga0209061_1002096_pt1 | contig 27496 bp, 22 predicted proteins | sample Coa_R1_10_FD_187157 | JGI IMG/M metagenome (GOLD analysis project Ga0209061, IMG submission 187157) | Surface soil microbial communities from Centralia Pennsylvania, which are recovering from an underground coalmine fire - Coalmine... | ecosystem: Environmental > Terrestrial > Soil >... | reverse complement strand
TCGACCCGCGTACGGAAAACGAGAGCAACGTCGGCCGACCCATCCCGATCGTCGAACACGGCGCCGCTGTCCGTGAATTGTTCTAAGACAACTCACCACAGAGAACACAGAGGAGAAAAACACAGAAAAGAAGAAAAAGAGACAAAAGGACAACAGAGATACATTAAATATTTCTGTAGCCTGGTAGCTTTCTTCTTTTCTTCTCTATGTTCTCTGAGGTTAGTTCGCCCGGGAGAAAATGATGCGAAGTACCGCATTCCTTTTGATTCTGGTTGGGGTGGTCGGCGCCTCGGCCGCAGAGGTCGAGAGCCGAGTGTTGACGCACTATTTACCACAGGATTTTCTCGAAACCGCCGTACGCAGCGAAAAATGGACCTCGTTGGCGCTTCCTGTCAAGGGCGGACTGCGCAAGGGCGACGTGGTACGCATCTGGGCCGGTGGCCTGATCGATCGCGGCAATGGCGAACAGCCCGGTCAGAACGTCAACGGTCCCGACGGCGCGACGATTGATGAAGCCTCCCGGCTAGCTTTGGCGCCGGATGCAGCGCTGGCCTTCGCCCTGCTTTTCAAAGCCGAGACTTCGGGAATTCACAAATGCCGCTCTGCCGGCAAACCATTGGAAATCAAGCTCAATCGCGACAACGAAACATTGTGGATCGGTTTCAACGACGAGCGCGGCCGGTATCTGGATAATCACCTCGGTCAGGGCCGCCGTCACGAACATGACCCGCTCTGGGTGCGTATCGAAGTGGTACGGATCATCGTGGACTAATCATTTCTCGGAATATCTCTATGCCAAAAGTCACCATTAGCGTTCCCCATCAACTCGGCCGCGAGGAAGCCAGGCGGCGGATTGACGAACTGGCGTCGCATCTCCAAAGCCAGTCCGGCAGTCTGTTGAAAGGCGTCGAACAACATTGGGACGGTGACACGCTGCATTTCGTCGTCGGGGCTGCCGGCCAGTCTATCTCCGGCACCGCTCACGTCGCGGAGCAAACCGTGAATTTGGAGATTGCCCTGCCCTGGATGCTGTCGCTCCTGGCCGGCACGGTAAAAAAACAAGTCGAGCAGCAAGCCCGCGATTTACTGGGGCACCGTCCGGGTTAACAACGCCTCTACGAAGCAGAGTGAACTGTAGCAGGATCGAAAAGCAGCGGAAAAAACTGCCCCTCGACTTTCTGTCCCTTGCCGATGACCGGCACACCTCGCAGCAGCGGCGCATTCGTGTTGGAGACGATGCCGTCGCGGAAGACGTTGAGGACCGTGGCCCGGCGTTGACGATCCGTCCGATTCTCGTAAGAGCCGTGGACCATCAACGGATGATGAAACGCTGCCTCGCCTTTTTTCAGCTCGATGGCGATCGGCTGAAACTTCGCCTTTTGCTCCGGCGTCAGCACGCTCTGGATAGCGTCCATGTCGCCGGCCAGGCCGGTGATGGGCAGCAGCTCCCAGCGATGACTGCCGGGAACGTAGTGCAAACAGCCGTTGTCGCGCGTGGCATCGTCCAGGCCGATCCAGCAGGTTAGATGCGCCATCGGCTGCGTCCGGGTCCAGTAAGAATAATCCTGGTGCCAGGCGACAACACCGCCGTGATGGGCCGGCTTGCAGAACAGTTGATCGTGCCAGAAACGCACCGCCCCGCCGAGCAGCTGGCTGGCCGGCACTGTGAAAGCGGGATGCCACAAGAGATCGTGAAAGCCCGGCTTGATGCGCCAAGCTCCCAGCGCGTGAAACAGCACGCGCGATGGATCGGGTGATTCGTTCGAGTGAAACTCATGGAAGAGATCGTTGCCAGGATGCTTCGGATCGAACAGCTCTTGCAACTCGCTGCACAGGCGTTCGACCTGTTCGTCGTTGAGGATGCGAATGCCGGAAAGGTAGCCGTTTTCGTGGAAAAAACGCACCTGCTCGTCGCTGAGGCGATAGCGCTGCCATTCGCTCGCCGAGCGCGGCAATACAAATAGATCACTCACCAAATCATGGCGCCGAGATAAATCTTCGATCATACCCCCTTCTCCGTACCTGGCAGGCTTCATACGGTGATATTGCTGTCACTGTACGATCTTCGCCCGGCGTTTTCCAGAGAGCGAGGGAATCATGCAGGCATCGTTTCTGGCCGAGAAGTTCGCCGCCGCATTGCCCTATGATCGTTACGTCCGCACCGGCAACGGCGAACAGCAACAGCGTTGGCAACAGGTCTACGCAGCGGCGCAATTAACGGAACCGCAGAAACAACTCGTCGCCAGCTTTGTGCGCGACATGAAAGTGTTGATTGTCAGCGGCGTCTGGTGTGGGGACTGTATCCAGCAATGCCCGCTCTTGCAACGCATCGCCGAGGCCAATCCGGCACGGATCGACCTGCGCCTGCTCGATCGCGATCAGCACCGTGATTTGACGGAAAAAGTGCGCATCAATGGCGGCGATCGTGTGCCGGTGGCGCTGTTTCTCGCCGAGGACCACGAATTATGTTCGGTCTTTGGCGATCGCACACTTCACCGCTATCGTGCTTTGGCTGCCCGGCAATTGGGACCGTCGTGTCCTACGGGCATCGTCCCGCCGGGGGCCGAGGAGTTGGCAGCGACACTGCAAGATTGGCTCAACGAATTTGAGCGCATTCAATTAATGCTGCGTTTGAGCGCTCGGCTGCGGCAGAAACATAACGATTGACGTTGACGCTGGCAGTGCGCAAGCTTCCGCCAGAGTTTGCGCTAACTGTCCTCAAAGTCCTTTCGCCTCTTCTCTTTGGACCGCAGCTAGTTCCTCAGTAGTGAGGAAGCGCCGGTTGGAACATCCCTGATTAGGGATCACCGGAAACCACTGAATCTGCTTGAGGCTGTCCGCTAACAAGCTCCCGCAGCTCGTGACGGCAAGTTGCCGAACCAGGCAACGCATACTTCCTCACGCTTCCTGTTGCAAGCGCTGCAACGCATCCTCGGCATCGGGCGCCAGCGGGTTGCCCTCGTAGGCCGTCACCTGCTTGTAGCATTTCACGGCACGGACACGGTCGCCGAGTTGTTCGTATGCCTGGCCCAGTTTATACAGCGTCCGCGCTCCGCTTTTGGCGCTGTGGCGGAAATCGATCAGGCACGGCACGGCCAAATCAGGCCGGCCTACTTCGAGATACAAATCGCTGAGCAGTTGGCAGCTTTGGTACCAGGCATCCTCGTCTTCGCTGCTGGCGAACTTCTCCGGCTTGGGATTGCGCACCTCTTCGAGCGTGGCAATAGCGCGGTCGCGCTCGCCGTAGCGCAGCAGCACCTTGGCCAGCAACACTTTCACCATCCGGCACTCCGGCATCATCACCAACGCCAGCTGAATCAGATGATGCGCCACGTCCAGCCATTCGACATCGGTGTACATCCGGCCATCGAGGATCGAACGGGCCTTGCGCACACAGTAATGGAAATCGAACCACGGACGCACCGACTCGATGCGCTCCCGGATCTGCTCTGGCATCACCGAATAGTAATAGCGGTCCTTGCGCTCGAGCAGATCTTTGTCCTTGGGATTGTAAACCAGCGCCTGATCAGTGACGCGCATTGCGGACAAAGCATCTCCTTTTTTCTCATAAAGGCTGGCCAACGTTCGCAGCGTCTCCAGGCCGGCGCGTTCGGACTCGGCATAGAGGTGATAATTCTCGATGGCAGCGTCGATGTCGCCGCGGGCCAGGGCATCCTCGCCCAGCAGCTTGACAGTAGCGAAGTAGGCTTGGCGCTCGGCCTCGGCGAGATTGTTAGGGCCGACGGCCAAGCCAGCGCGTTTGGCCAATTCGTAATGGTGCCGCGCTTCCTCAAGGTGGCCGGCACGCTGGTGGGCCTGGGCGACCTGGACGAAGAGGGTCGGCCCCAAGAATGGCAGACCGCGCGCCGCCAAGCGCAGATATTCACCGCCGCGCCGCCAACGGGCATTGTCATCGATGAGCGCCAAGCCGAGTTGTTGTGCGTATTCGTGGTCGAAATAGCGAGCGGGAGCTGTCTCCCCCCCGGTCTCACCTTTCACGAAGGCGTTGTATTCCTCTTCCGTCACGTCTTGATAAAGAATTCTTTTAAGACCCCAAATTGTTTGATCGTCGGGATGGTCGGCCAAATGGCGTTCGACGGCGGCGATCGCCTCCATGCGGCGGCCTGGCAAGACCAGTTGCGGCTGGCCGACCCGGCGGCGCAGTTCCTCGTGCAACAAGAGTGCCAGCTGCCAGGCTGCGAGAAGGACGCTTTGCCGTTGCGGATTGCCAGGACCATAGTGCGAAGGATCGAGGACATGCTCCAGCTCCTTGGCCGCCTCGTCGTAACGGCGGGCGTGGGTATAGGCGACGGCACGCCAGTAATCAACGGGCGGCTTCATACTCGGCTGCAAACGCAGCACCAGATCGAGCAGGCGATGTACCTCATCAAGCTGGGCGGCGGATGGTCCCGGTTGCAACAACAGTGAGCCGGCCCGCTGCAAGCACAGATCGAGATCGACCAGGGCCAAGGTTGGCGGATCGTTGGCCAATTGATCGAGATCGAGCAAACGGTGAACGTCCCAAAAGCCCTCGCGGGCCAGGCGATTGTTGGGATCGAGCTGCAAAGCCCGGCGGAACGCTTGCAAGGCCCGGCGATAACGGCCGACTCGCGCGTAACTGAGACCGCGAAAGGCGTGCTTGAGCACGCGCAAGCCCGGCAGCACTTTCATCGTATAGCCGAAATACAACAGTAGCGGCAATAAAAACGCTATCGACCGATATTGCATATGATCATATGTCAAGATGCCCAACCCGAGACCGAGATTGGCGCACATGAGGCCGATCTCGATTTCCGTTTCTTCCTCATGGCCGGCGAAGGTCAACAGATAGAGAAAGGGAATGCTGAGCAGGATCTGCACGGCGAAGACCGTCGGATCGCCGAGTTGATGCTTCGGGGTGAGGTTGCCGAACTGACCGAGCCAGTAGAGTAATCCGCTGGCCAGTCCGGCCGCCAGCGCCAGGATCAGACTGATGCGTGTCAGACGATGGCGCACCTGTCGTAGCGAACCGAAGGCGAGTCCGGCAAGAGCGCCGCCGCCCAGTACCGGCAGAAACAACTCCTGAAGCTGCGGTTGTTCGCCAACTTGCTGGCGTACCCAGGCGATGCCGGCGAACGTGCCGCCGAGGATGCCAGCATAAACCAGCGTCGGGCTTTCCAGCAGCAAAAACAATGTGAAAATCAGCAGCCGGCCCCGGACTCGATAGCCTTCGCGTACCTTGGCCAATCCCGCCACCATGAGAGCGAGAACAAGTCCGCCCAGGGCCAAGAGATTAACGTACGCCAGGGCTTGCCAGCCGAATTGCGGCATCGCGGCCTGTTGCAAGGCGGCGTACAGAATGAGGCCGAGGTAAACACCTTTGAGGAGATATTCGGTTTGCAGCCAGCGCATGATCGATGCCGTTGTGCTGAGGTTTCGGGTTGGTGGGTCTGTTGTGAAGAGTAACGAGTTTCGAGGCAGATGGGAAGTGGCGCAAGCGGTCCTTCCTACCTGCGTTTCAGCACCGCTGTCCCGCCATTCCCGCGATCCGTGCCAGGCTCCCCCACAGCTAGAACGTCTATCCGCCCACCGCAACCGGCTCCGGCCGGATGGACTCGGCCAAGAACCGCTAGACTCCATAAGTGATGTTGTCCGTCACGGGCGGCAGCGCGACGTGGCCATCGCGATAGAGCGTGTTCCAGTTGGCCGCGCCCGTGGAGACGCACGCATGTTGCGATGGTTACACTCCAGGAATAGAGGATGGGAGAAGCTTTTGCAAACACCTGCTTGCTTTGTTCTCAAGGACGATCGGAATTTCGGATCGGTGTTGCGCCAATCAATATCACCGCCGAGCGCGGTGACACGATGTAATGATCCGCCGGACGCAGCGGCACGGCTTGCGTCTCCTCGACAATATCGTCCGGCGACGGCAGGTTCGTATCCACCAGTCGCCGCCAACGCCATTGCCCATCGTGCGGCGGCAGGTTGAAGCGCTGGCTTTCCCAATGGGCGTTGAACATCACGTACAGATCGGGATGACCGTGCCAGCCGTGCAGTTGGAAGGCCAATGTCCGCGATTGGCCCGTCCAGTCTGGATTGCCAACGTGAACACCGTGCCAGCGGACGCGATCGACGAACTGCTCGCGGCTCAAGGCGAAATAGCGCTTACGCAGGGCGATCATCAGGCGCACAAAGCGTACCAGACCAGCGTTTTTCCGCGTCAGACTCCAGTCGACCCAGGAAATCTCGTTATCCTGGCAGTAGGCATTGTTGTTGCCACGCTGCGTGCGAGCGAACTCATCGCCGTGCAAGATGAACGGCACGCCTTGGGAGATCAGCAGCATCGTGAAGTAGTTGCGCATCTGTCGTTGACGCATGGCGTTGATGAAACTGTCATCGGTCGGGCCTTCGTGGCCGAAATTGCAGCAGAAATTGGCATCCCAGCCATCGCGGTTGTTTTCGCCGTTAGCTTCATTGTGCTTGCCGTTGTAACTGACCAGATCATTGAGCGTGAAACCGTCGTGGCAGGTGATGAAATTGACCGAGTGGTAAGGATGGCGGGCGGAATTGCCATAGAGGTCGAGGCTACCGCAGATGCGTTTGGCGACGTTGGCGGTGGCGCCGGCATCACCGCGGATGAAGCGGCGCACATCATCGCGGTAGACGCCGTTCAACTCGGCCCAGCGCCCCCAGGCAGGAAACTTGCCCAGCTGCGACAGGCCGGCCGCATCCCAGGCTTCCGCAATCAACTTCACCCCGGACAGAAGCGGATGCTCGGCAATGTGCTGAATCAAGGGTGGATCGTCCAGCACCTTGCCATTGGTACCGCGGCCCAGGATGGCGGCCAGATCGAAACGGAAGCCATCGACATGCATCTGCGTGACCCATTCGACCAGGCTGTCGAGTATAAGATCGCGGACCAGGGGATGATTACAGTTGAAGGTGTTGCCGCAGCCGGAAAAATTATAGTAGCGCCCTTCTTTATCCAACATGTAATAGATAGAATTATCCAGACCACGAAAATGATAGGTCGGTCCATTCTCGTTGCCTTCGCCAGTGTGGTTATAAACCACGTCGAGAAAGACTTCGAGTCCGGCCTTATGAAAGGCTTTGACCATCTCCTTGAATTCGCGCACCTGTTGGCCAGACCGCGCCGCGTAGGCCGCCTTGGGAGCGAAGAAGGACAGCGGCGAATAGCCCCAATAGTTAAACAACATCTCCCCGGTCAGCGGATTATGGCGCGGATGCTCCAACTCATCGAACTCTAGCACCGGCATAAGCTGCACGGCTGTTACACCCAATGATTGCAAATAGGGGATTTTTTCGATCAATCCCAGGTAGGTGCCGGGGTGGGCGACGCCGGATGAAGGATGGCGTGTGAAGCCGCGGACATGCAATTCATAAATCACTGTTCGCGCCAGGGGCGTGGCCGGCGGCTTGTCGTCTTGCCAATCGAAATCATCAACGACGATGCGGCTACGACGGGTCAGCCGGCCGCCTGGCTGGCCCAACGGCACATCGGGCTGACCCCAACGCGCGTTGCCGCTGAGGGCGCGGGCATAGGGATCGAGCAAGACGACCGAGGAATTGAAGCGATGGCCGGACTTGGGGGCATTGGGCCCGCGGACGCGGTAGCCGTAGAGATAGTCGGGAGTCAGATCATGGACGAAAATATGCCAAACATCGCCGGTTTTATTTAAGATGGGATCAAGCGGGATCTCGGCAACCGGTTCTTCCTGCCCTTCGCGGAACAACACAAGGCTGAGTTCCTGAGCATGCCGTGAAAAGACGGCGAAGTTGACGCCATCAGCGCGGGGAGTGGAACCGAAAGGACGGCAAAAACCGCGGCTGGTCTTGAAAGCCAGCCCAGGCGGCGCCAACAGCGCCGCCGGCAAAATTTGCCTCTGCTCCTGCTCCAACCACGGCGATACAGCTACCTGACCCAGCATGACAGAACCCGTGTAGGATGAGCGAAGAAGAACGAACCATAGAGCCACACAAACACAGAGCCAAACACAGAAAGAAATTCAGGGAAAATAATTTTTCTTCGTTTTTTTATCTTTCTCCATTTTCTTCTCTGTGTCCTTTATGGCTCTGTGGCTCATTCTTTTTATCGGAAATTGCAGGTCAGATTATCTCTGAGCAGAAGCAAGAAGGAGACTTATTCATCATCACTCCGCCGTTCTTTCCGTCGCTGCTCGGCGTGATGAGGGGCCGCACCAAAGTGCCTCCTGTCTCCCTCCCTTGCAAACCTTGTGCCTCTTGGTTGGTTTCCCCTGAACAGATCGGCTTCACTGCTTTGTGGCCCATGCTCCTTTATCATAAAGACGAGACAGAGGACAATGCAGATCTTGCCGAAGCCGACGAGCCGGAAGTGTAAGCGAAGGTAGATGCGGGCTTAACGTTCACTAAGTGGGGATCGCTCTGGCACGGCATTCGCTGTATTTTTCTCCGCCCCAAGGGTTGGGGCATCCAGGCGGCTTAGACAAGCCCCGTAAGCCGCCCGGTCAAGGACATCTCGAACCAGGGATTCGGAGAAGGAACATGCTTTCCATTCTCATTGCGCTGGTGGTCATAGGCTTTTTAATGTGGCTGGTCAATACCTACGTTCCTATGGACGGCAGGTTCAAGCAGCTCTTCAACGTCTTGGCCATCGTCGTAGTCGTCGTTTGGGTCATCCGCTCGCTCGGCTTGCTTCCCTTTTGACGGATACCAGATCAATGCTTGGGCATATAGCCCTCGGCTTGCCGGAAGTACCATCCCCTCAGCAAGCCGGGGGTTATGGGGAAAGCTTACGCGAACAGTTGATAATCCAGCTTGGGGAACAACGCATCCATGTATTCGAGCGCTTGCAAGTATATCGGATCGACTTGGCGGCGCTCGAGGCGCGTCAGCAGGTCGTGGAAGCGGTTGAGATGATCGTGGAACCGGCGGCGAGCATACTGCTCGGTGGTGCCGTTGGTGATGATGAACGGCCAATCGGACGCCTGGGCCAACATCAATTCGCGTCCGGCTTGGCGGAGGACGCGGTCTTCCAGGCTGCCCAGCGAAGCGAAGGGATGGGCTTGCACCGTCTGCCGCATTCGCGCCGCCGCCTCATGCAACGGCCGCCACATCCATTCTGTCTTGGGATTGACCCAGTGCTCGCTATAGCCGTTGCGGCCCCAACTACTGGCCGACGGCATGGCCTTTTGCTGCACCGGATGAGCGGCCAGGTAAGCCCCCGGCGTGGTCAGCTCCAGATCACCGCCGCTGGATAATTCACGCAAGACGTGGTAGATCCACTGCGGCCCTTCAAACCACCAGTGGCCGAACAGTTCCGCGTCATAGGGTGAAACGATGACGGCGGGAAACGGCATGGCGCTGCCGGCGCGGCGGGCTTGATCGCGGCAGCGCTGGGCAAAGTCTTTCGCATGACGCACCACCGTCTCGGCCCCCCAGTCAGGATTATAAAGCTGTTTATGATTTAGACTCGTTTTGCCGGTGATGCGATGATACTTGATACCGGTGTTCTGGCGAACACCTGGCGCGTACTGATAGGGCGCCAGATACTCCTGGTCCAGGTCGTAGCCGATGTCGCGGTAATATTCGCGGTAATTGTAATCAGCGGGATAGCCGACGCTGGTGCTCCAGACCAATTTCGAGGTCATCGGATGCCGACCAAACGCAGCGACGCCGGATGGACAATAGACCGGAGCATGAACGCCGAAAGCCGGCGCTGGCTCGGCGTGCTCGATGCCGTGGCCGTCCACCAGGAAATAGCGGATACCGGCCTGGGCCAACACTTCATCCAGACCCGGATAAAAGGCGCATTCGGGGATCCACATGCCCTTGGGCTTGTTGCCGAAGATGCGGGCATGCTCATCCACGGCAGTAAAGACCTGCGCCTTCACGGAGGCCGGCTCCGAGCTTAACAACGGCAGATAGCCGTGGGTACCGGCGCAGGTGATCAATTCCAGATTGCCCGCTTCGGCATACTGCTGAAAAGCCGTCACCAGGCGCGTGCCGCAGCGTTCCACGAAGACGGTGCGTGCTTCTTCAAATAGCCGTCGGTACATCTGCGCCAGAACATGCACATCGGGCCAGTTCTTGGTGCGCTGGCATTCTTTCTCCGCCAACGACAGCGAGAGGTCGAGGTGGCGCAGACAGCGCTGGCGCAGCAGCAGATCTTCCATCATGTTCGCCAAGGTCGGCGAAACCGACAGCGTCAGTTGAAAGGGGACCCCTTCAGCTTGCAGACGGTCAAAGAACTTGATGAGCGGAATGTACGTTTCGGTAACGGCCTCGAAGAACCAGCGTTCTTCGAGAAAACGATCGTACTCCGGATGGCGGATATAAGGAAGATGCGCGTGCAAAACCAGCAGTAAATAACCCTTTGGCATAATGCCCCTCTTAAACAAAAACTAACCACAGAAGTACAGAGAACACAGACCTCTGTGTCCTCTGTGGCTCTGTGGTTAGCTCTTTCTTTACCTTCGGGCCGGTATGCCCATCAGTTCTTCGATTTGCTCAGCCACGTTGTTCCAGCCGAAGCGTTCTTCGAGTTTATCGCGGCCGTTCTGGCCGAGTGTGGCGCGGAGATCGGCGTCATAGAGGACGCGCTCGATGCCCCAGACCAAGCTCTGCTCGACGGGATAGACCAGCACGCTATCGCGTTCATGTTCCAGCAGATTCGGGGCAGCCTTGTGCGTGGCCACCACGGGGCGGCTGGCAGCCCAGGCGGCCTGGATTGGCCACCACGGCGTCGTATCGCGGCTGGGCAAAGCAATGATGTCGGCAGCCTCGACCAACTCGTGCATCGGCTGACCGACGATGCTGCCGGGGAAACGAATAGCGTGATCCAAAAGTAGATAGCGGGAATAGACGCGCATGGTCCAGTACAACGGTCCATCGCCGACAAGGATCAAACGGGCCTGCGGATGGTTGCGCAGGATCGCCGGCATGGCCTTGACAAGTAAATCGGGACCATAGCGATCGTTGAAGTCGCCGACAAAAAGAATGGTCGGATCGATGGGGCCAACCTGATAGCGGGCCTTGACCTGTCCGGGGTCGATTTTGCTGTTGAATTGAGCGACCGGGAACGGCTGGCGTGCAGCTGTGAGGCGGGCAGCGCACTCCGGCACCCAGAAACGCGCCACCTCGGCAGCAGCCGGTTCTTGCGCCAGAATCACCTGCGCCTCACGCAGTATCGTGCATTCCAACTCGTTGATGTGTTTGCTGATTTCCGAAGTCATGTCACTGCGCTGCCGCTCCAGGGAACGGAGGGAAAAAATCGTGCGGTTGTTTTTGAGGCCGCGCAGGAGGCTGAGCGGGCCAGCGCCGGACCACTCGTAACCCATCAGCGTGACGTGCGGACTACCGCCCGGGAACTGGTGGAGAAAAGCATTGGCCGCCCGGCTGGTGAATTCTTGCACCCGCGTCAAAAGATCGTCACTGTCGCTGTCGCCGACGGCGTGAATGTGCAGGCCGGGAACGTTTAACGGGACGGTAACACGCCCGAATAGATGAACGGTGGTGCGGCGGCGGGCCAGGGCAGCAGCAGTCAGCAGGGCCGATTGGCCGACCGGTGTATCGGGATGTTCCCAGCAGAAGATGGCGAGGACCGGACGAAGTTCGTCCGCTCTTTTCACGGAGGGAGTAGTGATCCACGACGAGGGTGTGATCCTCGTCATTCGGCGTTGGTGTCGTTTCACCTGCGTCCCATTAAGTTTGGTCCGTCCATTCTCCGCAACATGGCCATTTTCTGCCGAATGGCCATTATCGGTCTGCGAGGTGCCGTTGGCAAGCAAAGAGCCGTTCTCTGCGGCCTGCTTCTGTTCGTTGAGGGGGCTGTCGCTGGGTGAGGGAGCCGGCTGTTCATTTCGGCTCAGAGCAGGGGTGCTCATCGGTGGGTCTCCTATCCTCGGCCAAGACTTACCCGCCCGCCGCGTTCGTAAGGGATACTCCGGAGGACGCGGCGGGTGGGTAAATCCTGATTACGTATCCGTTATCGTCAATTCCGGAAAACACTGGGCGCACAGGTCGAGATAGCAGCGCGTGACATCGCTCCAGCTTTGGATTGAGCCATCATTGCGTTTGCCGTTGCGCCCCATCCGTTCCGCATGAGCCGGATCGCCCAGAAGGCGATCCAGCGCCCAGACCATCGAGCCTGGGTTATCGTAGGTGAGCAGGCCATTCTCTTCGTGGCGGACCAGGTGCGCCGGACCGCCATGCGTGGTGATGACTGGCCGGCCAGCCTTGCGGGCCAGATCGACCACGGCATCATCGAAAGGCACCCGGCAGCGCGAGGGCAAAACCAGCGCCTCGGCAGCACGGAGCAGGCGTTTGACCTGCGGCCCTTCCCGATGCCCCAGCAAACGCACTGCATAGGCAACGCCGAGTTGATGGGCGCGCTGTTCCAGGTGACCGTACATGCTGCCGGAGCCAACGAAAGCCAAACGTAAGTTTCCGATACGGCGCAACACAGTCGGCAGCGCTTCTACCAACAGATCAACGCCAGCGGAATGCTCCAACGGCCCGACGTAGAGGACCAGGCGATCGAGTGGCCCAACGCCAATTTCACACTTAACTTGTCCGTAATCAAGGGGAGTTTCCCACTCATTAGGCATCCGACCCTCCATCGGGAAGGAGCGGACGCGCACGCCGTCCATGCCCAACTCGGCGATGGCCCGTTTGTGCAGCCACTCCGGTGTCAACACACAGGGGACAGAGCGGGCGATGGAGCGTTCGGCTTCTTCGATGGCACGTGACAGCGGCGTAGGCGACGCGCCGTTACGCCGCGTCGCTTCCAGGGAGGTCAGCGACAGAATGCGTGGCCGGTGCAGCCGCGCCGCCGCCAGGCCGGTCATCCACTCGTGATGATGAAGCAGGTCGAAAGAAGGCGCGTCTTTTAGGCGTGCTTCAACGGCATGAGCGAACGCCTGGGCTGTCTCCAGTGGCGAGCCGTTAGGGACGATCGGCAGGGGGTGATAGTGGATGCCGTTGCTCTCCTTTTGCAGTTGCGGAGTTCCGCAAGCGGGAAGAAAGATGTGGACCTCATGTCCCAGAGCGCCTTGCTGGAGAGCCAATTCGTGGAGGAACGGCGGCAGACCGTCACCATTGGCCAATGCGAAAGCGGCGATGCGTAGGGGACGCCGCAGCTTCGGGCGGCGGCGTTCGCGCAGGAAATGCTCTTGCTCCCAGATTGTGCCGGCCGGTTCAATGTGCCCGCGCTCATCCACGTACAAGGCGGTCTGATCTCGGTTGGAAGACCAGAAATTGCGGGCGAACGGCACAGCTTGCGAACGGGCGGCAGGGATGAATTCACCGCTGCGAAGAAGGAAGCCGACCTCGGCCAGTTGTGTGGTACCGGCCCGCGGCAAATGAAAGAAACGCTGGCCGCTCAAGCTACTGAGCGGCTCGTCCTGAATACGATGGGCGTTGAAGCCATTAAAATGGATATAAGAGACATCATAAAGGCGCAGAACCAGTCGGCAATGGTGCCAGGCGCCGCCGCGCTGTCGCGCCGTCTCGTCCACCCATTCGGAGCGGATGCGCCAATGGGCGAAGCCTTGATTGGGAGCGACGGCGGCCAGACCGACGTGGTTTTCTGCCGGCACGTAGGCATCCGCAGGTTTCTGTTCACCGATCTCCCAGGCACAGCGGCGAAGAGTCTCGGCGTCCAGGGGGAGAAAGGCTGGTGCGGTCATGCGCAGCTCCCTCTGCGGCGATCCAATCTCTTCCTCCCAGGACCGGGTGCCGGGCGAAGCGTAAGCGAGCAATCCAATATCAGGGGTGTCCATAAGCGTTCCGGCATCCATTCTTTCCCTGTTTTCAACCTGAGCGGGGGGGGAGATAGAAGCCTCCGGAGCGGATCTCAGGGGGTTATGCTCCCTTGCTCCGGTTGAAAACTCGTTTATCAAGCGACGCTAGCGTAAACGGCCTCCGTCTGTTCAGCGATGCGGTCCCAGCTGAAGGCGGCATCGACGGCCGCTCGTCCATTGCTGCCCATCCAACGACAACGGCCATGATCGGCCAACAGCGTGCCCAACCCCCAGGCGACCGAGTCGGGCGTGTCATCTACTTGCAAACCGTTGACGCCGTGCCAAACAAACTCGGCGGGGCCGCCGCGCTTGGTACTGACGACCGGCTTGTGGGCTGACCAGCCTTCCAAGATAACGATGCCGAATGGTTCATTGCGGCTAGGCACAGCTACGATGTCGCAAGCCTTGAACAGATCGTACAGCTCGCGGCCACGGCGGTCACCCAGGATGCGGAGGGCATGAGCCACGCCCAGATGATGAGCTAAACCGCACACCTCGTTGCGCATGTGGCCATCACCGGCAAAGACAAATTTGGCGTTGGAATAAAAGCGGAGCACGTGCGGCATGGCCCGAACGAGAATGTCTGGCCCCTTCTGCACAACCATGCGGCCGACAAAGAGAACAGTCGGGTCAAGTGGACCGATGGCATAGCGGCGTTTGACTTCGCCGGCATCGACGGGGTAATCGAAGCAGCGGGCGTTGACGCCGTTGTAAATGACAGCGGTTTTGTGGTCGGGGCACTGATAGAGCCAGCTGATCTCGTTTTTGAGCTGATTGGACACCGTAATGACGCGATCGGCGCAATAGGTGCCATGCCGTTCGTGGTCTTGAATGCGCGGTGATTGTCCGCCGAAGAAACGATTGCCGTTTCGACCGTACTCGGTAGAGTGCATGGTCAAGACGCCCCTTCGCCCGCGGCCCTCCTTGATCCAGACCAGGGCGTTGGAGGCCAACCAATCGTGGGCGTGGATGATGTCGAAGCGGCCGATGTGATCTTCCACGGCGAAGAACTCGTGGACGAAGGAGCGACACATGTTGTTGATTTCGTCCACAAAATTGGGACTCAGGGTAAAGTCACAGCGGTGATAATGCACGCCGTCGATGCGATCGTAGCGCGCCTGCTGATGGCCGCGGCGTGTGAAGACGTGAATTTCATGGCCGCGGCGTTCCAGAGCCGCCGCCAGCTCCGTGACGTGAACGCCGACGCCGCCTACGGCGATGCTGTGCAAAGTCTCCCACGAAAACAAAGCAATTTTCACGTCTTTTCTCCACGATGTCTTGCATCCGTGCAACGGGGGGGCTTTTTCGCCCGATACGAGGGCATAGTCTGAACGCTCCCACATGGGAGCAAAAAGGATGCCAAAAGTCTACTTTGCCGCACGAGTCCAAAATCTTTTAGGAATAACTACGTTAGCGAAGCGGCGGCAATCGTCAAGGGGAGAAGCGTTCTCTCTTCCTCGCTTGACACTTGGGCACTAATGCTGGACTTCCGAGCACACCTGAGCAATCGGAAGTTGTAGACGGCCTTCCCTCCGCAAACCAGCACGGACAGAAAGCACAAAACAAAGTGGTTCGAGTGGACCCACCCTCGCTGGCGGGAGAGACCTTTTCCAACTCTTGCAGCGATCACCGTCATTCCGTAGCATGAGCGTTGCGGGTTGGCCCTACCTCCGTAGTAGTCGCCAAATGGGGACGAACAGTATCAACCAACGACGCTTCGCAGGAGCGTCCGGAGAGTCCGACACTTCTGTGAAGCGTTGCTAATCGACCATCCATTATTTCCATTTTATGAACAATATGGATTTTTTTTCGACTGTCAAGGGGGCAATGTCAATTTCCTGGCAGCAGTGGGGGCTGCTGCTTTTGCTGGCTCTGCGGTTCGCTGTCCCGGCACCTGCGGAGGAAACAGCGAAAAGGCCGGTTTTCGTGGTGCGAACAGCGCGCGGCAAACTCGTGACGGGGAGTTGGCGCCAACTGAAATCCGACTGGTCAATGCGCCTGGGCGAAGGGGATGGGACACAGATCGCTGGCACGGAGATCCTCAGCGTACGCCGCGTCAATGCGCTGCTACCGCCTCTGCCGCTGGATAACCACCTCATTCTCGCCAACGGCGACCGGGTCCCCTTTCGCGACTTGCGGCTAATCGAGGAAAAGTTTCACTTCCGCCATGCCAACCTGGAAGAAGGCAAAGAGGCTTCCTTGCCCTTGTCTGCCGTCTCCGTCCTCTGGTACGCCGCGCCCGATAAGGATCTCGATGCAGAGAAGCTACGCCGTCGTCTCCTTGCCGGCACGAGGACGCGCGATACCCTCTGCTTGCGCAACGGCGACACCATCGCTGGAGTCCTGACCAATCTGAATGCTGATAATGCCGTGGTCGAAGTGGACAAGCGGCGCGTGACGGTGAAGACGCCGCAGCTGGCCTACATCGCTTTCAACACAGAATTGGCCGATCCGCTGCGGCCCCGGGGAGTGTATGCCCGTCTGGTCCTCTGCGGCAATCGGCCCGGCCGCGGCGGCCGATTCTCCTTGACTGCGGCCTCCGCCGATGAGGCCATGCTCACCGGGACCACGGTTTTCGGTGCACACCTGCGTGTTCCCTTGAGCGACATTGCCGCTCTGGAGGTGCGCCAGGACAATTCCGTCTACCTTTCCGACCTTAAAGAGAGCAAATATACCTTTGAACCTTTTCTCGACGCAGCCTGGCCGTTCGCTGTGGATGGCAACGTCGCCGGCCATGATCTGCTCCTGGCCGGTTCGACCTACGACAAGGGCATCGGTATGCACAGCCATAGCCGGCTCACCTATCGTCTGTCCGGAGATTTTCGACGCTTCGAGGCATTGGCCGGCCTGGATGACAAAGACGGACGGGGCGGGGCTGTGCATCTTCGTGTGCTGGCTGATGGCAAGCCACTCCTGGACCGCACCGTAACGAGCCAGGACGGTGCCGTGCCGGTCAGCCTGAAAGTGGAGGGAGTACACGAATTGACGTTGGAGGTCGATTTTGGCCGCGAGGGCGATGTGCGCGACGTGGTGAACTGGGCCGATGCGCGGCTGGTGAAATGATTGGCGAGCGGGGCGTTGACACACCCTACTCGCCAAGCGGCGCAATTTCGGCAACTTCGGTATTTTGTTCCAGTTCGCCGTTTGTATCGCTTGTACGGAAAGATTCAAGAAGGAGGGTTAGAACAGCCGATGTTTTAACAGATGACAGAGCCTATCGGGCGATGGCTGACCGCGTTTGCATCGATCAACGCCGGCATCCAATCGCGGTGTCTCGGCGGTCCTGGGGGGGACGCGAACATGTGTAGAGGCTGGAAGGGCTTGGCGCTGCTGGTAGCGGCCTGTTGGTGCCTGAATGTGCCGGCCCAGGCTCAGGATGGAACGTATCCAAGCCCTGTCGGCGCGGCGCGGATGCCTCGACCAATTCCCAAGGATCCTACGCCGCCTCCACCGGAGCCAAACTTGATCCCCGGCCCCATCAGCCCACAAGCTGCGCCGATGGGGCCACCGGATTGCCTTAGTCTGCCTTACAACCATACCAGCGCCTTCCAGTGCGAAGAATTCGTGAAGGAAAACGGCTTTTACGCCGACATCGGCCCCATTGCTTTGCAGCGCAATCACCTCGGCGCTGGCGACATCGCCGTCGTCAACGCCCATGCTGTGGGTCTGCAAAACGGGGCGCCGATTATTCCTAATCCGTTTGAACCGCCGCCGCCTGGCATCGTCGGCGCCCTGAATTTCAATAGCGTCACACCGCCTTTGTCGCTGGGCATTATCGGCACCGCTGGCTACTTGTGGCACAACCAGGCCATCGAGTTCTCCAGTTTTTACATCTGGGAGGACGATGTTTCCCGATCTGTCAACATGCCGTTCTCCCTGGACACAATGTTTTATAATCCGCCCCTGGCCTTCATCGGCGCCGGCATGTTTCGCTATGCCGATTCGGCAGCCATGAACTTTGGCTCCAGCCTGTTCAATGCCGAGGCCAACTATCGCCGTTGGAGCGCGGGCTATGGCGGCCTGGAGTTCTTGGTCGGTGCCCGCTACATGCGTGAGAATGAGATGCTTAACCTCACCAGTTCCGGCACCGCTCTGTTCGATAACACCAACGCTCTGGGCATGCCCTCACCGGGGACCAACGCCATTAGCTACATGGTGATTACCCACAACAATATCCAGGTGGGGCAAATCGGTCTGGAATGGAACCTGCCCATTTTCAAGTGGCTGACCTTGTCCTTGTTGGGCAAGGGAGGCTGGGGTGCCAACTACCTGACCAGCAACGTCAACCTGACACGCAGCGACGGCCTGACTGCCTTCAACACCATGCGTCACGCCTGGTCGTTCGCGCAGGTTTATCAATTAGGCGCCTTCGCGGATATCAATTTGCTGGAACGATTGCGTCTGCGGCTGGGATACACAGCATTCTGGATCACCGGCCTGGCTGTCGCCGTCGATCAGGTGGACTTTAATTTGCAGGGCTACCAAGCGCGGCAAGCGCTGGGTGTGCAGGGGCTGGCCAACGCTCTGCAAAGCGGTAATTTACGATCGGTCTTCGCGGCTGAGAATGCTTATCCGCATGGCCGCGTCAACAACGACGGCAGCGCGATCTTCTTCGGGCCGCAAATTCAGTTGCAGTTCTTCTTCTGATACAGGTTCTGCTGTTCCTGTCTCATCGCTGCCTTTCTCCCTCCCCTCAAGGGGGAGGGAGAAAGGGCCAGCAATATCGGAATCTTATATAGAGGAAGAAGTTACCCGCCCACTGTGCCGGCAAGGGCGTCTCTGCCGATGCGGCGGGCGGTAAACGATGGCTCAAAACTTCGCGCCAATGCACCAGTGGCCGTCTGCAGTTGCCAACGACCAGATGACCTCGGCACTCAACTTGAGAGGACGACAATAGCCAATGCCTTCCAAATCCACCTCGATCCGCTGCCCTTTTTCCAAAGGCGCCTTGACTTTCAAACGAATGCCGTCCACCGAGATGTCTAGCACAGATACGGCCACGTCCGGGCCGACGATCCGCGTTTCTGGACGGCAGACGACTTCGGTGGTCGGCTTGGGACGTCGACGCCGCGAATGGCGTCGCTCCGCACCGTTAGGAATCTGTTCGTTCATGCATGGCCTCCTGCCAGAGCATAGATCATAAATGAGGCCCAAGCAATCTGTCCGTGCTCCTTGAGAACCACAGAACAGATGAGTAGGATAACAATACAATCAATGTCACGAGTCCGTCTCGTGTCCTGTCCAGAGGCCGCGCATGAAAGCCCTTATTAGCGATATTCACAGCAACCTGGAAGCCTTGCAAGCCGTGCTGGCCGACATCGCCCGGCATTCGGTCGAAGCCATCTACTGTCTCGGCGACGTGATCGGCTACGGTCCCAATCCGCGTGAATGTCTCGATCAGATCATGCGGTACCCCGTGGTGCTTTTGGGCAATCACGATCAAGCTGTCCTCTTCGATCCGATGAATTTCAATCCAGTAGCCGAGCGTGCGACCATGTGGACGCGCGCCCAGCTGGACCGGCCCATTCCCAATCGTGCCGCTGCCGATGCGCGCTGGGAGTTCCTCGCTGAACGGCCGCTCAAACATCGCGAGGGTGATTTCCTGTTCGTTCACGGTTCGCCGCGCAATCCACTCAACGAATACATCTTTCCCGAAGACATTTACTCTGAACCGAAGATGCGCTCCATCTTTGCCCAGGTGCCGCGCTACATGTTCCAGGGCCACACGCACATTCCCGGCATCTTCACCGAAGCCCTGGAATTTTACAGTCCCGATGAAATTGATTGGGAATACCAGCTCGACGGCCGCAAGACGCTGTGCAACGTCGGCTCAGTCGGCCAGCCGCGCGATGCCGACTGGCGTGCCGCCTACGTTCTCCTGGATGGCACCACCATCCGTTTTCGCCGCGTCGAGTACGATGTTGAAACGACCATCCGAAAAATCCGCGAAATCGATGAACTCGATGATTTTCTTGCCGACCGCCTGCGCAGCGGACGTTAAATGATACGTTCGGAGCGTCCGCGACAGGTCGGCCTCTTGCTGGCACTTTGGGCTTATTGTGCAAGCGCTTTTCGCATCTGAGGGTTTTGAGATGACACCACGATTCCGGGTGCCGATTTTCTGCTTGATCTTATTCGCCGCTCCGGCCAACAATGCCATTGCCCAGGGGCTGGAATACGTTAAGGCGCACTACACAAAGTACGAGTATCGCATCCCGATGCGTGATGGCAAAAAGTTATTCACCGCTGTCTACGTCCCTAAAGACGATTCCAGGCGTTATCCCATTTTGCTGATGCGTACGCCGTATAGTGTGAAACCTTACGGTGTCGACCGGTACAAGCCCGATCTCGGTCCTTCGCCTCTGTTCGGCAAATCAGCGTATATTTTTGCTTACCAGGATGTGCGCGGCCGCTGGATGTCGGAGGGCGAGTTCGTCAACATGCGGCCGCACAACCCCGCCAAGAAAGACACCGACATCGACGAAAGCAGCGACACCTGGGACACCATTGAATTCCTGATCAAACATATACCCAATCATAATGGGCGTGTCGGCCAATGGGGCATCTCTTATCCGGGCTTTTACACCGCTGCCGGTATGATCGACGCGCATCCAGCGCTCAAAGCCTCGTCACCACAGGCGCCCGTGATGGATTGGTTCATCGGTGACGATTGGCACCACAACGGCGCCTTATTTCTGCCCCATATGTTCAACTTCCTGGCGACGTTCGGCCGGCCACGCACCGGGCCAATCAAGAAGTTCGATTACAAATTCGATCACGAAACGCCGGATGGCTATCAGTTTTTCCTACAATTGGGGCCGCTTACCAATGCCGACAAGCGCTATTTCAAAGGCGAGGTGGCCTTCTGGAACGAGGCGATGAAGCATGGCACCTACGACGATTTCTGGAAGGCGCGGAACCTGCGGCAGCACTTAAAGAACATCCGCCCCGCCGTCATGACAGTCGGTGGCTGGTTCGATGCCGAAAATCTATTTGGCGCCCTGGAAACGTTCAAAAATATCGAGGCGACAAGCCAAGAAGGTACGAACGTTCTTGTCATGGGACCGTGGCAGCACGGCGGCTGGAGTGGAGGCAGCGGTGAATCGCTCGGCGACGTGCATTTCAATAGCAAAACAGCCGAGTTTTACCGCGAGCAGATCGAGTTTCCGTTCTTCGAGTTTCACCTCAAGGACACCGGCGAATTCAAGCATCCCAAAGCTTGGGTGTTCGAGACGGGCACAAACCAGTGGCGCAAGCACGACGCCTGGCCGCCCAAGACAGCGAAACACCGTTCGCTTTATCTACACGCTCAGGAGAAATTGTCCTGGAACAAACCGGAGGAGAACGAGGCTGAGGGTTACGAGGAGTACATCTGCGATCCGAAAAAGCCCGTTCCCTACCTCGATAAAATCACCATCGGCATGAGTCCCGAATACATGATTGCCGATCAGCGTTTTGCCGGACGCCGGTCTGATGTGCTTGTCTACCAAACCGAAGTGCTCGACGCAGACGTGACCATCGCCGGCCCCATCCCGGTCGATCTGTACGTTTCGACAACGGGCACGGATTCCGATTGGATCGTCAAACTCATCGACGTGTATCCCGATGATTACCCCGATCCGAACCCCAATCCGAAGGACGTGCGCATGGGCGGCTATCAGCAATTGGTGCGCGGCGATGTGATGCGCGGCAAGTTCCGCAACAGTTTCGAGAAGCCAGAGCCGTTCATCCCCGGTAAGCCAACGAAGGTATCGTTCACGATGCAGGATTGTTATCACACTTTCCGTACCGGACATCGCATCATGGTGCAAGTACAATCGAGTTGGTTTCCCCTCGTGGACCGCAATCCGCAGACGTTTGTGGACATTTATCAGGCCAAGGAATCGGATTTCTGCAAGGCAACCCAGCGCGTGTATCATTCGCCGGAGATGCCATCGCGTCTTTCCGTGCTGGTGTTGCCGTGATCTACTCGAAGGAACGCCGCTGGAAATGCGATGGCAGTCTGTTACGCCTCGACTCCCGGCGGTGTGAAACCAAACCTTCGGCCTAATCAGCGGCTTATATCACAGGCTCCGCGCCAGTTCCTCAGCCTCGGAAACCATGTCATCAAGTAAATGCAATCCCAATTCCCAGAAAGCCGGATCATTAACATCGACGCCGAGCTTGCCGAGCAACACGTGCGGTGCATCGGAGCCGCCGGCGGATAGCAGTTCCAGATAACGCGGTACAAATGTTGGACCTTCCTGCTTATACTTTTGCACCAGCGCCAATACCAACAGCTCGCCGAATGCATAAGCATAACAGTAGAACGGCACATGCACAAAATGACCGATGTACGACCACCACCAGCCGTAGCCGTCGGTCAGCCGCACCACGTCGCCGTGCATCGGTCGATTGGCGGCCAGCCACAATTCGTTGATTTGCTCCGTCGTTAGCTCACCTTGTTCGTGCCGCGCCCGATGCAGCGCTTGCTCGAAGCGAGTCAGCACCACTTGCCGAAACACGGTGGCGAAGCTGTCTTCGATCTTGCTGCACAACATGCCCAGGCGGACGCGCGGTTCCGGGTAGCGCTGTTGCAAGCGTTGAAATGTCAGCATTTCGCCGAAGACACTGGCCATCTCCGCTGTGGTCAACGGCGTATCGCACTGCAAGTAGCCGACGTCGCGCGACAGGTATTGATGCAGGCCGTGGCCCAGTTCGTGGGCCAGCGTCATCACGTCGCGCAGTTTGTCGGTGAAATTCATGAGGATATATGGATGAACGCTGGGCACGGTGCTGCTGCTGAAGGCGCCGCCACGCTTGCCATCGCGCAGCTCGGCGTCGATCCAGTTTTTGTCGAAAAACTCGCGGATGATGGCGCCGGCGCGCGGGCTGAAGGCCTCGTAGCTCTCCTGAACGATGCTCCGTGCCGTCGGCCAATCACAAGCTGGCATGTCGGCAAATAGCGGAGCATAACGATCGTAATCATAAAGAACATCGAGGCCGAGCAAGCGGCCCTTGAGGCGATAATAGCGCTGCACGCTGCCGTGATAGCGCTCCACTGCTGTCATCAGAGCCTCGACGACAGAGGGACGGATCTCATTGGCGAGATGGCGTGGCCCCATAGGATCATCGAAGTGGCGCAGGTTGCAATCGGAGCGATGATCGAGGACGAGCGTGTTCATCAGATACGTCAAGAGCCGGGCATTGTCGCGTAAGCCGCGTGTCAATCCTTCGGCGGCGGCCTGACGCGCACGGCGGTCGGCATCGTACAGGCGTGCATTGATCTGCTGGAGCGACAGCATTTCGCTCTGGCCGGCGTACACGAAGGGAAAGCGCAGCGAGGCCACGGTTTCATCGAACAGACGCACAAAGGCGACGCGGCCGGTGATCGCTTTTTCTTCGAGGATTTTCTCCTCTGGTTCGCTCAGGTAGTGAGGCCGCCAGGCACGTTTCTGTTCCAGATAATGGCGATAGCGCGCCAGCGCCGGCGCGGCCAACAAACACTGGGCGACCTCGTCAGCCACCTTGACCCATTCGAGATCGAAAAAGATGAGATGCTTGTTGATGGCGGTGCGTTGCTCGCGTGTGCGGGCCAACAGGGCGCCGTGTTTGGGGTCGTCCGTTTTGGCAGCATGAACCAGGCTGGCATAGATGATCGGTTTATCCATCTGCTCGGACAGCCCTTCCAATTCGCGTACCGCGGCGAGCAAGATATCGGCCGAGGGACCGCCGGGCACGTCAATTTTGCCGCGGTAGGCAGACTCGAACGCTTGCGCGCGCTTCTGCGCCATAGCGAGATCACGGCCGATGGCCGGGTCGTCCACGCCAGCGTAAAGGTCGGCCAGTTTCCAGGCGACGCCTTCCGCGCTGCTGCTGGGACGAGCATTCTGGACTGTGGTATTGTTCGTAGACATAGGTGAGTTCCTTTGCCATAGTATGTCCGAGCATGCACGGCTCCGAGAAACCTGGAGCGATAGGGGCATTCTACGGAGATTCTCTGCATCGCGGGGGCAGGAGCAACCGATAATCAGAAGCGATGCAATCGATCCCACGGATTCCAGGTTATGAGTTGTTGCAACGTCTGGGCGGCGGGCCGATGACCTCCGTTTACTCGGCTCGTGCCCTCGATAACGATGCTCCCTGCGCCGTCAAGGTGCTGCGTGACGACTGGGACGATACGGAGACCGGCATCAAACTGTTGCAGCGTGAAGCCCGGGCCGGACTCGGCGTACATCATCCCCATCTCGTCCGCGTCACTCATGCCCATGTCACTGCACCCCCCTATTTTTTGGTGATGGATCTGCTGCCCGGTGAATCGCTGCGCCGCCGGCTGCGGCGGGACTTTCGTCTGCCGGTCAGCGAAGCTGTGTGGATTACCCGGCAAATCTGCGAAGCACTCGCCGCCTTGCACGCAACCGGCTTTCTCCACGGCGACATCAAGCCCGACAATGTTCGTCTCATCGATGACGGCACGGCGGTGCTGATCGATTTGGGGTTTGCTCATCGGCCGGGCGAGAACGCCGCCTTCTTGCGGGCCGGCTACGTCCTGGGCACGGCCAACTATCTGGCCCCGGAGCAGTGTGATCTGTTGCCGGCCGAGGACTTCCAGAGCGACCTGTTCAGCCTGGGGGCGATGTTATTCGAGATGTTGACGGGCCGTCTGCCCTATCCGCCGGGTTCGCTGCGGCAGACGTTTCGCCGCCATCGCTGCGATCCACCTGCCGATATCCGCCGCAGCGTCGCCCATATGCCTGCGGGTCTGGCCGCATTGCTGTCGCGCTTGTTGGCCCATCGCGCCGAAGACCGGCCGCGTGCGGCCGCCGTCGTACAGCAGCTCATCAAATTGGAGTTGGCCACATTGACGCGCCGCCGAGCGGGGTAAGTACGAAACCTTACCAGGCCAGCAAGGACATGTCTTTGCTGGCGTGGCGGGCTGGTAAAAGTCACGTCAAATCTTCATCGATATGCAGATCATTTTCCGTGAAGAGCGTAAAGCCCAGGCGTGCCAGCACCGCTGCCGCAGTTTCATGGTCCTCCACGTGCAGAGCAAGGGCGGCACAGCCGCGCGGTCCAATCAACAGCGGATAAGCGTAGTGGATGCTGATTTCCGCGCCCAGAAGCGCCTTGCAAATGTCCAAAAGCGGACGAACGCCTTCGGGCAACTGCACCACCAACAGATCACTCTCGGTGAAAGGCAGCCGGGCTCGCTCGAGAATCTCTACGGCGCGCTCAGGGTTGCTCAGCACCATGCGGATGATGGCGCAATCAGCGGAATCGACAACAGTAATAGACACTATACGGATATCTGTAGTCTCGAAGTGACGAACTACCGAGAGCAGATTGCCCACGCGGTTTTCCACGAAAACATTGAACTGCCGCACGCTCGGCCAATCGCGCCCCCGCGCCGTGGCATAGGGAGTGATGGTTCCGCTATCCTCGCCATGTTCCTGGCTCATGACATACCTCTTGGGTTGAAGAAGGTGTTGTAGTGTACGCCAATCTGCGCGAAAACGTCAAGCGCGCCTTGCTTGAAAACGTTGGTAAGCGACTGAGGGTCCAGGACGCGTTTTGCAGAGTACAGGGTTATATGCTCCAACGGAAGGGAAAAGACGCCCGGGTTAAACCGCGTAAGTACAAGGCAGGATTGGCTATGTCGCAGCACAAACTCTCGGTGGGAAAATTTCAGCCGATCCATTAGGGCGGATTGTTGCTAGAATGTTCTCTTTCGGCTGAGGTGTTCCGAACGGAAAGAGGAAGAGAGCCGATGACGTCAACGGTGTCGTTTCACCCCGAATTCCCGACGGGGGATGGGCCGGCTGTGCGCTGGGAGGGCGACTTGCTGGCCCGCTATCAAAGCATCGTCAACGCCCCCAATCTTAACTGGACGCGGCACTATCGCAAGCTGCGGCAATTGGGCAGCGGCGGCCAAGGCGTCGTGTTTCTCTGTGAATCTCAAGGCGCCGATCAGTTCCGCCTGCCCGTGGCGTTGAAACTTTTCTCGCCCGAATCATATCGTGATGCCGAAGCCTACCGAGACGACATGGCGCGTATCGCCCAGGTGGCCGTTCGCGTCGCCCTGATTCAGCACGACAATTTGATCGATCTTCACGATTTCATCGAGTGGGACGGCCTGCGTGTCATGGAGATGGAGTGGATCGATGGCTACAACTTGCGCGAAGTGTTAACGCAGCAGATGCTTGATCGGACGCGGGAGCGCGTCAGCGCCCGCCATTGGAAATACGTCAACAACGTTATCCTCACGCAAGGGCCGGTACAACCGCGCATGAAGCCGGGCGTGGCCATTCAGGTGCTGCGCGAGTGTCTGGCCGGCTTGTCGGCGCTGCACCGCGAAGGCATCGTGCATGGCGATCTGAAGCCCTCCAACATCATGCTCAAGCGCACCGGCGATACCAAGGTCATCGACATCGGTTCAGCCATCGATCTCAATGCGGCGGCGGCGCGGCGTCTGTGGTCGCCGGTTTACGCCGCACCAGAAGTGCTGGAAGGCGGCGAGAATTCACCGCAAGCGGACCTGGCCAGTCTCGGCTATGTCCTTATCGAGATGCTGTCGGGTCGGCCGGCCTTCGAGGGGCTGACGACGTACCGGGAATTGATCGCGGCCAAGGCCAATCTCGATCAGCGTCTGCCGGCCATGTTGCCGCCGGAGGTCAGCTGCAACGAGCTGTTGCTGAATTTGTGCCGGCGTCTGGTCGCCGCTGATCCGGCCCGGCGTTTCCCCAGCGCCCAGGCCGCCGACCTGGATCGCCAAGGCGCCGCCGACTTTCACCGCCAGCTCGTCAAAGGCGACCTGGCCAGCGAGTACGAGAATGACATCCGCGTCTGGTTGGAACAGCTCGGCGATGATCCCGGTTAGAAGCGATTTCCCACCCGTCCGCCGCGCCCGCTTAGCGGGCCGCGAGTATCAACGGAAGATCCAGACGCTGGCCGCGCCGCAGGATGTTGTAGACGACACGGTCGCCGACCCGATAATTCAATCGAATATACGCACCGAACTGCCGTTCGCTCATCTCCAGCAGCTTACCATCGACGCCAAGGATGATGTCGTTCTGGCGGATGCCGGCCCGCTGTGCTGGCTCGGATACGAACGGCCCCTGCCGAAATGCCAAGCGCCTGGCGCTCAAGCCGAGAGCTTTCTTTTCGTCGGCGGACAGGTCGTCGCCATGGACCCACGGCGGCGGATCGACGCCGCGCAGCGACCAACGCCAGGAGATGTCCGTCCTGCGCCAACCTTCGGCCAAAGGCAGCTCACGTCGGTGTGTCTCTTTGTCATGCTGCCAAGTGATGGTCAGTTTGCCACGTGCAGGAGCGCGGTGCAGAGCATACTGCACATCGGCAAACGAAGCGATAGGCCGATCGTCGATAGTCAGCAAACGATCGCCGGCCTGGATTCCGGCACGGGCAGCCGGTGAATCGACGGCAACGCGGGCCACCCGGTCGCCGCGGTCCACGTCAAGCGTCAGGCCGATGTTTTCGGGCAGCGGATAGACCCACAATTCGTCGAGCCGCCACTTGCCTGCGGCTTGCAGACTCTGGCGGCGCAGATCATAAACCTGATGGCAGTGGATGCAGGCGCGCTCCGGCAATCGCTGGGCGGCGGGATACTGTTCCACCGTGCGCGGTGGTTTCGACTCTTGTCCGCCCAAAGCACCGGCAAGGGATGCTCTTGCGGGCGAGGCGAGCTGATAAGATCTTGCTCGGTGCCGCGTCAAGGC
>Ga0209061_1002095_pt1 | contig 27515 bp, 26 predicted proteins | sample Coa_R1_10_FD_187157 | JGI IMG/M metagenome (GOLD analysis project Ga0209061, IMG submission 187157) | Surface soil microbial communities from Centralia Pennsylvania, which are recovering from an underground coalmine fire - Coalmine... | ecosystem: Environmental > Terrestrial > Soil >... | reverse complement strand
GACGATGCGGGCTTCGAACGTCTCCGCGCTGAGCTCGGGACGGCGCCAGTAGCCGCCTCCCTTGGATGCTCCGTCCACCCAGATCTCGCCGATCCGGCCCTCGGCCAGGTCCTCTCGCGATTGCGGATCGACGATGCGGATCACGTTTCCGGCGACGGGCTTGCCGGAACTCACCAGCGGGGTCTGGTTGTTGTTCTCGGGCACGGCCTTTTCGACCCGGACCACATTCTGCTCCAGCGCCCGCTTGTTCACGGTCACGGTCTGGCGCCCCTTGAGCGTCACTCCCAGGGTGTTCTCGGCCAGGCCGTAAGCGCCGGTCAGCGCGTCGGGCCGCAGACCGTAGGGGGCGAAGCGCTCCCGGAAACGTGCGAAGGTCTTGTCCCGCAACGGCTCCGCGCCGACGACGATGCTGTCCAGGCTGCTCAGGTCGAGGCCGGCCAGCTCGGAGGCGGGAAGCTTGTCCTCACGCAGGCAGTACTCGAGGCCGAAGTTCGGCGCCGGCGTGTGGGTGGCGCGGACCTCGCTGATCAGCCGCAGCCAGGCCGACGGCCGCTGGAGGAAGTCGGCCGGTGACATCCCGTGCGTGGTCCCGCCGAGCACCACGATGAACAGGTAGGCGGAGATCAAGCCCATGTCGTGGTGCTGCGGCAGCCAGCTGACCGCGACTTCCTTGCCGCTGAACGCCGAGGCGTTGGCGATGACGTTGGCGTGGCTGACGATCACGCCCTTGGGATCGCTGGTGGAGCCGGAGGTGTACTGCAGGAAGAGCACCGGACCAGGAGTGTCGACAACGGAAGCACCGCCGAAGTCCTGCGTGGCATCGGTCGCGAACCAGGGCAGGTCCGGAAGTTGCGCGACGTCGGCCCAGGGCAGCCCGCCTTGCTGATTGCCCAGCAGCGAGCGGAAGTCGTACTCGAGCTGCTTGGTCGACAGCACGGCCTTGGCCTGGCAGTCCCGCGCAATGAAGCCGAGCTTGGCCAGCCCCGCTTCGAACGACATCGGCAGGGGAGGGCTGACTGGAACGGCGATCACGCCGAGGCGCGCGCACGCGTAGAACGCCGCGACCATCTCCAGGCCCGGGGGGTAGACCAGCAGCGCCCGGTCACCCGGCTGAAGGCCGGCCTCCGCCGAGAGGTAGGCGGCCAGCTCGCGCGTCCGCTCGGCGAAGCTCTGGTAGGTGTAGTGCTCGAGCTCGCGGCCCTCGATGTCGACGAACCGGTACAGGGTCTGGTCCGGTTTGCGCGCTTCCCACATGTCGAGGTAATCGATAAGCGTCTCCATCTTCAGAGTCACTCTCCCTTCCAGGCTCTTCACTGCAATCAATAGAACAACTTCACTTTGATACAGCCGATCGTAGCGCTGCTAAGCAATGTCTGGCAAAGTTTAATCAGGATTTTTTGGCTAGTGCACATTGAACTCACAACGATCTCCCAGGTTGGCACGAAGGCGGTTATTTACGGCCGGTGTGTCGCTGTGTTTCTGGTCACGAAAACAGACTGAAAATAAGCACATATTATCTGTGGGTACGGGGATCAGTAGCTCAGTATATCCTAAATAACCAGCTCACAGGCTCGACTTCTGTGAATACGCCGATACTGGAGTACTGAACCGCGAATATCCGTAATCCATGATAATTTCGAGACCCTTCATTTCCAGGTTCGGCCTGCCAGCTCCTTATTGACGACCTGTCGATAGAAATATACGGACAAAGGTCCGCGGTGCGGTCCGGAATATCGCCAGAAACCCGACATCTCAGCAAACACCGCATGACAAAGCCGAAAGGGCGGCAACCGCCGTCGGCGTGCGCGGCTGGTGGTGACGGATGCGGCGCGTCGTCGCAGTGGGGCCGGTGGCCCGGCGATGGACCCAGCGTCGCTACAGAAGTCATAATGTACTGAGATACGGACTACTGACATACGTTGCCGAAGGAGGCCGACGATGAGCGGTGCCGACCGTATCGATGGCGACGACGGGCGGCCTCGCGCACGCCCCGCAGGCGTCGCACCGATTGCACCCGCGGTCGCGGCGGCGCCGACCGAACCCTTCGCCATCGGCCGAACACGCGCCGGCCGCACACGACGAACAGTCGACCTTTCACCCGCTCAGCACCGAGCGCTCGACATCTGGCAGCGAGAAGCCGCCGACCGACTGGGACTGGCCCGCGTCACGGGACAAGAGGTCCTGGTCGCGCTCGTCGACCAACTGCTGAGCGACCCGAAGCTCTCTGCGCAGATCATCCGCACCATTCGCGCTCGGCGGTGAATCGCGGGCTGCCCAGCGCTCAGGACCCGTGCGCCACGGGGGCGACACGGATGCGCGGCCCGGCGCGGGCCACCAGCCTGACGATGCCGTCGAAACGCTCGCCGTCGATGATCGGCGACAGCGGCTCGTCGTCGGCCTCGATGATCATCTCCTTGCCGTTGACGTCGCGGACCCGACTGCCGCGGAGCCTGCCGTAGGTGAGCGCCGAGGGAAGCTGCACGACGATGCTCGACGGCCTGATCTCACCGGCCTGGAAATGCAGTGCACCCGGTTCGGATGCCTTCGGGAACAGCCGGAATGGCCCGCCGATGCGCAGGTCGATCGCGCCGGCGTGCAGCACGCGGTGCGTCCGCGTCGGGACCTCCTCGCCGTCGATGACGACGCGGGCATGGGTCGGAGCGAACAGGTGGGCCGCCCAGTTTTCCCTGTCCATGTGGCCGGGAGCGACCTTGTTGGTGATGTAGTCGCCGAACGTGCGACCGATCACCCGCGCGACGGCTGCACGGCCGTGATCGGGGTTGGCGTAGTACTTGTCGTAGAACCGGTTGCCCACACCTCCGGCGGCGAGCCCAAAGCACAGGCGATGAAACGGCGCGCCGTCCGCGGTTGCACCGTCGAGCTCCAAAGTGTCAAGCGACATTTCGGGCGGGAACCGACCTTTCGCCGCGGCAGCGGTCAGTGCGCGGATGATCGCGTCGGCGCGGCCGCGTACTCGCGCCTTACGCGCGACGGCGTTGACACTACCGCCGTTGGTGGGCACGAATGCCGGCCACTGTTCCGGATCGCTGACGCAGTGCTGCATTTCGTTGACCAACCAGTGCAGGGCGCCGTCGCCGCCGTCACCCACCAGGTGGGTGACCCGTGGATGCAGGTCCTCGATGACCTTGCGGAGCTCCTCGATCGATTCGGTTTCGTGCACCTCGCCCCACGGTCCGACGATGCGACGCAGCTCTGCGCTGCGATCTCCCCGCGCGGCCAGATTCTTGCGTGCGCGCGGGTTGACGATCACACCCAGATACATCCGGGCGGGCACATCGCTTCCCAAATGAATACTCCTCAGCGAGCGGACCGGGGCGCAGGCGTATCCGCGCGCCATCCCAGGACGATACCTGCGACAGCGTTTTCGCCGGGCAATCGGCTGACCAGCGCCGGTGTTCCACGCTCAGTGGGCCTCATTACTGTGTCTGCCATGCCTGGTTGGACCGCAGCAGACCTGCCCTCGTTCGCCGGACGCACCGTCATCGTCACCGGTGCCAACGCAGGGCTGGGTGAGGTGACCGCCCGCGAGTTGGCCCGCGTCGGTGCCCGCGTCATCCTGGCGGTGCGCAACACCGACAAGGGTGAGGCCGCCGCCGGCCGGATGACCGGAGACGTCGAGGTGCGTCGACTCGACCTGGAAGATCTGTCGTCGGTGCGCGCTTTTGCCGACGGTGTGGACGCCGTCGACGTCCTGGTCAACAACGCCGGGATCATGGCCGTCGATCACGCGCTGACGGTCGACGGCTTCGAGCGCCACATCGGCACCAACCACCTCGGCCATTTCGCGCTGACCAACCTGCTGTTGCCCAGGCTCACCGACCGGGTGGTGACGGTGTCGTCGCTGATGCACATGTTCGGCTACATCAGCCTCAAAGACCTGAACTGGCAGTCCCGGCCGTATTCGCGGTGGCTGGCCTACAGCCAGTCGAAGCTGGCCAACCTGCTGTTCACCAGCGAGCTGCAGCGGCGCTTGGAGAGTGCAGGCACTTCGCTGCGCGCGCTGGCCGCCCACCCGGGCTGGTCGCATACCAACCTGCAAGGCCAGTCCGGGCGCACAGTGAGCGATGCGGTGGTGCTGGCCGTCGACCGGGTGGTGTCCACCGATGCCGACTTCGGTGCCCGGCAGACGCTGTACGCGGTGTCGCAGGATCTGCCCGGCGACACCTACGTCGGCCCGCGGTTCGCGTTTTACGGTCCCAGTCAGCCGACCTGGCGCAACTGGCCGGCGAAGCGGTCAGGCACCGCGGCGGCGCTCTGGGAGTTGTCCGAGCAGCTGACCGACACCAAGTTTCCGCTCTGAGGCTGCCTAGACTTCGCGGTTTCGCCGCGAAGCTCGCCGAGCACACTGTGAGCACTAGAGTCACGCCGGAAGGAACACGGCTTCCGGGCGTAGACGTCGGCAAGGAGGTCAGATGTCGAATACGGATATCGCGGGGTTTCTTGCGCTGTGCGCCGCGCTGGCCGCTGCGATCGGCAGCGTAGTCCGTCAGCGGATCGCGCAGCAGATCACCGACGAACCGGTCGGCCACTTGGCGTTGTTCGGGATGTTGGTGCGCGACGTCCGGTGGTGGCTGGGCGGTCTGGGTGATGTCGCCAGTTACTGCCTGCTTGCAGCTGCGCTCGACAAAGGTTCGGTCATGCTGGTCACGGCTCTGCAGGTGACCGTGCTGCTGTTCGCCCTGCCCATCTACGCGCGGGTGACCCGTCATCGGATAACCCGGCGGGAGTGGATGTGGGCGGTGTTCCTGGCGGCGGCACTGGCTCTCCTCGTCACTGTCGGTGATCCGACCGCCGGGCAGTCGCGGGGCTCGCTGGGAACCTGGATCATCGTGGCACTTGTCATGGGCCCGGCCTTGGCGTTGTGCGTGCTGGGCGCGCGGATCTGGTCGGATCGTCCGGCCGCGGCGGTGCTGCTGGCGGCGGTGTCGGGTTCGGCGTTGGCGCTGTTCGCGGTGCTGACCAAGGGAATTGTCGACGTGCTCGAACACGGGGCCGGGGCGTTGCTGCGTACACCGGAGCTGTATGCCTGGATACTCGCCGCGGTTGTCGGGATGATCTTTCAGCAGTCGGCGTTTCGGGCCGGCGCGCTGACCGCCTCCCTCCCGACGATCACCGTGGCCAAGCCGGTGGTGGCCACGGCGCTGGGGATCATCGTGCTCAAGGAGACGCTGGAAGCCGACGGGCCGGAGTGGTTCTTGCTGGTGGCTGCGGCGGTGATGGTGATCGTGGCGACAGTCGGCCTGGCCCGCGGGGAGGCCGCCACCATGACGGCCGGCGCGGGACATGACGCGACGATCGCCGACCAGCCGACGCGGTTTAGCGCTCGGTAGCGCGCAGGCTCAGCGAAAGCACCAGCCGCACATCGGGATCGGCCAGCGACGTCGACAGCAACCGTTCGATCCGGCGGACCCGGTAGCGCACGGTGTTGGGATGCACGTGCAGCTGCTGCGCCGCCGCGGCGACATCGCCGAAGCTGTCCAGGTAGGTCCGCAGGGTCTCGGCCAGCGCCGGGTCACGGGTACGGAGCTCGCGGACCCGTGGGTCGACGAGCCGCTCGTCGGCACCGACGAGCGTGACGATCTCGTCGAGCAGCACGGTGGTGCGCGCCTCGGCCAGCGAGCTGACCTGATCGATCGAATCCGGATGGCGCGCAGCGCTATCCAGCACGCGGTCGACCTCGGTGCGTGCCGCGGCCATCCCGGCCAGTCCGGCGACGGGTGCTGCGATGACCGCGCGCAGGCGCAACCCCAGCTCGGACTGCAGCGAGCCGACGGTGCCGCGAACCCAGGATGCGACCGACGTGGGCTTGGCGGCGGGGGGAAGCAGCACATATGTTCGCGAGCCGCTCGACGTGACTTGGGCGTCGGCGCGAAAAGCGCTGGCGCTCAATGCAACTATGTCGGGCAGTCGTGGGTGTTGATCGGCGGAGTCGACGCCGACCAGCGCGGCGTTGCCGTCGGGAACAATGCCGAGTTCGTGGGCGATGTCGCCGATGTCGAGGCGTTCTTTGTCGGCCAGGCCCAGCAGCTGCTGGACCCGCAGCGCGTGCGTCGAGGGCCGGGCCGCCAGTCGCGACATGATCCGTGCGGCCAGCACCGCGGCACCGCGCAGCACTTCGTCGGCGTCGTCGGCCAGCGGCCGCGAGCCGCGCTGGACCCAGATGGTCCCGACGAATGCGGGCGCACGCCGTGCGTCGACCGGCGGCTGGTGGATGCCGATCGCCAGCCGCGACCGCAGGCCCAACTCCGGGCGCTCCTTGACATGCACCACCTCGTCGCCGGCCCGCAGCGCATCGAAGATGCCCCAGCGGCTGATCCACTCCAGATGCTCGGGCGGACCGGCGCGACCGAGGATCGAGAGCCGCCGCAATTCGTCGGCCTCGTCGTTGGACGCCGAGTAGGCCAGGACATGCGACTGCTCGTCCTCGATGCTGACCATGCCGTGGATCCGGTCGGCCACCGACTGCGCCAGACTGAACAGGTCGGTGCCGGAGTCGTAGCGGGGGTCGCTTCGGTGGTGCTCGAAGACGTGATTGACCAAGCGGTACAACCGTTCCCAGCGGGCCCGCGGATCGACGGCCACTACCGCTGACCCGGCCTTCGCGGCACGGGCCACCAACGCAGCGGACGGCTCTTTGGCAAAGATGGCCACCGGCGCGGTTGTCTGCGTGCTGATCCAGCGCTGCGCCTCGTCGTCGCCGACGCCGAGCAGAAAGAACACGTCGGCCGAATCCGCGCCCGTCGCCAACCCCAGCCGCACATCGTCGGAGTCGATCAACGCTGCCGAAGCCACCGGCAGGTCCAGCCCGCGCGGGGCGTCGACCAGGCTGACCATGGTTGCGTCCAGCGCCAGCAACAGCTGGCCCAGCCCGACGCCGGTGGCCCGCATATTGTCTGATTCTACTGTCTGTGGGCTTACTGGTTGTCCGATCCGCCAAAGGCCCTGCGCTCGGTGGCGAGGATCCTGAGGGCATGGACGCGATCACCGATGTTCCGCTGCCCGCCAATGAACCGGTTCACGACTACGCGCCGCATTCACCGGAACGCAGCCGGCTGCGCGACGCACTGAGGGAGCTGGCCGATAACCCGATCGAGCTGCCGCACGTCATCGCCGGCAAGCGTCGCATGGGCGACGGCGAGCGGATCGACGTCGTGCAACCGCACCGGCATACCGCCACGCTGGGCACGCTGACCAACGCGACGCACGCCGACGCCACCGCGGCCGTCGAGTCCGCCATGGCCGCGCGGAACCATTGGGCGGCAACGCCGTTCGACGAACGCGCCGCAATCTTCCTGCGGGCCGCAGATCTGCTGGCCGGGCCGTGGCGGGAAAAGATCGCGGCCGCAACCATGCTCGGCCAATCCAAGACCGCGTACCAGGCCGAGATCGACGCGCCCTGCGAGCTGATCGACTTCTGGCGGTTCAACGTCGCGTTCGCCCGCCGGATCCTCGCACAGCAGCCGATCAGCGGTCCCGGCGAGTGGAACCGCACCGATTACCGGCCGCTGGATGGATTTGTCTACGCGATCACGCCGTTCAACTTCTCCTCGATCGCGGGAAATCTGCCCACCGCCCCGGCGCTGATGGGAAACACCGTGGTGTGGAAGCCGTCGATCACTCAGACCTTGGCGGCCTATCTGACGATGCAACTGCTCGAGGCGGCCGGGTTGCCGCCCGGGGTGATCAACCTGGTCACCGGCGACGGGTACGCGGTTTCCGATGTGGCGCTGGCTGATTCGCGGCTGGCCGGCATCCACTTCACCGGGTCGACGGCCACCTTTCAGCATTTGTGGCGGGAGGTGGGCTCGAACATCGAGCGTTACCACAGCTATCCGCGGCTGGTCGGCGAGACCGGCGGCAAGGACTTCGTGGTCGCGCACGCGTCGGCGCAGCCGGACGTGCTACGCACCGCGTTGATCCGCGGCGCGTTCGACTACCAGGGCCAGAAATGCTCGGCGGCGTCGCGGGCGTTCATCGCACATTCGGTGTGGCAGAAGATGGGCGACGGCTTCCTGGCTGCCACAGCCGAATTGCGGTACGGCGACATCACCGACTTCACCAATTTCGGCGGGGCGCTGATCGACCGGCGGGCGTTTACCAAGAACGTCAGCGCCATCGAACGGGCGAAAGGCGCGGCCGGTGTCACGATCGCTGCCGGCGGCGAATACGACGACAGCGAAGGCTATTTCGTGCGTCCCACGGTGCTGCTGTCCGACGACCCGACCGACGAAGCGTTTGCCACCGAGTACTTCGGGCCACTGTTGTCGGTGCACGTCTATCCCGACGACGCGTACGAGCGGATCCTCGACGTGATCGACGCCGGATCGCGCTACGCGCTGACCGGGGCGGTGATCGCCGATGACCGCGACGCGGTGCTGGCCGCGCAGCAACGGCTGCGGTTCGCGGCCGGCAACTTCTATGTCAACGACAAACCGACGGGAGCGGTGGTGGGACGCCAACCATTCGGCGGTTCGCGGGGCTCGGGCACCAACGACAAGGCCGGCTCGCCGCTGAACCTGCTGCGCTGGACGTCGGCGCGCACCATCAAGGAGACGTTCGTGCCGGCCACCGACCACACGTATCCGCATATGGCGGCGGACTGATGGGGCGATCGCCAGCGCGGCGGAGCCGGGCGGTGGGGGCACCTCCCGCTTGCGGGGGACGGGTCGCCCCCATCAAACCCGGCCTGTTCGCCGCGACGGTACGGCCTGCGATCTTGGCGGCCAGCCGCTCCGACTGGTTGCGGCGCACCGCGCAGCGGTTACCGGTGACCAGCAAGGTGGTCCACCGCTTCGTGCCGGGGGAGACGCTCGGCTGTGTGCTGGACAGTGTTGCCGCGCTGCGGGATTCGGGATGCTTCGTCAGCGTCGACTACCTGGGTGAGGACGTCGCCGACGTCGACGCCGCCGCCGCGAACATGCAGGCCTACCTCGACCTGCTCGATGCACTGGGCAGTCGGCCCGATGCTGTGCACGACGGTGCCCGTCCGCTGGAGGTGTCGCTCAAGCTTTCGGCGCTGGGCCAGGCGCTGGAGCGCGACGGCGAAAAGATCGCCCGGGAGAATGCGCACACCATCTGCGCGCGAGCGCAGCGGGTGGGAGCCTGGGTGACGGTGGACGCCGAAGACCACACGACCACCGATTCGACGTTGTCGATCGTTTCCGATCTGCGGGGCGAATTCCCTGGGCTGGGCGTTGTTTTACAGGCCTATTTGCGGCGCACGCTCGGCGACTGCCGCGACTTTGCCTCCGCCCGGGTGCGGTTGTGCAAAGGCGCCTACGACGAGCCCGCGTCGGTGGCCTACCGGGATGGCGCAGCCGTCACCGCCTCGTACTTGGACTGCCTTCGGGTGCTGATGGCCGGATCGGGATACCCGATGGTGGCCTCGCACGATCCGGCGATCATCGACGCCGCGGCGGCGATGGCACGCGAAACCGGCCGGGACGCCGCCGATTTCGAATACCAGATGTTGTACGGCATCCGCGACGGCGAGCAGCGGCGGCTGGCGAACGCCGGCAACCGGGTGCGGGTGTACGTGCCGTTCGGCGCTCGGTGGTACGGGTACTTCATGCGACGTCTGGCCGAGCGACCGGCCAACCTGATGTTCCTGCTGCGGGCTCTGGCGTCCCGCGAGCAGACGCAAAAGTCCCCTACAGCCTAGGGTTTTGGCCGCTTTTGCGTCTGTTCGCCGAGACGACGGTGTGCCACAACCGAAGTGGCAGCAGTCCGATCAGCGGCGCCCGCTTGCCCAACGCGCCGGTGCGGTCAAACGCCGCGGCAAACCGGCGCGCATCCTCGGCGGTGGGATATGTCTTGCTGCCGCTGGCTTGTCCGCAGCCACGTTCGCATTCCCAGTGCATCGTTGCGCCGTCGACGCGGAAACGCGGCCGGTGCCCGGCCAGCTGGCACGCCCACGGCGTCATGGGGCATCCGCGGTGGTCAGCGGCATCGCAAGGTCCTCCAGTTTCTGGCCCTCGGCCTTGACGCCCAAGATCAGTTCGACCACCCCGCCGATTGCCATCACGGCCGCACCGATCAGAAATGACAGGGCGGCCTGATGCCGGTCCCCGGACTCGATCAGGTCGCCGAACAGCAGCGGACCGGTGATGCCGCCGATCGCGGTGCCGACCGCATAGAAGAAGGCGATGGCCAAGGCCCGGGTCTCCATCGGGAAAATCTCGCTGACCGTCAGATATGCGGCGCTGGCACCGGAACCGGCTAAAAAGAAGCACACCATGAGCACAGCGAGAAACGTCCAGACGCCGCCGAATTGGCTCACGAAGATACCGGCCAGCACGACAGCCACCGCGGCGGAGCCGAGGTATGTCAGCGAGATCATCGGTTTTCGCCCGACGGTGTCGAAGAGTGGCCCGAGGAGTACCGGCCCGGCGAAGTTGGACAGCGCCCACAGGATGAAGAACACCGGGACCATGCCGGAGGCCACTGAATAGAACCCGCTCAACAGGGTGCCGAGGTTGAAAGTGACGCCGTTGTACATGAACGCCTGGCCGATGAACAGCGCAAGGCCGAGGACCGCGCGGCCGGGATAGAGGGTGAAGGCCACCTTGGCGATCTCGGCGAGGGAGATGGTCTTGCGCTGGCGGACGGTCAGCGATCCCTCCGGCTCCGGCAGCGATTCCTGCGTCTCTTGCTCGATCTCGTCTTCGATGCCGCGGACGATCTCCTCGGCCTCTTCTTCGCGGCCGTGAATGAAGAGCCAGCGCGGGCTTTCGGGAACACTGCGGCGGACCACCAGAACCGCCAACCCGAAGATGGCGCCGATGCCGAACGAGATTCGCCACCCTATGCCGATCGGGAAAATGGACGTGTTCAAGAAAAGCAGCGCGGCGGCCGCGCCCAACGCTGATCCCAGCCAAAACGAGCCGTTGATCGCCAAGTCGACGCGGCCGCGGACCCGCGCGGGGATCAGTTCGTCGATCGCGGAGTTGATTGCGGCGTACTCGCCGCCGATGCCCGCACCCGCGAAGAACCTCGCCGCGAAGAAGTACCACGGCGCGAACGAGAACGCCGTCGCCGCGGTGGCCGCCAGATAGATCACCAGCGTGGTGACGAACAGCTTCTTACGACCGAAGCGGTCGGTCAGCTGACCGAAAAACAGCGCACCGCTGCAGGCGCCGGCAATGTAGAAGGCTGCGGCGACGCCGATTTGAGCGATGCTGATCTTGATTCCGCTGCCGGGCTCGGTCAGCCGGGCCGCGACGTTGCCCACCATGGTGACCTCGAGGCCGTCCAGAATCCAGACCCCGCCCAATCCGACGACCACCCGCCAGTGGAACCGCGACCAGGGCAGGCGGTCCAGCCGGGCCGGCACCTGCGTGGTGATCGTGCCGGTCTGTACGTGTGTTCCCATCGCGGCGGCATACCCCCAAGGATTGCGTTTTATCCGGACTCGTCGACGTAGGAGACGCCGGCGTCGCGGCAGGCAGAACGCAGCCGCTTGTCGCGCGTCCACAGCTGTGCGCCGCCGCTGATTGACACTGAGCCGAGCAGGTGGGCGTCCACCGCGCTCAGTCCACGGCCATGCAGTCGGCGTCGGTCGACGAGCGCCACGACCTCGGCGTGACCGAGGACGGGGAACCTGTAGAGGTTGTCGAGCAGATCCAAGACCACGGTGCGCTGCCGGATCGATCCGAGAGCCAACTCCTGGATCACGGATTCGTGACACCCGACCTCGTCCGCTTCGAGCAGCGTGACCAATCCGGGGTCCGTTTTGTGGAGATGGTCGATCCACACGGAAGTGTCGACGAGGATCACCCGGCGGAGCCCCGGCGCCGAGGCGCCGCAGAGGCCTTCTTGTCCGACCCGCCGAGAGCGGCAAGTCGGCGGGCGCTTTCGACGCGTATCAGGGTCGTCAATCCGTTGCGCAGCAGCGCGGACTTCTCGGTGATACCAGTCAGCTCACTCGCACGGGCCAGGAGTTCGTCGTCGATGGTCACCGTCGTCCTCATCCAGGTCTCCCGCGCATCTAAAAGAGCATCACTTGATGCAATTCATGATGTCATCTGCACGGCGTCTCGCCAAGTCGCCGTTTCCTTGAACTTGCGGCGCGGCAGGTGGACCGGTGGCAGGCTGGCATTTATGGAGCCGGTGTTTCAACCCGTCGAGCGCCCGCGGCGATCAGGCGGCCCGCCCTGGCACCTTGCGCTCACCGACCCCGGCCGCGCGGCGGTCGAGTTCGGATTGCTGCTCGGTGCGCTGCCGTTGCGGCGCGCGTTGCCGGTCGGCGACGGCCATCCGGTGCTGGTGTTGCCCGGCCTGCTGGCCGGCGACGGATCGACGTTGGCGTTGCGACGCATTCTGCGCGGCCTCGGATATCGGATGCACGGCTGGCGGCTGGGCCGGAATATCGGTCCGACGGCCCAAGCCGTCGCGGGCATGGGTGAGCGCCTGCATGACCTGCACACCCGATACGGCACTCCGGTCAGCGTGATCGGCTGGAGCCTCGGCGGCATCTATGCGCGCGGCATGGCCCGGCGCCGCCCGTCGTCGGTGCGCCAGGTGATCACTCTCGGCACCCCATTTCGCCTCGCCGACCGAAACCAGACTCGCGCCAGCGCGGCTTTCAACCGCTTCTCCCATCTGCACGTCGAACGGGCCAGAGCGCCAGTGGATCTGGAAACCGAACCGCTGCCGGTGCCGGCGACGTCGATCTACTCCCGATACGACGGTGTGGTCGCCTGGCAGGCGTGTCTGGATCTGCGGTCGCCGCAAGCGGAAAACATCTCGGTGATCGGCAGCCACTTCGGCTACGGGCACAACCCCGCTGTGCTGTGGGCCATCGCGGACCGGCTGGCGCAGCCGCGCGGCGAGTGGGCCCCGTTCCGGCCGCCGGCAACACTGCGGCCGCTGTTTCCGCGACCCGACTGGCCGCCCGATCGAAGCGCGGCGAGCGGGTCACGGGCCCGCTTTGCCTAGAACGCCGCAGGGGTTTGAGTTTCCGGCGATTGCGGCGAACCAAGTTGAGATCAGCGTTGTCCTGAAGCGGTGGCCGAGGCAGGTAACCTCGCTCACGTGCTGCTGGCCTCGCTGAATCCCGCCGCTGCTGTCGATACGCGCGACGCGGTCAGCGTCGGCGACGTCACGTTGAGCCGCAGCGATCTGGTCGGCGCCGCGACGTCAGTGGCCGAACGGGTCGGCGGTGCGGATCGGGTCGCGGTGCTGGCCACGCCGACGGCTGCGACCGTGCTGGCTGTGACGGGCTGCCTGCTGGCCGGGGTTCCGGCGGTGCCGGTGCCCGCCGACGTCGGGCAGGCGGAACGGCGGCATATCCTCACCGATTCGGGCGCGCAGGCCTGGCTGGGGGAGGCGCCCGACGAGGCGGAGGGCCTGCCGCACATTCCGGTGCGGCTGCATGCCCGGTCGTGGCACCGCTATCCGGAGCCGCCGCTGCAGTCCACCGCGCTGATCATCTACACCTCAGGCACCACCGGCCCGCCCAAGGGGGTGCCGCTGAGCCGGCAGGCGATCGCCGCCGACCTGGATGCGCTGGCCGAAGCGTGGCAGTGGACGGCCGACGACGTCTTGGTGCACGGGTTGCCGTTGTTTCATGTGCACGGTCTGGTGTTGGGGCTGCTCGGCTCGCTGCGGGTCGGAAACCGCTTCGTGCATACCGGGAAACCAACGCCCGCAGGCTATGCGGAGGCGGGCGGCACGCTGTATTTCGGGGTGCCGACGGTCTGGTCGCGGGTGGTGGCCGACCCGGCCGCGGCCGAGGCGCTGCGATCGGCGCGGCTGCTGGTGTCCGGCAGCGCACCGCTACCGGTGCCGGTGTTCGACCAGTTGGTTCGGCTCACCGGGCACGCGCCCGTCGAGCGGTACGGTAGTACCGAATCGCTGATCACGTTGTCCACCCGCGCCGACGGCGAACGCCGCCCCGGCTGGGTGGGTCTGCCGTTGCGTGGGGTCGAGACGCGGTTGGTCGACGACGCCGGCGGCCCGGTACCGCACGACGGCGAGACCATTGGGCGCCTTCAGGTTCGCGGTCCCACGTTGTTCGACGGCTACCTGAACCGGCCGGACGCCACCGCCGAGGCATTCGACGCCGACGGCTGGTACCGCACCGGCGACGTCGCGGTCGTCGACTCCGGCGGTATGCACCGCATCGTGGGCCGTGAGTCGGTCGACCTGATCAAGTCGGGCGGTTACCGCGTGGGCGCGGGCGAAATCGAGACGGCGCTGCTTGGGCATCCCGGTGTGCGTGAGGCGGCGGTGGTCGGGCTGCCCGACGAGGACCTGGGTCAGCGGATCGTGGCTTTCGTCGTCGGCGATGCGGACTCTGAAACGTTGATCGACTATGTGGCGGGGCAACTTTCGGTGCACAAGCGCCCGCGTGAAGTACGGATGGTGGACAGCTTGCCGCGCAACGCGATGGGCAAGGTGCTCAAAAAGGAGCTGATGTAGGTCCCGGCCCCCGGCACGAGCGTGCGCAAAAACGGGTTTCACCGCGGCGTGTCGTGCGGGGACACGCACGCTCGCGGCAAAGTGGGAGTCAATTGGCGTGGAGGTCGGCGTTCAGGGCGATGCCCTGGCCGTCGCGGGAGACCACCTCGACGGCGCCGGTCAGCGAATTGCGGCGGAACAGCATGTTGCTGCCGCCGGACAGCTCACGGGCCTTGACCGAACTGCCGTCAGGCATGGCGACTTTGGTGCCGGCCGTGACGTACAGCCCGGCCTCGACGACACAGTCGTCGCCGAGCGAGATGCCCAGCCCCGCGTTGGCGCCGAGCAGGCAGCGCTTGCCGACCGAAATGATCTCGGTCCCACCGCCGGACAGAGTTCCCATGATCGACGCGCCGCCGCCGATGTCGGAGCCGTCGTCGACCACCACCCCCGCCGAGATGCGACCCTCGACCATCGAGGCGCCCAGAGTGCCGGCGTTGTAGTTGACGAAGCCTTCGTGCATCACTGTCGTGCCCGCCGCCAGATGAGCGCCCAGGCGGACCCGGTCGGCGTCGGCGATCCGGACTCCGGTCGGCAACACGTAGTCGACCATCCGGGGAAACTTGTCGACGCCGTACACGGCGACCGGCCCGCGACGGCGCAGCCGCGCCCGCACCATCTCGAAACCTTCGACAGCACAAGGCCCTTGGCTCGTCCACACCACATTGGTCAGCACAGAAAAGAAGCCTTCGGCGTTCAGTCCATGCGGCGCCACCAGGCGGTGCGAGAGCAGATGCAGCCGCAGATACGCGTCGTAGGCGTCGGTGGTCTTGTTGTCCAGCGAGCCGATCACCGTGCGCACCGCGACGGTCTCGGTGCCGCGAGCGTCGTCGCGTCCCGCCAGGGCGGCTAGCTCGTCGGGTACCTCGGCGACCGACAGCCGCACGGTGCCGCTCTCGCCGCCGTCGATCAGTTCCGGTGCGGGAAACCAGGTGTCGAGAACCGACCCGTCGGCGGCCAGCGTCGCCACCCCAATACCCGAAGCTCCAGTCACGATGGCAACGCTACTTTCCCCGGCCGAGCAGACGCAAAATGTCCCGACACGCCGGTGAAAACGGGGCGTTTGTGTCTGCTCGGCATACTGGAAGCGTGCTGGACCTACGCGGGGACCCGATCGAGCTGACCGCGGCATTGGTCGACATCCCCAGCGAGTCGCGGGACGAGGCACGCATCGCCGACGAGGTCGAGGCGGCGTTACAAACCCAGACGTCCCGCTTCGAGATCATCCGCAACGGCGACGCGGTGCTGGCCCGCACGCATCTGGGCCGACCGTCAAGAGTACTGCTGGCCGGGCACCTCGACACCGTCCCGATCGCCGACAACGTGCCCAGCCGCCGCGACGGCGACATCCTGCACGGCTGCGGCACCGTCGACATGAAGTCCGGTGACGCGGTCTTCCTGCACCTGGCAGCCACTGTGCCGGAACCGGCCCACGACCTGACCCTGGTGTTCTACGACTGCGAGGAAATCGAGTCCGCGGCAAACGGTTTGGGCCGCATCGAGCGTGAGTTGCCGGACTGGCTGGACGCCGACGTGGCCATCCTCGGCGAACCCACCGGCGGCTACATCGAGGCGGGCTGTCAGGGCACGCTGCGTGTCGTCGTCCACGCGACCGGCACCCGCGCGCATTCGGCGCGATCGTGGTTGGGCGACAACGCGATTCACAAGCTTGGCGCGGTGCTGGACCGGCTCGCGGCCTATCAGGCCCGCGACGTCGAGATCGACGGCTGCACCTACCGCGAGGGGCTCTCGGCGGTGCGCATCGACGGCGGCGTGGCCGGCAACGTCATCCCCGACGCGGCGTCGGTGACGGTCAACTTCCGCTTCGCGCCGGACCGGTCGGCGGACGCTGCGCTTGCGCACGTGCATGACGTGTTCGACGGGCTCGACGTGCGCATCGAACAGACCGACAGCGCCGCCGGCGCGCTGCCCGGCCTTTCCAAACCCGCCGCCAAGGCGCTGGTCGATGCCGCAGAAGGGCGAGTCCGGGCGAAATACGGGTGGACCGACGTGGCGCGGTTCGCCGCCCGCGGCATCCCGGCGGTCAACTATGGGCCGGGCGATCCCAACCTGGCGCACCGCCGGGACGAGCGAGTACCGGTCGAGCAGATCAGCGCCGCCGTCGAGATGCTGCGCCGCTACCTGACCGGCTGACCGCGCCTGGCCTGCGCGGCTGCGTCGGCGGCCGCGGGATGTAGTCCCGCATCGGCCAGATCTGCGGCCACTTCCGCCAGCGCCGCGGAGTCACCCGCCGCCAGCGCGCGGGCGTGCGCCAGCGTGAGCCTGCCCAGCACACAGTTCACCTCCACGGACAGCCGCTCGGCGCGATACACGGCCCGGGTGTCACCGAGGCGGGCGGCGTCTTGCAGCGCGCGCAGCGCGATCGCCGACTGCCCGCCGCGTTCGGCAGCCTGCACCGCCTCGCGGGCGGCGTCGACTGCGGCCGTCATGTCGCCGCGCGCCGCCTTCGACCACGCTCTGGCCAGTGCCAATTCGGGCGTGAACAACGCCGATTTCAGGCCGTGCCGTGACTCCGCCTGGCTGAAAACCTTTGCCGCCGCGAGTTGTTCACCTTGCTGGCCCAGCGCCTGCGCCAGCAGCATCAGCGACAGCGGACCCCACGAATAGCCGGTGCGCGCCAGCGCCTCGGCGGCAGGCTCCAAAAGCGTTACGGCAGTTTCGAAGTCGCCCTGGGCGATGGCTGCGTACGCCACCAGCACCTCACCGATGGCCCGGCCCGGCTGCTGCAGCTCGGCGAAATCGGTGTAGCGCTGCGCCACCGTGCGCGCCGCATCCGGCCGCCCCGCCATCACCAGCGTCGTGACCAGCGCGAAACCGCTGGTGAACCGCAGCAGGCCGGGATGCTCACCGGCCAGCGCCCGGCCCGCGAGCGCCTCGACGTCGCCGAACCGCCCGACGCGGGCCGAGCACAGTGCCGCCGTCGATGCTGCCCAGCCCACGCCGACCTGGTCGGCGTGCGGCGATGCCAGCACTTCGCCGGTGATCCGCAACGCGCTCAGCGGGGTGCCCGCGTTCATCGCGAACGTCGCCGCCAGCGCGTCGAGGGTGGCCCGGGCCGTCGGCGACGAGATCCGGTTGCGGGTGGTGTGCAGAAACGCGGTGGCGCGCTCCGGTTCGTCGAGCATCCAGAACTGGTTGGCCGCCCGCGGCAGCGCCCACGCCATCAGCTCGGCGTCGGTCAAGGTGTCGGGATCCACCGCGGCCAGCACTTCGCCGGCTTCCCGGCCGCGGCCCTGCCAGCCCAGCGCGTAGCCCAGTGTCAACCGCGCCGCCAGCCCGCCCGATTGATCCAGGGCCGCGCGGGCTAGCCGTTCGGCCAGGGCCAACTCGCCGAGCCTCAGCGCCTGCTGGGCGGCGCCCGAGAAGTCGTCGTACGGTGCGTCGCTCTCGATCGCGAGCGCCGCGAGCCGCAGCTGGTCAGTGATGTGGTCGGAGCGACGGGTCGACAGCTGGGCGACGACCGCTGTGCGCAGCGCCCGGGCGTCGGCCGGCGCCAGCGCGGCGCGCACCCGCTCGGTGTAGAGCGGATGGCCCGCATAGACCAGTCCGTCGTCGTCGGATGCCAGCGCGCCTGCCTTATAGCCCTGCTCGACGGCCTCGTCACCGGCCAGCACAGCCAGTTCGCTGCGGTGCAGCGGTTCGGCTACGGCCAGGTAGTCCAGCGCCTTGCGAACCGGGGCCGCCAGGCCGCTCAGATATTCGTCGACCAGCTTGGGCACCGCGGCAGTCCGGTCCGGCGGCTCGACGTCGATGCGGGTGAGCAGGTCGTCGGTCCACAGCGCGGCCACGGCATCGGGCAGCTTCGTCTCCGAGCGGGCGGTGACGATCAGCCGCGCCGAGCGCTTCAACGCCAGCTGGTACACCAGGCTGGCCGACAGGCTGTCCAGCTCGTGCGCGTCGTCGACCACGACCAGAAGATCGTCGCCGCCGGCGACCAGCGAGTCGTGCGCGGCGCGCAGGAGCGCGGCGGGCCTCCCGATCTCGGCCACCTCGACCAGGCGGGCGAACGCGCCGAGCGGAACCATCCGCAGCGACGGGGTGCCCGTGACCCATCGAACCTTCGAAGGCCGGCGCGCGGTGAACCTCTCCGCGGCGGCCCTAGCGGTCGGCGTCTTGCCGGCGCCGTCGGCTCCCACCAGCACGGCACCGGAGCGATCCAGGGCGGCCGCCACCTGATCCAGCACAGCTTCGGCCGGCGCGGCAACCCACCCAGTCGGCATCGCCGGATTTTATTGCCCGCCGCGTCCCTGGCACGGCGATAGGCCCAAATACGCACCGCGGCAATCTGGATTACGTTTCGATGTGTGACTGGCAATCAGTGGGCGGTCTGTGTGTACTGCGCGTCCGGGCCGACCCACCCGGAGCTGCTGGCGCTGGCCGCCCAAGTCGGCGAGGCGATCGCCGACCGCGGCTGGACGCTGGTGTGGGGCGGCGGCAACGTCTCGGCCATGGGAGCGCTGGCCACTGCGGCGCGGGCGCGCGGCGGGTGGACCGTCGGCGTCATCCCGAAAATGCTGGTGCACCGCGAGCTCGCGGACACCGACGCCGACGAGCTGATCGTCACCGACACCATGCGCGAACGCAAACAGGTGATGGAGGACCGGGCCGACGCGTTCCTTGCGCTGCCCGGCGGTATCGGCACCCTCGAGGAGCTGTTCGAGGCGTGGACCGGGGCATACCTCGGCATGCACGACAAACCGGTGGTGATGCTCGACCCCCGCGGCCACTTCGACGGGCTTCGGGCCTGGCTGTACGGGCTGGTCGACAGCGGTTACGTGTCGCAGGCCGCGCTGGACCGGCTGGTGGTGGTCGACGAGGTGAACGCGGCGCTGGCCGCCTGTGCACCCGGCTGAAACGCCCGCGCTGGGTCCGTTGGCGCCGACCCGCGGCGGCCGGCTTCGCCGCGCTTGCGGTCGCCGCTAGGCTGGCCGCCAAGTTCGTCAGAGGGGAAACAGTGTCTGAACACACATCGGTCGGTCTGCTCGACATCGCCAGCCGGGTGCCGGGTGTAGTAGCCGACCTGCCGGTGATGGCGCGCGGCGTGCTGACCGGGCTGGGGGCCAGGCCTACCTCCAAGACGTCGATCGGCAAGGTGTTCCAGGACCGCGCCGCCCGCTACGGCAACCGCGTGTTCCTGCGGTTCGGCGACCAACGGCTGACGTACCGGGAGGCCAACGCGACCGCCAACCGCTACGCCGCGGTGCTGGCCGCACGCGGTGTCGGCCACGGCGACGTCGTCGGGATCATGCTGCGCAACTCGCCCAACGCGGTGCTGATGATGCTGGCCGTCGTCAAGTGCGGCGCGATCGCCGGAATGATCAACTACCACCAGCGCGGCGAGGTGCTGGCCCACAGCCTGGGCCTGCTCGACGCCAAGGTGCTGGTCTCGGAGTCCGACTTCGTCGACGCCGTCAGCGAATGCGGCGCGACCATCGACCCGTTGACCATCGAGGAGCTGGAACGGCTGGCCGCCACCGCGCCGACGACCAACCCGCCGTCGGCCTCGGCGGTGCTGGCCAAGGACACCGCGTTCTACATCTTCACCTCCGGCACCACGGGCCACCCGAAGGCCAGCGTGATGACCCACCGGCGCTGGCTGGCCGCCCTCGCCGCATTCGGCGGGCTGGGCTTGCGGCTGAAGAGCAGCGACACGCTGTACAGCTGCCTGCCGCTCTACCACAACAATGCGCTGACGGTCGCGGTGTCGTCGGTGATCAACTCCGGGGCGACGCTGGCGCTGGGCGAGAAGTTCTCGGCGTCGCAGTTCTGGGACGACGTGATCGCCTACGATGCGACGGCGTTCATCTACATCGGCGAGGTCTGCCGCTATCTGCTCAACCAGCCGCCCAAGCCGACCGACCGCGCGCACAAGGTGCGGCTGATCGCCGGCAACGGCCTGCGCCCGGAGATCTGGGAGGAGTTCACCGCCCGGTTCGGCATCGAGCGGGTGTGCGAGTTCTACGCCGCCAGCGAGGGCAACACCGCGTTCATCAACATCTTCAACGTGCCCAAGACAACCGGAATCTCGCCGCTGCCGCTGGCCTACGTCGAGTACGACCCCGACACCGGTGCCCCGCTGCGCGACGAGAACGGCCGGGTGCGCCGGGTGCCGCCCGGACAGCCGGGCCTGCTGATCAGCCCGGTCAACAAACTGCAGCCGTTCGACGGCTACACCGACCCGGCGGCCAGCGAAAAGAAGTTGGTGCGCAACGCTTTTCGCGACGGCGACTGCTGGTTCAACACCGGTGACGTGATGAGCCCGCAGGGCATGGGGCACGCCGCGTTCGTCGACCGGCTCGGCGACACGTTCCGGTGGAAGGGCGAAAACGTCGCCACCACCGAGGTCGAGGCGGCGCTGGCGGCCGATAAATCGGTCGAGGAGTCTGCGGTCTTCGGCGTGGAGATCCCACGCACCGGCGGCCGGGCCGGGATGGCTGCCGTCAAGCTGCGCGACGGCGCCGAGTTCGACGGCAAGGCGCTCGCGCGCACGGTGTACGACCGGCTGCCGGTGTACGCGCTGCCGCTGTTCGTGCGGGTGGTGGACTCGATGGAGCACACCACGACGTTCAAGAGTCGCAAGGTCGATCTGCGCGAGCAGGCCTACGGCCCGGGCATCGAGGACCCGCTGTACGTGTTGGCCGGCCGCGACGAGGGCTATGTGCCGTTCTACGACGACTACCCCGACGAGGTGGCGGCCGGTAAGCGACCGCAGGGGTAGTTGCCGCTTCTCGCGCCGAACGTGAAGCTAGCCGCACGCTCGGCGCCGAACGTGAAGCTAGCCGCACGCTCGCGAACTCAGTCGCGATCCCCGGACAGCAGCCGGCTAGGCGGGGCGGGCACCATAGACGGGTGCAGTCAACGCTCTGCGGCCACCCGGTCGCCGGTGATCGTCCGCTGATCATGGCGATCGTCAACCGCACCCCGGACTCGTTCTACGACCGCGGCGCCACCTTCACCGACGACGCGGCCAAGTCCGCCGCGCACCGGGTCATCGCCGACGGCGCCGACGTCGTCGACGTGGGCGGGGTCAAGGCCGGACCGGGGCAAGCTGTCGATACCGCCACCGAAACCGCGCGGGTGGTGCCGTTCATCGAGTGGCTGCGCGACGCGTACCCTGACCAGCTGATCAGTGTCGACACCTGGCGTTCGGCCGTCGCCCGGCAGGCCTGCCGCGCCGGCGCCGACCTGATCAACGACACCTGGGGCGGCGTCGACCCCGAAATGCCCTCTGTTGCAGCCGAATTCGGGGCCGGCCTGGTGTGCTCGCACACCGGCGGCGCGCCGCCACGAACCCGGCCGTTCCGGGTCAGCTACGGGACCAGCACCCGCGGCGTGGTCGACGACGTCATCCGTGAAGTCACCGCCGCCGCCGAGAAGGCCGTCGCGGCCGGCGTGGCCCGCGACCGGGTACTGATCGACCCCACCCACGACTTCGGTAAGAACACCTTCCACGGCTTGGCGTTGTTGCGTCACATGGACGATCTTGTTAACACCGGGTGGCCGGTGTTGATGGCGCTCTCGAACAAGGACTTCGTCGGGGAGACTTTGGGCGTGCAGTTGACCGAACGCCTGGAGGGAACCCTGGCGGCCACCGCGCTGGCCGCCGCGGCCGGCGCCCGGATGTTCCGGGTGCACGAAGTCGGGCCCACCCGGCGGGTGCTGGAAATGGTGGCGTCGATCCACGGCCAACGGCCGCCGGCGCGGACAGTGAGAGGACTGGCGTGACAGAGCTTCTCGCTGCCCTGCCGGGTGACACCTGGCTGTCGGATCGCAGTTGGATACGCCCGAGCTGGACCGTCGGCGAATTAGTGGCGGCCAAGGCCGGGCGGACCATCTCGGTGGTGCTGCCCGCTCTCAACGAGGAAGGCACCATCGAATCGGTCGTCGACAGCATCTCGCCGGTGGTCGGCGGGCTGGTCGACGAGCTGATCGTGCTCGACTCGGGCTCGACCGACGACACCGAGATCCGGGCGATCGCCGCCGGCGCCCGAGTGGTCACCCGCGAACAGGCCCTGCCCGACGTCCCGCCGCGCCCCGGCAAGGGCGAGGTGTTGTGGCGCTCACTGGCCGCCACCAGCGGCGACATCGTGGTGTTCGTCGACTCCGACCTGATCGACCCGCACCCGATGTTCGTGCCGTGGCTGGTCGGCCCTCTGCTCACCGGTGACGGCGTTCACCTGGTGAAAAGCTTCTACCGGCGGCCGTTGCACGGTGGGGCCGCGACCGGCGGGGGACGGGTCACCGAACTGGTGGCGCGCCCGCTGCTGGCGGCGCTGCGGCCCGAACTGAGCTGTGTGCTGCAGCCGCTCGGCGGCGAATACGCCGCCACCCGCGAGCTGCTGATGTCGCTGCCGTTCGCGCCGGGCTACGGCGTGGAGATCGGCCTGCTGGTCGACACGTACGACCGGCTGGGGCTGGACGCGATCGCCCAGGTCAACCTCGGTGTGCGGGCGCACCGCAACCGGCCGCTGGCCGAGCTGGGGCCGATGAGCCGCCAGGTTGTCGCGACGCTGCTCTCGCGCTGCGGCATCCCCGACTCCGGCGTGGGCCTGACCCAGTTCTTCGTCGACGGAGACGGCTATGTCCCGCGCACCTCGCCGGTGTCGCTGACCGACCGCCCCCCGATGAACACCGTGGCGATCGTCAGCGCGGCGGAGCCGGGCGGAGCGGGTGGCCACCAGAGACGACTGCGCTGACGTCGGCGGCATGAGGCAATATCGGGGACGTGGCGTTGGTCTTGCTTTATCTGGTGGTACTGATCCTGGTCGCGATCGTCCTGTTCGGTGTGGCCAGCCTGCTGTTCGGCCGCGGTGAGCAGCTGCCGCCGCTGCCACGGGCGACGACGGCGACGGTGCTGCCGGCGTCCGGCGTCACCGGCGCCGACGTCGACGCGGTCAAGTTCACCCAGGTGCTGCGCGGATACAAGACCAGCGAGGTGGACTGGGTACTGGATCGGCTCGGCCAGGAACTCGACCTGCTGCGAGGCCAACTCGCGTCCATGCGCGTCGCTGAGGAGAAAGGCCCGGAGTGAGTGACGACGGGCTGGTCCGCTGCGGCTGGGCTGTCGGCGACCTCTATCGCGACTACCACGACAACGAGTGGGGCCGGCCGCTGCGTGGCGGGGTGGCGTTGTTCGAACGGATGAGCCTGGAGGCCTTCCAGAGCGGCCTGTCGTGGCTGACGATCCTGCGCAAGCGGGAAAACTTCCGGCGCGCGTTCGCTCGCTTCGACATCGAGACCGTCGCGCGCTACACCGACGCCGACGTGGCCCGGCTGATGGCCGACGAGTCGATTGTGCGCAACCGCGCCAAGATCGAGGCGACGATCGCCAATGCCCGCGCCGCCGCGGATCTGGGACCCGAAGGCCTCTCCGAGCTGCTGTGGTCGTTCGCGCCGGCGCCCCGACACGTTTCTTTAAGGCCCGCCGACCCCTCCGAAGTACCTTCGGCGACTGCGGAATCCACTGCGATGGCGCGCGAATTGAAGCGGCGCGGCTTCCGGTTCGTCGGACCGACCACTGCCTATGCCCTGATGCAGGCGACCGGGATGGTCGACGACCACCTGCGCAGTTGTTTTGTGGCGCCGATCACCGGCTAAGACACGTCGAACCCGGGTCTTGTGCACCCCCTCGTCGCCCATAGGGAACAATGGGGGAGTGAATTGGCAGTTCAACGCCGGGTATGGCCGGGATTCCACTGGCGGCGCGTGCCCGGCGCCGACCAGGTCCGCGACGGCGGGCCCGTTCGAAGCTGGAGGGAGCACTCGATGGCGGCGATGAAGCCCCGGACCGGTGACGGTCCACTGGAAGCGACCAAGGAGGGGCGCGGCATCGTGATGCGGGTACCGCTGGAAGGCGGTGGCCGACTCGTCGTCGAGCTGACGCCCGACGAAGCCGCCGCGCTGGGTGACGAACTCAAGGGCGTCACCAGCTAACCGTTACGCGCAGACCTTCCGATAGATCTCCAACGTCTGCTCGGCGATGTGTGCCCAGGAGAATTCCGCGATGCAGCGCTGGCGTCCCGCCTGACCGTAGCGCTCCGCCCTCGCCGGATCGGCGAGCAAGGCGTTGACCGCCTCGGCCAGATCCGCCTGATAACCGGCGGGATCGCCGGCGTTGTAGTGCACCAGTAGCCCGCTGACGTGATCGGCGACCACCTCCGGTATTCCGCCGACGTCGGAGGCCACCACCGCCGTCGCGCAGGCCATGGCCTCCAGGTTGACGATTCCTAGGGGTTCATAGACCGATGGACACACGAAAACCGTTGCAGCCGATAGTATTTCACGTATCTTGCTGATCGGGAGCATCTCCCGGATCCAGAACACCCCGGTTCGGGTGCGGGCCAGGTCGGTGACCGCAGTTGTGACTTCGGCGGCGATCTCGGCGGTGTCGGGCGCCCCGGCGCACAGCACCAACTGCGCGTCGGCGTCGAACCGGTGCGCGGTGGCCAGCAGATGGGCAACGCCCTTTTGACGGGTGATCCGCCCGACGAACGCCACAACCGGCCGGTGCGGGTCGACACCAAGCTCGGCCAGGATCGACTCGTTTGGGTCGCGCCCGACGGGGTACCACACGTCGGTGTCGATCCCGTTGCGCACGACATGAACCCGGCTGGGGTCCAGTGCCGGATAGAGCCGCAGCACGTCGTCGCGCATGCCGGAGCTGACGGCGATGACGGCGTCGGCGGCCGTCGCTGCGGTGTGTTCCACCCAGGACGACAGCCGGTAGCCGCCGCCGAGTTGTTCGGTCTTCCACGGCCGCAACGGCTCCAGCGAATGCGCGGTCAGCACATGCGGGATGTCGTAGAGCAGGCCGGCCAAGTGTCCCGCCAAGCCGGTGTACCAGGTGTGCGTGTGCACCACGTCGGCGTCGGCGGCCGCGTCGGCCATCAGCAGATCCGACGACAGCGTCGACAGCGCCGGGTTGGCGCCCTGCAACCGGGGATCGGGCTGATACGCCGCGGCCGTCGGGCGGGGCGCCCCCATGCAGTGCACGTCGACCCGGCACAGGCTGCGCAGGTGCGCGACCAGCTGGGTGACGTGTACCCCGGCGCCGCCGTACACCTCGGGCGGATACTCCCGAGTCATCATCGCCACCCGCATATTCGGCACGGTAGCTCAAATTGCTTGACGGACAGTCCGTCAGCGTTGTCAATCGCGCGATTGGCCTGGCAGCGCTGCGGAGCGGCCGATAGGTTTGAACCATGAGGGAAGCGCCACACGTGCTGGGCATCGTCCTGGCCGGTGGGGAGGGCAAGCGGCTGTATCCGCTGACCGCGGACCGGGCCAAACCCGCAGTTCCCTTCGGCGGCGCGTATCGCCTGATCGACTTCGTGCTGTCAAACCTCGTCAACGCCCGCTACTTGAGGATCTGCGTTCTCACCCAGTACAAGTCCCACTCCCTGGACCGCCACATCTCGCAGAACTGGCGGCTCTCGGGTCTGGCTGGCGAGTACATCACGCCGGTGCCGGCGCAGCAGCGGCTCGGCCCGCGTTGGTACACCGGCTCGGCCGACGCGATCTATCAGTCGCTGAACCTGATCTTCGACGAGGATCCGGACTACATCGTGGTTTTCGGCGCCGACCACGTGTACCGGATGGATCCCGAGCAGATGGTCCGGTTCCACATCGACAGCGGCGCAGGGGCGACGGTGGCCGGGATCAGGGTGCCACGCGCGGAGGCGTCGGCGTTCGGGTGCCTCGACGCCGACGATTCCGGGCGCATCCGCAATTTTGTCGAGAAGCCGGCCGATCCGCCCGGCACCCCCGACGACCCCGAATCCACCTTCGTCTCGATGGGCAATTACATCTTCACCACCAAGGTGCTCATCGACGCGATCCGCGCCGACGCCGAGGACGACCATTCCGACCACGACATGGGCGGCGACATCATCCCGCGACTGGTCGCCGACGGCATGGCCGCGGTCTACGACTTCTCCGACAACGAGGTGCCCGGCGCCACCGACCGCGACCGGGCCTACTGGCGCGACGTCGGAACCCTGGATGCGTTCTACGACGCGCACATGGACCTGGTGTCGGTGCATCCGGTGTTCAACCTCTACAACAAGCGCTGGCCGATCCGGGGGGCGACGGAAAACCTGGCGCCAGCCAAGTTCGTCAACGGCGGCTCGGCGCAGGAATCGGTGGTCGGCGCGGGCAGCATCATCTCGGCGGCCTCGGTGCGCAACTCGGTGCTGTCGTCCAACGTCGTCGTCGACGACGGTGCGATCGTGGAGGGCAGCGTGATCATGCCCGGCACCCGCGTCGGTCGCGGCGCGGTGGTGCGCCACGCGATCCTGGACAAGAACGTCGTCGTGGGACCCGGCGAGATGGTCGGGGTGGACCTGGAAAAGGACCGCGAGCGCTTCGCGATCAGCGCCGGCGGTGTGGTCGCCGTCGGGAAGGGCGTCTGGATTTAGCGCGCCCTTTTCCCCCGCGCGAGCGTGCCCCCTTCCCCCGCGCGAGCGTGCGTGTCCGCGGCCGACACGCCGGACAAGTGACCGGGTTTACGCACGCTCGCGGCGGAAGTTCGGCCGTCACCACACGTAGGGCACCAGCCGGTAGCGCACCTGATCGGTGTACTCGCGGTACCCCGTCAGCTCGTGGGTGAGCAGCTCTTCTTCGTCGCGAATGCGAATGGCGAGCACGGCAATGCCCGGAATGAGCAACATAAGTCCCCAGTACGAGCCGAGCGCCAGGGGGATGCCCGCCATCATGATCACGTTGCCGGTGTACATCGGATGGCGGACAAGGCCGTACAGGCCGGTGGTGATGACATCCTGGTCTGACTCGACGGTGACATTGGCTGCGGCATAACTGTTCTGGATGACCACCAGCATGGCGATACCCAGTCCGATCGCGACCAGGACATCGCCGACCAGGCACACCGTCGTCGGCACCGACGACCAGCCGAAGCTGTTCGCCGGGGTAGAAGACCAAACCGACCGGGAACAGGTCGATTTCGACGTCGACGATCTGACCGGGATGCAGCTTCTCGACCCGATCGAAGCTGTGCG
>Ga0209061_1002093_pt1 | contig 27534 bp, 31 predicted proteins | sample Coa_R1_10_FD_187157 | JGI IMG/M metagenome (GOLD analysis project Ga0209061, IMG submission 187157) | Surface soil microbial communities from Centralia Pennsylvania, which are recovering from an underground coalmine fire - Coalmine... | ecosystem: Environmental > Terrestrial > Soil >... | reverse complement strand
GGTCTGGCATGAGCTGGAGGAGGAACTGCTCGCTTTGCAACTGAGATTGCATGCCGGCGACAAGAAGGACTGAAGCAGGGCTTCCCCATTCTTGATGGAGCCATCCATCGCCCCTGCGTCCACCGGAGCTTCTCAGCGCGCCTGGTGCGTCAATGGCCTCAGCAGGGGAAAGCGCCGGCTAAAGCGCGGCGCTTGCATGAACTTCACATATTTGGTATGCTTACTAACAGGACAACTTATGAAAATATGCGTCCTCGCTAACTATATATCATTCTCGGAGGAGAGCGAGAGCTTATGGATACTTCTCTTCAACATGCCACTACCACAGAGGAAGGGCTAGAGGCCGAAGCGTACCATGAGGTGGCGGAAGAAGAACACCATCACATCCATCTACCCAATCCCAGCCTGTGGCCGCTTATTCTGGGCGCAGCTATTCTGCTCACGATCATTGGTCTGATGTTCATCCCGGATAACCCCTGGCTGGCTCTCCTGGGCATCCCATGCATGCTTATTGGCATAATGGGCTGGGCGCTCGAAGATCCGATGGCGCCGAAAGGAGGGGAGGCTGAGCAGAGATACGAAGAGGAGCCTTTCTCACCGCAGGATCATGAGGTGCTGGATCGGGCCAGGGCGATAGCGGAAGACATTGTGACGGTTAGCAGCACTGCTTATAGCACCCATCCCGTTAGAGTCGAGATCGAAGGCCCGGGCGTGCTGGCTCTGTATGGCAAGGTCGAGCTGGAGGCGCAGCGCCGCGAGCTTGAGGATGCCCTGCGCAAGCAGCCGGGCGTGATCGATGTAAAGAACTATATCGTCGCCGAAGATGAAATTTTGAATATTGCCAACCAGCGCCTCGCTAACCTGAGCAAGCAGGGGAAGCTGGAGGGTGCGCGGAACCTTTCGATACTCGTCGAAAACTACATTCTGAGCCTGTTCGGCGAGGTGCCTACCCGCGATATGAAGTATATGCTGGAGCGTGAGATGATCGGCATTCCCGGTGTACGCGTCGTGGTGAACCACATAGGCGTGAATAAGGATATCCCGGGCATGGTGGGCCGCACCCGCAACAAGATCTAGCAACGATAAAAAATTTGTAAAGCAGCCTGTTCATCCAGACCGAAGACCGGGGTAAGCGAAAAGCGAAAAATAGGATGTATGGAGAACGAGGCGGGAGGGAGAACGAGCAGAAGTTCTCCCTCCCGCCTTCTCGATGATGCGGGTATCTCTTCCTCACGAAGTTGCTAAGAGGAGAAGTAGCCCGGCCCCAGTTCGGCTTGCTTTAGAGCCACTTCGAGTGGATCTCCCTGCTGTATTCCCCAGGCAACCAGCATCTTTCCACGCCGCTCCAACTCTGCCGCGTACTCTCCACTCTGATAGAGCGAAGGATCGGGGCGTGAGGCAGTCAGATCACCAGCCTGGCCCAGATAGAGCATAGCATCGGCCAGAGCAGCACGCGTGGTCGCGGCTGCGCCGGTATTGGAAGGTATGGTTTCGGCTCCCAGCCACGTCCCGGCCAGCGTTATCATAGCCGGTCGGTTCCATGTCGCAATTTGTCTGGCCTGCGCGCTTGTATCCTCAGGAAGAATGATGAGGATATCGATGCTGAACAGGCTGTGGGGATGGCGCTGCTCAATCTGCGTAGCTGCATTGAAGGGAGCTTTATCGGGCGGCTGGTCAGGATCACCTTCCCCCCGAATGTTGTGTAACAGGTGATTGGTGCCAGCGATAAGCAAGGCGCGGCGGCCCTTTTGTAAGACCTCACGCTCGACCACTCCGGCGAAATGTGTGTCACGCTGCAAGGCGTAGGCTACCCAGTCCTCTTTGCGTTGCACCTTATCCCAGTCGATGGGCGGATCGCCCAGCAACACGCGCAAACGCTGCGAGGGCGGCAGCATCATGTTTACCGCACGCACGGAGCGGAAGAATTGCTCATACACAGGTGCATCCCAAACGGGATTGGCCCCTGTGATTGTCGTATTCCGCCAGATCTGGCGTAGATCCGTGTTGGCGACCGGCTGACCCGAGATGAAGCGGTCTATGATCTCCTGGTAGCGTGCATTGCCAAACTCGACGACAATATCGTTGATCTTGCCGGGCAGCGCCGGGTGATAGAGCAACGCCTGAATAAAATCGTGTTCCTCCTGTAACCGGTGAGCCTCTCCAAGTCCAATGAGCGGATACTTGTCCATGGCGTTGAAAAGAGCCTGGAGGGCGTTTTGTGGACGTGGAGGCGTCGAGCCTGGGGCTGCAAGGGCCGGATAGTTAGTAGCTCCGATCCCCAACGTTGCCAGTACCACTGTCGCCGCACTATAGCCGAAGAATGCCCGCCTTGATAAAGCACTCGTATATGTTATCATCAATTTTTCCTTTTCACTTCATAAGTGAGTTATTCATTGCGCTGTTGTCTGTATCTATACTTGCCTCGCGATGTATAAGCCAAACGTAGCCATCCTCCATGCCAGGTTCGACCGGAATAGCCCCTATCTGCTCGCTCGGCGTACCCACCACGCGGTAATCCATTTTGCCGCCCAGGTTCCGCATAGAGACGACCGTGCAATTGCCGGTTGGTCTGGGTCCGTTGGTGCTGACAATCCAGACCTTGCCCCGTGTCTCCTGGAGCATTTGCGCGATGGTGCCCTGGAAGATCACCCGCCCGCTTTTCATGACTGCAATGTTCTGGCACGTCTGTGCGATATCTTCGACAATATGCGTTGAAAGCAATACAGTACGCTCGCCTGCCAGAGCGGAGAGCAGATTTCGGAAGCGGATGCGCTCCTCAGGATCAAGGCCCGCCGTAGGTTCATCAACGATCAACAACCTGGGGTTATTGAGAAGAGCCTGCGCGATGCCAACACGGCGTTTCATACCGCCTGAGTAGGTTTTTAGCTTGCGCCCGGCGACCTGGGTGAGTGCGACCATGTCCAGCAATTCCTCAACTCGCTTGCGCCGTGTCCTGTCATCATCCAGCCCTTTGAGAATGCCGATATAATCCAGGAATTCGCGTGCATTCAGGTCGGGATAGACTCCCAGATCCTGAGGTAAGTAGCCCAGCATCTGCTGGATGGCCCGGCGGCCCCGGTCAGTAGCAACATCATGTGGGCCAACATGGATGCTCCCGCTGCTGGGGCGCAGGATACCTGCAAGGATGCGCATGAGCGTCGTCTTTCCCGCTCCGTTGGGTCCTAGCAGGCCAAACATGCCCCCGGGGATGGTCAGATCGAGTGTATTGAGCGCGTGTACATCGCCACGGTATATTTTTTGAAGCTGGCGAATAGTGATATCCATAACATTTCCTCTCCTGGCGCCTCTTATCAGCCACCTTTACCATTTGCTGTGTAAAGCATAATGACGATTGAGCATTTTGTGATGCATCTGGAGATGCATTCTACGGGCAGGACCCCGGTTGCATTGGATCTAATGGCGGGTCTGTTGCCAGAGTAGATAACTGCTCAGTGCGAGCATTATGAGCATGGATAGGATTAGTAGCAGCACGAAGCTTTCTACACCTTGAAAGGCCGTTGCGTGAGTTGCATGAAACATCGTTACTCCGAAGAATCCCTGGCTCATATAGCCGCCTGCCGGGGTCAATAGCGTTGCGCTGATCGTCGGGATACTCTTTGGCGCATAGAGATTGCCCCAGAACCAGTAGCCCAGAAAAAGGAACTGGTAGAGCGGGACCCAGAGAATTGCAGGGATGGCAATGGAGAATGCTCCGACAAAGAACATGCACGGTAGGACAATCGTAGCGAAGGTTTCCAGCGCCAGTGGCAGCACCATGAGATTGCCGGTCTGTACAAAGATGAAGCAGATGCCCAGGCAATATAGCAGACAGATTGGCAACCAGGTTGCCAGCGTACATCCCAGGTATTTCCCGAACAGACGTGCCCTCAGCGAGGCTGATGTGGTGGTTAGCAGCTCCTGGACCTTCGTGCGCTGGTCCCGAGGCAGGCGGTCCGCAATCAGAATGCCGGCAGCAATAGGTAGCACGTAGTTCATAAAGTTCGTCCAATAGACGACGCTTTCCAGAATAGCGACGCTTTGGAGATGTATAAGCATGTCGAGTATACCGGCGGAACGACTGATAAAACCCGCAACGAGCAGAGTGGTCAAGAACTGGACAATCCAGATAATAGGGCGGCGTACCTGCATACGAAATTCATAGTTGAACGCGCCCGCGAAGACGGAAAGATTCATCATTCTTCGCTGATTCCTTTCAAGAGACCTTCGGTATTACGCAAGAGTAACCAGCTAACAGGTAAGAGCAGGAGCGCGGTCAGCAATATCTCAAGGCGACTGCTTAACCAGAAAGATGCGCCGGGCGCCAGCGTGGTTGGGAAAAGCATTATGGGTTGCAGCCAGGGGGTTTTATCGATGATATTTCCCAGAAAGAGCGTTTCTATGATCCAGATGCTTGCCAGCAGAGCGCTGCTAGCCGTGCGGCTGCGTGTGAGCAACGACAGGCAGAAACCGGCGGCGACGAACCAGATAAGCGGCACCAGCCAGATCATCTGAGTTGCAAGCGCCTGGAGGGGAGTAGACCAGTTCTGTATCTGCTGCGGTGGATACTCCACATGAAAGAGCGCGATCAGTCCGCTGGAAAGCAGCGCAATGCATGCTGCCCAACCGGTGAAGAAGCAGAGGCGGCGCAGCGCCGTTGAGGCATAGGAGCGTGGCAGCGTCAACTGCAACTCCAGGGCCGGGTCATGCATACAGGTAGTAGCGACGATAATACCCATCACTACAGGGAGAAACATCTCCAATCCTGAGGAGAGGAAGCGCGCGGGTGCGACGCCAAGCGTGTGTAGCAGCACAGCAATGAGCGCAAAGCTACCCATCATCAGTGGAGGCGTGAGAAAGGCCAGGCGCCCAGGCAGCTTGAAGTCGTAGCTCCATCTATCCAGTACCATAGGAACCTCCGTGGTTTGTATTTGGATCTGGACAAAGGATACCTGCTGGCGCGTATTTTGTGATGCGGCTGGAGTCCTGTTTCGCTGATAGGACTCTGGTCGCGTTAGCAACACGACTGTATACGCTTGCGCCGGTATGCAAGACTACCCTATACTGAAGCCTATCTGGAGGATTTATGAAACGCTTCTGGTATCCCTTACAGCGTTTGCAGTGGAAACTGACGCTTTCCTATACCCTGATCACCATTGCAACGATCTTGCTCATCGAATTGCTCGCTTTCATCGGGCTGGTAACATACATCCTTTTCAACCAGGGGACGCTGCTGGCGGATAATATGCAGGCGCAGGCCAGACAGGCCGTGCCCTATTTTGTGCATGGTACACCTGATCGTAAAGCTCTGGCGAAATGGCTTCAGATTGTGAATATAGCTCTACCAGCGGGTGCGTTCGATGCTCGCCAGCAGAGCTTTCTCGCCGTCGTGGATAGCCACGGCGTAGTACTGGCCTCCCGTGGCGGGGCTGCGCCACCTGTGAACACGCTTCTCCAGAATATGCTCTCGGCTAACGCCGGGGCAGATCTCAGAGCAGTGTTGCGGGGCAGCAGTACCACTCTGAGCCTTAGCGAGAAAGAAAGCAACGCCATGCTCGTACTTCTCGCGCCTGTTGAGGAGAATGGCGGCCCCGTATTGGGAGCGCTGGTCACGCAAATACCTCCGTTCAATAGCGTCAGCCTCTTCTTGAACTACGGCAATCTGCTGCGCCTTTTTGGCATCAATGTTATACTTTTGACCATTCTGGCAGGCGGTGCCGGGACCCTCTTTGGCTCATTGACCGCACGCAGCTTCACACGGCGCTTTAAGCAGCTCTCTCTGGTCGCCGACAACTGGAGCCATGGAGATTTTTCGGTCATGGTCCGCGACCCGTCAGGAGATGAACTGGGGCAACTCTCCCGGCGCCTCAATGCAATGGCCGAGGAGTTAAAGACCCTGCTAGAGACCCGGCAGCAACTGGCGATCCTTGAGGAGCGTAACCGCTTGGCACGCGACCTGCACGACAGCGTCAAGCAGCAGGTCTTCTCTCTGGCTATGCAGGTAGGTGCGCTCAGAGTGCTGCTCAGGCGCGATGAGGATGCAGCAGAACGGCGCCTGAACGAAATTGAGCGCATGGTGCGTATGGCGCAGAAGGAACTGGCATCGCTGATCCATGCATTGCGTCCTGTGGCCCTTGAAGGGAAAGATCTGGCGAGCGCGCTCCAGGACTTCGCACAGCAGTGGGCTGACCAGACATGGATCAGCGCTCAGGTACATGTAGAGGGCACGGAGACACTCCCACACGCTGTCGAGGAGGCTCTGTTTCGCATTACCCAGGAAGCGCTCTCGAATGTGGCCCGGCACAGCAATGCCAGCGCCGTACAGATACAATTACACTGCAAGCAGGAGAGTGTGACGCTCTTGATCGCCGACAATGGGCAAGGTTTCAACGTTGCCAGAGCGGAGGGACGCGGTGTTGGCCTGCTCTCGATGCGTGAACGTATCCAAGTTCTGGGCGGCGATATCCAGGTTGAGAGTGCTGCTGGCAAGGGGACGGAAATATACGTGCATTGTCCCACAACACATATCGAAAAGAAAGGAATAGAGTAATGGCAGAGCCGATCACCTTGCTTGTGGTAGATGATCATTTACTGGTACGCCAGGGCATACAGGCCTTCCTGGAGGTGCAGCCCGACCTGCTTGTGCTGGGTGAGGCGAGCACGGGCGAGGAGGCTGTGCGCATGGCAGCAGAACTGGCTCCTGATGTGGTATTGATGGATCTGATCATGCCCGGCATGGGTGGTGTAGAAGCGACGCGCCAGGTCAAGCTGGCAAGCCCACGCACGCAGGTTATCGTGCTCACCTCGTACCACGAGGACAAGTATATCTTTCCCGCGTTGCGAGCAGGCGCACTCTCTTACGTCTTGAAGGATGTGGGGCCGGACGAACTGGCGGAGGCGATTCGCCAGGCTGCCAGAGGCGAGTCGATCCTGCATCCACGTATCGCAGCACGTGTCGTACAGGAGATTCAGGGCGTGAAGCATGAGGCCCATAACCCTGCGACCGATCTGAGCGAGCGCGAGTTAGAAGTACTGCGCCTCATTGCGGCAGGTCGTACTAACACGGAGATCGCTCAAGCTCTGATCATTAGCGAGAAAACGGTGAAAGGGCACGTCAGCAATATTCTGAGCAAGCTGCATATGCTTGATCGCACCCAGGCAGCAGTTTTCGCCTGGCAGCAAGGCATTGTACGCAGAGCTGAGTAGCAGACTTATTAGATTTTTTGTCAATCCGCCTGCTGTTCGCGTTTCCTGGTATTGAGGACGCGCAGCCAGGCATAGGGTACGCGCCATACGAGCAGCAGAATGGTGTTGGTGACGAGTGTGATGGTGGCGAAGGTCGCGGGCGGAACGCCGTGATCGACGAAGGCGCCGCGCAGGATCATCGCCAGCGGCCAGGAGGCAACCCACGAGAGCAGGGTGCGCCATGCCATCTTGCGCGGCTGATTGGCGAGTTCTTCGCGGAAGGCACCGACGAAAGGTGAGACGATAAACCATCCGGCGGCGAACGGGGCGGCGGTGAGCGCGATCTGGAGCAGCGAGTCGAGGCCCGCTGCCTCTCCGTGGCTGCGCCGGCCAATGGCGGCGAAGACGAGGAAGACGATGAGGTCTCCGATTGCCAGGATGGCGATGCGCCGCGCCTCCGCTCCCCGGCTGGTCGTCCTGGCGGGCGTATCGGCTGCGGCATCATCCTGTGTTTTCTCTTTCATATCCATGCCTTTATTTCTTTTCCTGTTGTTCGCGCACCAGTTCTTCGACGGCTGCCAGTTCAGTATGCACCCCGCGAATGCGCATGGCGACCACCGCGAGATACGCGAACAGGCCGGCCCAGACGATAGCGTAGGCCGCGACGAGATATGTCACTCCCTGCATAAGTATATCTCCTTTTATTCAACGCTGGCACGCAGGCGCTGCGTCAGCGTTTGCAACTTCTGCAACTGGTAGAGCTGTACCATCAAGAAACAATATAACAGGGTGAAGGTTGCCAGCGAGACCATCAGTGTGAGCACAACCGAAGGTGGCAGCGCCCCCGGCACGCCGACCTCCGCCGTTGGATGCTGTCCGCGCCACCATTGCACCGATAGATAGATGATCGGCACATCGACGACACCCACGATGCCCAGGACAGCACCGGCGTAAGCGCTGGCGGAGGTGCGGCCCATATAGCTGCGCAGCATGAGGTAGCCAATGTACATAAACCAGAGGATCAACGTCGCGGTGAGCTTCGGATCCCAGGTCCACCATGCGCCCCAGGTCGTTCTGCCCCAGATGGAGCCGGTGATGAGCGCGAGGGTGATGAAGACGGCCCCGATCTCGGCCGCGGCCCGCGCCAGCCAGTCCCAGCGCTCATCTTTCGTCACCATGTAGCCAGTGCCGCTCAGCGCCAGCACGCCAAAGGCCAGCATGCCGATCCATGCCGACGGAACATGGAAATAAAAGATGCGCTGCGCGTTTCCCTCGATAGCGTCGGTTGGCGCGTAGATAAAGATCATCCACAGCGAGATCATCATGCCGATGAAGGTGAGCAGGCCCAGCGTGAGAGATACGACAGGCGGCCTCTGCTCGTGCTTCCTCGCTGCGACTTTGTTATGGCGGGTGCCTGTTGCTTGCTTTGTTACGGCCATGTATTTTACTCCTACCAGACAGTGGGAAAAAGCATTATTCCTCAATGACATATGGAAACGTGAGCATAGCAACGCTCAGGAAGATCACATCGAAAGCGATAATCAGGCTTAGCCACGGCGGCTCGTTCACTGGAGGGACCATCAGGGCCTCTGTCGCGCGCACGGCGCCGGTGACGACGGGCACGATCAATGGAAACACGAGGATCGGGAGCAGCAGTTCTCTGGCTCGCGTCGCCGTAGCCATCGCCGAGAAGAGCGTTACAATCGTGGCGATGCCCAGTGTGCCCAGCACTACAACCGGTATCAATCCTCCTGTAAGCAGGGGGACATTGAACAATGCCGCAAAAACGGGCAGAGCAATAATCTCCACGACGCCGATAAAGAGCAAATTTCCCAGGAGTTTCGCGCAATAGATAGCCTTGCGATCCACCGGGCAGAGCAGCAGGCGATCCATTGCTCCCTGCTCGCGCTCGGCGGCGATAGTGCGGCTCAGCCCGAGCAGGCTGGCGAAGATAAAGGCGATCCAGAGCGCCCCGGGGGCGACGGCGCTTTTATTGTCGACGTGCAGGTCAAAGGTAAAATTGAAGATGACGAGCGCCAGCAGCGCGAACATCGCCATGCCGAGCCAGGTCTGTTTGCTGCGCAGTTCGCAGCGCACATCCTTCCACAGAATGGCCCCGGTCTGGTTAATAAAGGCTCTGATTGTGCTCATCGCGCCGCCTCCTGGTATGCCTGTTGCAGTTCTTCGGGCGTCAACCCTGCCGTCGCCGCCTCATAGACCAGGCGACCGGCGCGCAGTATGACGATCTTATCGCTGAAAGCCAGCGCGCGCTCAAGCTGGTGCGTTGTGAAGATCGCGCTGCCTCCCCGGGCGTTATGTTCGGCCTGCAAGCTATCAATCAAGGCGCATCCCTCCTGGTCCAGTCCCGTGTCCGGCTCATCGAGCAGGAGCAGCGATGGTTCATGCAGCAGGGCGCGCGCCCAGGCCAGGCGCTGCAACTGCCCGCGCGAGAGCGTTCGGGCGCGCTCGTGCATGCGCCGCTCCAGCCCCACGCGCTGCAAGAGGGAACAGGCGCGCTCCCTGGCGTGCGCGATTCCGTACATGCGCCCGAAGAAGAGCAGATTTTCCAGCGCCGTCAGTTCCTCATAGAGATACGGCTGATGCGCGACGAAGCCGACAAGGCTGCGTATTTGCTGCGCGTCCTGCACCATATTCAGGCCCGCGATGCGAATCGTGCCCGCAGTCGCTTGTGTCAGGCCAGCCAGCAGGCGCAGCAGCGTCGTCTTCCCCGCGCCGTTCGCTCCCAGCAGCGCCATACGCTCGCCTTGCAACAGCGTAAGATCGACGCCGCGCAGTATTGGTTTCAGGCCATAGCTCTTCTTCAGTCCTCTGACCTCTACCATACTGGCATGCTCATGCTCTGTACTGGCTTGCGGGCTGGCCTCCCTGTTATCGATGACTGTGAGAGATTTTTCGTCTCCTGCGTGGCTGAGCAATTGATCGCGCACCGGTTGCTCTGTAGCGCGCTTCAAAGGAGCGATTATGCCGCTCAATGTGACCAGGGCGCGATCAATGGGCGCAGCGGCGCGATTTATCGCGCTGTGAAACCGCTTGATAGGCCAACCGTGCGCGATAAATCGCGCCGCTGCGCACGGAACATTATCAATTGCTGCGCGCTCTCCATTCATCGCGATGCCGTCTCCTGCTCGCTCATCAGGGAGCGCAGGCGCGCTTTGAGCCTGGCGCGCTGCTGCTCATAGCTTCCTTTTTTCACTTTTCCTGCCTCAAAGGCTTTATCCAGCGCCAGCAACTCGCGCAGCAGCGCCTGCCTGCGCCCCTCAGTGGCCTGCGCGTCCTTTTGCTCTGCCTCGCTGGCGCCCTTGCCCTGCTGTCTGCTCTTTGCCGGAGCGCTGCCCTTTCTTGTCGCCGGCTGCTGGTATGAGCGATAGAGGAACCACGTCAGGCCCAGAACTGCCAGCATGACCAGCAGAATGACGATCAGCCAGGGATTAATTGTGCCGGCGGGCGCCTGTGAACTGCTGGAAGATGCTGGAGCAGGCAGATCAGAGAGTTGCAAATGCACCTGCTGGTTGCTGAGCAGGCCGCTCCCCTTGAAGACCTGATAGGAATGTTGATCGACGTTGACGATCCCCTGCGAAAGCAGCGTGCCTGAACTGGCGTGAATATCGGGCGGCACCATGAACGAAAGCGCCACTGTTGGATACATGGCCGTATAGGCAAAGTCGTAATTTGTCGTGGTATAGGGCACCTCGAACGAGAAGGCGAACTCGTTATCCCCCGGCACTATAGCAGCGTTGGTGGCAAAGCCGCTATCGGCCTGCAATGATCTATAGCCATCAAAGCCTTTGCCCAGCACAATGTTGCGCGCGCCTTTCGGCAGCGAGAAGAAGAGCGCGTGCGGCCTGCCCTTGCTGGCATCGAGCGAGCCAACGAAGGTGCGCGTATTCAGATTCTGGAAGGAGAAGAATTCGGAGACGGTGAAGGTCCCCAGGCGCGCATCGGGCGCATTCACCAGCAGCGTTGCCTGTACGATAGCGATTTTAGAGGTATCAGATGTGGACTCGTAGACCGTCAGATTCACCTGTTGGACCGGCTTGCTATTCAGCGCAACGATGTTCGAAACGTATTGTGCGCCCTGGTAGTTGATGTAGACGGCGTAGTTGATGGTCTGATCGGTTGCCAGGTTGGTGAAATTATACATGCCCTGCGCATCAGTGGTGGTCGTCCTCAGATCCTGAGCGCTGTTGCCCCGGGCCATCTGCAAGGTCACGCTCTGCCCCGCCAGCGGCGCATTCTTTCTGGAGCCGTCGAGCAACTGCCCGTAAATGCGCCCATTGCCGCCGGCGATGCTATGCGCCGAGGCCGGGGCGAACGAGAGCAGCGCCATGATTATCCCGGCAATAAGAGCCATCCAGAGTTTATTGTGCCGCATCATTCTCCTGCTCCCTCATCTTCCGTAACTGCTCCTCGATCTCCTCATCAAGTTCGCGCTCGTGGTCATAGCGCGATTTCAGCGCCACCAGTGCGCGCCGCATATAGCGCTCGCGTAGTGCCTGATAGTCTGGCTCCGCGATATTGCCGAGCTGGTAATCAAGCTCAACCTCCTGTAAGGCACTGCGGGCCGCCTGCTCGCGCTCGCTCGCCATGTTCTCCCCTCCGCCGAGCACATCCACCTCTCGCGTGCTGCGGGTGCCATCGGCGGGGCGGCGATAGAGCGGGTAGAGAACGAAGCCGAGCGCCAGGACTCCCAGGATGAGCGCGATCACGATAGCCATCGGTGTGCCTCCGTTCTATGCCTGGCGAAAAGCGGATCTTCGGCGGCCAGTTCGCGTTCGAGTTGCGCGCGATAAGGCTCCAGGTCGCTGTCGTCGATAGCTGCGGGGGCATGCTCGTCTTCGCCTGTAGCGGGAGTCGCAAGGGGGCGAGCGCTCCACTCACGCAGCGTAAAGACCAGGAAGGCGCCGCCCACGAGGAAAAGCGCAATCGGCACCAGCCACGCCAGCAGGGCGAAACCCTGCCACGGCGGCGACCATACGATCTGCGGTCCGTAGCGGCTCACGAAGTACTGGATGATCTGCTGCTCGGATCTGCCCTGCCGCAACTGCTGCCGGATGACGGAGCGCATCTGCGAGGCCAGCAGCGAAGGCGAATCCGCTACCGACTCATCCTGGCAGACCGGGCATTTCAACTGCGAGGCCACATCATGCGCGCGCTGATCGAGCGTCTCCGGCCTTGCCTGGCTCAGCAGCAGCGTTGACCAGATGGCGGCGATAACGGCCATGCCTGCCAGCAGCAGAAACAATGAGCGCCTGTGTCTCATGCCATCACCTCGCTATCCGCCGGCACTTTACGCGGCCTGGCTGCTCGCCCGGTGGCGGGTGTCGCGCGCACACTGCGCCGTCGTTCGGGCCACCAGCAGGTAATGCCGCCGATGAGCATCAGCAGCCCGCCATACCAGAGCAGCGGTACCAGCGGGTTGATAAAGACGCTGATGGTTGCCTGCGACGCCTGGTTCCAGTCGGCCAGGTAGACGTAGAGATCGGTCAGCCCGTAGCTCGTGATCGGGATCTGGCTCGCGGGCTGGTTGTCAAAATTGGTGTAGAATGTGCGGCCAGGATAGATATAGTTCTGCAATTCTCCATTATGCCAGACCTGCAACTGTGCCGTGATGGTCTCTTTATCCGGCTCCTGCGTATCGATATTGCCGAAATACTTGAGTTGATAGCCCCCGACGCTCATCACCTGCCCCGGCCTGAGCGTGGCGTCCTGCCTGACCTGGAAGAAGCTCGATCCGATGATACCCAGCGTGAGCAGGACGAAGCCGAGATGCACAAGATAGCCGCCGTAGCGCTGCCGGTAGCGCTGGAAGAGCATATAGAGCGCGATAATATATGGCTCGCCGTGTGCATGGCGCACGCGTGTGCCGCGCCAGAGTTCGTAGAGGATTGCGGCGGCCGTAAAGGCGCAGACGGCAAAGCCGATATTGGCGCCGATGCTGGTAATGCCGAGCAGCGGCAAAATGGCCGCACAGATAGCTGCGACGATGGCCGGAACGCCCAGGTTGCGCCGCAGCGCTGCTGTAGAGGTTCTGCGCCAGGCCAGCAGCGGACCTACGCCCATCGCCAGCACCAGCACGACCAGCAGCGGACCAATTACACGCTCATAAAACGGCGGCCCGACGGTCATCTCCTGGCGATTGAGCGTCGCGGTAATCAGCGGGAAGAGTGTCCCCCATAACGTAGCGAAGGCAATGCCGATCAGCAACAGATTGTTGAAGAGAAAGATGCCCTCGCGCGAGACCACCGCATCGAACTCCTGCTCCGGGTGCAGCTTCGGCAGGCGCCAGGCGAAGAGCGTACTCGAAAAGACAATAATCACGACCAGGAAGGCCAGGAAAAAGCCGCCGATATCGGAATAGGCGAAGGAGTGCACGGAACTGATCACGCCGCTGCGCACCTCGAAGGTTCCGAAGATCGAGAGCGCGAACGAGGCCATTACCAGGCAGAGGTTCCAGACCTTGAGCATCCCGCGCCGCTCCTGCACCATTGTTGAATGCAGGAAAGCCGTTGCCGTCAGCCAGGGCAGCAGCGCCGCATTCTCCACCGGGTCCCAGTTCCAGTAGCCACCCCAGCCCAGCACATGATAGGCCCACCACGCGCCCAGAATCAGGCCCGTTGTCTGAATCGACCAGGCTGCCAGGGTCCAGCGCCGGATCGAGCGCAGCCAGTCGCTATTGAGCTGGCCCGTAATCATCGCCGCGACTGCGAAGGCGTAGGGGACCGAAAAGCTCATGTAGCCCATCAGCTCCATTGGAGGATGAACCAGCATGCCAGGGTCCATCAACAGAGGATTCAGGCCCTTGCCATCCGCCGGGGCGATGGGCAGGCGCACGAAAGGGCTGGAGACAGTGGTGAGCATGAGCAAAAAGAATATCTCGATAGCCATCAGCGTTGCTACGATATAGGGCGTGAGCCAGGCGGGAGCACGCCGCGACGTAAGTACGAAGATAGCCGAGAAGACGGAGAGCATCAACGCCCAGTAGAGCAGCGATCCCTCCTGGCCGCCGTAAAACGCTGCCATGACGTAGTACCAGGGCATAGCGAGGCTGGATTGTTCCGCGACATAGCGCACGCCGAAATCGTGGGTGAGAAAGGAGAGGATCAGCGCGGCAGCGGCCAGCAGCATGAAGACGGCCACGACCAGCACGCTGTAGCGCGCGCTCGCGACCAGCGCCGGCCTCTGGCGAGATGCTCCCACTACGGCTGCCATAACCGCGTAGAACGCGAAACACAGTGCAAGGATAAGAGCGATGGTGCCTAAGTCTGAGAAATACACAATGCTACCCCTGCGTTCCTCTATTGAGTCGCCGCTGGCGTCGCCGATTGGAAGCGCGACGGACATTTGGCGAGCAGCGTCTGTGCCTGGAATGGTCCCTGCCCGCTGTAGCGCCCCTCTACAACAACCTGAATGCCGGGACGAAAGATATCGGGCACAACGCCGCTATATGTGACCGGCAATGTCTGATGACCATCGTTAATCACAAACCTGATTGAATCGCTCTGGTCGTTACGCACGATTGAGCCTGCCTGCACAACGCCAGCGACGCGCACCGCCTGCGTTGTGCAGATGGTGCAGTGCTTCAATTCGGAGACGGTCATATAATAGACGGCGTTCGTCTGCGTGTTCGCGTAAACGAGATAGATTACCGCGCCGAGAATAGCGATTCCGGCGAGGATGAAGCTCAACGGCAGCCGCCGCTTATGTGGCGGGACCACCTCTGGTTCATCGCTTTTTACAGTCACAGCAGACTGCACAACATAACCTCCATTAGCGGGGCGCGACGCTTGCCTCGAAGAGAATATTGAGCAGCGCGCCCAGTACGAATACGAATATGCCCAGGGTCAGCATGAGCTGCGGTGCCGCTTTAGAGATGCGCGTTGACCGCTTTGCCAGCCGCCGTACATTGCTCTGTCCCAGGTAGATTGCCAGCACAAACATACCGATGGCGCTGGCAACCTTGATCGCCAGCACGATCACATAGGACAGCCCCAGCGTCGTCTGCGTCAGGCGATCAAAGATCAGGTAGCCGCCGCTCAACAGCAGCGCACCCACACAGACATTGACCATGCGCCTGAACAGCGCCGCAATCTGGGCCGCGACGGCGGGCGCTGGACCGCCACTGCGCAGGGCCGGCGCCACAGCGACGAGATACATAATGCTTCCGCCCACCCAGGCCGCCGCCGCGATAGTATGGACCGCCCGCGCAACCAGGCGCACCGCCAGTATTACATCCATTGCGCTCGCCGCCTCTGATACGAGATTTAGCGCATCATCTTCGCCATTTCAAGCTTTAATCCTTGAGATGTCAGTGGGTAGATCCATTTGGCGACGACAACGCCTTCTTTGTTAATGAAAACCGTCTCAGGAAAGCCGGTGACGCCATAGTTGATCGCTGTCGCGCCATCCAGCGTATCCTGCACATTAAGATAAGGGATGCCGTATTTGTGAATGAAGCTCAGCGCCGCGCTGGACTTCTCCGAGCCATCGATGCCGATAAAAACAACGCCCTGCGAGCGCAGCTTCGGCCAGGCTTTTGCCAGGAATGGCGCCTCCTGATTGCAGGGATCGCACCACGATGCCCAGAAGTTCAGAATCACGGGCCTCCCTTTGAAGTCCGCGAGATGGATCTTGCCATTCCCGCCGCTGAGAACTGGCAGCGTGAAGTCGGGCGCCGTCTTACCAATCAGCGGACTGTTGATGTCGCCCGTAGTGGGGTTGCCGCCGGTACTATCAAGCTGATTCTGGTTGTGCGCCGGCGTCAACAACTGCGTCCAGAGCAGCACAAGCAAGCCAGCATTTAAGACGCTCACAACAGCAAAAATCGTGATGCTACGCTTGCGCGAATTTTTTTTGACGGCGGTCGGCTCCGGCCCCGGTGCCAGCGTCTCAGTTCTGTCAGGCAGTATCTCGCGTGTACCCATAAAAGATTTACTATTCCTGAAATAAGCTAAATACCACTATGTGCAGGTATTCATGAACGCTCGCCGCTGCGCGGTTCGCCATGGTGTGGGAGTCTGCGGATGCTCGCCCCGCAGGCTCCTGTATCATAAGGTGCACCCCGGGCGCACAAAAACAGACGCGTCAGGTTAAGTAAGATCAGACTGATTATCGTGCCTGCGCCTGATAGTCAACTTGCAGTCAAATCGGCGGACCTTACAATGACCTGAACGTTACGCCGCGCTGAGGAGAGGCGTCAGGGATTGAGGCTCTTATGCTCCCGGTGGCGGATCACCGCGTTGACGGCCACGATCACAACCGCAACAAGCGGGAGCAGGATCGCGAAGGTATGCCAGCGGATCTCCACAATGCCGCCGGCGACCGCTCCAAGACCGTAGATGAGTAACACCGACGCTTGCAGCTTGACGCGGTGCTCCACTCCTGGCGGCACATGTGGTGTGGCCTCTTCCGGCGATTGCGTGACCGACGATTCGACTGCCGGGAGGAGCCAGCCGACAAAACCGATCATCAGACTCGTTATCGTGCCAGTGATATAGGTTGTCGCAACCCCCGTAACGCCGATGCGTAGTATAGCGGCGCTCTGTATGCCCATTGCCAGCGCCGAGAGCACGATCAGAACATGTACCGCGAGGAAGTCGGGCCTGGCCCCGGCAATATACCAGCCAGTAGCGAAGAGGGCAAGGATGACTCCTTCCAGGGCAATAGCGCGGGTGATTACTGGCGACCAGCCAGGCGTGCCGAGTCGCTTGCGGCCTCGCCAGATAACCTCGGTACCCAGGGCGGCGCCGAGACAGAAGCCGATCAGGGAGGCAACCGACCTGGATGCTGCCAGTACTTGCCCTTCCCCAAGCGAGATGGCGAGAAACACGGTATTGCCAGTCATATTCGCGGTAAAGACGTGACCGAGGCCCAGGTAGTTGATCGCGTCAACGCTGCCGGCGGCCCACGCCAGGATGAGGAGCATGATATCTTCGGTGACTGTCGGTACATTCCAGGGTCGTTTCCCGCCGCTCGCTGCCTCACTATCGCTCTTTTGTTCCATCTCGACTCCAACCACATTTTCTACCGGGACTGCTCCTCGCGCTGCCGGCGCTCATTGAGCGGGATAACCTTTGGCTCCTCCTGAGAGGGCTGTGAAGTGGTGCCGGACGCCTGGGCGCTCTCCAGATAGTAGCTGAAAGTGAGCGCCGCACCCACGGCCAGCGGGATCAGCCCGGGCAGCAGCCACGGCCCGAGATGGAATGGCGTGGCCGTGTATATGGGCGGCAGGATAAAGCCAATAGGATAGAGGCCGATAGTGAGCGCCACACCGACCATCATCGTAATCAAGCCCGCGCGCAGCAACACATTGCTGCGCCTTGATTTGCGCAGGCTATCAGGATTGATGCCATGTGTAATCAGCGCCATGCGCTCTCTGTGGTACAGAAAGCGTAACAGCACGATGAAGCCAAGAAAGATCGCCAGGGCCAGCAGCCAGCCAAGCAATACTGCAACCATTCAAACGAACCTCTTTATCGTTACAGCCATTGTATGGTAAGATATCCATAGCCAGGGGAATGTTTCGTCCGATACGTGAAACATTCTTCCATGATCTACCCTCTCAATATTAAAGACCATGAGTGAGTACCTGTTGCAACCGCCGCAAAGCATAAGCGTGCCTATTCCGAATATCGGCGCCTCTACCCGCGCAGAGCAGGATGATACCGCGCTCGTTACTGCCTCCCAGGCTGGCGATCAGGACGCCTTCGCTCTCTTGGTACAACGCCATCAGCGCCGTGTTTTTAACCTGGTCTATCGTATGCTCCAGCAGTATGAAGAGGCGAACGAGGTCACTCAGGAAACCTTTCTCGCGGCATGGCAGGGCTTATCCACTTTTCGCGGCGATGCCCGATTCTCTACCTGGCTCTATCGTATCGCCTACAACTGTTGTTTGAAACAATTGGAGCAGCGCAAGCGAGACAGGGCGCTGCAGGTAGCGTTACAGGCGGATCATATCAACACGGAAAGCCATGACGATGCCGAACAGGAAATGCGCGAACGCCAGGCCCTTGTGCGTGAACACCTCTCGATGTTGCCCGCGAAATATCGGATTGTACTGGTATTACGGCATCTACAGGAAATGACCTACGAGGAGATGGCTGAAATACTGACATTACCTATCGGTACTATTAAAACACATTTATTTCGCGCTCGCAATTTACTCAAAGAACGTCTCATGGCGTTTGAGCACGAGTGGAGAACGAGAGGTTAAATCATGCGTTGTGCTAAAGCCGTCCAGCAGCTACAACTGTATATCGATAAACAGCTTACACTCGACCAGGTTCGTACACTGGAAGCGCATCTCGCCACCTGTAAGGCTTGCCGCGAGGAACTATTCCTGCTCGAAACCATCGAGGGCGCCTTGCAGAATATGGAATCTGTGGCCGAACCTGCCGACCTCACAGAGAATATTATGCGTCGTGTTGCCCTGAGTACTCAGCGAGCCGAGGAGGTTCCCGCGAAGGCAGCCAGGGAATCTACAACCGTCAGGGAATTTGCGTCTATGCTTTTTCGCCCATCGCTGGCGGAGCTGCTGGCCGCCGGGCTGCTCGCGACAATCACCACTCTGGGAGTGCTGCTGGGACAGCCGTCTGTGCGTGAATCTCTGCCCCTTACCGATGGGCACGATATCTTCTCCATACTCTTCCTCAGCCTCCGGCATATCATTCTGGGCATGAATAGCGGAACGCTGATGCTGGTCTTCTGGGTGCTGGGCACCGTTCTGGGAGTATGGATTACGCTGGCGCTTGCGGGCAATGAGGTGCGTTCGCAATGGCTCAAAGCTATGCTGGATCGCCTGCCCGTCTGGTGATAGTGAAGTAGTCGGGGCACCAATGGTTGTGCGCACAGGGTTAAGGTAACTGCAAACGGGGGTATATGGAGTGATGGAGTTTGCCAGAAAACGCCGCCCCACTGAAATTCTACGTGGTTTCTTCCTGCTGTGCCATCCCGGCCCCGTCCTCCTGCACACGGTTGCGATCTTCATGCTGGCGCTGCTGGCCGCGTGGCCGCATCTTGTCCCGGGTATTATTGCGCTGCTCGTCGCGGCGCATCTTGCCATGCAGCTCTCTATTGCTATCCTCAATGATTACTGTGATCGCCGGCAGGACGCTGCCAGCAAGAAGCGCAAACCGATTCCGCTGGGAATGGTGCGCCCGCGTGAAGCGCTCATCGCCGGCCTTCTGTTGATCCCGGTCATGATACTGCTATTGCTGCCGCTCAACCCGCTGGCGCTGCTTATCTCGCTGCTCTATCTCGCCTTTGGTCAGGGTTATAACCTGGGATTGAAGGCGACGCCGTTCAGCGGGATTGTCTTCGCGCTGGCGATCCCGCTCATCCCCGTCTACGCCTTTGCCGGTGTGGGGCACGTCATTTCGCTTGTGTTCTGGCTGGTGCCGGTGGCCGCCCTGCTGGGCGTTGCCCTGAATTTAGCGAACTCGCTGCCCGATCTGGAGGAAGACGCGGCTAGCAGCGTTCGCACGCTGGCCGTCGCGCTTGGCCTGAAACGCTCGTTGATCGTCTGCCCGCTGCTCATCTTTCTGAGCATGGTACTGATCGGAACGCTAACTGTAACGCTGCTCGTCCCTGCGCGTATCTGGATCGTCGCGCCGGCGCTGCTCGTTGGCTGCCTCGCGCTCATCGCCATGCTGCTGTACTTCGGTCCTGAGCGGCCTTTGCGAGCGCGCAAGCTGTACTTTTATCTCGTTGCGGCGACGTGCCTGGTACTCGCCGCCGGTTGGCTGACAGGAGCGCTACTTTAATGCCGCTACAACTCACTCCTCTCGAAAAGCTGCTGGCACGCCTCAATATTTTGCCCGTGCCGCTCTTTGATACGCCTCTGGCAGCAGGCATCGCCAGGGTGCTTGTTACGGCCTGCGAACTGGGCGTCTTCGACGCGCTGAGTAAGCGTCCCCTGCCTCTACAAGCGCTGGCCGAAAAGCTCGAATGTAATCCGCAGGGATTGCTTCTGCTGCTCCAACTGCTCGTCTCATCTGGCTATCTGCAATGCCGTAATGGTCTGTATCGCAATAGCCGCATGGCGCAGCGCTGGCTCACCAGCGCATCAGCGGTGAATATCGCGCCCTATATCATACATAGTCCTGATATCGTTGCTATCTGGGATCATCTGCCACAGGTAGTACGCACCAACAGCCAGGCCATGCGTATGCCCTACGCTGAAGACGCGAACGCGCCGGAGATGCAGAAGCTGCTGGCCCGTCACTACGCGGGCCTGGCTGCCCTGGCTACCGCGCTCGGTGGCGAGATCGTCAATCGTGTGCGTGTGCCGGGCGGCGCGACGCGCCTGCTCGATGTTGGCGGCTCGCACGCTGGCTACAGCGCGCTCTTCTGTCGCAAATATCCGCTGCTGCACGCAACGATTCTGGATATGCAATCGGGCATCGAGGCGGGCATGCTCACGGCGAAGCGGCTCGGCCTGGAGGAGCGTATGAGTTTTGTCTGTGGCGATATTGTGCAGGATGACTTTACGACACTCTTCCGAGAGCCTTTTGACGTTGCGCTCTACTTTCACATCGCCCACCTGCTGCGGCCAGAGGTCAACCAGGCCGTATTAACGAGAGTCGTGCAAACGCTCAGGCCAGGCGGCATGCTCATTTTCGTCGATCAGGTCACGGATCAGACGCACGGCTCGCGGCTCGCCGCGCTGATGGTGCAGTTTATGGCCCTGACAATGACAACGGTTGGCGGGACCTGCTACCCTTTTGCCACAGTCAAGACCTGGCTGGAGCAGGCCGGCATGGAGCGAGTACGCGCCCACCGCCTGCTCACACCGGGGGCGGCGATGATAACGGCGGTGAAAAAGCCTGACATGGTGTGGTAGTGTGCCACAATACCGGATGCCTAAAAGTCTAAAAAGTGGCAAGGAGACAAGGTCTCTGCTATACTGATAAAGTTCTAACAAGACACAGATCAGTATGTAACCCTGGATAAAATACCTGATCTGGTTATAAAGATTCAGGATTATCCTTTATTTAAATATTTACCGTGCTATTATTTTCCGGGGTATATATTGATGTGCGAACGGGAGGCAATATGAGTAAGGCTAGCTGGATATCAGATCTATCAACAGATAACACGCGATTGTCTAATACGTCTCAGGACAGCAGTTCTCCTACAAGCCAACGAAAGTCTCTCCACAAGCGCTTTAAGGAAAAAATAAGTCATAACCCATCTCTTGATAGAACGTTGGTCAGCTTTCAGGGAAATCGCGATGTACCGTTCTATGGTTGGTTTAAGTATCGTGAAGGGTTCTCTGAGCAACTTGTTAAGTATCTTCTTATGGAGTTGATGCCCAGGCCGGGTGTGCTTCTTGATCCGTTTGCAGGGAGTGGGGCGGCATTATTCGCTGCTGGCGCTTTGGGATGGCAAACGAAAGGCATTGAGGTACTGCCAGTGGGTATTTTTGCAATGCAGGCGCGCATTGTAGCAAACAGGATACATCCTGGTACACTTCGTTCAGCGGTAACGCAGCTATCCACTATAAACTTTTCTGACTACTACTCGGAGTCCTATGCCTTCAAACATATTGCCATCTCGCGAGGAGCTTTCCCAGCAGCAGAGGAGCGAGAGCTTATCGGGTATATCGGCTACTGCCACCAGGCTATTGTAGATGAGGATGTTCGTACATTAATGCTTTACGCTGCCTTTTGTGTCCTTGAGGAGATAAGTTACACTCGAAAAGATGGACAGTTCCTTCGTTGGGATGCTCGTTCTGGCCGTTCATTGGGAGGGAAGCCTCGTCATCTAGGCCGCATTGTTCCGTTTCGGGAGGCCCTTGACAGAAAGTTGACACAGATGACAGAGGATCTGGGCCTGGGGGTTGTGCAGCAGTGGCTTTTTCCCGAAATATCGCTGCCTACTGCTCAAATGCCATTACCTGAACTTATTGAAGGATCATGTCTAACCATCCTCCCAACGATGGTTGACGAATCGTTTGATTTTGTCCTTACATCACCTCCCTACGCTAACCGGTATGATTACACACGTACTTATGCCTTGGAGCTGGTTTTTCTAGGCTGCGATGATGAGAAGGTGAAGCAGTTGCGGCAGACTATGCTCTCCTGCACAGTGGAGAATCGAGATAAACGTGCGCAGCTTCAGCAGTTTTATACGAGTATAGGGCGTGAACGAGATTTTCAGAACGTTGAGGCCACCTTTGAACATCAGGAAGCATTGCAAGAGGTACTCACCATTCTCGACACATACCGAGAAAAGGGCAAGCTGAACAATGTAAACGTCGCGAGGCTAGTCCGAAATTATTTTTATGAAATGTGCTTCGTGATCTACGAACTCGCGCGCCTCTTGAAAAAAGGCGGCATTATTGCAATGGTCAATGACAATGTTCGCTATGCCGGTGAAGAAGTGCCTGTAGACCTTATCCTCTCAGATTTCGCTGAGTCTTTTGGACTTTCAACGCGCCACATCTGGACATTGGGGCGTGGCAAAGGCAATAGCAGTCAGCAGATGGGCATGCATGGACGGGAAGAATTGCGTAAGTGTGTATATGTATGGGAGAAATCTTATGACGGATAGAGATCTACTTCTCAAAGAGGCAAATCGCGTCAACTACCGGCTGCGTTCAACCTTCTTCTATCGTAAGCTAAAGGAATATAACACGCTTGCATTTCCTTTGATGGTTGCAAATCTTTTTCCTGTTGAGCATCTTTATCATTGGGAAGATAGGGGAAGCTGGGGTGTTGGAGAAGATGCCTTTACCTACATTAGCGCTCACAAGGACTTTCATCTCATTCAGGTCTTCTGTCATCCAAAGCTTCTGCGAGAGCATCCCCGCCTTGTGGCCTACTACCGCAATATCGCGGCACTTTCACAAAAGGCTGTTAGCTATCTGATAAGTATGGATGTAAAAAAGTTTGAGGCCGATATCGCAAATCGTCATTCCTTTAATCAAAACCAGGCACTCGCGCTCTCTCGGCTTTTCAACGAGCATGTGTCGCTCATCATCGATAGTTCCATTCAAAGCATTTCTAAGGATGAGTTGTATGGAATACTCTTAACATCGACAGGTGCGCAGATTGATGGATCATGGCGCAATGCCATTGGAGAAGAGGCTGAGAAAGTAGTACAACGACTCTTGATAAAAGAGGCAAAGGATCGAAACCTGCTCGCAGCACTCATTCCTCGTGTGTCCACAGCAGTAGAACCGTATGATCCGGCAAGACTTGAGGAGCAACTTGGCAACATTGAACGATACCGGGGTATCATGCTGACCAATAAAACCTCGATGCTTTTCTCCAGTGACCCGGATATTTCTCTGCTTAATACCCAGGGGGCAACCGTTGCAGCGATAGAAGTCAAGGGAGGTGCAGATCCCGCTGGTGCTCTGGAACGCTATGGGGCAGCGAAGAAATCTTTTGAGGAGGTCAGACGCAGTGCCCCAGAAGTCACAACCATACTTGTCGCAAGCTGTATCACAACAGAAGTTGATGCGCGTATTCTCCAGGATCCTACCATTTCCTCATATTACAATTTGACTGAGATTTTAAGCGAAGATAGCTCCTATGCGACGAAGTTCATGCAGGAGGTTTTTTCTCTTCTAGGTGCATCTGGTACTTGATCATATTGTGCTTCTATACGTGACTATGCACCATATATTTACTTCATAGTGTCATAGCATGTAAAATTTACTGTTTATATGCTTAATCCAAACAAATGGAGGGCAGATTTTAAGCGGAGGAAGCCATGAAATGTGTTATGTGTAAGCACGGAGAAACCCGGCCAGGAACAACAACTATGACGCTCGAACGTGATGCCACAACGGTTGTCTTTAAGAATGTGCCTGCTGAGGTCTGTCAGACATGCGGTGAAGCGTATGTGGATGCCGCGACAACCAGACATCTGCTTCATATTCTTGAAGACGCTGCCCGTGCAGGCGTCCAGGTTGATGTTCGTTCGTATGCTGCCTGACGATAAAAACAGAGCCCAAGGACAATACTCCGACCACCACAATAGAGTAGAATGCCGGCGCGTTGCCAGTTTCTGTTATAAGGGCTGGCGAAGGATAGCGCTCCTTCCGTTCCCGTACTATAATCCCTGGTACGTTTCCAACCCCATTGAAGTGCGCTACCGGACCGCGCCTATCCGCCGTGAATGCTGATCTCTTTCTGGCGCGCATAGTCCCTGATCTCGCCGGGATCGGTGATGCCTTTAGCCACCGCTTCGCGCATCCACTCAAACATCTCATACTTGTTCTGGAAGAGCCGATTGGTGCAGAAGATATTGCGGCGCGCAAAAGGAGGGGGCGCGGTTTTTAAGAGCTGCTTTCTTATAGCTGGATCATCTGCCCGCAATGAGTACCACCAGGGAGTCTCCAGGGTGTAGTAGGGGTCATGAACCCAATCGGGGCAGGGGACGTTGTAGCGCTCGCAGAGGAACTCGACGGAGGCCGCGCAGAAGGCGGCCCAGCGATGCGTATATTCTGTTTCCTGCTCCGGCGGCAGCAGCGGCTCGCGCACCAGTTCGGCCCTGACGCTTTTTGCGTAGTCATACCAGGCATTGGTAAAGTTCCCCAATGCAGTCCAGGGATCTTCTCCTGCACAGATTTCAGAGTAAGCCAACCTCATTGTGTGAATGGTTGCAGGCATGATAGGTGGTTCTTTCTCCCTGGCGTTGTATTCCTCAATCATCGCCTCAAACAATCCGTGTATTATCAGTGGCTTTCCTTCCATTCTGCACATGCCCTTTCACTTTCGATCCGATCCTATCAGGAGTGTTATGAGATTGAGGGAATAAAAAAAGCAGGAGGTGATTTTATTGCAATCCCTCCTGCTCGCGGTTGGTCGGGGCGAGAGGATTTGAACCTCCGACCACTTCAACCCCATTGAAGTGCGCTACCGGACTGCGCTACGCCCCGTCCTTTTGACGGGACAAGTATAGCAGAAAACAGCCCTTTTCGTCAAGCTATTTTTCCCTTTTAAATCGTCGCGGCTACCGCAGCCTGGCGGCGCAGCGCCCACACCGCCGCTGCCAGCACGACCACTGTGCAGCCCAGCACAATGCCGCCATCCAGCAGCACACTGCCGGGCGTGCTGAGGTTTTGCACCGCTTCGTAGGCGCCTTGCGCTATATAATACGTTGGTAGCGCTCTCAAAACCTGGGCTATTAGACCCCCTCCAAGTAGCACGCCGAGCGGACCAACGAATATAGAGGACGCGACGTAGAGTATGCTCATGATGCCAATGAAGCCTCCAGCAGCACTCATGGTCTGGAAAATGCACCCGGCCAGCAGACCCAGGGCCAGGCTGAAGCAGGCGCCAAGCGCTATAAAGAGCAGCAGTACCGGGATATTCCCGTTAAAGCCTTTGAGAATGCTCGCTATGATAAGAGAGAGCAGCAGTTGAAAGCCCAGTCCGACCAGCAGTTTGCCCAGAATCACATCGGTGAACGTGGCGGGCGAAACCATGAGCATACGCAACGTCTTCTTCTCTTTCTCCTCAATCAGCAGGTTAGGAATAATTGAAATCCCCGTTATGAAGGACATGAGTATGGCAACCGCTGTATACATGCCGCCTAAATCGCCGATTACCGTTGTAGTGGTCGGATTGATGGTTGCCAGGGCAATAGTTGCAGGCTGCGGATTGACGATGCTCCTGGCGTAGCCGGTAAGCAACTGCACCACTATCTGACGGTCGATGTTGTTGATCTGATCACCATTGACATAAAGATTGATCTGCGGATGCCCGCCGCTGCGCAGGCTGCTCACGAAGTTGGCGGGCACCACTATGCCAAGCGCGTAGGGAGTGCTCTTATGTGTACCGTTCGGGCCGAAGGCCGCGCTCACGTCGCCCGACGAGCCGGCTGACGTAAAATGGGTATTGGTAAATTCGGTGCTGATGACTTTCTCCACTCCCGAATTGCCAGGATCGTAGATGAGCACTTCTGTCGTATGTGTGCCAAGCAGGCTATTGATGAAGAGAAACAGCACTGCAACGCCGATCAGTGATAGGAGACTGAACAGGGTAGACTTGTTCGCGAGTATATCCAGGGTATCTTTGCGCGCAACCGCGAGTATTGATCGAATATGCATGATTTCGGTTCTCCTTTATGCCAGGCGAACGCCGGCGACTTCCATGAAGACTTCTTCCAACGTGGCTTCATTTGAATGCACCGCCCGTACCATACCCAGGCGCACCCATTGAGCGAGCTGCGCCTGGTCGGTGGGATCATCCATGTTCAATGCCCTCTCGCTGAGCGTGGAGGCGCCGTTCTGGCTGCCCAGTGTAACGGTCAGGGTGCGCTTTCCGTGTGACAGCTTGAGGTTGCGCGGCGTGTCGTTGGCTACAATTTTACCATTGACGATGAAGGCGACGCGCTGGCAGAGCTGGTCGGCCTCTTCCATCAGGTGCGTGGTCAGCAGGATGGTCATGCCCTGCTGGCTAAGCTGCGCGATCATCTGGCGCACTTCGCGCGCGGCAAGCGGATCAAGTCCCCGGCTCGGCTCGTCGAGAAAGAGTACGTCAGGGTTGTGCAACAGAGCGCGCGCGATCATCACACGCTGCCGCATGCCATTGGAAAAGGTGCGAATGGGATCTTTCGCCCGGTCACGCAGGCGCACGATTTCAAGGACTTCATCGGCCCGGCGCGCCGGCAGGCCGTAAAGCTGGCAGGAGAATTCCAGATTCTGCCGCGCTGACAGGCGTTCGTAGAGATTCTGGTCCTCGAAGACCACGCCGATGCATTCCTTGAGTCGCTGGCGCCCCTTGACCACATCGTAGCCCGCGACGGATGCATAGCCCTTGCTCGGATCAATCTGCCCTGTCAGCATACGGATGGTGGTGGTTTTGCCGGCGCCGTTGGGGCCGAGCAGGCCGAAGATCTCGCCGCGCCTCACACTGAAGCTGATGCCCGATACGGCGTCCTTCGCGCCGAAGCTGCGGTAAAGATCCTTTGCCTCGATCATCAATTCGGGGTTTGTATATATTGACATAATACTCTATCTCCATTTTCAGAGTGCATTTGTTTCCGCCAGGCTCACATGCTCGCGCCTGCGGCGCTCGCCTTCTGGATATTGTGGTGTGCCACGGGCGCTTTGCGCCCGTGGCACACCACAATATCCTTCCCTTGCGTGGCGGAGCCGCGCGACCCCCCTCTCAGAGTCAATGCTGCGAACGCTTTTTCCTCTCCTGGTAGATGGCAAGCGCGAGCATAGCAAACGGGATGAACAGGAACAACGCTGATTGCAGCGTATACTTGAGCAGGTATCTCTCTTTGTGCTCCAGTTCGAAGGCCACCTCCTGATGGGCGCTCTTATGTCTCGCTATGCTGATGGCGTAAAGCAATAACGGCACGTAGTTGAGA
>Ga0209061_1002092_pt1 | contig 27546 bp, 19 predicted proteins | sample Coa_R1_10_FD_187157 | JGI IMG/M metagenome (GOLD analysis project Ga0209061, IMG submission 187157) | Surface soil microbial communities from Centralia Pennsylvania, which are recovering from an underground coalmine fire - Coalmine... | ecosystem: Environmental > Terrestrial > Soil >... | reverse complement strand
AAAATCCCATTCGATGAGGAAATAGGGGACGAAGCCTTTGCGCGAAATCAGGCTCAGTTCATAGTCCAGTTTCTGCTTGAGGGGTTCGGTCATCTCGCCGAAGCGCTCATAAATTCCTTTCTCACAGAGCTTGTACAGGTATTCGTCCTGCGAGGAATATTCAGGGGGAATGGTATAGGCTGGCAGCGAGGCTTTATAGGCCAGGGGATCGACCTCGCACTGTTCGGCGATGCGCACGCTATTGGTAAGGGCCTCAGGCAGGTCGGGGAAGAGGCGCGCCATCTCCTCTGGACTCTTGAGATAGTATTCATTGCTATCGAACTTCATGCGTTTAGGCGTGTCGAGCTGCTTGCCCGTCTGGATGCAGAGTAACACATCATGCGAATGCGCATCGCCTGCCTCGACGTAATGCAGATCGTTGGTCACGACCATTGGAATGTGCAGGTCTTTATGCATCTGATAGAGCAACTGGTTGAGCCTGCCCTGGGGCGAGGGCTGTCCATCCTCAAAAATACCCTCGTGCTCCTGGATCTCTAAATAGAAATTATCCTCGCCAAAGACATCACGATACCAGCGCGCGGTCTTATAGGCGGCCTCCGTCTGCTCTTTGAGCAGCATCTTGGGGATCTCGCCCGACAGGCAGGTCGAGGTGACGATCAGCCCCTCGGCGTATTTCTCCAGTACGCTCTTATCGATGCGCGGCCTCAGATGCCATCCCTCGGTGTTGGCGATGGTCGTCAGCTTCAAAAGATTGCGGTAGCCGGTATTATTTTTTGCCAGCAGCAGCAGGTGATGATAATCGTCGCTGAAGCGGCGGGAATGATCCTGCATATCTTCGGTCAGATAAGCTTCGATGCCAATGACCGGATTGACGCCCTCCGCTTTGCATGCCTTGTAGAATTCGATAGCGCCATACATCGCACCGTGATCGGTAATCGCCAGGTGTTGCATCCCCAATGCCTTCGCCTGCTGCACCAGCTTCTTGATGCGGCTAAAGCCGTCCAGCAGCGAATATTCTGTATGGACGTGTAAATGCGCGAAATCAGCCCCCATAGATTTCCTCCGTCAAGAAATAGAATCGCGGCTATTCAGGTCCCTGTGCCTCCTTCGGCGGCTTGTCCGTGAGTAGTGGGTGCATATGAGGCGGGCGCAGGCCGCTCATATGCACCCACTACTCACGGATGCGAAGCGCCGCAGCGCTGGGCAGTCAAGGAAAGAGCGGACCTGAGTAGTTACAATCTATATAGAGTATAGAATATTTGTTCTATTTGTCAAGTGAAAAACTAAAAGCTCTCCTTCTCTATTAAAGACCTGTCCAGGAGAGAATCACCATGTTTTAGCCCTTATGGGCAGGAGGAGTTCACACCAGTCCTTGCCGAATGGCGTAGGCGACGGCGGCAGCGCGGCCCGGCACATCCAGCTTCACGAAGATATTGCTCAGGTGGCGATTGGCCGTGCGCGGGCTGATGACGAGAGTATCCGCAACCTCGCGGTCAGTATGGCCTTCCGCGACCAGGCGCAGCACCTCAAGCTCGCGTTTTGTCAGGCGGGCGGCAGGCGGCAGTTCATAGTGGTTGTGGCGTGAGTCCGGGGCGATGGCCTTCGCGGGCAACTGCTTCAATTTCTGCTGCAACTGAGCGGCGCCCCCACGCAGTGTATCCACCATAGCGACGGCGCGCTGCATATCGTAGCGAAGGAAGAGTTCACGCGCTCTCTCACAGAGCGCGTGAACCTGTGCCAGCGGTGCGCCGCGCATCAGCACTGCCCGTGCCTGCTCGTACAGAATGGCGGCCTCCTCCGGTTCGTTGCCGGCGCGCTGGCAGTGGCTCAGTCCTTCCTCAAAGGCCCGCTCAGCCGTTTCCCAATCGCCAGCATGCGCGGCTACTACGCCGAGAATGCGATCAACCGCGTTGCCATAATAGATGAAGCCGCGCAGGTTGAAGATGCGCTGAATATACTTTGAGGCTTGTTCCGTTAAATCGAGGTGCAGATAGCCCTCGGCAAGAAATGGCAGGTAGAAGCTGCCGCCAAATCCTGGCGGTTCGGGAATATCGGCGGCTCGCTCAAGCTGCGTTCGCGCGGCGGTTCTACGCCCGGTGACGGCCAGAAAATGTCCATAGAGCGCGATGGAGCCGGGGAGCCACTCGGTTGAAGTTGCCGCCTGAATGCTCTCCAGAAAGTATTGCTCCGCCTGCTGCCAGTTGCCGCGCCGGAAATGCAGTTCCGCCAGCGCTTGCAGCACAACCGGCTTCAGGCGCGCATTGTTATCCCTGCCGGCTTCCTGCAATGCCTGTTGCAGATGGGCCTCGCTGCTCTCCCAGTTGCCTTCCGTCAGGGCCATAGCGCCCTGATTCCAGTGCAGCCAGCCCAGGATATGACGGACGCCGTAGCGCCGCGCGCATTCCAGGCCACGCAGCGTATGCAGGCGCGCGCTTTCCATCTCGCCCATGACCTGGTAGATGATGCCAAGCCCCTGATCGCCCAGTGCGGCGCGGAAGGGATCGCCAATAGCGACGTAGAGGTCGTGGGCCTGCTTCTGGAGACGGATGGCCTCATGGATCTTCTCTCCCCAACCACGCAGGTAGCCTACCCAGTGCAGCGCGAACGCCTGGCTGCCCCTATCGCACTGCTCAGTCGCCAGCTGGTACGATTGCCACAGCATCTCCTCCGCCTCCACCGGGCGATAGAGCAGCGTGGCAAGCGTGGCCTGCGATTGAAGGAGAAGGGTGCGCTCGCTCGTATCCACTTGCTTCGAGGAAGCCGCCGTCAGATTGTGCGAGAAGCTGCGGCCTGGAAACCAGGGCACGGATTGCGCCGGCCCGCTCGCGCTAGCGGAGCAGTTGCTATCCAGCGCGGATGAGGCTGCCTGGAGATGGGATAGCGCCAGGTCGTAGCGAGCCTGCATACGGTAGGCATCGGAGAGGAGGCGATTGGCTCGCGCCAGCAGGAGGGGGGAACGCGCGGGTAGAGACTGGAATTGTTGTATTGCCTGTTGAAGCGCGCTTACAGCCTGATCCAGCTCGCCCAGTCGAAACCAGAGATCGCCGATGCTCAGCCGGAGTTCTGCGATAGAGGGTATATTTCCGGCGCTGGCTTTGCCCTCCTCCGCCCCCGCTTCGAGCAATTTGAGCGCCAGCTGGAAATGAGCGATGGCTTCGCGGTGCGCCTGCTGGCGAGCGGCATCCTCTCCGGCGCGCAGGCTCCAGCGCAGCGTCGCCGCCCTTTCGCCGCCCAGCGCGTAGTGTCGCACCAGTTCGGCGGCGTGGCTCACGGCTTCATGACCATAATGCACTTCCAGCGCTCTGCCAATCGCGGCGTGAAATACGCGGGAGCGGTAAGCGGGTATGCCGGTGTATAGTACCTCCTGCACAATACCCTGGCAGAACATGTAGCGCTGCAAAGCCAGATCCCGGAACGGCTCTGGAAATGCGCCGGCGATGGCCTCCATGCCGAAATCTTCCTCCTGTCCCATTTGAGGAGGGGCAGGGGCGATCAGCATTGCCTGGAGTGCCTCGTCTATGAGCGGTTGCAGCTTATCTTCGCTTTTCCGGGTCGCCTGTACCAGCGCGTTGACGGGGAAAGTGCGGCCAAAGAGGGCAGCGACCTGCAAGGTCTCCAGGCAGGGCGCGCTCAGTGCCTGGAGGCGCTGCCTTACCGCTGCGATAACACTATCCGGCAGCTTTGCGCTGCCCGCGCGCGTTGCTCGCCACACGCCCTCGCGCAACTCCAACTGGTGGCTGAGCGTCTGCATACGCACCAGTTCTTCCAGAAAGAAGGGATTGCCCTCGGCGCGTTCGAGCAGCGCGCGGGCGGTTTCCTGTGGAATGACGCCGGGCAGCAGGGCCTGTAGATGCTGCCCGGCGGCTTCGGCGCTGAGCGGGCCGGGTGCCAGAATATGCAGGATGCCTTCACGTACCAGGCTGCTCAGGATCTGCGTGGCTGCCATCGCCCCACCAGGAGCGTCATCCTCCGCCGGTTCGCGTGGACGCGACGGGCGTGTGACGCCCACCAGCGCAACGCGGCAGTCTCGCAGGCGCACCGTGAGATACAGCATCAATTCCAGGCTGGCGCTATCGACCCATTGCAGATTGTCGATACCCAGCAGGATCGGCTGGTCATCGGCGGCGCGTTCCAGCAGGGTTGCCACCGCATCGAAAAGGCGAAACTTCTCCTGCTCAGGCGAAAGAACCTCGGCCGGTGATGGATTTATATCGAGCAGCGCCGGTAGGTCGGGAAAGAGACGAGCCAGCGCCGTAACAAACGGGGCGCCGCTTAAAGCGATAACCCCTGCCTCATCCTGCCTCATATCCTCGCCTTCTGAGGGCGAGAGCCTGATATAGCGGCGCAACTGCCCCAATGTCAGTGAGCGTATGAGGGAGCGCAGCGCTTCGCTGAATGGCAGATAGGGGAGCATGCGCCCGGCCTCATAGGCGCTCACTTCCAGCACGCGAAAGTCGCGCTCCCTGGCCTCCTGGCAGAGCGCTGCCAGCAGACGCGTCTTACCCACGCCAACCTCGCCGCTGATGAGCAGGGCATGCGCTCCCGCTGGCTCATTCAGGGCCGCCGTATCGAGCAGCGAGCGCATAACCTGCATTTCAAAGTCGCGCCCCACCAGTGGCAGCGAGGTTCTCAGCCGCTCCAATCCTGTCAGTGGATCCGCAAATGGCGCTTGCATTAATCCCCCAGACCTGCCTTCGCCTGCCTTGCTTTCCGCAGGGCCCGGCGGGGGGCGATGTCGTGATAGACAAACAATGCGTAGAAGACCAGCAGGAAAGGCACATCAAAAAGAAAGTAGAGCCAGAATATCGGCTGGGCATTGAGGAATAAGAGATGGTAGAGCAGCGCCAGCGCCACGAGCGTTCCATATGTCACCGCCACCAGCGCGAGCGGGCGCACACGCGCCCATTCTCGCTCCCTGGAGAGCTGGATAGCGGCCACGCCATTACCAATGATGATCGCGCCGATGAAGCGATCAAGCACGGGCGAGATGTCTACCGGCCAGAGGGGCAGTGGTATTTCAGGCTGCAAGAAAAAAGCGAGACCAATAATGATGTTGAGAATGCCAGCCACCAGCGCCAGGCTGCGTTCAGTTCTGCTAAAGGCTAAATAGTTCATCGTACCCCCTTTTTGCATCGCTTTTGCCACGATGGAGTCTTGCAAGGATGGTTCTCTGCTCAATTAACGTGGCAGGCTATCATATCTGGCGTATGAAAGTGTATCTGCTCTCCAGCATCACCGCTTGCGTGTGCCCGGAGCGTTCTCCTCATCTGGTATATTGTGTATAAAGCGTGGAATATATTTTTTTCTGCAAATAGACTAACCAGGTGTCGGGATTCCGGCATCCTCGCCTTCTCGCGCCTGCGGCGCTCGTCGGAGAGTGTGTTGTGAGGGCAAATGCGCGAAGCGCATTTGCCCTCACAACACACTCTCCTGTGCGCGGCGAAGCCGCGCGACTATCCTCACCTTCGCCGGGAGAGCGCTTGGCAGGCATAACCGCGCCGCAGGCGCGAGCAAACGCTGGAGTCGAAATTCAGACGCGCTATAAATTCCTCGCGCGGCGAAGCCGCGCGAGCCTCAGGAGTGGTGTGGGTAATATTACCAGAGCCAGAGATTTTATGCGAGTGGGTATTTTCACCGATGAACAGGAGAGCTTATGCAGGATACTCTGCTTGCGTAGGGCAGAACGAGTTGGGAGAGAAGGGTACACTGATTCTAGAGCTTATTCCGCATTGATTGCTAACCGGCCAATGCGGGCCGCTCTCTCTGTATCTAACTTGATCCCATTCGCTCCCTGCATGTGCAGATCACATAAGCTTTTTTTGAAGAAAGGAAGAAAGACAGATGATGAAACTACCTTCTGGCTGGCTGAAAGGCGGATTGTTCAGCGTATTCTCGCTCATAGCGCTGGCTGTATTGAGTGCCTGTGCCATGAACCCGGCAGCGCTGACAAACTCACTGAGTGGAGCTTTGCACAATAGCCAGGCGAAGAGCAACAGCTTTTCGTTTAGCCTGGTTCCCTCTCCCGGCATCAAGGCTTGTCTGCCTCACGCGCGTGGCCGCGTGACGATCACGCCCGAGGATCTCAATGATGAGATGGATATAAGCGTGTCGGGCCTGGCCCCCAACACCGGCTATGACCTCTTCGTGATCGAGCTGCCCAACAAACCTTTTGGCGTTTCGTGGTATCAGACCGATCTCCAGACGGATAAGCATGGCAATGGCAGCGTCAGTGTGCGCGGCATTTTCGACGTGGAGACCTTCTCGATCTCGCCGGGCGGGCCTTCGACGACGTTTGGAACGGTGCATCAGTATCATCTTGGCCTCTGGTTCAACGATCCCAAAGTGCCGTTTAAGCTTGGCTGCGAGCCTGGGCAGCCAAAGCCCGTCGTGACGCCGTTCAATGGTGAGCAGCACGCCGGTATTCAGGTACTCAACACCTCCAACTTCCCCGATAAAGCCGGTCCGCTTTCACACGTTCATCGCTAGCTCGCGCCTGCGATGCTCGCCTTATAGAAGTTATGGTGTGGGACATGCGCGAAGCGCATGTCCCACACCATAACTTCTATCTCTGGCGCGGCGGAGCCGCGCCAGGAGCCACACTGCACAAAACAGCCTCTAAATCACGGGCAGCGTTTGCCCATCGGTCATAGCCTGCGGGCCGGCGTGCAGCGGGGTATGCCCGCCATCGAAGGGCGTGCCGGCAATGGTCGGGTCGTCCAGTACCTGGCGAGCGCTGTTCACTCCATCGAACCACATGCCCAGATGCTCCAGCTGAATGCCTGAGGCGTCGCCCGACTCGTCCGAGGTAGTGACGTTCGCCTGGCGCGCGTCGGCGGCGAAGGCAACCAGGGTAATCAGGTGAAAAGTCGCCTCGCCGGTGCCGTCTTCACGCGTAATCAGGTCGCCGACGTATTCCGCGTGCCCGAAAGGTTTGGCGGCGATCTCCGTAAGGAAGACCGTGAACTTGACGTTGGGTGGCATATGTTCCACGTTGACCGTCAGCACATCAAAATCGTTGGCCTGTGGATTCTGGAAGACCGTGACCAGCCCGCTCGCGTTGGGAAACTTGCCCTTGATGCCGCTGGGCACAAGCGGGAACTGGATAATCAGGGTAGGATCGACGGAGGCGAGCACCTTGACGGTGGGCGCCACCTGCCCCGCATTCCCGAAGCCCGGCGTGCGCAGTGGCGGCGGCGTATGCGGAAAACTCGGCGCCGCTCCGGTGGTCGTTCCGCTATTCGTCGTTTGTGTGGCCTGGATCTGTGTTGTGGGCTGCTGCGTACATGCGCTCACCAGCAGGCCGAGTAGCGCGATGATGACGAGGGCCGCAGCGTGATGTTGCCTGTTTCTGCGATTGTTGTAAAACATGACCTGCCTCCTAAAACACCGGGGCCGTCTGCCCGTCGGTCATGGCCTGTGGACCGGCGTGCAATGGCGGGCTGCCACCGTCAAAAAGCGTTCCCTGGAGCGTATCGTCGTTCAGGATCTTCTGAGCATCCTGGAGTTCAGAGAACCACATACCCATGTGCTCAAGGTTGATGCCCGATGTAATTCCCTCTGTGTCATCCTGGGATGTGCCAGGGTTGCGGGCATCCATCGCGAAGGCCACGAACGTAATAATGTGAAAGATCGTTTCGCCGCTGCCATCTCCCCGCGTCGTCAGGTCCGCTACATACTCAACGTGGCCGAAGGGCTTGCTGGCAAACTCGATCAGGAAGATGGTGAACGTCGTGTTGGGAGGCATCTTCTGTACATCGACAGTCACCGTATCGGAGGTGCTGTCGTTGCGGTCCCCGCGCACGACTGTCACCAGACCCGTCGCATCCGGGAACCTGGCCTTGATGCCGCTGGGCACAAGCGGAAACTGGAGTATGGTCGTCGGCGGCAGCGAAGCCAGCACATGGACCGTAGGGGCCAGGCCCAGATGTTGCGCGGTGCCTTCATTATGCGTAGCCACGCGATTGATCGCGCTAAACCGGCCTGGGGAACGAGACGCGATCAATCGCGCGGTTACGCCAGGGCCATTTGACGCTGTATGCACGGCCTGAGCCAGCGAGGCCCCGTGGGCCGCGCGCGGTGTCGCCAGCGCCAGCAGCGCTCCCGCCTGTACGCAGAACGCCAGCAGCAAAATGAGCAGGAGCGACCCGCCGCGCGTTCTGCTGTGTATATATTGCAAGAATAACATCTATGCTCTCCTTACATTGTCGAGCTATCTCTTCTATACAGATGATCTCATTGCTGTTAAAACACCGGATCGGTCTGCCCATCGGTCATGGCCTGCGGGCCGGCATGCAGCGGTGGATTCCCTCCGTCAAAAGGCGTACCTTTCAGCGTACTATCATTGAGAACCTTCTGAGCATCCTGGAGCGAGGAAAACCACATGCCCAGATGTTCCAACTGAATACCGGAAGCGGCGCCGCTCTGATCTTGAGACACACCAGGATTTTCAGCGACGGCGGCGAAAGCGACGAGTGTGATTGTCTGGAAGGTAACATCTCCCGTTCCATCGGAGCGTGTGTGCAAATCAGCCACGTACTGGACATGCCCGAAAGGTTTGTTCGCGTGCTCGATAAAGAAGATGGTGAAGGTAGTATCGGGCGGCATATTTTGCACATCAACAGTCACCGTATCGAAGAGGCTCACTTCGGGATTTCCCTGGACAATCGTCACGACTCCACTGGCTTTGGGGAAAGCCTTTTTCACACCGCTGGGAAAAAGCGGAAACTGGACGATAACGCTCGGTGGCTGTGAAGCGAGCACCTGGACCGTCGAGGCCAGTTCGTGGGAGCGCACCATCTGCTGGAGCGTTTGCGGCTGAAAGCGCTGAATACGGCTCTGGCGGCCCTGGTTGATGTGTAAATTCGCGGCAACCGGGGAGACGATCAGCACAGTGGTGAACAAAGTTGCCACCAGTAACAGGCCGATCACGATGGGACGGCGTGTAAGGTGGCGAGCAGAGAAACGTGTCATACCAGACCTCCTTAAAGTGTGTTATGGCGTATCATCAGCCAGGCTCAGAGGCGCAGAGACGATGCCCGTTAACTGGCTGGCGAGTCGGATTAAAAGCAAGCATATAGCGCTATCTTTGCAAAGACATGCGTAAGCTTACCCATTTCTGGTTTGAAGATCTCTGTGACGGATTTCATTGATCGATGTCTAGGAAATGGGTAATGTTGCTCATGAATAGAAGAGCACGACTGGCGTATACTCATGAAGGAATGAAGATGCAAAGTGTAGCAATATGTATCAGAGTATATGTTAAAGCAGGGAGTTAATATGGTTGAGCCGTCGCCTTTTGAAAAACTCATAGGGACCACGTTAGGAAGCTATCGCCTGGATCAACTCGTCGAGCGCAACAAGATAGGCCCGGTCTTTCTGGCGAGCGCTAAAATGGGAGCGGCCGGCATCGTGCGCTTCCTTGACGCGCCTGCCGACCTGGATTCGCATGTGCGCATCGTCTATCTGGGGCGCTTCCAGCAGGTGGCGAATCAGATTTCCGCACTGCAACATCCTCATATCCTGCCATTGCTCGATTATGGTGTCTATCAGGGCCTGCCCTACCTCGTTTACCCGCGCGCCTCCCTTGTCGCTCTGCGCTCGATACTGGCACGCAAGGGATCTCTGGATGTGCTCACCGCTGGCAGCTATCTGAAGCAGATCGCCTCAGCGCTGGAATATGCGCATCGCCATGCCGTATTGCATCGTAATCTTTCGACCAATTGCATTTTTATGCAGGACAACAGACAACTGGTGGTGGCGGAATTTGGACTTATGCATATGCTTGAACTGGGCGGAGAAGTGCAGGCTGGCCGCGCGCGCGCATCTCAGCCCTATGGCGGCAGCAGCGAATCGAGCGCTCCCGAACAGGTGCTTGGTCGCCCTGTCGATACCTATACCGATATGTATGCTCTGGGATCCGTGCTCTATCGCCTGCTTACCGCGCATCCCCCTTTTACCGGCAAGACGCTCGACGAGATATTGCAGCAGCATCTTCATGCTTCACCGCCGCCGCTCGCCACCTGGCGCTCGGACCTGCCTGCCGCGCTCGACCAGCTTTTCGCGCGGGCGCTGGCGAAGGAGCCAGCGCAGCGCTTTCAGCATCCCCAGGAGCTTGTACGCGCCTATTATCAGATCGTCGCGCCCAACGAGTTGCCCGGCCTTGCGTTGCCAGTAGAGGGCAGGGGGGCGGCTCCCCTGGCGGCGGAGCGCACCGGCCCTCGCGCCAGCGCGAAGGTAGCGGCGGTGCAGCCCCCCCGGGACGCTCAACTGTCGCGTCGCAGCGTGGTCACGCTGCTGGCCGCCGGCGGGGGCGTTGTCGTCGTCGCCGGAGCGGTGGTGCTGGGGAGTCACCTGCTGAGCGGCGCAGCGCCTTCCGGTGCCACCACCTCATCTACCACGCAGGCCGGCGCCGCTGCTCCGGCTGCCACGCAGGGAGCGGCAACCAGAACGGCGCCGGCTGCAAAAGGAGACATCCTGGCGCACGCGTCGGATCTGCCCCTGAACAGCGCCACGACATTTCCTATTCCCAACCACCAGAACCCCGGCGTGCTTATTCATCTCGCCGATAATCGCTTTGTGGCTTTCGACTCGACCTGTACCCATGCCGGCTGCCCCGTCAGTTATAATCAGCAAGATAAATTACTGGAATGCCCCTGTCATGGAGCGAGCTTCGATCCTGCTAAAAATGCCGCCGTCGTGCAGGGGCCGGCGCAAACTCCCCTGGCGCCGATCAAGATTGTCGTCGGCGCGGATGGCACGATTACCGCCGGTTAGTATGGGCAGGAGCATGATCCTGGAGGTGATGTATGCGTGATGAATATGGAGGCGCTATGCAGAACGCTCCCACCTACGTGATTATCGGGAACGGCATCACGGGAGTGACGGCTGCTGAAATTTTGCGCGCCGAGGATTCCGCCGCGACCATCATCGTGATCGCGGATGATCCCTTCCCGGTCTATTATCGCCCCGCCTTGAAGGACTATCTGGCCGGGCGCGTGTACGAAGACAAGCTGTGGGCGCGGCCCAGGAGCTTCTACCAGGATCATACCATCCATTTTGTCTCTGATCGCGTCGCCGCCGTCCACGCGGGGCACCACCTCGTGCAACTGCAAAGCGGGCGCCAGATTGGCTACCAGCGCCTGCTGCTCGCCAACGGAGCCAGCGCCGCGCGCCTGCGCTGCCCAGGCGTGCAACTGCGCGGCGTGACAACGCTGCGCTCGATTGCCGATTATCAGAAGGTTCAGGAGTACCTGCCGGCGGTACGGCGCGTGGTGGTAGCTGGCAGCGGCACCCTCGCGCTCGAAACCGTCGAGACGCTGCGCCATCGCGGCTACCATGTGACGCATCTCATACGCAAGCGCACGCTGTGGTCGGAGGTGCTTGACGCGACAGCCTCCGATCTGGTACTGCAACAGGAGAGGCGCGACGGCGTGGACGTGCATGAGGGCACAGAGATAGTGGAGATCAGCGGTAGTCATGGTGAGGTGAAGGGGGTCATGACCACCACCGGCGCGTATATTCCCTGCGAGATGGTGCTCATTGCTATCGGCATCGAGCCAAATATCGACTTTCTACGCGCGAGCGGTATTCCCTGCGGGCGCGGCGTGAAGGTCGATAGTAATATGCGCACCGGCGTCCCTGATGTCTATGCCGCCGGAGACGTGCTTGAGACGACGGATCCTCTGACGGGCCGCACGCGCGTCATCGGTCAATGGTATCCTTCAATCCAGCAGGCGCGAGCCGCCGCCTATAGCATGCTCGATCTGCTCGACACCGAACAGCATTTCCGCGCCAGCACATTTTACAACGCAACGTTCTTATATGGACTCGATTTCGCCTCCGTTGGCCTCACCAACGTCCAGGGCTACCAGGAGATCGTGGCCGACCCGAAGCCGCGCAGCTACCGCAAGGTCCTGCTAAAAGATGGCGTACCCGTCGGCATGCTCTCGTTGGGAGACCGCAAGCAGGCGCGCGCCTTCAAACGCGCCGTCGATCACCAGGTGAGCTTGAAGCCGGTGCTCTCGCGCATCTTCGCCGACGATTTTAAGCTGGATGCGTGGCTCGACAGTCAGGGCGTGCCCGCTCCACTGCTGAGCGTGAAACGCATCGGCGATGCCGCCGTCCAGCGCGCCGCGTATAACGGGAGCAGTACTGTGTCGGCTACAATACAGGCGCAGCCGCTCGTAGAGGCACTGCTGGCGCCCGATCCCACGATAGCTGGCGAGTTTCGCCTGACAGAGATGCGCCTCAGTCAGACGAGAGTGATAACGATAGGACGCCAGCCCGGCATCCATCTGCTTATCGATCAGGCATCGGTCTCGCGACGGCATGCCGAGATCCGCTACGCCAATGGGCAATATGTGCTCCAGGATCTCGGCAGCACCAACGGCACCTTTGTGAATGAGGTGCGTCTCAAGCCTGAGAACCCGTATATTCTCAAGCAACATGATCGTATACGCTTCGGCAACGTCGTAAAATTCACCTTTGTCCAGCGTGCTGTAGAAAGTCAGAAGAAGAGCGAAGCGCCAGGCAGTGTCACAATGGCAGGTATTACGATGCTGCACGAACTGGATAAAAGTCCCGGTGGAGCATCGGGGCAGCCCGTGCTCAACGCCGATGGCTCGTTGCTGCTGCCAGGAGCGAGCAGCGCTATCCCGGCCTCTGTCGTCGCCACCTTCAACGAAACACCCGCGCTGGTCGTGTTGCCGGGCGGCGCGGCGAAGGGCGAGAATCGACAACCTCTGGTTATCCCGCTCAGGGAAGGCAAACATATCATGATTGGCCGCGAGAAGGGTAGTGATATCGAACTCATGGATGTCGTGGTCTCGCGCCGGCATGCCGAGATCTTTCCCGGCCCCGATGGTTTCTATGCGCGCGACCTGGGCAGCAGCAATGGCGTCGTTATCAATCAGACCAGAATCAGCAATCCCTATCTGCTCTCGCATGGCGACTGCATCAGGGTGGGGAGCAGCATGATCTACTTTATCGATGTGAGAACCGGGAGCAGAGCGCCGGGGCAGGCGGTGCGTCCACGTTCTGCGCCATTGCCCACTGCCGGGCTGCCGGCGGTGGGGCAGGTGGGTCAGCGGGCGGAGCCTTCTCAGCAACAACTGAGGATCTGCCCGCGCTGCGGAGTAGCCAATACGCTTGTAGCGCGTTTCTGCGCAGGTTGCAGCGCACCTTTAAAAGCGTAGTCGGGGTGTGCAGGGGGCACGGCCCCCTGATGGAGCGCGGGGATACCTCCCTATCCGGGAAGGTGCCCTGCCCGGGGCAGGTAATCCCCGAATCTCTTTCTCTTGCGATCACTTGATCGGTGGCAAAAATAGGGAAAAGCATTATGCAGATACAACCTTCAAAACAACCCATCGTGGTAGGTCTGGGACATCGCAGCAACGTGCGGCCCCTTACCGAAGAGGAGATACGTTTCGAGATCGATATGTGCATCGGCTGTGACCGCTGCATGCGCGCCTGTCCGGTGCCGCTCTCCGCTATGGTCAATATCGCCGATCTCAATCGTGCGACCATCTCCGATGATATCGCGCCCCACGTAGCCCGCTTCACCGATGAGTGCGTAATGTGCGGCTCCTGCGTTCCCGTCTGCCCCGTTGATAATCATCGCGATCTGCTCATGCTTTCGCTCAAACAACGCCTGGGCGTTCCCTGGGATGGTAAGGTCGATATGAGCCGCGTGCTTGGCTACCTCCCGCCCGGCTGGAATGTACAACTGCTGTTGAGCCGCCTGCGAGAGCAGCCGATGTTCAGCGATGCGCAACTTGTGCCCGATAACTACCTGCTGCATTTCGTTGCCACCTCGAAGATGCTGACGCTGCTGCCCGGCTCGACGGTGATGCAGGAGGGTGAGTACGGGCGCGAGATCTACTTCATTCTGGAGGGCCGCATCGAGCTTTCCACGATGGGACCGGATGGCGAGGGCCTGCCCGTGGCGATCCTGCGTCGCGGCGAATATATGGGCGAGTATGGCATGCTGACCGGCCAGCAGCGCAATGCTACCGCGCGCACACAGACCGCCGCCGTTCTGCTGGAGGTGCCAGAGCAGGTGATGCAGCGCCTGATGGAGATTGTGCCGGCGGTACGCCAGTTCTTCGACCAGTTGAACACCACGCGCTCCATCGAGGCCATTCTCAAACGCATGGCACTTTTCCAGGGCGTGGCCGGCGTGGATATACGCCAGCTTGCTGAGCAGACGCAGGTGAAGCGCTATGATCGTGATGAGCGCCTCTTTAGCGAAGATGCGCGTGGGCAGCCGGCACGCGAATCGCTGCACATCCTGCTGGACGGTTTTGTCAGGGTAGCGCGACGCGTGACGGCGGGGACGGGCCATGATAAAAGCGATGAGCGCATCATTGCCTACCGTCAGAGCGGAGACTACTTTGCCGGCGGCCTCGATATGCTGGGAGACCGGCGCGCCGTCACCGTCACCGCGATTACGCGCACTACCGTCGCTGAGGTGCCGCGTCCGGTTCTGCTGGCCCTGCTGGCCCGCTATCCCGAAGTGAACCAGCGCTTTCAGGAGCGCCTGCAACTCTATCGCGACGCCACCGCAGCGGCCTACAGCGCCGTCTTCGAGCCATTCGATTTCTCGCAGATGGAAGCGGTCAACCCGCTCTCGGATGCCGCTGCGCGCGCCGGGCTGCACTCGCTGGTTGACGAGGGCGTCGTCGAGGGGACGGAGGTACTGGTTATCGATCTCGACAAGTGCATCCATTGCAATGAATGCGAGGAAGCCTGCGCGCGGCGTCACGGGCATTCGCGCATGAATCGCAAAGGCATGGTTGTCGGGAATATCAGCATCGCCACGGCCTGCCGCCAGTGCCAGGATCCGGTATGCATGCTGTGCAGCCGGGCGGGCATCGCGCGCAGGCCCAGTGGCGAGGTCTACATTACCGAAAGCTGCATCGGCTGCGGCATCTGTGCCGAGCGCTGTCCCTACGATAACATCTCGATTATGACGCTGGAAGACGACGAAGATGCCCAGAGTGGTAGCGCCTGGCAGCGCTTTAGCAGCTTCTTCACCAGAGGCGCGGGCAAAGAGCGTGGTCGCAAGCTGCTGCCGATGGCCGCAGCGCCCGGCCCGCTGAATATCCAGCAGCCACTGGATGCCTTCGGCGAGATACGCAAGAAGATCGCCATAAAATGCGATCTCTGTGCCGGCTACGATAATCAGGCGTGCGTACAAGCCTGTCCTACCGGCGCGGCCATTCGCGTGAACCCGATCACCTTCTTTGGCTCAACCGAAGAAATTCTGCGCCGTCGTGCGAAGTAGACAGAGGCGCGAGCATATCATCCTGAGCGGCAGCGAAGGATGACATACCCGGGTGTTATATAGAATCATGCTGGAGAGATAAACTTATGTCGCTTGCCACAAAACAAACGCAGCAGGACGTGCCGCGCATCTGGAAAGCGCCAACCTCAAAGGCGCGCTGGCTCTGGCTGGCTGGCTGCATCGTATTCTATGCAGCTATCCTGGTCTGGTATCTCCAGGCCATCAGGACGCAGCAATTCCCCGGACCATCCAGCGATCCTCTGCGCCTCTTCGGCATCATGGCGCTGGTGCTGGTGCTGGCAACGGCTGGCTACACACTGCGGCGCCGCTTCATGCGCGGACTGCCCGGAAAGGTGCAGGACTGGCTCTGGATGCACACCTGGGTAGGTATCACCACTATCCTTCTCGCGCTGCTGCACGAAAACTTCACCTATATTACGCCCGCTTCTTGCCAGCCTGGTTGTCTGACCGATTCGTACTGGGCTGCGAGCGCACTTTTCGCGCTCATCCTGCTGGTTTTGAGCGGCATTGTGGGCCGCCTGCTCGACAGGTGGCAGACGCACGTTATTGCGCGCGACGCCAGCGCGAATGGCGTGGGCATTGTGCGCGCGCTGGAGGAGCGCATCCTTGAACTGGAATACACGGTTGAGCGTTTATGCGCCGGCAAATCCGAGCCGTTCAAGCAATATTGTTTGCAGGCCCTCGACCAGCAGGCTCCCGCGCAGCCTCCTGCCCTGCCGCCCACCGAGCACGCCGATTTCCAGCGTGCGTCCGAAACTCTGGCGCTGCATGCCGGCCTGGCCCGGTCACTGCACCGGCAGCGGCGCGCGCGCCTGATCCTTCGCACCTGGCGCACTATCCATATGGTGCTGGCGACGCTTGCCCTGATCGTCATTCTCTATCACGGCATCATGGAATTACTCACAAACGTGTTCCATATCCTGCAACCAGTATAAAGGCTGTATAGCCGCGCGGCGGAGCCGCGTCAGGGATATATTTTGTCTGGTGAAATGTGCGCGGAGCGCACATTTCACCAGACAAAATAAGGCGATCTTCGCAAGCGCAAGCAGGGAGTTGTGTCAGTAATCAGATGACCTCTCTCGCCAGGTGGTCGTCCGACTCTGACGCAGCAGGGATGAGTGTTGTTTGGTGAAACAGGCGCGCAGCGCGCCTGTTTCACCAAACAACACCTATCAGGCGAGCGCCGCAGGCGCGAGCAGGATTAAAACGCTGGAAACCTGTGAAATTATTCATAACGAATAATTCAATTGCGTGTTATACTGCAAGGTGTCGATCTCGATGGTTGAGATCCGCCCTCGAAGAGTTTTCTTATTATCCCGGTCGATGTTATTATGCAAAGGCTGAGAGAGGGAATGAATCATGCTTTGTCCAAATTGTAACGCACCGGTTGATGCTGGTGCCGCTTTCTGCGGGAATTGCGGCCATCAGATCACGCCCATCTATGCGCGTGGAGCGACGCTTTCCGAATCCGAAGAAACGGCCCTGCTGCCGGAAGGCCCCGCCCAGAGCCTGCCCAGAGGGGACTACCGCTCACTGAGTCCGCAGGGCTATTCCCCACTTCCCCCGACAGCGCTGCCAAACCAACCCCAGTCATATTATGGCCCTGATCCTACCAGGTATGGCCCCGGAAATACTCCGCCCGCACAGCAATTCGGCGCTACCCCCTCGGCGCCTTCGCGTCCCGCGCGCAAAGGCCCCGGACGAAACATCGTGTTCGGCGTCATTATCGGGCTGGTAATCGTCCTTGTTCTGGCCGGTGTGATCACACTCTTGAGGCCGCATGGCAATGGGACGACGACAGGAACCGGAACAGGACACGCCACTGCTACCACCGGCTCCGGCGTCGCTGCCGGCGCGAAGGCTATCGCGTATTTTAGCGACAGCCAGAATGGGCCGGCGCCAACCAACGTGATCCAGATAAGCGCGCAGGGGTTGAAAGCGCCTCCCGCTGGCTCCCAATACGATGCCTGGCTGGCGGATGTGGCGAACGAAAAGTTTATTCTGCTCGGCCCGCTGGCGCTCAAGGGACAGAACTATACGGTGAGCTTTACGAGCCATCACGATGTGCTGGGACTCGGCAATGAACTGCTCATAACGCAGGAGCAGGGCAACGTCACCACACCCACGGGGCAGACGCTGCTCTCGGCAACCTTCCCTCCCCTGGCTACCGTCCATATCAAGCATCTGCTGCTCGCCTTCCCGACCACGCCGCACAACATCGGCTTGCTGGTCGGACTCCGCGAACAGGCCAGCCTGTTGAATGAGCAGGCAGTGCTTTTGAAGAATGCGGCGGCCAACGGTAACACGGCGGCGGTGCAGTGCGCGGCGCAGAGCATGGTCGATATCATCGAGGGAGCGCATGGCGGGCATTATCAGCCGCTGGCCGCCACCTGCGGCCAGTTCAATATCAATGCTACGGGCGATGGCTTTGGCCTGATTGGCAACGGTTATATCCAGACCAGTTCGGCGCATGCAACGCTGGCGGCAAATCAGAGCGATTCGACGCCCAACATTAAAGAGCACGCCAACAATGTCATCATCTGTGTGACCAATGTCAGGAATTGGGTGACAACCATTGACCAGGATGCGCAAAAGCTTGTTGCCAACCCCGCCAATACGGGGCAGGTTCAGGAGATCGTCACGCTCGCTGACCATGCCTACAACGGCGTTGATACTAACGGCAATGGGAATGTCGATCCCATAGCGGGCGAGGGCGGCGCCATTACCGCGTACCTGCAAGGGCAATTGATGGCTGCGCTCACGCTTGTCCCTGGCTCCGGGTCCGGGGCATAATATACTACAGTGTGTGATTTTGAGCATCATTGCTGGCGAGCGCCTGCGGCGCTCGCCAGCAATGATGCTCAAAATCACACACCCTGATAGAAAGAAGGAGCAGCATATTTCAATGGAGATTACGGAGAGCACGCGTATTTACGATCTTGAGCAGCCGCGCTACTTCGGCGCCCCCGTTTATCCGGCGCACCAGCCGGGATATGTATATACGCTCCACCGCCGCCATGAAGCGGGCCTGGGCGAGCCTCGAACCGGTGCCTCCGGCTTTATGTACATGACCGAGCATTCCGGCACGCATATCGATGCCCTCTGCCACCAGGCGGAGAACCTGCATCTCTACGGTGGGCGCGAGGTCAATGCTCGCCTGCAAACGTCAACCGGCTTTACCGAACTGGGCGCCGAGACGATCCCGGCCCTCATTACGCGCGGTATCCTGCTTGACGTGGCGCGTCACATGGGCGTGGAGCGGGTGGATCCTGATTACAGCATTGGCCGCGGCGATCTGGAGGCCGTGGCGCAGAGCCAGGGCGTAGCAGTGCGCGAGGGGGACGTTGTGCTGGTGCGTATCGGCAACGGCGCCATCTGGGATGATCCTGCCGCATATTTGCGCGCGAGCGGAATGAGTTCTGAGGCGTCTTCCTGGCTGGCGGAGTTCCGCGTGAAAGCTGTGGGAGCCGATAATATGACCTGGGATAAGACCGGCGTTGTCGATCCCGATCTCAAAACGACGCTGCCCGGCCACGTCATCCTGCTCGTGCGCCACGGCATCTATATCATAGAAAATCTCTTCCTGGAGGAGCTTGCCCGCGACAGGCGATACGAATTTACCTTCGTCTGTCTTCCGCTCAAGATGCGCGGGGCTACCGGCTCACCCGTACACCCTGTCGCACTGGTATAATGAGATCAGAATGCCTTTTTTATCGAAGGCACGGCGATGTAATAGGAGAGGTGATATGCGAGACGGGGTGTAGAGACGGGGTGTAGAGACGGGGTGTAGAGACGGGGCTTGCCCCCGTCTCGCAAGCCCCCGTCTCGCATGCCCCATCTTTATTCTCCGTCCCAGGTTACGCTACGCCGCTCTCCTGCTTCGGCTCTCCACTTTCCGTGCTCCCGGCGCTTTCTTTTTCCAGGGGGCGCGTGATCTGGCGCTGAAGTGTCTCGATCTCGTGGGCAATAATGCGGCGCACAATCGCGATGGTCGTGGCATAGGTCGAATCCATGCCGAAGTACGAGAGGCTGCCCGCGCCGAGATTTTTGCCGCGCGTGTAGGGCGTATCCGATGCGTAATGCAGAATGCCAAGCTCATAGGGCAGGCGCGCGAAGTTGATATTCTCACCGACCGGGTAGCGCATCAGGTATTGATCTTCATAGACCGCGTTGAGGTAAGGACCACTCTCCATCTCCACGACGGTGTAGTTAGCCAGGTAGAAGAAATCCAGGTACTGGCGGTTTTGCAAGAATGTGCCCTTTGCGGAAACTGCCTTCTGATTGTCGAGCACGGAACCATAGATCAGGTAGGGCTGCACATCCTGCGCGGTGAAGCAGTTATCGAGCCAGTAGGTATTCTGGCTGTGCTCGTCCAGCACGACGTTAGAGATCATCACGTCGCCAATGCTGCCGTTGAGCGTGGCCGCTTTGCCCAGAATGTAGATGCCGCGAATCTGCGTCAGGTTCTCCATGATCTCGCGCAACATCCGGTAGGCTGCCATACCCAGAGGGTAATCGATGTTGAGGATGATGGCATTGCTTTTTGCCAGCAGATCCATATGCGGCATGCGGCAGCGTGGATCAACCTCGATAGGCCGCAGCTTCGCCAGCTCGCAAACCTGAGCATCGATCTCCAGTCCGTAGCGCGCGTTGACACGCCAGATGCCGCGCTCCTGCTCTTCCTGGACGCGCTTGCGAGCGAACTCTCTGCCTTCAGGCGTGCGCCCCCACTCGCGAGCCGCGAAGTAGAGGAAGTTCTGCCAGTTGCCGGGCACTGTGCCCTCCTGGAGCTTGCGACACTCTTCTGCCAGGTAGGGATCAGGACCGTGCAGCGCGAAATCCGTCAGTTCCTCCTCGCGATTAAGGACAGAGCCGGATAGAAGGTTGACGATGCTGTGCGTATTGCTGGAAACAAAGTAGACGGGCCGGTCCGGCAGGCCAAGCGTATCGAGCAGGTTTTTCACCGGGTTCCACCATTTGCGCGTGGCCCGCACAAAGCCCACATGGGATCCGCCGAGCATGCGCAGCCAGAAGCCCTTGCGCTCCTTGCCAATCGTATGTAATTTCTCCCACAGATGGTCTCCCCAGATTACCTCCAGGCGCCGCCAGTCGTCGGGCGCGATATGCAGACGCTCGCGCAGCACCTTGCTGATCTCGGCGAAGACGGGCGAGCGGCGGTCCATACGCGTCTCTAAGAGCTGCATCGTCGTCGGATCTTCCTGAATCAGATAGTACATCTTGTTCCATTCGATCTGGAACGCGACCAGGATCGGCACGATATCGTCGGTATCGCTCACGCTGGCAACGTAGACGGCCAGCGTCTCTTTGCCGTCATAGAACCATTTGCGACGACGCGCCGAGGCCGTTACCGCCTGCCAGGTATCAACGTGAAAGCCATGCTGCAAAAAGACCTCCTCCGATTGGCCGAGGATAACGAGGTTACAGTGCAGAATGGAGGCTGGCAGCCGCAGCACGCTGTAAATGAATGCCGACATGTCGGGATAAGGCGAGCGTGCGTCGGGGTGCATGATCGAGTCGATGTTGTAATGTGCCTGAACAAGCGCCTTCAGGCTGATCTCGCTCGAACTACGCAGCAGTGTATTATATGTGCGAATGTAGAGTTCAACGTCTCGCTTGCCGGCATTGTGATATCTTTCCCCATGCTCAAAGGCTGAAATGAGGATATCGCGCCTGCTATTCTGTGAATCTATTACTTCATCTTCCGCGCGCGATGCTTCCTGCGGTTCGGCTGCCGGGGCGCTATGATGCATCGATCCATCATCCATGTACTGCTGGTTGTTAAATGGGTTGTCTGGTTTCTGTCTTCGTGGCATACATGTTTCCTCTTCTCTGAGGTCCGCTAAACAATCTGTTGTGTTACTCTTGTGTTTCCAAACCAATAAGCTCACATATATTCTTTTAATTATACTCGGCTGGTTAATATTGTGGTAGGGTCACGCTAGAGTTTCAAGCCTTTTAGAGGATGCTTGATGCTCAGCGTGCTTGTTTGCTTCGGCCGTAAAGTCGCGCGGCGCAGCCGCGCAAGAAGGAAGATTGTTTTGTGGCAAAATGCGCGCCGCGCATTTTGCCACAAAACAATCTTCCTGAGGCGAGCGCCACAGGCGCGAGAAGGCCCGGTGCGAGCGGGCTAGCGTTTTGGTTTCTGTAAAACAACAATATACTGGTGCGCGATGTTGGGTATGTAGGCGAAGGGATAGCCGTAGGGCCGCAGCCTCGTGCCAGCCTGATACCAGATGATCTCCCCTTTAGGCACAAAGCCATGCAGCTTCGCCCGCCGCGCAAGATCGACGTGTGTAAAGATATACTCTCCACGCTGGTAGGCATTCCTGACGATCACAACCATATATTTTTGCGGCTTCAACAATCTGAAGCAGGCGGCAAAGACCGACTCCATTGCATCCAGGTACGTCTCGTAGCTTGCCAGGTTCGCCAGGTCGGCGGGATCGTCGGAGCGCATGTCATAATCTGTACGCCGGTTGGCATGAGTTTCTGCGTATCGACCATTGGACATGGTTTGCTCAAAGTGAATGTTGTAAGGAGGATCGGTAGCGATGAAGTCGAAGCTGGCCTCCTCCAGCGTCGCCATGACTTGCAGGCAGTCGCCGTGGATGAGCTCCTGCCGCTGTAACGAGCCGTCGCTCTCCGCGATGATCTGGTTATAGATATCCACCCACTTGCGATTAATCTCAATACCGGTAGCTGTGCGCGGCTTCTTGCAGATGGAGGCCCCGATGAGCGTACCGCCAACTCCGGCAAAAGGATCCAGTACGCGCCCCTCCGGCTTGGTGAAAAATTCGATAAGCTGGCGCATCAGTTGCGGCGGCTTATTCGCGCCATGCGCTTTGCGTAGTTGATGTCCATACGCGGATGGATAGGCCGTCGTAAGTACGCTCTTCGTAAAGTACAGCCACTCCGCTCCTGTCATTTCATTGAGCGTGTTGCGCAGCGATATTTCGTCATGCTCCACAATACCACCTCGGTGTAAAGCTTTTCTCGACCTTCATTGTTTTTCTATTAAAAATATGCCACTAAATGCGTAAATCTAGCGTACACTAGTAGTGAGGGGTGCTACTAAAACGCTGGGCTTCCCCATACCCGGCGTTTCCCCCTGGTAGCGCCCCTTTGCTGGCACTTTCAGGCTACTGCCACAGCAGAGCATCGTCATTGCCGGGCAGGCGTGGCTCGTCTCCCTCAACTGGCGCTCGTCTCCACTCACAACGTACCTCTTTATTTAGTAATAACTGATAGATGATCGAATCGTAATCGCGCGTGGTAAATTGTCCGAAGCTGGTAAGCAGCATATGCTGGCGCAGGTCGGGCCAGCGCCGGATGCGCCTTGCCTGTCCCTGCTGCCGCGTGCGCCGGTAGAGCTGCTGCAACTCACGTTCATGACGCTCGTGCTGCCGGGCCTTAAACCACTCTTCCTCCAGCAGGCCGCGATAACTCTGCTCATACAAACAGCGGCGATGCAGACAGAGGGCATCATTCATGCTATACAGGCTGTCCTGCCTGCGTGTGGCGAAGATCAGCGTATACGGAACGCTCTCGACGACGGCGGGGCGCGCCTGCATCAGCAGCGGAATGCGCTGTATGGGAAACTGGAAATGGCGCTGCATCGCCGCGATAAAAAGACCGAGCAGACTGTCAATGGCCTGCTCCCTCTCCTCTTCGCGGATTGATATTGTCTTCCAGCGATCCGTGCGCAGCAGCCCGGTCAGTGTCGCTGCCATCTCCGGCGTGCGCAGGGCGGCCAGCCAGCGCGCCTCCAGTTGCTTATGCGCGATGAGCAGGCATAGCTCTGTAGGAACCGTGCGCTGGTAGAGCGCCGCGAGGTCGCCGGTACTGAGGATGGGGTATCCGAAAGGATTGAGCAGAAAGATGGCGGGCGATGGCTCGATGGCTTTGAGCAGCGCCGGGGCTGCCATCAGCCAGTTTGCGCGAATAATGCCGCCTTCCAGGGGGATAGCTATGTTCGCGGCATCCTGCGGCGCTGTGCCCATTCCCCGCGCCTCCTTGCGCCTGCTGCTACCGGCCTCCAGGATGAGGCCATAGAGCGCGACAGGCTGGCTCTCCTGCGCCAGTGCCCGGGAGAGCGCGGCGATGGGTTGCAGCGCGGGCGGCGTGGCGACCTGCGTCGCGCCTTTTTTGCGGCCTCTGGCTGGCTGCGGCTCCGCTGCTGGCGGGACATGCGGAACTGCGGTTGCCCTGGTATCGAGGCCGAGTGCGTCCACCCAGTAGCAGCGGCGAAAAATGCGCGTGGCGCCGAGCGAGCGACAATAGGCGGCGGCATAATCATTCAGCAGCCAGTCGCGCAATGAGGACAGAATGGCCTGTTCGGTGAGACGACGCGCGCGTCCTTGCACCGGGGCGGGTAGTGGCTGCTGATGAGTGTTGTCGATGTCGCTCCATAAGTTCATCCTGAGCGTATTCTACCACACCTGCCCCATGTTTAGAGCTTCTCCCACTCATCCCTTTCAATATTAGCCTGTTTCAATATCCTGAGCAGAAGCGCCTCCCCGATATCTCCTTGATGCGGATCAGGTATCCGTAAGGTAATGTTTTCTCTCACCATGAATTGATGTTTTCCACCAGAAAATGGGCCTTCAAAGTCAAGCTGGCGCAGGTAATGAATCAAATCTTTACGCTTGATAGGACCTGGACGCGGCATCAAGCAACTTCCTTGATGGTCAATTCAAGACCGTCAACAGTTGGTAGCGGAAGATGCCGTGAAACACGCAACAGAATCCACTCTTCCAACACTTCTTCCAACTCATCGCGGCAGGCTTCGAGAGTATCTGCATTGGCATAAACGCCATTGAAGCCGGCAATTTCTCCGTAGAAAGTACCATCCGGTAAGATCTCGTATCTTGCCTTATTCATAGCAGCTCGTATATATCTGGTCAGCATGATAAGCTCCTGCGCTTCCCTCGCTTTGGCGGATGTAAGTACAAAGTCGTGGTGCTAAACAGCGAGTTTTCAATCTCTCGCCTGGATTATTATTGTATACCATCACCCGCTGGTTTTAAAGTAGTTTACCCTACCGTTTCTCCGTGTATGGCTGAATCGTATGCTTCCTGCAATCTGGGCACGGTCTCGTAGTTATGCAGCTCCGATGGCTCGATCCAGCGCTTATCTGTCGCCTCCCAATCGGTGACGATGCTGTCGGGCGCGAGCACCTCGAAGAGAAAAGGATGGACGTACCAGTGGCGGCCAATTTCTGCATCGGCGTATTCGACCACCGTGCCGCGCCGCAGCATGCGCACCTGATCGCGTTGCAGGCCCGTCTCTTCGCGTATCTCCGTATACGCCTGCTCATCGGGCGTCACGCCCTGCTCTACGAACCCGCTCACACCGGCCCAGTGAGCATGATAGCTGCCCACGCGCTGGCTACGGCGTACAATAAGAATACGAGGAGGATTTTCGTCTGTACGCATCAGAAAGCATGTCACAACGTGCGTTGGACGCATGGGTTGCGCCGGGTCCTGCGAACTCATTCATTTCTCCTTAAAGTGGTGACAGTTGGGCTAGTTTCCTGTATACTCACGTTAACTTTCACTTCTCTATGCATGTATATAATAACGTAGACCTGCAAACAGGCAAGCTATAACAAATAACTATGCTGGAGCCTTCCCTTTCATGGATACAAAAGAATCGACGACAGGATCAACCAGAATCCTATCTGGAGAGCCTGTAACCGACGTGCAGCAGCCGTGGCGTATCATGCTCACGCCCTGGTGGCAAGCGACGCTGGCGATCCTGCCGGCGTTTCTGATCAGTCGTATCATCTTTTTGCTATTGGGCTATCTCGGAGGCGTGCTGTTTTCTGTCCCCAACTACTGGCCCGGCACGCTCACGTTCCGCGATATGCTCTATCTATGGTATCAGTGGGATGTCGCCCGCTATGCCACCATCGCCATGCAGGGCTATCCCGGTCCCGGCTATGCCGCGTTCTTCCCTCTATTTCCCGCGCTTTCTCAGGCCCTCAATACCCTCTTGCACCTTGATATTCTTGAGACCATGATGCTCATCTCCAATGTGGCGTTCCTGGGCACGCTGATCGTTTTCTATCGTCTCGTTGAGACAGAGATTGATAGTGAAACAGCAAAACGCGCGGCACTCTATTTCTCCATATTTCCAAGCGCCTTCTTTTTCTTCGTGGGCTATAACGAATCGCTATTCATGCTCTTTTTGCTGCTCAGCTTTTATGCGCTGCGCCATAGCCGCTGGTGGCTGGCCGGCCTGTTTGGCGGTCTGGCAGTACTGACGCGCTCCATCGGTCTCCTCCTCGCGGCTGTCTTCCTCTATGAGTTTCTGCGTCAAAAGTTGCTGCCAATCATGCAGGCATGGCAGGAGGGGCAAAGATGGGCCAGCCTGAGGCTATGTGCCGATCTGCTGCCTGTGCTATTTATTCCACTTGGTCTGGGCATCTACGCGTTTGGGCTGTATATGCGTTTTGGTGATCCGCTCGCTTTTTCTCACGCGGAGGCGAACTGGCGCGTGGGCCTGAGTTTCCCCTGGGTTGCGCCGGCCATCGCCATTCACAGCCTGCTCACGCTCTCAGCTTTCACGTTCGCCACGCCACATATTTATATCGACCTCTTCGCGCTCGCCCTCTTTAGCGGTCTGCTGGTTCTGGCCGTCGTCGGGCCGGAGCGCCTGCGCCGCGATCAATGGTCGTTCGTGCTCTTTGGCCTGCTGGCACTGATCTACTCGGTAATTTTTCCCGGCACCCCGGGCTATGGCAACATTCCTTACGATCCGCTGCCGTCGGTGGAGCGCTTCGTGCTGGAAATCTTTGTGGGCTTCATCATCCTGGCACGGCTGGGGCGCCGTCCCTGGTTTCACCAGCTCTATCTCCTGTTCGCGCTGCCCCTGCTAGCCTTTCTACTGCTCCAGTTCATTACCGGCCACTGGACGGTCTGAAGGGGATAGCAGGGGCGCAGTCTCCCCTCTGGCCTGCTTTTCCACGCTTGACGTATTGTTAACACTCTTATATAGTATGCTTGGTGCATTGTAAGCTGACTGCAAGGGTCAGCTCTACACTAGATGTAGAGACGCAGGTAAGCTGCGTCTGACTCTTTGCTGCCCACGAGACGCAAACGCGAAACACATATTATCCTTAACTCAAGCCTTTACGGGCCTGTTCGCCTTTAGGGAGGTAGGCCGAAGTGACATTATCATCAACGATGATCGTCTTCGCCCTTATTCTTTTAGTTGCCGGCGCTCTCGTCGCCCTTTTCATCGGGTATTTTTATGGCCGCACCCAGAATAAGGAACGCTACGAGGCGAGCCTGCGTCTCCAGAAGGAGGCCAGCGAGCAGCGCTTGCTGGAAGTCCAGTTGGAGCAACGCGAGGCGCTGCGGGAAGCGCGGGAAGAGACCGCTCGCTTTCGGGCAACAATAGAACGTGAATATGCTGAGCGGCGCTCCGAGATACAACGCCAGGAGCGCCGTATGCAACAAAAAGAGGAGAGCCTTGAGCGCAAAATGGAGGCGCTGGAGCAGCGTGAACGCAAACTGCAAGCCAGGGAGCGCAGCGCGGAGCAGACATACGCAGAAGCGGAAGAGATTAAGCGCAGGCAACTTGCCGAGCTGGAGCGCGTTGCCGGCTTGACCGAGGAGCAGGCCAGGGAGTTGCTGCTCAAGCGTATCGAGAGCTTCGTGAGCGAGGAGGCCGCGCGCCGCGCCCGTATGATCGAAGAGCAGGCGCGCGAACATGCCGAGGCGCGCGCGCGCGAGATCATCACGCTGGCGATTCAGCGCTGCGCCTCCGACCAGGTGGCCGAAGCCGTTGTTTCGGTTGTCCCGCTGCCCAGCGATGAGATGAAGGGGCGCATCATCGGGCGCGAGGGCCGCAACATCCGCGCGTTGGAGGCTGCAACCGGCGTCGATCTGATTATCGACGACACGCCGGAGGCTGTCATTCTCTCGGGCTTCGACCCGGTGCGCCGCGAGGTAGCGCGTATCGCGCTGACCAGGCTGATCCTCGATGGGCGCATTCATCCCGCCCGCATCGAGGATGTTGTCGCCAAAGCGCGGCAGGAGGTCGATGCCATTGTGCGCGAAGCCGGCGAAAATGCAGCGATGGAGGCTAACGTGCATGGCTTGCAGCCCGAGTTGCTCAAGATCCTGGGACGCTTGCATTTCCGTACCAGTTACGGGCAGAACGTCCTGGCGCATTCGGTAGAGGTCTCTATCCTGGCTGCGACTATCGCCCACGAA
>Ga0209061_1002091_pt1 | contig 27566 bp, 23 predicted proteins | sample Coa_R1_10_FD_187157 | JGI IMG/M metagenome (GOLD analysis project Ga0209061, IMG submission 187157) | Surface soil microbial communities from Centralia Pennsylvania, which are recovering from an underground coalmine fire - Coalmine... | ecosystem: Environmental > Terrestrial > Soil >... | reverse complement strand
CCCATCGCGTCGGCCTCCACGACGTTGAAGACCTCCCGCGTCGAAGCCCAGATGATCGCCACGTTCGGCGTCGCGCGCGCGCGGGCGACGGCCTCGCGCATGAGGGGGCGATAGTCGATGCCGAAATCGGCGAGCCGGCCGGCAAAGACCGAGACACAGGCCGGCGCCCCGCCCTCGAGCGCGGCCACCGCGCGCGCGACCTGTTCGCTCGTGAAGATCGCGGTCATGTTGACCCTGACGCCCTCGCGCGAGAGCGCGCGCACGGCCTCGAACAGGGGCTCTCCCCGCGAGGTGGTAACCGGCAGCTTGACATAGACATTCGCACCCCAGGACGCGATCACGCGCGCCTGCGCCACCATTTCCGGTATGTCGTCGGAAAAGACCTCGAAAGAAATATGCCGGTCGGGAACCGCGGCCACGAGATCGCGCGCATAGGCCGCATAGTCGGAGACGCCCGCCTTTCTCAGCAGCGACGGATTGGTGGTGAAACCGGCGATCCAGGGCCGCTTGGCCATCTCGAGGATCTGCGCCTTGTCGGCGCCGTCGGTGAACAGCTTCACCTTCAAGGTGGCGAGCGTCGGGGCCGTCATTCGGTGTCCTGCGTGCTGCATTCGGACTCGCGATGATTATAGGGCCTCGCGCCGCGCGGTCCAATGCGGCGCGCGATCCTTTCCCGCGCGCCTCTCGGCGGAACACGCGCATGGCGCGAGGCGGCCGCGGTCGCCGGCCGGGATCAGGGCGGAGCGCGCGGCGACGGGGGCGCGGGAGCAGCGGCGCGGTCGAGCGGAGGCTGGGCCAGAAAGGCGAGCAGTTTCACCTCGCGCCGGCCGCGCGTGACGATGTCGAGCACGAAGCCCACGGCCAGGGCGAGAAATGCAAGAATCATGAGACCGGTCGCCAGCACCGCCGTGGGCAGGCGCGGCACGAGACCCGTCTCCGCATAGGTCACCAGCAGCGGAATCGCGAGCGCGACCGAAACCGCCGCGAGCAGCGCGCCGAGGACGGCGAAGAAGGACAGCGGGCGTTCCGAACGATAGAGGCGAAGAACGGTGGCGAGGATCCGCAAACCGTCCCGCCACGTGCTGAGCTTGGAGACCGAACCCGCGGGCCGGGCGTAATAGGGCGTGTCGATCTCGACGATCGACAGATCGAGCCCGAGCGCGTGCACGGTGAGCTCGGTCTCGATCTCGAATCCGGTCGAGAGCACGGGGAAGGATTTCACGAAGCGGCGCGACATCACGCGGTAGCCGGAAAGCACGTCGCGCATCTTCCGGCGGAAGATGCCGCCGACGACGCGCGTGAGCGTGCGGTTGCCGAACTGGTGGCCGCGCCGGTAGGCGGCGGCCTCCGTGCCGAGGCGGGCGCCGACCACCATGTCGGCGCCCGCGAGCAGCGCGTCGACGAGCCGCGGGAGGCTCGCGGCGTCATAGGTGGCGTCGCCGTCGACCAGGACGTAGATGTCGGCCTCGACGTCCCGGAACATGCGGCGCACGACGTGTCCCTTGCCCTGGCGCGGTTCGCAGCCCACCACCGCGCCGCTCCGGCGCGCGACCTCGGCGGTGCCGTCGGTCGAGTTGTTGTCATAGACGTGGATGACCGCCTCGGGGAGCACGGCGCGGAAGTCGCCGATCACCTTGGCGATGGTCGCTGCCTCGTTGAAGCAGGGAATGAGCACCGCCGTGCGCGGGCGGGCGGCGGCGGCCGGCGGCGACCGGGGATTGGCGTCTGCGGGCGTCATGGCGTTCGCGGGACCGCCGAAGGGTCGCGGCCATGATACTCCCTGTACCAGGCGATGAAACGCGCGATTCCCTCCTCGATCGCGGTCGCCGGCCGGAAACCGATCGCCCGTGCGAGATCGTCGATGTCGGCGAAGGTCTCCGGCACGTCGCCCGGCTGCATCGGCATGAGTACCCGCTCGGCCCGCTTGCCGATCGCCTGCTCGAGCAGACGCACGACCTCGGCGAGCTCGACCGGCTTGTTGTTGCCGATGTTGTAGATGCGCCACGGCGCCGCGCTCGTCGCAGGATCGGCCGGCGTTCCCGGGCGCGCGGCATCCGCTGCCGGTGCGCGGTCGATCAGGCGCACCACCGCTTCCACGGCGTCGTCGACATAGGTGAAGTCGCGCCGCATGCGGCCGTGATTGAACAGGGTAATGGGCCTGCCCGCGAGGATGGCCGATGCGAACAGCCACATCGCCATGTCCGGTCGCCCCCAGGGCCCGTAGACGGTGAAGAAACGCAAGCCCGTCGTCGGCAGGCCGAACAGGTGCGCATAGGCATGCGCCATCGACTCGTTGGCCTTCTTGGAGGCGCCGTAGAGACTGAGCGGATGGTCGGTGACGTCGTGCACGGAGAACGGCATCTTGGCATTGGCGCCGTAGACCGAGGACGACGACGCATAGAGCAGGTGCCGGCAGCCGTGATGCCGGCATCCCTCCAGGATGTTGGCGAAGCCGACGAGATTGGCCGCGACATAGGCGTGCGGATCGACGAGCGAGTGGCGCACCCCGGCCTGCGCCGCAAGATGCACCACGCGCGGGAAACGATGTTCGGCAAAGAGCGCCTCGATCGCCGCGCGTTCGGCAAGGTCGGCCCGCACGAAGGTGAAACCGGCGTGTTTGGCAAGCTCGGCGAGCCGCGCCTCCTTCAGCCGCGGGTCGTAATAGGCGTTCATATTGTCGAGCCCCACGACCGGCCGGCCCTCGGCGAGCAGCCTGCGCGCCACGTGAAAGCCGATGAAGCCGGCCGCGCCGGTCACGAGAACAGGCCCTACGGGCGCCACAGCTCGATGCCCTCCGGTTTGAGCGCGCGGTCGAGCGTGCATTTGACGTCGAGCACGAGGCCGATGCCGTCGCGCAGGAGACGGGTGATCAGCGGCCAGCCCTGCGCCACATAGGCGTCATGGGCGACGGCAAGCACCACCGCGTCGGCCGGCTTCATCGCGGCAAGATCCCCGAGCCTCACGCCGTATTCGGCTTCCGCCTCCTCGGCCGAGGCGAGCGGATCGTGAAGCTGCGTGCGCACGCCTTCGCGCTCGAGCTCGCGCACGATGTCGATGACCTTCGAGTTGCGGATGTCGGGCACGTTCTCCTTGAAGGTCATGCCCAGTACGGTGACGAGCGGCGCGGTACTGAAACGCCGCAGCGCGAGCCTTTGCACGCACTCGCGGGCGACGCGCCGCCCCATGCCGTCATTGATGCGCCGCCCCGCCAGGATGACCTCGGGATGGTAGCCCGCCTTCTCGGCGCGATAGGTGAGGTAATAGGGATCGACGCCGATGCAGTGGCCGCCCACGAGGCCGGGCCGGAACTGCAGGAAATTCCACTTGGTGGAGGCCGCCGCCAGCACGTCGCCGGTGTCGATGCCGAGACGCGCGAAGATTTCCGACAATTCGTTGACGAAGGCGATGTTGAGGTCGCGCTGGGTGTTTTCGATGACCTTCGCCGCCTCCGCGACCTTGATGGAAGGCGCGCGATGGATCCCCGCCTTCACCACGGATCCGTAGACGGCGGCGACGATGTCGAGCGTCCGCGCGTCCTGGGCGGCGACGACCTTGGCGATGGTTTCGAAGCGGTGCGCCTTGTCGCCGGGATTGATCCGCTCGGGCGAATAGCCGACGGCGAAGTCCTCGCCTCCCTTGAGGCCCGACGCCTGCTCGAGCACGGGAAGGCAGTCCTCCTCCACCGCGCCGGGATAGACCGTCGACTCATAGACCACGATGTCGCCGCGCTTGAGCACGCCGCCCACGGTGCGCGACGCGGCGAGCAGGTGGCGCAGATCGGGCCGACGCGCGGCGTCGACCGGCGTCGGCACGGTCACGATGTAGAAATCGGCCGGCGCAAGCGCGGCGGGATCGCACTCGTAGCGCAGCGAGTCGAGCGCGAGTTCCGCCGGATCGACCTCGCGGGTGCGGTCGCGGCCGGCGCGCAGCTCGGCAATGCGCTTGCGGTCGACGTCGAAGCCGATCACCGGTACGCCGCTGCGCGCGAAGGCGACGGCGACCGGCAGGCCGACATAGCCGAGACCGATGACGGCGATTTTGCGCCCGTGCGCCGGCAATGCATTCCCCCGTTCGGCGCCCGGTTTAGCCGGTCATGCGCAACGAACGCAACGCTCGCGCGCAGGTCGCCGTGGTTTTTTCAGCGAACCGTTTCCTGCCGGCTGCGTCGCCTGCCCCGCGCGCCTTGGCCTCGGCCAGGGACGCGGGCGGCCGCGCGCATCCTCGCGCCGGCGCCGCGACCTTCCCGCGCCGTCACGACGCGTCCGCAAGCAGCCGGGCATAGAGCGCGCCGGTCTGCCGCGCGATCTCTGCCGCCGAGAATTCCTTCTCCACCAGAAGCCGGCCGGCCGCACCGAATCGCCGGCGCAGATCCGCGTCGCCGGCAAGCCGCGCGATCGCCTCCGCCAGCGCCGCCGGATCGTCCGGCGGAACCAGCAGCGCATTGAGGCCCGCGCGCGCGATCTCGCGACAGCCCGGCACGTCGCATGCCACGAGCGGCCGGCCGCAGGCCGCCGCCTCGAGCAGGCTCTTGGGCAGGCCTTCGCGCCGCGAGGCCAGTACGGCGATGTGCGCCTGCCGCCACACGGCACGGATATCGGCGACATGCCCGAGCAGTTCGACGCCCGGGAGGCTGCGCCAGTGCGCGATTTCCTCCGCGGGGATCGAGTCGCGACTTCCCGGGTCCGCCTCGCCGGCGATCAGCAGGCGCAAGGACAGCCCGCGCTGCGCGAGCAGCGCATGCGCGCGCACCAGCACGCGCACGCCCTTGTCGTCGAGCAGTCGGCCGACGAAACCGACCGTCATGGGGCCGGCCGGCTCGGGCAGCGGCAGGAGCGCGTCGGTCTCGACGCCGGAACCGGGAATGAGCGCGATGCGGCGAAGCTCCACGCCGAGCGCCGCGACCGCCGCACGATCGTCCTCGTTCTGCACCAGCACCGTCGCGCGGCGATGCCGCAGCACGCCGCGCAGCAGGGCGCGCAGGATCGGCCGCGCGATCCTCGCCTTGCGCATCTGCGAGGAGAACACGAAACCGAGTCCCGTGAGCGCGTTGAGGCGCGCGCAGCGCAGTCCGCACGCCGCCAGCGAGCCGACGATGACGGGCTCGAGCGCGACGTGATGGACGAGATCGGGATCGAGCGCGCGGTAGACGCGGCGGACCGCGCGGAGATTGGCGAGCAATGCCAGCGGATTCATCCGTCCGCGCCGCCAGGCCACGGCATGCAGGCGGAAACCCTCGGCCTCGATTGCGGCGGCGCCCTTGTCGACGCGGGTGACGACATGGACCTCGCAGCCCAGGTCCCGCGCGGCGCGCGCCATGGGCAGCCGGTGCGAGAGGAAATACCAGTCCTCGGTCACCAGATAGGCGAGGACCGGCCTGCCGCGCGCGGCGGCCGCCGTCCCTCGCCTCGTCTCAGCCGCGCTCATGCTCTCCCCCGCGCGGTTGTCCAATTAGCACGCCGGCGCTAAACCGTCGCCGCTTTCGTGCAGATCGGCGGACGAAGCCATGGGCGCAATCGCGGGCGTGTGGCATGCGGCGGGCGGAGGCGCCGCACCGGTGCTCGCGTTGATCGCGCTCCTCGGCGCCAGCGCCGCGCTGAGCGCGCTGCTGCTCCGCGCGCTGCAGCCGCTGCTTGCGCGCTACGCGCTCGCGCGCCCCAATGCCCGCTCCTCGCATCGGCGACCGACGCCGCAGGGCGGCGGCATCGCGGTGATCGCGGCAACCGTGCTCGTCGCCCTCGGCGCCGCCCTGGGCGCGCCGCAGGCCGTCGCCGAACCGGCGCGCATGGCGACGCTGCTCGCCGCCTGCGTCGCGCTCGCGGGCCTGGGCGCGGTCGACGACATCCGCCCGTTGCCGGTCTGGCCGCGCCTCCTGCTGCAGGCGGCGGCCGTGCTCGTCGCGATGGCCGCGCTGCCCCCGCTGCGCCTCGTGCCGTGGCTGCCTCTCTGGGGCGAGCGCGCGCTGCTGTTCCTGGCGATGCTCTGGTTCGTCAATCTCGTCAACTTCATGGACGGCATCGATTGGATCACGGTGGCCGAGACCGTCCCGCTCACGGCGGCACTCGCGCTCTGCGGGCTGATCGGCGTGCTGCCCGGCGAGGTCGCGCTCGTCGCGCTGGCGCTGTGCGGCGCGATGATCGGTTTTGCGCCGTTCAACCGTCCGGTCGCGCGCGTCTTTCTCGGCGATGTCGGCAGCCTGCCGATCGGCCTGCTGCTGGCCTGGATGCTGGCCTCGCTCGCGGCGCACGGCCATCTCGCGGCGGCACTGCTGATGCCGCTTTACTACCTCGCCGACGCCACGGTCACGCTGTCGCGGCGTCTGATCGCGGGCGAGGCGGTGTTCGAGGCGCACCGGGGGCACTTCTATCAGCGCGCGCTCGACGGCGGCATGGACGTGCACGCGATCGTGGGACGGATATTCCTGCTGAACCTGGCGCTGATCGGACTCGCCGGCGCGACCCTGCTCGTCGCCTCGCGCCTGCTGCACGCCGCGGCGCTCGCCGCAGGCTGCCTCCTCGTCGGGCTCACGCTGCGGCGCTTCGCGCACGCCAAGCGCTGACGTCGCCGCCGGCGCGGCCGCGAGCTCCCTCCGCGGGGTCACGCCGCGCCGAGCGGGCCGCTCCGGGAGTCCGCTTCGTCGGGCGCGGTCCGCCGCTGCCCGAGCACCATGCCGCCGACGACGCCGACGCCGAGCACGTAGACCCATCCCTGCACGAAATCGAACAGGTGCGAATTGAACAGCGAGCCGACGAGGTTCTGCACCACCAGGACGAGCCCGATCCATTCCAGGCGGCCAGCGCCGCGGAAGAGAACGAGATGGGCAATCCACATGAGCCACAGCACCGCCGCACCGACGAGCCCGACCTGGATCGCCACCGCGAAGGTCTGGTTGTGCGGGTTGTTCGACCGCGATCCCTCGGACCCGGTCTTGCCGCGCGCGGCGGCATCGAACAGCGCGCCGATACTGCCGGTGCCATGCCCGAACAGCGGCGCCTCGCGGATGAACATGAGCGAGTTGCGGTAGAACACCATGCGCTGGCCGGAAGAGGTCAGCGCATTGGCTTCCTCATAGGCCTCGTAGCCGGTCCACAGCTCGGTCGTCCGCTCGCGCAGATAGGGCGACGAGAACCAGGCCGCGGCCGCGATCGCGGCGACGCCGCCGAACAGCGCCGCCCTCCCCCTGCCGCCGAGCTGCCGCGCGGCGAACAGCATGAGCAGCACGAGCGCGACCACGAGGGCGGTACGCCCCGTGGCGACGTAGATCATGTTGGCGAGCATGCCGAGCACGACCGCCGCGATGCCGGCGACCCGCCACCATTGCCGGCGCGCGAGGCTCTCGCGCGCGAAGGGCAGCAGGCCGAAGATGCAGGTGACGAATTCCCCGCTCTGCGTCGCCGCGTTCTTCACCAGCACGGCATCGAACTTGGCCGGATCGTGGATGAGGCTGGAGAGCACGAGCAGCGCGACGCAGGAGGCGAGATAGCCCGCGAGCACCCAGACGCCGCGCGCGGAGCAGCGGAAATGCGCAAACAGCAGCGGGATCAGCATGAGCTTGAAGAAGGACGTCGCGCCCGCCCAGCGCTCGGTCCAGCTCACGTCCGCCCAGGCCATGCCGAGCGCGCCGAGGAGCGCGAGCAGCACCGGGAGGCCTCCCGCCGGCGTCGCGAGCTCGCGGCGCAGGGCCGACGCGTCGAGCCGCGACAGGAGCGCGAGCGCGAGCAGCGCGAAGAACACGCCCGAGGCGGTGGTGGACCAGGGCAGCGACACGGCGGCGGCGACCGCAAGCCAGTCCGCGGCGAAGACGAGCCGAGCCTCGCCCGCGCGACCAAGGAGGGAGGCGACCGCCATCGCTCAGGCCGCACCGGTCAGGGCCGAAAGCCCGCGCCGCGCGCGCACGCGCTCGCCCGCGAGGCTGTCGGCGAGCCGGCGCTCATTGGCGGGGAGGTCGCCGCGATCCGCCTGCGGGTGCCACAGGTGCAGAACCGCGGTCGCGAAGGCGCCGTCCTTGCGCCGCACGCCGGCGCGCAGAAGCCGCACGATGATGTCCGAATCCTCCCGGCCCCAGCCGCGGAAATCGGCGTCGAAACCGTCGACCCGATCGAGGTCGGCCCGCCAGACGGCGAGATTGCACGAACGCGCGCCGCGCCAACGGCGGCGACGCAGGTGCCGCAACGGCCCGAGCGGCAAAGTCAGCAGCGCCAGCACGCGGTTGGCGCCGCCGCGCAGGCGCTCGACCAGCCACGCGCGCGCACCCCAGCCTTCCACCACGAGTCCGTCGCGCAGGACGCGCTGCGTCAACGCACGCGACAGCAGAACGCGGCTGCCGGTGACGAAGGCGCCCGGTTCCGCAAGGCGCCGGTGCGCGGCGACGAAGCCGGGCCGCACGATGCAATCGCCGTCGAGGAAGATGCAATAGGCGCCGCGCGAGGCGATGACGGCGCGGTTGCGGATCTCGGCGGCGCGAAAGCCACGGTGTTCGTGCCACACATGCGTGAGCGGCAGCGCGGTCTTCCATCGCGCCACGACGGCCGCCGTCGCCGGTCCCGAACCGTCGTCGGCGACGATCACCTCGAAGTCGCGGTCGGTCTGGCCGGCGAGCGCGCGCAATACCGCGGCGAGCGCGTCGTCGCGGTCGTAGGTGGTCACGACAACGGAAATGAGCCCGCGCGCGGACATTCGTCGCCTGCCCGTTTGGCCGCCGCAGGCTTAGCCGATTTCCCAGAGGCCGACAAATCCGCAGGCCCTGCCCCGCCTTCCTGCGCCGCGCGGCGGACGGCCCCGGGGCGCGGCGCGGGCTTGCCATCACGGGTCGACCTCATCGAAATCCGCGCTAGGGAGCGCGCCGGCGCCGATGCTAGGCTCTCGCGCGGACAAGGGAAGGCGCGATCATGGAGAAGATCTCGGCCTACATCATCGCCTATAACGAGGCGGAGAAGATCGCGGCCGCCCTCAACAGCGTGCAGTGGGCCGACGAGGTGATCGTCGTCGACTCGGCAAGCACCGACCGCACCGCCGAGATCGCGGCCTCGCTCGGCGCGCGGGTGGTGCAGGTCCCCTTCGCCGGATTCGGCGACCTGCGCAATCGCGCGATCGAAGCCTGCAGCCATGACTGGATCTTCAGCCTCGACGCCGACGAACGCTGCACGGCGGAGCTGCGCGACGAAATCATCGCGCTGCTCGCCGCGGGTCCTCCGCTCGACGTCTACCGCGTGCCGCGCCGCAGCTTCATGATGGGCCGCTGGATCAGGGGCTCGGGCTGGTATCCGAATTTCCGCCAGCCGCAATTCTTCCGCAAAGGCGCGATGCGCTATACGCGCGAACCGGTGCACGAGGGTTACGAAGTTTTGAGCGACAAACCGGTCGGCACCCTCAAGCACGGCGTCTGGCAGGTGCCGTTCCGCAACTTCGCCGAGGTCATCCGCAAGATGGACCGCTACTCGACGCTCGGCGCCGGCAAGCTCGCGGACCGGCGCGTGTCGATGGCCGGCGCCTTCGGCCATGCCTGCTGGGCCTTCCTCAAGCACTACATCGTCAAGCGCGGCTTCATCGACGGCTGGGCGGGTTTCGTCATCGCCTTCGGCAATTTCGAGGGCACGTTCTATCGTTACGCCAAGCGCTATGAGGCGATGCAGGACTGGCGGGAGCCCGAGAGCAAGCCGCTCACGCGGGAGTGGCGGGCGCCGCCGCCCTGACGCCGCGCGGGGCTCTCATTTCCGTCCGCGCGCCTGCTCGACCATGCGCGTCGTGGAATAGCCGGGGACGAGATCGATGAGGATGACCTCGCCGCCGAGCGACTCCACAAGCTCGCGGCCGACCACCTGCTCGCGCGCATAGTCGGCCCCCTTCACCAGCACCGACGGCTTGACGCGGGCGATCAGCGCTTCCGGCGTGTCCTGGTCGAACACGACCACGAGGTCGACCGCTTCGAGCGCCGCGAGAAGCTCCGCGCGCGCCTTGACCGGCTGCAGCGGGCGCCCCGGCCCCTTGAGCCGCGCGACCGAATCGTCCCCGTTCAATCCGACCACCAGCCGGTCGCAGGCCGCGCGGGCGCCGGCGAGCAGCCGGACATGGCCGGGATGCAGCAGATCGAAACAGCCGTTGGTGAAACCGATGCGCAGGGCCTGCCTGCGCCATTGGGCAAGATGTTCGTCGAGCACCGTCCAGTCGAAGACGATCTTTTCCTCGGGCGCGAGCGAGGCGGCGGGCAGGATGCGTGCGCGCAGCTCCGCGAGCGAGAGCGTCGCCGTGCCGCGCTTGCCGACCACGACCGCGGCCGCCGCGTTGGCCGCCCGCGTCGCCGACTCGAAATCCGAGCCCATCGCCAGCATCGCCGACAGCACCGCCACCACGGTGTCGCCGGCGCCGGAGACGTCGCGCACCCGCACCGGATAGGCCGGCACGTGCACGGCGCCCGCCTCGCTGACGAGCGTCATGCCGTCCTCGCTGCGCGTCACCAGCACCGCCCGCGCGCGGAGTTTCTCGCCCAGTTCCGCCGCCGCCGCGGCGATCTCCGCGTCGGTGCCCGCGGCGCGGCGGGTCGCGTCGGCGAGTTCCTGCCGGTTGGGGGTGATCAGCGTCGCGCCGCGATAGATATCGTAGTCGCGGCCCTTGGGGTCGACCACCACGGGCTTGCCTGCGGCATTGGCCGCCTCGATCACCGTGCGGATCACGCGCGGGGTGAGCGTGCCCTTGGCGTAATCGGAAAGGACCACGGCCCCCGCGCGCGGCAGCGTCCGGGTGACATGCGCGATGAGGGCGTCCTCGCTCGCGCGGTCGACCGGCGCCGCCATCTCCCAGTCGGCGCGCAACAGATGCGTCGAGAAATGCTCGGAGACGTAGCGCACCTTGCGCGTGGTGAGCCGCGCGGGATCCACCACGAGATGGCATTCGACCAGAGCGTGGCCGCCGAGCGCCCGGGCGAGCGTGCGTCCGGCATCGTCGTCGCCGACCACGCCGACGAAGACGCAGCGCGCGCCGAGCGCAGCCAGATTGCGCGCCACATTGCCGGCACCGCCGATCATCTCCTCGCGCCGCTTGACCGCGAGCACCGGCGCCGGCGCCTCCGGCGAGATGCGCGAGACCTCGCCGTAGACGAACTCATCCAGCATCAGATCGCCGATGCAGAGCACGGTCTGCTGCGCCAGCGCGGCAAGCTTCTTGTCGAAATCGAACATCCGGCACCCGCATTCCGATTTGCGCGATCCGCCCCCGATAAGGCCTCGTGAGCGTCCGGCAGGATCAACGATACCGGTCCGCGCGATCGAGATAGCCGCCGACATAGCGGGCGACCGCCACGTCCATCGGCGTGAAGTCGGCATTGTAGCCCGCGCGACGGAGATTCTCGACCGAGGCCTGGGTGAAGTACTGGTATTGCCCGCGGATCTCCTCCGGCATCGCGACATAGTCGATGCTCGCGGGCCGGCCCAGCGCCTTGAACAGCGCGCCGATCATGTCCTTGAAGCTTTCCGCCCGGCCGGTCCCGACATTGAAGATTCCATTGACCGTCCCGGTCTCGAGCAGCCAGCGGGTGACCGCGACCGCGTCCTCCACATAGATGAAGTCGCGCCGCTGCTCGCCGTCGGCAATGCCCTGCCGATGCGACTTGAACAGGCGGACCGGCCGACCGGCCTTGGCGTCGTCGAACACCTTGAACAGCACGCTCGCCATGCGGCCCTTGTGGTATTCGTTCGGCCCGTAGACGTTGAAGAACTTGAGACCGGCCCAATGCGGCGGCAGCTTCTCCCTGCGCGCGAAGCGCATCGCCACCGCCTGGTCGAACAGGTGCTTGCTCCAGCCGTAGAGGTTCATCGGCCGCAGCCTGCCGAGCGCTTCCGGCGACCAATCGTCGACGAAGCCCAGCGCGCCGTCCCCGTAGGTCGCGGCGGACGACGCATAGATGAACGGCGTGCCCGTCGCCGTGCACCAGTCGAGCAGGCGCATCGACAGCCGGAAATTGCTCTCCGTCACCAGATCGGCGTCGCTCGCGGTGGTGTCGGAGATCGCACCCATGTGGATCACCGCCTCGAGCCGGCGGCCGTCGAGCCAGCGCGGGAGCTCGGCCGGCGGCACGAGGTCGACGATGCGGCGCTTGGCGAGATTGCGCCATTTGGCGTCGCCGCGGCCGAGCGTGTCGTTGACGGCGACGTCGTGCGCGCCGGCCTCGTTGAGGCTCGCGACGATGTTCGATCCGATGAAGCCGGCCCCGCCGGTAACGAGGAACATGCCTGCCTCCCCCGTGGCGGGGTCTCCTTTGCCCCATGGCCGGCCCGGAGGCAATGGAGCCTCCGGCCGGACGCAAAGGTCTTCGGCAGTTGCTATAAAGCGCGGGCCGGAAGGACCGCGCACTCCGCGCCGGCCGAAGCCTGCCGCACCGGGGAACGCACAAGGTGAGCGAACCAAACGCGCCGATCCTGATCGTGCCCTATGTCTGGATCGGCGACTTCGTCCGCGTCCATTCCGTCGTGAGGCTCCTGCGCATGCAGGCGCCGGAGCGCCCGGTCGACATGCTGGCAAGCCCGCTCTGTGCGCCGCTCGTCGATTACATGCCGGGCGTGCGCCGTGCGGTGATCGCCGAGCTGCCGCGCGGACGGCTCGGGCTTGCGCGGCAATTGCGCCTTGCGCGCGAGCTGGCGGCCGGGCACTACGCGCAGGCGATCGTGATGTCGCGCAAGTGGAAGGCGGCGCTCGCGCCCTGGCTCGCCGGCATCCCGCGGCGCACCGGTTTTGTCGGCGAGATGCGCTTCGGACTGATCAACGACCTGCGCTTCGGCGAACGCAAGCTGCCGCGCATGATCGACCGCATGGGAGCGCTCGCGCTGCCCAAGGGCGCGACAATGCCGCGCGACTGGCCGCCACCCGAGCTCGCGGTTTCGGGCGCGGAGACGGCGCGCTGGCGCGCAGCGCGCGGGCTTGACGGCGATGCGGGGCCGATCGTCGCGCTCTGCCCCGGCGCCGTGGGCGAAGGCAAGGCCTGGCCACCCGGCCATTACGCCTTGCTCGCGCGCGACCTGGCGCGGGACGGCGCGTCCGTCTGGATCCTGGGAGGGCCGAACGAGACCGCGATCGCGCGCGAGATCCGGCGCGTCGCCGGCGACCGCGTGCGCGATCTCACCGGCGAGGATCTGCGCGAGGCGATCCTCGCGCTCGCCGCGGCCGATCTCGCCGTCACCAACGATTCCGGTCTGATGCACGTGTCGGCGGCGCTCGGTACGCCGACCGTCGCGATCTTCGGACCCACCAGCCCCTGGCATTGGAAGCCGCTCAATCCGCTCGCCGCGATCCTCGAGCCGCCGGGCGAGGCGGCGCTGCGCGAGCGCGCCCGCATCCACGGCAATGCCGCCGTCCGCCACCGCCGCACCGCCGACATTGCCGTCGAATCCGTGCGCGCCGCGGTAGGGGAGATTGCCGCGCGCGGACGCCCGCGCGCGCCGGCGCGAGAGTGAACCGCTTTGCCCTCAGCCATCCGCCGACGCGTTTTTGTCCGTCATTGCGAGGCGGCGAAGCCGCCGAAGCAATCCAGAGTCCGCGGCAGAGGCGCGCCCGTCCTGGATTGCTTCGCGCTCGCTCACGCTCGCGCTCGCAATGACGGTCAAGGACATTTGGATTGCTTCGCCCTCGGCTCTCGCGCGGGCTCGCAATGACGGGGGCGGGTATGCCGCCGTCATTTTGCCCGGCGGCGAACCGTGCTATCACAGCGCGACCGATCCCCGGGGCTTTTACCCGTCCGATGGCCAGACCCCAGCCCGTCGACACCAGCGCAGGCCGCGCGCAGGCGGCCATCGATTCGGCCCTGCGCACGCTCGAGGCCGAAGGCGGCGGCATCGAGGCGCTTGCGGCCGCCCTGCGCGACGGCCTCGGCGGCGCCTTCGCCGCCGCGGTCGAGCTCATCCGCGGCGCGCAGGGACGCGTCATCGTCACCGGCATGGGCAAATCGGGTCACGTCGCGCGCAAGATCGCCTCGACCTTCGCCTCGACCGGCACGCCGGCGCTGTTCGTGCACCCGGGCGAGGCAAGCCACGGCGATCTCGGCATGATCGCGACGGGCGACGTGATCATCGCCCTGTCGTGGTCGGGCGAAACCGCGGAACTGAAGAACCTGACGGACTATTCACGACGCTTCCGCATCGGGCTCGTGGCGATGACCGCCAATCCGGAATCGACGCTCGCCCGAACGGCCGACGTCGTGCTCACGCTGCCCGCCGCGCGCGAGGCCTGCCCGCACAATCTCGCGCCGACCACGTCCTCGCTGATGCAGCTCGCGCTCGGCGACGCGCTCGCCATCGCGCTGCTCGAGAGCCGCGGCTTCACCGCCGTCGATTTCGGGCTGCTGCATCCCGGCGGCAAGCTCGGCGCGCTGCTCAAGCTGGTGCGCGACGTCATGCATGAGGGACCGGCGATACCGCTCGCGCCGCTCGGCACGCGCATGTCGGAGGCGATCCTGGAAATGACCGCGAAGGGTTTCGGCTGCGTCGGCATCGTCGATGCGGCCGGCCGGCTCGTCGGCATCATCACCGACGGCGACCTGCGGCGGCACATGCGGCCCGACCTGCTCGACGCCGCGGTCGACCAGGTGATGACGCGCGGGCCCAAGAGCGTGCGTCCGGACCAGCTCATCAGCGAGACGCTCGAGCTCCTCAATTCCAGCAAGGTGACCGCGCTGTTCGTGGTCGACGGCGGCCGGCCGGTCGGCATCGTGCACGTGCACGACCTGCTGCGTGCCGGCGCCGCGTGAGGCGCAACCCGGTCAGACCGCGAGGCCGACCGCCGCCTGCGCGACCTCCGCGAGCGCGGGCGCGCGCCCTTTTGCGCCCAGCACCGCGACCGGCCCGCGGCCGACCGGCCCGGTCAGGTGCGGATCGCTGCCGGCGAAGATCGCGACCAGCGGCACGCCCAGGGCCGCCGCGAGATGCGTAAGACCGGTATCGACGCCGACCGCGAGATGGGCGCCGGCGATGAGACGGGCGACCTCGTCGAGCGGCGCCCGCTCGGGCACGCGCGCGCGCGGCAGCGCGGCCGCGATGCGCTCGCTGCGCGCGCGTTCCTCCGCCGTGCCCCACGGCAGCACCAGGGCGAGCCCGCGCGCCGCCAAGGCCTGACCGAGAGCGATCCAGTGGCCCTCGGGCCATTCCTTGTCCGCGCGCGCGGTCGCGTGCAGCAACACGGCATAGCGCGCCTGCGGAGGGGCAAGGCGCGCGCGGTCGAGGCCGAAATCCGGCTCCCCCTGCGGCACATAGCCGAGCGCAAGGCCGCTCAGGGCGCGGTTGCGGTCCACCGCGTGGCGCTCGCGGCCCACCGCGTGGCGCCGATCGTAGAGGCGCACGGCGAGCGGCTCGCGGATGCTCGCGGCGTCGTAGCCGTGACGCAGGCCGCGCGCGAGGCGCGCGAGCACGGCCGAACGCAGCAGGCCCTGGCTGTCCACGATCGCGTCGTAGCGGCGCGCCCGGACGACGCGGAGGCTGCGCACGATCTCGCCGAGCGTGGCCGGCGCGTAGAGCGACCCGCGCCAGCGCCGCCACGCGACGGGAATCACCTCGCTCACCGCCGGATGCAGTCGCACCAGCGGAGCGAAGGCCTCCTCCACGAGCCATGTCAGCCGCGCTTCGGGGAGCGCCTTGTGCGCGTCGGTCACCGCCGGCATGTGGTGCACGACGTCGCCGAGCGAGGACGTCTTGATGAACAGAATGTCGATCATGGCCGCGGCGGTGATACACGTCCCGTCAATCGTGGCACAATAGCGGTGGCTGCGAATCCGCGCCGCGGCGACCGCTCCTGCCAAAGCCGCGGCCGGTCGACCGCGGCGTTTTCTTGGGAGTCTGCATGACGATCCTCGTTACGGGCGGCGCCGGCTATATCGGCAGCCACATGGTGCATGAACTCGTCGATATCGGCGAACGCGTCGTGGTTCTCGACAATCTGTCCACCGGATTCCGCTTTCTCATCCCCGCCGGCGTGCCGTTCGTCGCCGGCAACGGCGGCGACCGCAGCCTCGTGGCCGACGTCATCCGCACGCACGGCGTCGACGCCATCGTGCATTTCGCCGCCTCGATCGTCGTGCCGGAATCGATCCGCGACCCGCTCGGCTACTACCGCAACAACACCGTCAACACGACGATGCTGCTCGAGGCGGCGGTCGCCTGCGGCGTCAGGCACTTCATCTTCTCCTCGACCGCCGCCGTCTACGGCAATCCCGAGCGCGTGCCGGTCGGCGAGGACGCGCCCACGGTGCCGATTTCGCCCTATGGCATGTCCAAGCTGATGTCGGAGATCGTCCTGCACGACACGGCGCGCGCGCATGATCTGCGTTTCGTGGCGCTGCGCTATTTCAACGTCGCGGGCGCCGACCCCAAGGGACGCACCGGCCAGGCGACGCCGCAGGCCACCCATCTCATCAAGGTGGCATGCGAAGTCGCGCTCGGACGGCGCGCCAAGCTCGAGGTCTACGGCACCGACTATCCGACGCCGGACGGCACCTGCATCCGCGACTACATCCATGTGAGCGACCTCGTCCGCGCGCATGTCTCCGCGCTCGCCTATCTGCGCAACGGCGGACCGAGCGCGACCTTCAACTGCGGTTACGGGCGCGGGGCGTCCGTGCTCGAGGTCATCGCCGCGGTCCGCCGCGCCGTCGGTCGCGACTTCCCGGTCGAGATCGCCGGCCGGCGGGCGGGCGACCCGGCGACGCTCGTCGCCGATGTTGCGCGGATCAAGGCGACGCTCGACTGGCGCCCGCGGTTCAACGACCTCGACCTCATCGTCGGCCACGCGCTCGCCTGGGAGCGGCGGCTGGCGCAACGCCGCGCCCAGCCGCCAACCCCTTGATCCACAGTGATTCCTTGCGAGGCCGCGCCTCGGCTTGCTTGACAAGGGCGGCCGTGAGAAGCAGGGAGACCGGGGCGACGGCGGCTTGCGGGCACCGGCCCGGTCGCGGCCCAGGCATATCGAGGCTGGATGAACAGACCCCCCATCACGGCCGCCGACGGCGGACAGACGAGCGCGCTCGCCCTCATCAAGCGCCTCCTCCTGGAACAGGCCCTCACGCGCTGGCGCCGCTATGCGGTCGCCTTCGCGCTGATGGGCATTGCCGCAGGGTGCACCGCCCTGCCGGCCTATCTCGTCGGCGATCTCATCAACGAGGCCTATGTCCACCGCGACTTCCGGATGATGGTGCTGCTCGGTCTTGCCACCATGGGCATCTTCATCGTCAAGGGCTGCGCAACCTACGGCCATCTGCTCCTGCTCGCGCGCATCGGCAATGGCATCGTGGCCGAGAACCAGCGTCGTCTCTTTTCCAAGCTGCTGAGCGAACGCATCGAGTTCTTCGCCGACCGCCACTCCTCCGAATTCGCGGCGCGTCTGACCACCGGGGCGCTTGCCGCCAACCAGGTGATCAATCAGATCATCGCCGCGTTCGGCCGCGACCTGCTGACGCTGATCGGCCTCGTCGTCGTGATGTTCGTGCAGGATCCGCTGCTGTCGGCGATCGCGCTCGTGGTCTTCCCGCCCGCGATGTTCCTGCTGCGCAAGATGATCCGCCGCATCCGCTCGATCGCGCGGGCGCAGTTCACGGGCGGCACGCGGATCCTGGAAATCATGCAGGAGATGGTCCAGGGCATCGCGGTGATCAAGGCTTTCACGCTCGAGGACCATTTGCGCAGGCGCTTCGATGCCAGCGTGGCGGAAGTCGAACGCGAGGCGAACAAGATGGCGCGGGTCGCGAACCGCTCGAGCCCGCTCATGGAGATGCTGGGCGGGATGGCGATCGCGCTCGCGGTGATCTATGGCGGCTACCGCACCATCGTGACCGGCGCGACGCCGGGCGAGTTCGTCTCCTTCATCACCGCCTTCCTGCTCGCCAACGAGCCGGCGAAGCGGCTGGCGCGGCTCAACATCGAGCTGCAGGCGGCGCTCGTCAACGTGCGCATGCTGTTCGACATCATCGACGCGCCGGCGAGCGAGCCTGAAGAGGATCACAAGCCCGCGCTCGCGGTCTCGCGCGCCGGCATCATTTATTCGGACGTGGTGTTCGGCTACCGGCCGGGCGAACCGGTCCTGCGCGGCCTCAACCTGACCGCGGAGCCGGGCAAGGTGACGGCGCTCGTCGGCCCCTCGGGCGGGGGAAAATCCACCATTCTCCGGCTGCTGCTGAGATTCTACGAGGTCGAGTCCGGAACCATCCTGATCGACGGGCAGGACATCGCCCGCGTCTCCCGCCGCTCGCTGCGCCGGCACATCGCCTATGTCGGACAGAACGTGTTCCTGTTCCGCGGCACGATCCGCGACAATATCGCGTTCGGTCGGCCGGAGGCGAGCGAAGAGGAGATCGTGGCCGCGGCGAAGGCCGCCCATGCGCATGATTTCATCATGGCCTCGCCGCGCGGCTACGACACGCCGGTCGGCGAGCACGGGCTCAAGCTGTCCGGCGGTGAAAGGCAGCGCCTCGCCATCGCGCGGGCGTTGATCAAGAATGCGGAGATCATCCTGCTCGACGAGGCCACCGTCGCGCTCGATTCGGAATCCGAGCGCCGCGTCCAGGATGCGATCGCCCGCCTCACCGAAGGCCGCACCACCATGGTGATTGCCCATCATCTGCACACCATCACCCACGCCGACTGCATCCATGTCGTCGAAAACGGGATCGTCGTCGAATCGGGCCGCCACCGCGACCTGCTGCGGCGCGGCGGACGCTATGCCGCCTTCTACCGCGCGCAGCTCAAGCAGCAGGAGGTGGCCGAACCGGTGATCGCCGCGTCGGCCGCCGCGCGGCAGCCGGCCTGAAGCCGCCCGGATCCGAACCCACGCCCCGCTCCTGACGGGGCAACGCGGCACGGCCCCCTCCGTCATTACGGGCGCGAGCGTAAGCGAGCGCGAAGCAATCCAGGATTGGGCAGGGCAACACCGTAGGCCTCCCGCCCATCACATGCGGCACCGCTCGCCTGGATTGCTTCGGCGGCTTCGCCGCCTCGCAATGACGGTGGAAACGCCCCTCCGTCATTGCGGGCGCGAGCGTAAGCGAGCGCGAAGCAATCCAGGATTGGGCAGGGCAACACCGTAGGCCTCCCGCCCATCACATGCGGCACCGCTCGCCTGGATTGCTTCGGCGGCTTCGCCGCCTCGCAATGACGGTGGAAACGCCCCTCCGTCATTGCGAGCGCGAGCGCAAGCGAGCGCGAAGCAATCCAGGATTGGGCAGGGCAACACCGTAGGCCTCCCGCCCATCACATGCGGCACCGCCCGCCTGGATTGCTTCGGCGGCTTCGCCGCCTCGCAATGACGGAGGCCAGGGCGGTGCCCCGCCTCCCCCCGAAACTCGCCGGCCGACCCGCCTCGATGGCCTCGGCGGTTTCGGGCGGCGCGGCCGTTGACGGGCAAGCGCCGCTCCTATAGGCGAAGGCGTCGCATCCTTCCGCTCAACGTCAAGCCAGCCTCATGACCGATTACGTCATCCCGCCGCCTCCGCAGGCCGCCATCGCCGTCGCGGGCTCCGACCGGCTGTTCCCCGTGCGCCGCATCTGGTGCGTCGGGCGCAATTATGTCGAGCACATCCGCGAGATGGGCCAGGACGAGCGCGCGCCGCCGTTCTTCTTCGCCAAACCGGCCGACGCCATCGTCGGCGACGGAGGCACGGTGCCCTATCCTCCGCTGACCAAGGACATGCATCACGAGGTCGAGCTCGTGGTGGCCCTCAAGAGCGGGGGCCGCAACATACCGGTCGCCAGGGCCAACGACTGCATCTGGGGCTATGCCGTCGGCATCGACCTCACCCGCCGCGACCTGCAGATCGCCTCGCGCGAGCTCAAACGGCCGTGGGAGATCGGCAAGGCCTTCGATCATTCGGCGCCCTGCGGGCCGCTGCGGCCTGCAGCCGAGATCGGTCATCCGACGCGCGGCCGCATCACGCTCAAGGTCAACGGCGCGATCCGCCAGGACGGCGATCTCGGCCAGATGATCTGGAACGTGCCGGAAACGATCGCCAAGCTGTCGGAAATGGTGGCGCTCGAAGCCGGCGACGTGATCATGACCGGCACGCCCTCGGGCGTCGCCGCCACCGTCCCCGGCGACCGGATCGAATGCGAGATCGAAGGCGTCGGCCGCCTCGCGGTGACCATCGGACCGCCGCTGCCCTAACCTCCTCCGTCATTGCGAGCGCGAGGCAATCCAGGGCGGACGCGTCCCTGCCGCGGACGCTGGATTGCTTCGGCGGCTTCGCCGCCTCGCAATGACGGTGGAAGCGCCTCCCCGTCATTGCGAGCGCGAGCGCAAGCGAGCGCGAAGCAATCCAGAAACGGCGCGGCCACACGGTACGCCGCCCGCCCATCCCGTGCGGCACCGCCCGCCTGGATTGCTTCGGCGGCTGCGCCGCCTCGCAATGACGGTCACCCCCTTCCCGTCATAGTCCGAGATAGGCCTGCCGCACGCGGTCGTCGCCGAGCAGCGCCTCGCCGCTGCCGGCGAGCGTGACGCGGCCGTTCTCGAGCACATAGGCCTGGCTTGCGAGCTTGAGCGAGACCGCCACGTTCTGCTCGACCAGCACGCAGGTGAGACCGTCGCGGTTGAGCTCGCGCACGGTCTTGAGCACGGTCTGCACGATCGCGGGAGCAAGGCCGAGCGAGGGTTCGTCGAACATCACGAGCTCGGGCGCGCCCATCAGGCAGCGGCCGATGGCGAGCATCTGCTGCTCGCCGCCCGAGAGCGTGCCGGCCGGCTGGTGGCGCCGCTCCGCGAGCACCGGAAACAGCGAATAGACCCGCTCGAAATTGCGGGCGCGTTCGGCGCGCGCGCGCGGCAGCATGGCGCCGGTCGCGAGATTCTCCGCGACGGTGAGCGAGGGAAACACCTGCCGCCCTTCCGCGACCTGCCCGATGCCGAGGTCGCAGACCCTGTGGCTCGGCCAGCCGGCGATGTCGAGGCCACGGAAATAGATGTGGCCGCTCGCCGGCTTCTGCATTCCCGCGATGGTGCGGATGAGCGACGTCTTGCCCGCGCCGTTGGCTCCGACGATGGCGGCAATGGCTCCCTCCTGGATCTCCAGCGACACGTCCTCGAGCGCCTGCGCGTCGCCGTAGAAGACGTTGAGGTTCTCGACCCGCAGCATCAGGCGACGTCCTCGGCGCCGAGATAGGAATGGATGACCGCGGGATGGCGCACGACCTCCTCGGGCGCGCCTTCGGCGATGGCGGCGCCGTGGTGCAGCACCAGGATGCGGGCGGCGAGCGCCATGACCGCGCGCATCACGTGTTCGATCAGCACGATGGTGAGGCCGCTCTCCCGGTTGAGCTCTTTGAGGATGGCGACCATCCGGTCGGTCTCGGTGGGCCGCAGGCCCGCCATCACCTCGTCGAGCAGCAGCAGCCGGGGGTCGGTGGCGAGCGCGCGCGCCACCTCGAGCCGCTTGCGGTCGGGCAGCGTGAGCGTCGCCGCGCGCCGGGCGCGCTTGTCGTAGAGATCGAGCCAGCGCAGGACCTCGTGCGCGCGGGCGCGCGCCTCCTCTGCCTTGCGGCGATGCAGCAGGGCGCCGACGATCACGTTGTCCTCGACCGTGAGCGCCGGAAACGGCCGCACGATCTGGAAGGTGCGGCCGATCCCCTGCCGGCAGATCTGGTCGGGCGGCAAGCCGTCGATGCGCCGGCCGGCGAAGCGGATGGTGCCGGTATCCGGGGCATGCACGCCGGCGATCATGTTGAACAGCGTGGTCTTGCCCGCGCCGTTCGGCCCGATGACCGCGACGATCGCGCCCTCCGGCACCGCAAGGCTGACCCGGTCGACCGCGAGCAGGCCGCGAAACCGTTTGCTCACCCCGTCGATGGCCAAAAGCGCGCTCACGGCTTGTCGCTCCCCATGCCGAGCCGGCGCGACAGCCAGGGCCAGATCCCCTCGGGCAGGGCGATGATCACCGCCATGAGGCAGATCCCGTAGAACACCTGCTTGGCGCCCGGGATGTCGATGCCGAGCGCGGCCAGCGCGCCGGTGAGCGTCTCGGCGAGCCCGGTGAGCACGAACGCGCCGAGGATCGGTCCGAACAGCGTGCCGACGCCGCCGACGATCGGGCCGAGGATGATCTCGATCGAACGGGAGATGTGAAACACCTGCTCGGGGAAGAGGTTGTTGTAATAGAACGCGTAGATGACGCCGGCGAAGGCGGTCATGGCGGCGGAAATCACCACCGCGATCATCTTGTAGCGGAAGGTGTCGATGCCGAGCGCGCGCGCCGCCTCCTCGTCCTCGCGGATGGCGAGCCAGAAATAGCCGACGCGGCTGCGCAGCAGCGCGCGGCAGCCCAAGCAGGCGACGACCGTGGCGACGAGCAGGAGGTAGTAGAACATCACCGGATGGCCGCGCAGGTGCCAGAAATCATTGCGCGCGTATTGCGCCACCGGAAGGAACAGGCCGGCCGAGCCGCGCGTCCAGTCGAGATGATCGAACCCGACGCGGGCGAATTCGGCGACCGCGATGGTGAGGATCGCGAAATAGACGCCGGCAACGCGAAAGCGAAAGGCCAGGAAGCCGACGAAGGCGCCCACCAGCGCGCACAGCGGCGCGGCCACCGCGAGCCCGATCCACGGCCCGATGCCGAAATGCACGAACAGCGCCGCGGCCGTATAGGCGCCGAGGCCGACATAGAGCGCGTGGCCGAGCGACAATTGCCCGGCAAATCCCATCATGATGTTCCACGCCTGTCCGACATAGGCGAAGTAGAGGATGAGGATCAGCACCGTGAGCAGATAGTCGCCGGCAAAAAGCGGTGCGGCCGCCATCAGCACGAAGAGGAGCGCGAGCAGGGCGGCGGCGGCGCGCGGCATTCCCTCGAGCACGCGCGCGATCATGCCGGCCTCCTGCGCATGATGCCCTGCGGGCGGAACAGCAGCACCAGCACCAGGATGGCGAAGGCGAACATGCTCTTGGCCGACGGCGTGAACAGCAGACCGGCCATGGCCTCGGTGAAGCCGATCAGCACGCCGCCCACGAGCGCGCCCGGCATCGAGCCGAGGCCCCCCGTGATGACGATGACAAAGGCGAGCAGCGTGTAGCTCGGACCGACCGTCGGCGTCACGTCGAAGATCAGCAGCAGCATGCAGCCCGCGGCGCCCACGCAGGCGGCGCCGAGGCCGAAGGTGAGGGCGTAGAGCCGCTTCACGTCGAGCCCGACGACGAGCGCGCCGGTGTAATTGTCGGCGCAGGCGCGAATCGCGGTGCCGAGCTCGGTGAAGCGGAAAAAGGCGAACAGCGCGCCGGCCACCGCGATCGCGGCAAGTCCGGCATAGAGCTTGGTGGCATCGACGATGAGCGGTCCGAGCTGCAGGCTGTCAAATGCGTAGGCAACCTGGACGTTCTGCGCGTCGGGCCCGAACAGGATCAGCAGCACGTTGACGATGATGATGGCGATCGCGACCATCAGCAGGAACTGGCTGTGCTCGGGCCGCGCGATGAAACGATTGATGAGCCCCGCCTGCAGGAGATAGCCGAAGGCGAACAGCACGGCGGCGATCGGCACCAGCATGAGCAGCGGATCGAGGTGCCATAGCGTGAAGACGGCCACGGCGAGATACATCGCGATGGTCATCATCTCGCCGTGGGCGAAATTGACCACGCGCACCACCCCGAAGATCACCGAAAGGCCAAGCGCCATCAGGCCGTAGACGAGGCCGGTCAGCACCCCGCCGATGGCGACATTGAGAAAAATGTCGAGGGACAAGGGTCGATCCTGACCGTGTCACGCTCCGGCCGGGCGACCGGCCGGAGCGCGGCGGCGCATGCGGCCGCTCATGCGCGCTTGTCGTAGGGCGGCAGTGGCCAGACGACCTTGGCATTGGCCGCGGATTTCGGTGCCACGGTCACGAGCTTGCCGCCGCGATTCTGGATCGCCGAGAGCTGGAGCTTGTCGTTCTGGCCCTTGGCGTTGAACATGATGCCGGGGCCGGGGCTGACATTGTTGGTGATGTGCGTGGTGCGGATGGCCTCGGCGAGCGCCTTGGGATCGGCCGAGCCCGCGCGCTTGTAGGCATCGGCGGCGACGAGCAGCGCCTCGAACGTATAGACGTGGTTGGTGGACAGGTTGATGCCGGGATAGGCCTTGGCAAGCGCGGCCTCGAGCTTCTTCGACAGCGGCTTGTTGGGGTCATACCAGGGCACGAAGCTCAGCGGCCCGTCCGAGAGCTTGCCGAGCGTCTTGAGATACTGATCCTCGTACCAGCCCGGACCCATGCTCAGGATCGCCATCGGCGTCCAGCGCTGCTTGACCATTTCGCGCGTGAGCAGGATCGCGTCGTTGAGGCGGCTGACCACGAGCAGCGCGTCGGCGCCGGAGGATTTGGCCTTGGCGATCTCGACCGAAAGGTCACGTGCCGTCGGATCATAGGCGATCTCCTCGGCGATCTTGTAAGGCATGTCGAACTTCGGCATCACCGCGCTGATGCCCTTGGCCATGGCGGTGCCGAAGGTGTCGTTGACGTGGAGGAACACGACGCTCTTCGGCGCCGAGTGCGTTTCCGCGAAGATCTCCTTCTGGTTCTTGAAGGCGTCCCCGAGAATCATCGCCGCGGTCGGGAAGTTGCGGAAGACGAACTTGTAACCCTGTTCGGTAATCTGCGGGGCCGCCGCGATGTTGATGACGAAGGGGATCCCCTTCTGCTCGGCGACCTGCGCGATCGCCGTGCTCTGGCCCGAATCGAAGGCGCCGACGAGCAACTGGGCGCCGTCGGCGATCAGCTTCTCGGCGCGCGATCGGGCGACGTCGACATTCGTCTCCGTGTCGCCGCTGATGAGCTGCAGCGGCGGCAGGCCGAGTTCCTTGAGCAGGCCGCCGGCGATTTCCGCGCCGCGCCAGCAATCCTGTCCGATGCCGGCCTGCACGCCCGAGCGCGGCAGCAGCACGCCGACCTTGAGCGGCGCCTGCTGCGCCCGGACGATGCCGAAAGGCGCCGCGCCGGCAACCAGGCCGGCCGCGCCCATTCCGGCGGCGAATGCGCGGCGCGTCAGCCGCGCGGTCTTGCTCTGGCGTGGCATGTCGTTTCTCCTCCCTCAAGGCTGCAGGCCTGGCGTCGATGATGCCGGATTTGCTCTGAGCCGAACAAGCGCGAATTCCACCGTCGCGCCGCGTTCGCGCGCTGCGCGCGAGCCGCGGCCTCGACCCCCTTCGCGCACATTGTTGACGTGGACAACAAATCTCGTCAACTGCATTATTCGGCATGCCAGCCGCATGGGGCCTTCGTTGATGAGGGAATCGAAACGCTCGTCGGGCGCGACCGCGCCGCCGCGCCGCCGGCGAGACGGCCCGCGCACGGTCGAACTCGGGCTGCTCAACCAGCGGCTCGGTTATTTCGTGCGCCGCCTGCAGGTGTGGATATTCCAGGACTTCATCAGCCGCCTTGCGGCGATCGACATCAGCCCGGCGCAATTCTCGGTGCTGGCGGTGATCCACGCCAACGAAGGGCTGTCCCAATCCGAGCTCGCGGCCACCCTCGGCATCGAGCGCGCGCGACTCGTCCGGCTGCTGCACCGCCTCGAACAGCGCGCGCTGCTGCGACGCCTGCCCTCGTGCGCCGACGGTCGCCGCCATGCGCTGCGGCTCACGCGCGAAGGCGAACGCGTGCTCGCGCGCGCCAAGGCGCTGTCCGACCGGCACGAGGACGAGCTCGTCCGGCGCCTCGGTCCCGAGCGCTACCGCATGCTGCTCGAGACGCTGCGCGAATTCTGAGGCGCGCGGCGCGCCCTGCGCATCGGCACTGTGCCGCGCGCGAGGCGGTACAGGCTCGAAAATGGGAAGGGTTTTCGCGAGCCAGCATGCGCCGGCGCCATGCGGGCGGCCATTCCATCCGGACGCAATCCGCTAGGCGAACAACCGCTCGACCGCCGCCGCGATGCGAAACAGGCGACGGTCCTCGCCATTGCGTGCGACCAGCATGAGGCCGGTCGGCAGGCCGCCCTCACGCGGCAAGGGCAGCGAGATGGCGCAGAGGTCGAAGAAATTCACGATGGTGGTATTGCGCAGCACCATCGCGTTCCTGCGTGCGAATGCGTCGGGCGCGGCGACCTCGGCGAGCGTCGGCGCCACGATCGGCGTCGTCGGCCAGGCCATCGCGTCGAAGTCGGCGAGCGCCTCGTCCATGGCCCGGATCAGGCGCGCGCGTTCGCGCACCATCTCGATATAGTCGGCGGCGCCGATGTCGCGCGCCCGCTCGAGACGCACGCGCACATTGGGATCCATGTCGTGAGCGCGGCGCGCAAGGCGCTCGCGGTGCACGGCCAAGGCCTCCGCCGGCAGCACGCCGCCGCGACCGTTGACGCGCGCCATGTCCTCGAGGAGATCGAGCGTCTTGTCCGACAGGCGCACGCCGGCCTTTTTCAGGGCCTCGAGGGCGCGCGGAAAGGCCTTGCCGACGGTGGCGTCGAGATGGTCGGTCGGCGCGCCCTGCGGAATGCCGATGCGCAGGTCCGACAGCGGTGCAGGCACGAGCGGGGTCCAGTCCTCGCCCGCCATCACCGCATCGGCTTTCGCGCAAACCTCGACGGAACGCGCGAGCGGCCCGATGGAATCGATGCTGTAGGACAGTGGAAAGGCCCCCTCGGTGGGGATGCGCTGGCGGCTCGGCTTGAAGCCGACGATGCCGCAGAGCGCGGCCGGAATGCGGGTCGAGCCGCCGGTGTCGGTGCCGATCGCCACCTCGCACATGCCGTCGGCCGCGGCCACCGCCGCGCCGGAGGACGAGCCGCCGGGCACCCGGCTGCGGTCGGCCGGATTGCCCGGCGTGCCGTAGTGCGGATTGGCGCCGATGCCGGAATAGGCGAACTCGGTCATGTTGGTCTTGGCGATGATGACGGCGCCGGCCGCGCGCAGCCGACGCACCACCGGCGCGTCCTGCGTCGCCGGCCGACCCTCCTCGGCGAGAATCCTCGAGCCTGCGCGCGTGACCTCGCCCGCCACGTCGAACAGATCCTTGATCGACACGATCGCGCCGTCGAGCGGCCCGAGCGACACGCCGGCGCGCCGGCGCGCGTCCGCCGCCTCGGCCGCGGCGCGCGCCGCCTCGCGATAGACCGTGAGACAGGCGCGAGCGCCCTCGCCTTTCGGATCGTCGATGCGCGCGAGCGCCGCCTCGAGTCTTTCACGGCAGCTGGGGTCCGGCATGGCGAATTTACTCCCTCGGCCTTGCCGGGGAAAGGCGAGGCCGGATGGCGACAGGAACCGAAGCGGGATCAATATACGCCGCCGCGCGATCGATAAAGCGACCGCGCCGTGCCGTTTCTGGATTGCTTCGCGCTCGCTGCGCTCGCGCTCGCAATGACGGGGAGGCCTTTCCACCGTCATTGCGAGGCCGCGAAGCGGCCGAAGCAATCCAGGCGGGCGGTGCCGCAAGTCATGGGCGGGCGGTGTCATGTGTTGCCCTGCCCGATTCTGGATTGCTTCGCGCTCGCTTCGCTCGCGCTCGCAATGACGGACACTATGGTCGCGCCGCCTCGCCATGACGGAGGCACGTGGTCACATTTCATCCCCGCAATTATCAACCGGCCCGCTTGCGCCCTTGCCAGCGCCGGCGGGGACGCTAGGCTTCATCGCAGGTCAACTGTACTTCGGC
>Ga0209061_1002090_pt1 | contig 27585 bp, 23 predicted proteins | sample Coa_R1_10_FD_187157 | JGI IMG/M metagenome (GOLD analysis project Ga0209061, IMG submission 187157) | Surface soil microbial communities from Centralia Pennsylvania, which are recovering from an underground coalmine fire - Coalmine... | ecosystem: Environmental > Terrestrial > Soil >... | reverse complement strand
ACGAGGGCGGTAGCGCGTCCGGGGAAGAGGGAGAAGGTGGCGTCCTCCACGGCGTGGACGGCGCGCGGCGGGCCAAAGAGCTTGACCTGGCGCAGCGGGAACTCCTTGTGCAGATGCTCCGCCTCCAATATGGCGCCGGGCGTCTGTTCCAGGGAAGGGGACATGATCGACTCGTTCGCTATGCTCATTATTACACCTTGCTCCTTTCGGCCAGCGCTGCAAATCCCCTGGAAAACTCGGCCTGCGTTGGCGCCCCGGCGGGATTCAGCCTGGGATTATAAAGATGACAGGCTACCATCTGATCCGGCGTCTGTGATGTGGAGGGCTGTAGCGGCGGAATGACGGTCTCGCAGACGCTGGCCTTGAAGGGGCAGCGCGGATGGAAAGGGCAGCCGGAAGGCACCGAGCGCAGGTCGGGCGGCGACCCGGGGATGCCGATCATCCTGTAGAGCGGGCCATGCAGGCTCGGAAACGAGTGCAGCAGGCCATAGCTATAGGGATGGCGCGGATGGCTATAGAGTTGCTGGCGGGTAGCCTGCTCCATGAGGCGCCCGGCATACATGATGGCGATGTGATCGGCCAGTTCCAGCAGCAGCGAGAGGTCGTGGGTAATAAAGATCAGCGCCGTATTGAACTCTTTGCACAGCGCGCTGATCAGTTCAAGGATCTCGCGCTGCACCACCACGTCGAGCGCCGTCGTCGGCTCATCCATGATAATCAATTCTGGCCGCAGCGCCAGGGCGATAGCGATCACGGCGCGCTGGCGCATGCCGCCGGAGAGTTCGTGTGGATAGCTGTTCAGGCGATCCGGCGCGATGCCTACGAGATTGAGCAGTTCGATGGCGCGCTGCCGCCGCCGGTCCGGCCCCATCTCCGGGCGATGCGTGCGCAGAACGTCCATGATCTGCTCGCCGATATTCATAACTGGATTGAGCGCGTTCATCGCGCTCTGGAAAACGATGGATAGCTCGCTCCAGCGGAAGGCACGCAACTGCGCGGGCGAAAGCTGGAGCACGTCGATGCTGTCCGATTCCGGCTGGTGTGCGCCGTTCGCGCGGCCACCCCTGAGCGATACCCACTGCATCATGCCGCCCTGTTCCCGCGTGTGGCGGGGGTGATAGAGCACCTGGCCGTCGGTAATGATCGCAGGTGGTCGCAGCAGCCGCGCGATAGCATATGCCAGCGTCGACTTGCCGCTGCCGCTCTCGCCGGCCAGCCCCAGGATCTCGCCGCGCCCCAGGCTAAGGCTCACATTGTCTACGGCATGCACAGTGCCGCTGGCCGCATAATAATCTACGCTGAGGTTACGCACTTCAAGCAGAGTATCCGTTGCCGTGGCTGTTCTCAATTACGCCACCGCCTTTCTTACACTCATAATCTTTTCCTTTATGACCTTGAGTTTCGGTTCGCGGCGCAGGCGCGGATTTGCCACTTCATCCATTCCAAAGTTGATAAGCGTCAGGCCCGCGCCCAGCACAGCGATGCACAGGCCCGGAGGCACGAACCACCACCATGCGCCCAGCAGGAGCGCATCGTTATTCTGCGCCCAGTAGAGCATCGTTCCCCAGTCAACGGTAGTAGAATCGCCCAGTCCCAGAAATTCCAGGCCCGCCGCAGCAAGAATAACATAGATAACTGCTCCAATGAAACTGGCTGCAACGATTGATATTTCGTTAGGAAAAATCTCGAAAAAGATGATCCGCCAGGTTGACTCGCCGCTGGCGCGGGCCGCATCGACGAAATCGCGGGTGCGCATCGAGAGCGTCTGCGCGCGCAGCGTGCGTGCGCCATACGCCCAGCTCGTGACGGCAATGACCAGGGCCACTGTAACAGGCCCTTTATAGCTGTGGATGAAGGCCGCCAGGACGATAGCCAGTGGAAGACCGGGCAGAACGAGAAAGATATTGATGAGCAGCGAGAGCGCATCATCGATAATGCCGCCAAAGTAGCCAGAGGTCAGCCCGATGACGACGACGAGAACCATGACCACCAGCCCGGTGAGAAAGCCCCAGAAGATGGAGACGCGCGTTCCGACCAGCAGCTGCGCCAGAACGTCCTGCCCGGTCTGGGTAGTGCCCAGCAGGTGTTGAGCCGAGGGCGGTACCAGTGTATCCGACGAGAAGGCGTTAGGATCATGATGGACAAAGAATGGTCCAACGATGGCTACCAGCACGAAAAAAAGAACGATGCACAGACCGGTGAGCGCTTTAGGATTCCCCGTGAACAGGCGCCACAGGTCGGTCAGGCGGCCTGTCAGGGGCGAGTACGCTCCTGCGCCCGCTTCCGCAACCGGCGCGCTGATAGCTATACTGCCTGTTCCCGTGCTCATGGCGGCTTCCTCAACCTGGACCACTGCGCGGTTGCTATCCTCGGGCAAAGGCGACTGCTGTGGCGATAGCGGTGTACTCATTGCCTAACTCCTTCCCACACGCACGCGCGGATCAAGCGCGGTGTAACATAAGTCGGCCAGGAAGTTTGCTCCGATGACGGCGATAGCTATGAGCAGGAAGATGCCTTCGATGAGCGGGTAGTCAAGGTTCTGGACGGCTTGCAGAAGCGCGAAACCAATGCCCGGATATGAGAAGACGATCTCTGTGAGCAGGGCGCCGCCAACGACGAAGCCGAGCGACATGGCGAAGTTGGTGACGTTGGGCAGGATCGCGTTGCGCGCCGCATAGGAAAGCATAACTCTGCGCTCCGGCAGCCCCTTTGCCTCGGCCATTAACACATAGTCTTCTGAAAGGATTGGTATCATCGTGTTACGCATGCCCAGCAGCCAGCCCGCAATCGAGGCAATGACGATAGTGAAGGCCGGCAGTATGCCGTGCTGGATCACGCTCAGAATAAAAGCCGGAGTCACACTGGGCCGGAGCGCGAGGTCGTAGCCCCCGTTGAGGGGGAACCAGTTGAGCGTGTAGCCAAGCGCGTAGAGTGATATCAGAGCCAGCCAGAAATAGGGGATGGCCGAGAAGAAGGTCAGGAATGGTGTCAGTATCGTATCGCGCAGCGAGCCGCGTTTCCAGGCGACGATCACGCCGATCAGCGATCCCAGCAGGAAGCTAATGATGATCGATAGCCCGTAGAGTCCCAGCGACCAGAAAAGTTCCTGCCCGATGATCGTCGAGACGGGTGTGGGGAAGTACGTGATCGAAAGTCCCAGATTGCCGTGCGCAAGCTGATCAAAGTAGTTGACATACTGTATCCAGAGCGGGGCGTGCGTGTCCCCAAACTCTAATTCCAGCGCGTGCAGCGCCTGCGGCGTAATGCGGCCCTGAAAGCGGCCAACGAGGGCCGCGACGGGATCGCCGGGGGCCAGGCGGGGGATGAGAAAATTGAGCGTAAGCGCCGCCCAGAGAGCCACCAGGTAGAAGCCAATACGGCGTAGCAAGTGACGCATCTTCACTACTCCTTAAATAAGTGCACAATGCGGATGATGCACACAGCGGGGCGCGGCTTTCTAGCCGCGCCCCGGAACTACCTCCTATGCAGGCTTCAGGTTCAGTGCGACGATGGCGGCATCGGGAACGGCGTAGGGCGCGGGCATGGCGTAGGGATTGCTCGCATCCGGCCAGCCAGTGAAGCGCGACGTGTTGTACTCGTACCAGGTCGCGCCATAGACCAGCGGGATAGCGGGCAACTGCTCAACCATGATCTTCTGGAGGCCATTTATCGCCTGCTGCTGCACACTCGGATCAGATGACGTGGCGTACTGCTTGAGCAACTGGTCGGTAGTAGGATCCTTCCAGCGCTCCCAGTCGGAAGGCGAGATCTGACCGGGCGGCATTATGTACTGGCTGTTCAGCAGGAAGTTGTACAGGAAGAACGGAGTCGGGCCAGTATTGGTCCAGGAGATGGCGGCGTCGTAGTTGCCTGTCTGCAAGGCGTTGACGTAGTTGTTTTGCGAAATGGCATTGACGGTGACATTCATGCCGATGTTCTTCAGGTCGTTCGCCATGATCTGGCAGTCAGTCACCCAGTCGGTCCAGCCGGTGACGACGTTGAGATTGAAGGAGAGCTTCTTGCCATTCTTATCAACATAGATGCCATCGGGGCCTTTGGTAAAGCCCGCGCTCTGCATCAATTGATTCGCCTGTGCGACATCCATGTTGAAGGACGTACTCGCGTAGTCGGGAGAGAGGAAGCTCTTATTGGCCGGCAGCACCAGGGCCGTCGGGCTGGCTACCGGCTCGTAGCCGCTCTCCGCGACTTTGTACATCTGCTGGCGGTCAAGCGCCAGGCTGATAGCCTTACGGACAGGCAGCATGTTGAAAGGAGACTTTGTAAGGTTCAGGTAGAGCATGACCACATTCGCGGGCGGGAACCAGTAGTGGTTATGCTCCGGGTCGCGCGCCACAAAGGTCTTTTCAATGTTGGGGGTAAAGAGGCCGGTCCAGTCGACCTCGTTGCGCGAGAGCAGCAGTTCCGCGCTCGTATTCGAGTTGAACGAGGGATAGCGGATCTCTGTGATCGCGGGCTTGCCCGGCTGCCAGTAATTCGGGTTCTTGCCGAGATCGATCAACTGCGGGCTGAAGGACTTCAGAACGAACGGGCCGGTGCCGACGGGTTTGGTGTCGGTGTACTTGGAAGGATCGCCAACGCTCGACCAGAGATGCTTCGGCACGATCCAGGTCTGGCCGCCCAGGTACCATGTAATAGGCGTGTAGGGCGTCTTGAGCGTGACCGTAACCGTGCTGGGATCGGGCGCGGCAACGCCGCTGAGGTACTGCCAGAGTCCGTTGCCATCGGCATCCGGGTACTGGTGGAGCATATTGAGCGTAAATACTACATCATCGGCGGTAAATGGCTGGCCGTCGGTCCATTTGACACCTGATTGGAGATGGAAAGTGAGGCTCTTCGCATCGCTGGAGAACTGGTAGCTCTGGGCCAGCCAGGGCTTGACGCTCCCATTCTCCTGATTAAAGAACAGCAGGGTTTCGTAGATCATCCCACGTGAGCCGTAGTTGGGATTGGGGGCATAGGGACTGAAGTTATCGGTGAAGTCACCGATGGGGCTGGGTACAACGGTGAGCACTGAATTGCCGGCGCTGCTTGACTGGCTGGTGCCGGGGGCCGTACCGCCCGCGCCGCAGGCCGCAAGCACAACGGCGCAGATGGCTAGCAGGCTGAACAGCATGCCGGCCACTCCGGCCTTCCTCTTCCAGGGTGAAGAGAATGTGTTGGTAGCCACAGAAAAACCTCCTTACAAGAGCTACTATGGATCATTCATTGATCCAGGCTGAAAAACATAATGACTACATGACGACCTCACGTGATGATGTAAGTTATCCAGCAGGTGAAACTGTAAGACGATGAGGAGAGCCGCAGGAAGCACGCACTACAAGGCTGGTGGCAAGTTGAATGTGTACAGGCTCTACATGATTGCAGGCGTTGCCATTGCGGGCTGCGGCTCTTTCGCTGGAAGAAGAAACCAGGGCAGCCCGGCTCAATTGGCTTCTTTGTTCAGGAGAAAGATACTGCTCAGGGACGTAAAGGGTGTTGTCCAGCATGGATAAAAGCAGCTCGGCTCCAAGCTGGCCCATCTCATAAAATGGCTGCCGCACGGTTGTGAGCGCGGGCCGGACATGCGCCGAGGTAGCCACATCATCGAACCCTACCAGAGCGATATCCCCGGGCACGCGCAAACCGTGTTCTTCGGCGGCGGCCAGCACGCCATACGCTGTGCCGTCGTTGCCCGCGAAAATAGCTGTTGGTCGCTGCTCCTTCGGGAGCGAGAAGAGTTTGCAGGCGGCGGCGCGCCCGCTGGCGGTTGTGAACTCACCCTCAACCACGAGTGCGGGATCGAGCGCTATTCCCTCCTCTTCCAACGCCTGAAGATATCCCTGATAACGCTCGCGAGAACAGTGCCGGCGCATTGGTCCCTGAATGTGTGCGATGCGCCGGTGCCCGAGGCGCAGCAGGTGCCGGACAGCGGCATAGGCTCCGCCGCGATTATCGACGCCGACCCAGGGCGCGCTGGCGGGAGGATCCTCATCATCAACGATCACCACCGGGAAACCATAGCTGTGCAGGCGCGCGATATGCCGCGACGATTGGCCGGGCATAATCGCCAGCAGACCGGACGTGAGCTTGGTCGCCAGGATATGATCGATCATCTCCCACTTGTCGCTCTCCCGCGAAGAGTCGTTGATGCTGTAAAGCACCAGCTCATAGGACGAGCGCTCCACAACCTCGGCCACACCGTGGATGATGTCGGGGATAAGCGGCCAGGTAAAGGAGGCAACCAGCACACCAATCAAGCGACTGCGCCCGCTGGCAAGCCCGGAGGCCGTGATGCTGGGGACGAAGCCCTGCTCCTCCATGATGCGCAGGATACGCTCGCGTGTAGCCGGGTCCACGTCCGGCTTGTGGTTCAGAACGCGAGAAACCGTGGCTTTTGATACCCCGGCCAGGCGTGCTATGTCGTTGATGGTATGCTTTCCTACCATCGACGCCTCCCCAATGTGTGGATTAGCCACTGGATAGATGAGAAAGCGGTTACGGAACCGATTTCGGTATCGGTTACAGATAGTATACTGACCAATAATGCATCTGTCAAGGCTTTCTTTTCGGATCACAGGGCTATTGAATTCTCCCCACGCCCCGCCCGAAAGGAAGAGTTTGGGCGGGGACACCCCGCGCCCCGCAAGGGGGCGGCCGCCCCCTTGACCCCCGCTTCTGGCGAGCATTACATAGCCCTGTTCGGATCAGCCGACCTGTTTATTTAAGCCGACCTGTTTATTTAAAAGGTCAGAAAGATGCGTGCCAGGGGAAATGCGTGCCGGGGGGGAGACGCCGGCCGGGGGGGAGACGCCCGCAAGGGGCGTCTCTACATTTTTGTGGTGTGATGATATACGAAATGTAGAGACGCCCCTTGCGGGCGTCTTTGATGGGTTCCCTTTGGGGTTCCCTTTGTGCCTGATAAACCTCCCTGTGAGGGAAGGAGGGCAGGCGGCGTCCTGCCCTCCTTCCCTCACAGGGAGTCACCGAAGGTGGCGACGAGTGCGAAAAGCATTAATTTCTGCTGAGAATAATGCACTTTTCGCAAAAGGGCTTGCAGGTCGGTTCTTAGAAATCTATAATGAAGCTTAAGAACCTGGAAATTGTTTGTCAACGCACCCTTATTATCTTTTTTAATGGAGATCGCTTTAATGGGGGAAGCCAGTACGCAACAGGGCGCTTCCGGGTCAATGAACCAGGAGAAGCAGCTTTTAAAGGTACTCGTTATCGACGACGAGGAAAACATCATCGAGTTTATCCGGTTGGGGTTGCGCTACGAAGGATTCCAGGTGGAATCGGCTCCCGACGGCGAGCAAGGAATTGTTGCGGCGCAGCGTATCGATCCCGATGTAATTATCCTTGATATCATGCTGCCAGGCATCGATGGCCTGGAGGTCTGCCGGCGCCTGCGCTCTAATCCTACGACGCGCGATATCCCCATCCTCATGCTCACCGCTAAGGATGAAGTGCGAGATCGCATTACCGGATTACGCACGGGTGCGGATGATTATCTTACCAAACCGTTCGATTTCGATGAACTACTGGAGCGTATCCGGGCGATCCTGCGTCGCCAGAAACGGGCAGCGCAGGGAGGCGTGGGTGAGGGAGAGGGCGGGGGTCAGATATTACAATTCGGCGATCTGCGCCTGAATACGGCGACGCGTGAGGTAACTCGCGGAGACCGGCAGATCGAATTGACTGCAACCGAATACAATCTGCTCCACCTTTTCATGAGTCATCCCCGACAGGTGCTGGACCGGCAGACGATCCTTAATCGCGTCTGGGGTTATGATTTTCTTGGTGAAACGAACATTATCGAGGTCTATGTTCGCTATTTGCGTGAGAAAATCGAAGACTCGCCAAGTTCACCCCGCCTCATTCAAACGGTACGCAGCGTTGGCTATGTTTTGAAGGGATAGAAGTGAGGAGCAGCGTTTGTTTGTGCAGCGGAGTTTCAGCAGTATGACAGAAGCCGAGGGCAGTGGAGCAAAGGATCAATCAGCGACCGAGGAGGTTCACCAGGATCAGGCGTCCGAGAGCTCGTCTCTAACTCCAGAACCGGATCACGCAGCCAGAATTTCAACGATGGATCTGATGGCTTCCGTGCCAGCCTCCAATGGTGAAGGTGCGCGGCAGGATGCCCCGCGCTGGCTGCGCCCGTTTTTTAGCCTGCGTATCCAACTCATAGTTGTCTATGGCCTGATCCTGGTCCTGGTTGTGCTCCTGGTGGGATCCCTGGCGTATCAGGGTCTTCCTCTCGTCCTCACCATATTACTTGCCTGCGGCATAACCGCGCTGGGCATTGTCCTGGCCTTTGTCTTTTCTACACTGCTGCTGCGCCCGCTCTGGCGCCTTACCGACGCGGCCCAGGCCATTGCCGTCGGCGATCTCAAGCAGCGCGCGCGGCTTCCCCTGCGCCTGCCCCCCCAGGACGAGGTTGATCGACTGGCCGGGAGCCTCAACGAGATGGTTTTACGGCTTGAGCATGCCGAGGAGATGCAACACAGCGCTGAGGAGCGTTTCAGGCGTTTCTTCTCGGACGCCTCGCACCAGTTGCGCACGCCGCTCACCTCGCTACGCGGTTTTACCGAAGTACTCATGCGCGGAGCGAAGGATGATCCCGAAACGGCTTTGCGCGTATTGAAACGTATGAAAAGCGAGGCCGAGCGCATGACCGTCCTCATCAACGCTCTTTTGACGCTCTCCCGCCTTGATGATGGACAACTACTCAAAACGCAGTACTTCGATCTGGCCGAAGTGGCGATGGAGGAGATAGAGCAGGCCAGGGCGCTGGCCGGCGTTGATCGCCAGATCACCCTGGAGCGCAATACGCAGCAGGTCCTGGGCATCCAGGCCGATAAAGAGCGCATCAAGCAGTTGCTTTTCATTCTACTCGATAACGCCATCAAGCATGGCCGTCCCGCGCCCGATGGCAGGGTTACGCTGCGCCTGGATAAGCGCGGCGAGGAGGCCATCATCCAGGTCATCGACAATGGCGATGGCATTGCCAAAGATGATCTCGACCATATCTTTGACTCGTTCTATCGCGGACGCCCGGGTGCCCAGGGCACCCCCGTCATCGGCGCTGGCCTGGGACTCACCATCGCGCAGGCCATTGTGCGCGCCCATCACGGCAGCATTGCTGTCCAGAGCGAACCCGGCAGGACCGAATTCATAGTAGCTCTGCCCGGCGTGAACTAAATCCTGACACATTCCTGCACACCTGCTTTAAGCATCCCCTATCATCTTTCCTAATGTCGTTGAACCTTTTCTTGCCACTGTGATACACTACCCGAAACGGGCAAGGCTTTTTTAGAGTGTGTCTGAGTTCTGATGCAATTGGCTGCTCGCGCCTACAGCGCTCGTCTTCTGTATATTATGTTGTGGAAGATGCGCGAAGCGCATCTTCCACAACATAATATACATTTCTGGCGCGGCACAGCCGCGCGAAGGTCAGGCCGGGGTGGGGCGAGGACGCGGAGCATCAGACCCTCTCTCAGTGAAGGTAGTGTAGTTATGTGGACTTCAACACTGGATCTCAATCCGAAACGGGTAGTGGCCGCGCGGCTCCTCGGGCTGATCTGGCCCGGCGTCTACTACTCTAATATCGCGCCCCTGCGCATAGAGAACCTGCCCCGTCAATCGCTGCCCCTGCCCACCTGGGTGCGAGTGCGCAATCGCCTGGCTGGCATCAGCGCCGCTGATCTGCGCCTGATCGCCGCGCGCGGCGATACACGCATTGCTGCGGCAGCTATCCCCTACCGGCACAGCGCTTACGTCGGGCGTGAGGTGGTAGGCGAGGTCATCGAGATCGGCGATGAGGTAAAGCGCCTGGGTGTTGGTGATCGCGTAGCGCTCCAATATAATCCCAACTGCGTATCGGCGGGTGTGCAGCAGTTGTGCCGTTCGTGCGCCTCCGGTAACTATAACCTCTGCGAATACGGTCCGCTGCCGGGACCAAAGCCCGCCGGCGGCGGCTGGAGCGAGGAGATGCTGGTACACGAGCAGCAGCTTTTCCGCGTCCCTCCCGCGTTAAGTGATGAGCAGGCGGTGCTGCTCGAACCTGCGGCTGCGGCGCTCCACGCCGTTCTGCGCCGTTTGCCGCAGCCGGATGATCGCGTACTGATTATCGGAGCCGGTGCCGTTGGCCTGCTCACCCTCCAGACGCTGCGGGCGCTCGTTCCTCAGGCGGAGATCAGTGTCCTGGCGCGCCATTCCTTTCAGGTAGAACAGGCGACGCGCCTGGGAGCCGCCCACATCATTTATCCGCAAGATAGCTATATTGGTATACAGCGCGTAACGCAGGCCCGGCTCTATCACGGCGCGCTCGGCAACCGCACGCTGCTGGGCGGCTACGACCTGATTTACGATACCATCGGGCAGCGCAAAACTCTGCATCACGCCCTGCGCTGGGTGCGGGCGCGCGCCACTGTTGTGCTCGTCGGAGTCAGCCCCAACATGATGCACCTCGACCTGACGCCCGTCTGGAACCGCGAGATCGATCTGCTCGGTTCGTCGGGCCAGGGCATGGAAGTATGGCCCATCGGGAGCAGCGAGCAGCAATCCACTTTTAGCATTGCAGCGGAGATGATCGCAGCGGGACAGCTTCACCCCGAACAATTGATTACCCATCACTTCGCCTTGCCCGATTATCGCAATGCACTGATGACCGCGATGAATAAGGGGCATAGCCGTGCTACCAGAGTTGTCTTTGACTATGCTTTGCAGCCGGCATCGGTAGTTCCTACGGTGCGCGCCTCCGCTGCTGCCCGCTCATATCGCCCGGCTGCCGTAACCCCGCAGCGCGCGACACGACCACTCTTGCGCAGCAATACGTATACGGAGTCGGCTGATCTTCCGGTGACGCCGCTGCCCCTCTTCGAGCCAGATCCGCTTATCCCAATGCAGGCGGCGCCAGAAGACCAGAATCTTCCCTTTGCGTCTGAGGATGTAGACGACGACCTGGAGGATACGCTGGTAGCCATGCCGGCCATCCGAAAACCGGCCCGGCCAGAATATGCGGAGCCGGAAGCGGGGCCAGCCATTCCCGCGCAGCCTTCTGAAACGGTGGAAGCAGAGCCAACCATCCCCGCGCAGCGGGAGGAGACAGTGGAACCGGAGCTGGCAGCCTCAACGCAATGGGATGATATGCAGGTAGCGGAGCCGGAGCTGGCGGCCTCGACGCAGCAGGGTAATGCAGTGGAACAGGAAGGGCCTGTTTTCGCGGTCCCTGCAATCCCTTTCAACGTTGAAGCTGCCGCAGCCGCAAGCGAAGCGGAACCGGCTGCCGAACTCGATGAAATCGAGCTGTCTATCGTTGAAACAACCTCTGAGGAGAAAGATAGCGTTGCAGAAGCGGCGGCAGAGGAGGCTGCGGATGCCGAAGCCGTCGCGATAGAGGCGCCTGTTGCCGGGCCGCCTGCTGAAACACCCGGGGTGAATGCGAGCGTTGCGGAAACGCCGCTACAGCCGGATGAAGTGCCCCCGCCTTCCGATGCCATAATGAATGGCATGGAGAGCGAGGAGAGTGCTACGGGAGACGCCGCCGGGGCGCTGCTCCCGGCGGGCAAACCGCCGCATAGACAGCGCTCGCCGCGCTCTCGCAAGAAAAGCCGAAGAAACTCATAAAGATGAAAAGATGCAGAAGGACGCCCTTCTGCATCTTTTCATCTTTATGAGTTTCTTTATAAGTATTATGAAGATGAGGCCGAGCCGCGCTGCAAGCGCTCGATAATCTCCTTGAGCCGGCGCGTCTCGCTCTCGTGCTGGTTGCGCAACTGCGCTATCTCCTCTTCCAACTCCACCTGCATCTGCTCCATGCGATCCTTCATATGCAGAATAGCTTCGACGCCGGCAAGATTCACGCCGAGGTCGCGCATCAAGCTGCGGATATGCACAACGCGCTCGATATCGCGGTCCGAGTAGAGCCGGGGGCTGTGCGGGCTGTTCCCCTTGCGCGCGGGCGAGATCAGTCCCAGGCGTTCGTAGTGGCGCAGCGTTTGTTCATGCACTGCGGCTTTCTGTGCGGCCACGCTGATGATATACCAGGCACCATCACTTTTCTCAGGCATGATAAGGCACTCCTTTCGCTGCGCTATGAATGGACCTCGACGCCACGGCTGCGCGCGAGCTTCTCGAACAGCCCTCGTTCCTCATGCGAGAGATGCATAGGCAGGACAACCTTGACACGAGCATAGAGGTTGCCGTTCCCCTCGCCGCGCAGGCGTGGCATACCCTTGCCAGCGAGACGGAACATGCGGTTATTCTGCGTCTCTGGCGGAATTGTCAGCATCAACCTGCGGCCATCGGGCGTCGGCACGGGCACCTCGCCGCCGAGCATGGCCTTGACCAGTTCGACATCGACATCGGTATAGAGATCGTCGCCTTTACGCTCAAACGTTGGATCGGGCTTCACGCTGATTACCAGGTAGAGGTCGCCGCGCGGCCCGCCGCCGATGCCGGGCTGACCTTCGCCCGCCACGCGAATACGCGAGCCATTATCGACGCCGGCGGGGATCTTCACCTGGATGCGTTTGTTGCGCGGGACCACGCCCTGCCCGTTACAGGTTGAGCACAGCCTGTTCCCGACCTCGCCGGTGCCCTGACATGTCGGGCAAACCTCGGTTGACTGAATATTGAAGGTGCGTGTGCTGCCGGTATAGGCTTCCTGCAGCGTGACCTCTACGGGCTGCTCGATATCTTCTCCCGCGCGGCGCCGGAAATCGCTGCGCATGCCTCCAGTGCTGGTGCGCCCGGTGGCCCCGCGTCCAAACAGCGCCTCGAAGAAATCGGAGAAGCCTGTCGATCCCATCGTATCGAAGTCGAAGGGCACGCCGCCACGAGGATTATATTGATAGGTGCGCCTCGTGCCTGCGCCGGAGAAACCAAACTGTTCCTGCCAGTTGGGACCAAGCGTGTCATACTTGCGACGCTTCTCGGGATCTGAGAGCACCTCGTATGCCTCGTTGATCTCCTTGAACTTCTCTTCCGCCTTCTTGTCGCCGGGATTTACGTCGGGATGGTACTTACGCGCCAGCTTACGAAAGGCTTTCTTGATATCGTCGGCGCTTGCCCCGCGCGCAACGCCAAGTATTTTGTAATAATCTTTATAGTCCATATCCCAGCCCTCTTTTGTTCTTCTCGATGGAGCACGCGCCCGCGCTTCCTATGCGCATGCCAGCTCCTCTATGCATGGCTATTTATTTCCCATGCTGACCTTCACACGGGCAGGACGCAAGGTTTCATCACCGAGGGTATAGCCCTTGAGTACCTCTTCAACGATGGTGCCTTCCGGCTGATCGCTATTCTCGACTGCCTCGATTGCTTCGTGCACGTAGGGATTGAAGGTCTCGCCTACTGTTGGCACGGGGGTAAGCCCCTCGCTGCGCATCACCTCGTTCATCTGCCACTGCACCATGCGCAGAGCCTGTTGTAATCCCTGGCGATCCAGGGTATCCTGGTAGACAAGCGCTCGCTCTACGTTATCCATCACGCCGAGCAATTTCTGGAAGAGCGCCTTTTTCTGATTCTGTACGCGATCTAGCAGCACACGCTCCTGGCGCTTGCGAAAGTTTTCCAGGTCGGCGCGTTCGCGCAGATACTTGTTCCAGTTGTCCGCCGCCTCCTGCCGCGCCTGTGCGAGCTGAGCCGAAACCTGAGCGAGCTGCCCCTCCAGCTCAGCGATGCGCGCCTCCTCTGGCGAAAGCGCCTGCGCGTTGCCATTGCCATTCGTATTTGTCGTGGATGTTGCTTGCTCCGCGCCGGTTGCCGGCTGCTCTGCTGGTCTTTCCTGGGATTCTTCCATCACGATTCTCTGCTCCTTAAAACGGTATCTATGCTCAAACCCGGATCCCGGGTTTGCTGCGTAATCTTTATTGCTCCTATAGTATAAACTTTGAGTGCTATCATGTCAAGTTTTGAAGATGAGCTTACTGGGAAGCAGGAGCGGGGAGCACGGCGCGACTGCCCCGTGCTCCCCGCTCCTGCTTCTCAGATCTAATCTTCCAGATCTTCCTCCTGCCCCGCCTCGTTCCAGCGTTCGCCGCGTTCGAGAATGATCGGCCCCCATAGTTCCTGCTGGAGGACGTTGATGCGCTGCCGCTTCCACAGTTCCAGCACGGCGAGGAAGGTGACGATGATTACCAGGCGCGAGCGCTCGTTTTCCAGCACGTCAGAGAGCAGGATGGAGTCGCGCTCCTCCAGGCGGCTCACGATTTCCGCGATGCGCTCGCTTACACGCACGCGCGCGGCGGGTAGGAGGTCCGCGCCGTTTTCCGCCTCCTTCGCCTGGAGTTCGAGCAGGCGCTGGAATGCCTGCGTTAACGCCTGAGCATCGAGGCCGACGAGCGTGGGCGGCGTCCAGGCCAGTTGCGCCTCGATGCCGGCGAGCAGCCCGGAGCGACCATAGGTTTGCAGGCCGGCCTCTTCGCGCTGGCGCAGCACCGTCGCGATCTCTTTTGCCAGCTTGTATTCGAGCAGGTGGCGCTGCAACTCTTCGGCCATCAGCGCGGCATCCTCGCTGGCGGCGCTCGTCTCCTCTTTGGGGCTGTGTGGCAGCAGGCTCTGCGATTTGATGTAGAGCAGGCGCGCGGCGATGGAGACGAACGCGGCCATGTTCGCCAGGGGCAGCTCCTCGGCCTCCCACTGCCGCAGGTAGGCGAGATACTGGTCCGTCACGGCCACCAGCGAGATCGTCGTAATCTCCATCTGCCGCTTCTCGATCAGGTGCAGCAGGAGGTCGAGCGGCCCCTCGAAGACGGGAAGATGCACGACGTAGCGCGTCTGCCCATTGGAGATCGCTGTTAACTCGTCATTACTGATCTGCTCTAGCATGCGCTATGACACCTCATCTACCGCGTGCAGCGCCGCAGCCGGGCCGTGCGGCTGGTGATGTGTGCGGATATAGAGTACGGCGCGCGTAGAGAGGCCGGCGGCTCCGGCAAGTTCCGCGCCGATCTCGGCGTGCCACCATGCGTAGCTGAGCGCGCGCTGCCAGCGGGGCGCGATGCGTTCGCCGAGGAGCACCGGGGGAAGGGCCAGATGGGCAAGCAGCCTCGGCAGGCAGAGCTTGCCGAGGACGATGGCCGGCCGCGTCCAGAACGGGACGCGCCCGCCGGCCTTGCCCACGTCATGCAGCAGCGCCGCTGCCAGCAGGTCTGCTTCTGTGTAGCCGCGCGCCAGCAATCCCTGGCATACGCGCAGGCTGTGCCGCTGGTCGGCGGGCGACATCGTTTGAAAGAGCTGGAAAGCGCCGGCGGGCAGGCGGCGTGCCACCTCCGCATACTCTGCCTCCGTCAGCGGCGCGACTACGCCCAGGTGTTGGAACGCCTGCCAGCAACGATAAAGGAGTTTCCTGTGCGTAGCTGCGCGATTTATCGCGCCCCGGAGTGCTTCACAGACCGAAGAAAGCGCGATAAATCGCGCAGCTACGCAGACACATGCGAGCGCGATAATGGATGGTACCGACCAAAAGCGAGGACGCAACCGAGGTAGGGGCGCGGCGCCGGCTGGGAGGGGTTTGGGGACGGTGGGGACCGAAGCGCAAGCCCGCCTGGTTGCCAACACCCCACGGCGCGGATTGTTGGGGCCAATGGGGCGGGCTTGCGCTTCGGTCCCCACCACCCAACCCAACCACCCAGCCGGCGCCGCGCCCCTACCTCGTCCCATCATCCCTTCTTCTTGCCGATCCTGGTCGTTAGCTTTCATCTTCGCACGCCTACGCACAAAACGGATTGCTTATCTTGAACGCTATCATTCATGATTGTTGTTCATAAGATGTAGAGGCTAATAATGTTTGGCAGGTTCGCGGCGAAGTGACCGAAGACCAGCGTCACCAGTGCCATAGAGCCGAGCCAGATGTAGTAGGCCAGGCGGAAGAGCGGGAAATCACCGATGCCGGCGAGCCGGGCCAGGAAGGGGAGGAAAAAGAAGAGTCCCAGAATAATAAATGGCCCGTAGGGAGCGGACCTGGCAAATTGCACGGCCTGCCTGCTGGGGAGCAAGGTATAGACAATCTGGTAGCCGTCGAGCGGATAGAGCGGTATCAGGTTGAAGATCGCCAGGCAGATATTGACGCTGGCAAAGACCACCAGCAGTTGGAGCACGCGCTGCATGAACAGGTTGCTGTCCAGGAAAGGAGCCGCGAAGCGTGCGATCACCGCCGTGAGCAGGCCAATAATCAGGCTAAAGACCGGCCCGGCCCAGGCAACTGTCAGCACGCCTGCATTTGCCCCGATGCGCATTTTCCAGGGATCGGTCTTCACCGGTTTGCCCCAGCCCAGTCCCGATGGCATCACCGGAGCGCCAATCGCCAGCGGCTGGAAGGCCATAATGACGCACAGCAGCGTGCCCACGGGATCGATATGTGAACGCAGGCTGAGCGTCTGTCGCCCCTCGGCGCTCGGCGTATGATCGCCCAGCCAGGAAGCCATGAGGGCATGGCCCACCTCGTGCAGCGGGATCGCGACGAGGAACGAGACTATAATCATCAGCGCCAGCAGAACATTGATGCCCATTTTTTATACCCACTCGCTTCTTCAAGCTAAAAGATCTATTTCCATGCCCTCACACGCGGACCGTGTGTGAGCGAAACGCGCCTGCGCCTCCGCTTCCATGCGGTCCAACTGGTCGTCATCGTAGGTTGGTTCATGATGAAATAATACCAGTTCGCCGACATGAGCGTCCCGCGCGGCCTCCGTTGCCATCTCTATCGTGCTATGTCCGAAGCCATGCGTCGCCATCTGATAATCATGCATTGTGTACTGAGCGTCATGGATCAGGACATCCGCGCCGTTCACAAAGTCCAGAAATGCATCTTCGCAGCCGTGTTGCCATTCCACGTCCGTCGCGTACACGAGGCTGCGCCCGGCGTACTCGATGCGGTAAACCACCGCGCCGTCAAGCGGATGGCTATTCGTAAATTTTGCCATCACGCGTACCTCGGCCTTCGCCTCTCTGGAGGCGCGCTTCGCCATATCTGGTCCGTTCCCCTCTTCCATAAGAGCAGGCACAACGCTTCCCTGCTTCCAGGCGATAGACTGCGCGTCGGTGATGGTATGAAAACTGCGGTGCGATGGCAACGTTCGCACATCTACAGGAAAATACGGAGGAGACATCAAAGGAGTTACGAGTTGTTCAACGCTCTGACCGGCCAGCCGGGGACCAAAGAGATGGAGGTGAGTGTGTGGATTGAAGAGAGGAGCGAAGAAAGGGAAGCCTATGAGGTGGTCGCCATGACCGTGGGTGAGAAAGAGTGAGAGGTTAAGGTCCGCGCCATCATGCTGGTGCATGAGCTTTTCGCCCAGGCGGATAATCCCGCTGCCGGCATCAAGAATGAGCGTGCGCCCGCCGACCTGCACCTCCACACAGGAGGTATTTCCTCCATGACGCAGCGTATGCGGTCCAGGGGTGGGATAACTCCCGCGCACCCCCCAGAAACGTATCAGAAAGCCCTGCTGATCGGCCATATTGTGTCTGCTGCTCCTACCACAACCTTATGAACACCAGAGAGAGGGTGTGATAAATTTTTCGCGTATGCCCCTGGCGACGAACCAGGAGAGTTGCCCTTATTATAACGTGCAAAGCACACCTTGAAAAGGATCTTTTAGAGGAGTCTGATTCCCTGCCTCCTCGTCATCTCTGACAGGCTTTTCGCGCGGCGCAGCCGCGCGTTGGATACAGGTTGTGTTGTGGGAAAACGCGCGAAGCGCGTTTTCCCACAACACAACCTGTATGCAGTAAGCGTCGCAGGCACAAGCCTGCTCGCTGGCGGAAACTATTATGTTGCTCGTTCGTAAGTACTGGTAAGAACGTGTACATCGCCTGGAAGGGTGCGAAAGCGAGGCAGTTAAGAATTTATGGGCCGAGGGAGAGACCGATATTATACAGATTGGGATGAGCAGGACGAGGATGACTACGAGGATGAGGACGAGGACGATTACGAATATGAGCGACGGCGGATCCCACGGCGCCGCCGGCGCCGCCAGCGCAAAGTCTGGCCCATCTTGCTGGCAGGATGCGCTCTGGGCGTTCTCCTGGTCGTGTGCGCCGCCGCAGGAGTCGTCTTTTTCACGCTGCACTCTTTACAGGGAGATAACGCGGGCGTGATCGGGCTGAGCCAACCGCAGACCTTTACGCAGCAAAACACGCAGAAGGTAGCTCTCTCTGGCATCGCCCGGATGCGCATCTGCAACAGCGTTGGCAACGTCAAAGTTCAGGTAGATCCACGTGCCTCGACGGTCTCTGTGATGAGCCAGAAGATCGTGCGCGCGAATAGCCAGGCTGCTGCCAATCAGGAGTTCGGACGCATCTCCGTGGCGGTGCAGACGCCGGGTGCAATCTCTATGCCACTGACATGTGCCGGGGGACAGAGCGCGGCCACATCTTCAACCGGCACGACCCCCGCGCAGAACGCGCTGGCGATTGATACCACTATTCCCGATAGTGGCGGCTTCCTGCGCGGCGCCGGCGACTCGGTAGATCTGACGGTAACACTGCCTCCCAACATCTTGCCGAGCAGCGGGCCGACGCTGGCGCTGGACGTAGAGGCGCCCGTAGGCAACGTCAGCATCGATGGCGTGAGCGGCATCCTGACGATCAAGGGCAGCACCGGTAGTATCAACGTTAGCCATGTAGTACTAGCCGATGGTTCTCATATCGAGACAGGTCAGGGCAATGTGATTTTTAACGGGCTGCTCGCTGCCCCGGACGCTGCCAGGTCGCAGGGGAGCTATATTATTCAGTGCGAACAGGGCAATATAGATGCCACGCTGCCGGCCAGCGCCAACGTCGTGCTCGATGCCAATACCAACGTTGGCGCGATCAAGAGCGATTTCCCTATCCAGGTGCAGAACAACGGAGACGGCGCCATGAGCTTTCATGGTCCTCTGACTCCCTCCACAAGCCCGCAGAACGCTCCCACCCTGGTGCTCGACGTGAGTACGGGCAATGTTATCCTCCACAAAGCGCAGGTCTAAGGCGGCGAGCGGCTGCCCTAAAAAACGCGGCCACTAAAACCCCCTCTGCCTCGCGTATATATTGCGCTGAATGAAACGTTTCTCTATAATAGACAAACCTGGTATGCTCTGAGGGATGTCTGATTCTCAGCGCCTCCTTTCTCGGCAGGCACGCACATGGCTTCGCTGCGCCAGGAATTGCGTCTGCTGTGAGCGCCTGCGGGGCTGGATAGATGGCGAAGCCGCATAGTAGATATGAGTGGTGTTGAGGGGAACGGGCGCAGCACGTTCCCCTCAACACCACTTATATAAAGCGAGCGCCGCAGGCGCGAGCAAGCGTGAGTGTTGGAAATCAGCTGCACTCTGAAATTCTGGTAAGCGTAATCATCTGTAAGAAAGGAGAGGCCGCAGTGGCCCTATCTCCGGCCAGCGAGGAGGTAGCCAGGCGCGGCATATCTTGACATGGACGCGGTGAAAGGACCTCTCACCCTCGGCTCGCTTCAGTTCCTGACCGGCCCGCTGACCGGCAATACGTACCAGATCACCAGGCCAACCATCACTATTGGCCGCGAGCCGGGCAACGATCTCGTTATTGCTGATCCCTCGGTTTCACGGCGCCATGCGCAACTTACCTGGAACGGCGCGGCATGGAGCATTACCAAGCTGGCGCCGCAAAACACGCTTACCGTCAATCGCCACGAAGTGCAGCAGGCAACTGTGAACGATCAGGATGTGATCGGCCTGGGAGGCGGGACAACTCTGCGCCTGCTGGTGGGCAGCGGGGCGCTCCAGGCTCCTTATATCCAGCCAGCGGGCCAGGCTCCGCAACCGCCGGAGTCGCACCGCGCGGCGCCTGCCCCATCCTCGCCGCAGGTCGCGCCGTTTGCTCAACAACAGGCCGCTTTTGCGCCTCCACCACCAATGCCGGGTGGCGGCATGACGGGGACCGAGCGTGCTTTTCTGGTAAATGGTCCCGACGGCACGAACATAATGGGCACGCCTATGCTCGAAGTAAGCACCAACACCGATCAGGAGAAGCACTCCTATCCCCTGAGCAAGCAGGTCATTAACATCGGGCGTGACCCTTCGAACGATATTGTAATCAACAGGCCGACAGTTTCGGGCTTTCACGCGCAGATCGTGCGCGAGGGCAACCAGCTTGTCTTCATTCATCCACATCCCACGCGCGGCAAGACGCTCAACGGCATCACTTACCAGGGGCGCGTCATCCGGGGCGACGAGCAGTTTCGCAAGGTATTGACGCGCGGCGATGTTTTCCGCATCAGCGATGAGCACGGTACGATGGTGACGCTGACCTACAACGATGGCAGCGGCGCCGCGCAGGAGGCTTTGCCAGAGATCCGGCCCATCCCGCTTGGCGCGCCTGTAATTTCCATCGGGCGCATGCCCGATAATATGGTGCACCTGAACCACCCGCAGGTCTCGGCTCATCATGCCCGCCTGGAGCAGACGCCGCAGGGCTATCGTATTGTTGACCTGAACAGCACGAACCACGTCTACGTCAATGCGCAGCGCGTCACCAACCACTTGCTCAAACCGGGCGATGAGATCCGTATCGGTCCCTTCAAACTGACCTATACGGGGACGCAGTTGACGCAGCAGGACGAAAGCAACGGCATCCGTATCGATGCCCTGCACCTCAAGAGGGCGGGCAACAAACAGGTGATCCTGCTGAACGATATCTCGCTGGTGATCCCACCGCGCAAGTTCGTAGCCGTGGTGGGCGGCTCCGGTGCCGGCAAATCGACACTGATGGATGCACTCAACGGCCTGCGGCCAGCGCAGCAGGGTATGGTGCTCTACAACGGCCAGGACTACTATCGCCATCTCGCGGCTTTCAGCACGCAGCTCGGCTACGTACCGCAGGATGATATCATCCATCGCGACCTGACCGTCGAGCACGCGCTCTACTATGCCGCCAAACTGCGCCTGCCCGATGATTTTACTGAGACGCAGATCAAGCAGCGCATCAATGAAGTGCTCGAAGATGTGGATATGAAGAAGCGCCGCGATCTCCTGGTCAGCAAGCTCTCAGGCGGCCAGCGCAAGCGCGTCTCCATCGCGCTCGAACTGCTGGCGAACCCCAGCGTCTTCTTCCTGGACGAGCCAACGTCGGGCCTTGATCCCGGCCTGGATCGCAAGATGATGTCGCTGCTGCGCCGTTTGGCGGACCGGGGGCGCACCATTGTGCTGGTGACGCATGCCACCAACAACATCAATTCCTGCGATTACGTCTGCTTCCTGTGTCAGGGTGGGCGTCTGGCCTACTTCGGGCCACCGGATGAAGCGAAAGCCTACTTTGGCAAGACCGACTTCGCCGAGATCTATAGTGCCCTGGAGCCGAGCGACGAGAATCCGAACATTCCGGCGGAGGCCGAGGCAAGGTTCAAACAGTCGGCGGACTACCAGCGCTATGTGGTTGCGCCGCTCAATCAAGGTCCCGCCGGGCGTGCGAATGGCCTGACGCAGACTGGACTCGTCAAGCTGCCCAGGCGCGGCAATCCCTGGAAGCAGTTCCGCATCCTCTCGATGCGCTACCTGGAGCTGCTGCGCAACGACGTGGGCAACCTGATGATCCTGCTCTTGCAGGCGCCGATTATCGCGATTGTGCTGTTCCTGCTGGCAGGCCACGGCACCTTCGATCCAACAAGTATCGCTACCTGCCCTCTGCGCCAGGATCCCACGGCCACCAGTGGGCCAATCGTATCAATCGACTGCCAGCGTGTCGTCAATCTGCTCAACGGTCCGCAGGGGGATCAGTTCGCGGCCCAGCAGGGGAAATCGAAGCAGCAGGTTTTGCAGGATTCGATTGAGCCGGGTTCCGGCGGCAATGCACAGAAGATCCTGTTTATCATGGCCTTTGCTGCCGTCATGTTCGGCTGTATCAATGGCGCGCGCGAGATTGTCAAAGAGGTGCCCATCTACCGGCGCGAGCGCACGGTGAATCTGGGCATCGCCCCCTATATGTTCTCAAAGATCGCGGTACTGGGTACACTGTGCCTGATCCAGAGCCTCATCCTGGTGCTGCTGGTAAACCTGAAGTCTCCGTTCCGTGTGAGCATCTTCTTACCGCCGTTCCTGGAAATATATATCACGATGGCCCTGACCTCCCTTGCCGGGCTGATGACCGGCCTGACCATCTCGGCGCTCGTCCCCACCAATGACCGCGCCATGAGCATGATCCCCCTCGCCTTGCTGCCGCAGGTCATCTTCGCGGGCGTGGTTTTCTCGCTTGATAATCCGCAGGCGCTGCAAATACCTGCGGTCTTCTTCCCCGCGCGCTGGGCAATGGCGGCAATGGGTTCAACCGTCGGGCTGCATGGCGACAAACTGGGGGCCGATAGTTTCTCCTACTGGGGCACGCTTTTCTCGACCTATAGCCAGGGGCAGGCGCTCTTCCACCTGCTGTTGTGCTGGGCGGTGCTGGCGTTGATGATCTTGCTGCTGGGCTTCGCCATCGCATGGCTCCTGAAGAAAAAAGATGTGCGCGCCTGATTTAAGCCATTGTGCCTGTTTTTGTGCGCCTACGGCGCCCCCCCGGCGGGAGAGTTTATGGGCGGATGTGAGATAGGCGACATGGCCCCGGCTTCCGTTATGGCGCCCCCGGGCGGAGAGTTTATGGGCGGATGTGAGATGGGCGACATGGCCCCGGCCTCCGTTATGGCGCCCCCCGCCCGGGCGAACCGCGCAGCGGTGAGCCGTCAGGAATGTGGTACTTCCTGGCATATGGCTTGTCAGGCAGCGTCAGCGTGTGCTATTGTACCAGTGTTCTCACCGCGACTGCCAGACTTAGGGGACGAACAGGTCAGCAATGTTACTTAACAGGCGTGTCATCGTCGGTATCTGTGGAGGGATTGCATCGTACAAGGCTGTCGAGCTTGTGAGTCAATTGCAACAGGCAGGCGCCATCGTCGATGTAATCATGACGGAGCATGCGGGAGATTTTATCCGCCCGCTTACTTTCTCAACCATGAGCCATCGGCCCGTATATAGCGACCTCTGGGAACCTTCGGGGAAAGCTGCCGAGACACATATCGCGCTGGCGGAAGCGGCGGAGGTGTTGGCGATTGTCCCGGCGACGGCCAATACGATTGCCAGGCTGGCTCATGGCATGGCGGATAATATGCTGACCGCTGTCGCGCTCGCCACAAAGGCTCCATTGTTGCTGGCGCCCGCGATGTATATGGATATGTACACGCACCCGGCGACACAGGCCAATCTGCGCGTCCTGCGGGAACGCGGAGCGCATATCGTGGAGCCGGAGGTGGGACGACTGGCTTCGGGGGCCATTGGCCCCGGCCGCTTGCCCGAGACGGCAACGCTCCTGGGGGCTATCGCGATGGTGCTGGGGCGGGAAGGTGATCTTGCAGGTCGCCGCGTAATTGTCACCGCCGGCGGCACGCAAGAACCGCTAGATCCGGTACGCTATCTGGGGAATCGCTCATCTGGCAAGATGGGCTATGCTCTGGCAACGGAAGCGAGAGACCGTGGCGCGCATGTCGTGTTGATATCGGGGCCTGTCGCGCTGCCGCCGCCCTATGGCGTGGAGTTGCACAGCGTCGGTACAACGCTGCAAATGCGCGACGCTATTCACAGCTTCATCCATGAAGCCGATGTACTCGTAATGAGTGCCGCTGTCGCAGACTTCCGCCCGGCAAAGCCGGCAGCACAAAAAATCAAGAAGACCTCGGGTAATGCGGGCGAGTTTTCGGTAGACCTGGTACAGAACCCGGACATTCTCAAAGAGCTTGCTGAGGTCCTGCATAAGCCGGATAAGAGTGGGCCATCACGACGCCCGATCTGTGTTGGTTTTGCTGCTGAGACTGAACATATCATTGCTCACGCACAGGCCAAGCTCGCGACAAAACGGCTTGACCTGCTGGTAGCCAATGATGTCACCCGTGCGGATAGTGGCTTTGGGACGGACACGAATAAAGTCATGATCTTCCATGCCGACGGGGCAGTGGAAGATTTGCCGGTAATGCCCAAAACAGGCGTTGCGGCAGCGATTTGGGATCGTATCGTGCCTCTACTAAATAAAGCGGCGTAGCAGGGGGTGCAGGGGACGGTAATCCCCTGACATGGGCGCGAGGGAACCCACCCCGGTGGGGAGGTAATCCTTCGGTTTCCCAATTCCTGACAACAGGTTCGTCGGATTATCAAGTTTGGGCATGATAAAGCTGGGAGGATGAGGTATTGTATGGGGGATTTTGTTCTAGAATTATTGGGTACACGAAGTACGCAGGAGGAATCCACTATGGATCGTGCTGCTAGCGCTGGTTTTGAGGGCATCGCTCAGATGCTGCTTGAGCAGAAGAAGTTGATGGACGCGTTAGAGGCTGAGAATCGCGAGTTGCGCCGCCAGCTCGCCGATCTTCGACGCGGAGTTGGCATTGCGGTGGTAATTGAGGGCAAGACGATTCAGCTTGCAACGGAACCTGGGGCGCCCGTATCTGTAAATCCACAGGCCCAGGTAGCGTTACAGAGCTTGCAGAGCCTGCAAAATACACAGGCGATGTCTCCGTCATCTCAGAGCACCTATACGTCCAATGGGCGCCCGACGGGCGGACAGCCATCGGTCAACCTCAATGGGGATAAGCGGGATAACGGTAACACCCGCAGCCCGCTCGCCGATAGTTTTGTGCTATAATAACATCACGCCGAACTGTCGCGCGGCTTTGCCACGCAAAGGATAGAGTGTATGATGCAGCACAGGCGCTTTGCGCCTGTGCTGCATCATACACTCTATAAAGCGAGCGCCGCAGGCGCGAGCAAGCGATTGCCACAGATGATTTATCCTCTTGTATATTCCTCCGAATGCTGTTATCATCTTGCAAACACATGCACACGGCCCGAGAAAAAAACAGGATGTTCAGCATATAAGGAGGTCAAGACAGATGATTTGTCCCCGTTGCCAGAGTCAGGTCGCCGATGGCGTCAAATTCTGCGGGACCTGCGGCGCTCCCATGCAAGCAGCGTCCTACACGCCACCGCCTCCAGGAGCGCAGGGAGCAGCCCCTCAGGGGGTATATACACCCCCTGATCAGTATGAAGAATACCGGAATAGCATGTTCGGCAATGCGGTGCCCAAAGCCGAACTGCACAACCCCAAAAGCCCGCTGCGTGTCGCCGATATGACCATCTCCATTGACGGAGAACTGGTGCCCGTGGTGGATATCATGCTGGGGAATCAGATGCCCATCTACTTCGAGCATCATATCCTGCTGTGGAAGCATCCCGGCGTGCAGATTGGCTTTAAGACGATCCAGGGGGCCGCGAGACGTTTCTTTGCGGGCTTGCAGATCTTCATCACCGAAGCGCATGGGCCTGGCAACATCGCCTTCTCGCGCGATTCCGTGGGCCAGATCGTCGCCCTGCGCCTCCAGCCGGGCCAGATGGTCGAGGTGCGCGAGCATCAATTCCTGGTCGCTACCGGCAACCTGGATTATGGCTTCACCTTCGTGCAAGGGGCCGCGAACATCCTCTTCAGCCGTACCGGTCTCTTCGTCGATCAGTTCACAGCGCGCGGCGGCGAGGGCATGCTGCTGCTGCACGGCTACGGAAACGTCTTCGAGAAGATGCTTGCGCCCGGCGAAGCGCTGGATATCGAACCCGGCGCGTGGCTGTGGAAAGATCCCTCGGTCCAGATGCAGGTGACGACGGTGGCCGGATCACAGCGCGGGGGCGGCATCCTGGGCGCTATCGGAGGCTTCATGGCCGGGGCTTCGATCATCCTCAACCGCTTCATCGGTCCCGGGCGTGTCGGTATCCAATCTATGACCTATCACCCGCCCACGGCTGAGGGGGCGCAGCAGGCCGGCGGCCAGAACAACATGAATATCAACCTCGGCGACTTCTTCTCCTGAGAATAATCCCTCTTACAGCAGGATAAGATCGAGCCGCGCTGCGCGGCTCGATCTTATCCTGCTGTATTATTCCCTTTCTCTTTATTGATACGTAGAATTTTGAGCATGTACTGTTCTGAATTCAGATAGAAGGGATTGCGTTTAATGTACTTGCCCACGACAGAGATAGGATGAAGCTTGAGCATCTCCACCACCAGGCTTGGCAGCAGCTTGCTATGGTCATAGTGCATCAAGGCAATGATGGGAGCATTCTGGAACGTAAACACGGCATCGGAAGCGGCCTCGTACTTGAGGATCTGCTCAGGGGAAGCGATATCCTTTGCGAGCCAGGTCATATCTATCGAGATACGCACCGCCTGCCATCCCTCGCGTAATGCCTGGGCAATAAAGGTCTGGTGTGAGGAGAGCAAAAAATAGGGATCGAAACGCTTTCCCCCCGCCAGAAACGGCTCTCGCTCGTCATACAATACCAGTTGTCCTGATTTAATCAATTCATCTACATCTAGTTGTAATTTATGCAGTTCGTCGCGCAACTCCTTCACCTGCGCGGGAGCCGCAGCGAACATGCATTTTTCAGAGACCGATAATCCCACTCTCATCAAACGGGCGGTCACACCGGGAATTTCTGTCACCTTACTGTAAAGCTGGCAGATATGCGAACCGGGCGGAATACGCTCCGATTTACCTTCAACACTAAGATCCATACCTACCTCCACTAGTGCTGCTGGTCCTGGTAGCATTCTGCTGCCGGAGGCGAGCAGAGCGGTTACTCATTCTGACAACGAACCAGGCCGAGGCGCCAAAAATGATGATGCCTCCCAGCGCGACGATCAGCAGCAGCAACAGGATTCTGCTCGCGGACGCGGCCACGAACAGGCCCGCGAATAGCGTACAGAGAATCATAGGGAGCGTAAAGACCACTGCCCAGGCTACAATGACACGCAAGCTCTGCTGGCGTGAAAGCGGCTCCGCTCCACTATAGGGAAAAAGAATGCGGCGCGCCAATCGGAAGCGCGGCTGCGTCTGCATACCTCTATTTCTGCCCTTCTTTGCGCTGATGCTGCAACCAGCGTTGTAGCATATCTTCTGCCTGGCAAAGTATATGTACTTCGTTCTGATACGTCAGGCGACGACAAGCCTCGGGAAGCGCGAACCATTCCACACGATCATATTCGTGATCGTGCATGGTAATATCGCCCCCGATGGCTTCCAGTAAGAAATGACGCACCTGTTTATAGTAGCGTACCTGCTCGCGTACAAAGGAGTACGAGATACTGCCGATATAAGCGATCAAGCGAACCTTTAGCCCTGTCTCTTCCTGTACCTCACGCACGGCCACCTGCTCAACGGTCTCGCCGGGCCGGGGCGTCCCTTTGGGCAAAGCCCAGATACCGGCGTGGCTGCGTCCTACCAGGGCCACCTCCATAGTAACTGCATCTTCGGGAGATGGAGTCTCCTGCTCCATGCCATGTAGACTCGCTGCGAAGTTGTTCTCAGGAGAGTGCACCGGAGCAAGGCGAAAAACGACGCCACCCGCTGAGTAGGCCCGCATGGTTCGATAGCGCTCCATGTCTCGCGATGTACCCTCTCTATACTACCGAAAAGTGCGGCACGAGTTCCCTGCGTCTACATCATCCCGTGACCAGACCTGTCCCTTCCCTGACTTCAAGAAGCGGCGCAGGATCTACACGTTGACATATACTATACAACATTTTACTGTCTTGCTGTCCGAGCGTTAGCCATCGTGG
>Ga0209061_1002089_pt1 | contig 27591 bp, 29 predicted proteins | sample Coa_R1_10_FD_187157 | JGI IMG/M metagenome (GOLD analysis project Ga0209061, IMG submission 187157) | Surface soil microbial communities from Centralia Pennsylvania, which are recovering from an underground coalmine fire - Coalmine... | ecosystem: Environmental > Terrestrial > Soil >... | reverse complement strand
AAGCGGGAGCGCAGCGCCCGCCTGCGCGCCGCCTCGCGCGAGGCCTGTCTCGCGCGCTGGCGCTCGAAGCTCGGCCGCGAGGAGACCGTGCTCGTCGACCGGCCGGGACGGGGCTACGGCGACGACTACTCGCCGTGGCTCGTGTCCGCTTCCGCGCCGGTCGGCGAGCTCGTGCGGGTACGAGCGGCCGCCGTCTGCGAGCAGGGGATCCTGGCGGCATGAGCGACGACTGTCTGTTCTGCCGCTTGGTACGCGAGGGCGACCACGTCGCGGCCGCCGACGGCTTCGTCGCGATTCGCGACATCAACCCCCAGGCGCCGACCCACCTGCTCGTGATCCCCGAGCGGCACGTGGAGTCGTTGCGCGAGGTGGCTGCGTTCCCGCCGGAGGAGGCGAAGCGGATGCTCGAGTTCGTCGTGGAGACCGCCGCGGCGGCCGGCCTGAGCGACTACCGGGTGGTGACCAACGTCGGCCGCGGCGCCGGACAGACGATCTTCCACCTCCACTGGCACATCCTGGGCGGCGGCCTGAGTGGGAGGATGGCGTGACCCTGATCGAGGAGATCCAGGAAGAGCTGAAGGACGCGATGCGCGCCCGCGACGCCGAGCGGCGCGACGCCCTGCGCCTGATCCTGCACGCCCTCAAGAGCTCCGAGAAGGAGCTGCGGCGGCCGCTGAGCGAGGAGGAGGAGCTGCAGGTGCTGCAGCGGGAGCGCAAGCGCCGCCTCGAGGCGGCCGAGGCCTTCCGGGCCGGCGGGCGCGAGCAGCAGGCGGCGGCCGAGGAGCGCGAGCTCGCGGTGCTCGAGGAGTTCATGCCGGAGCCGCTCTCCGAGGAGGAGATCGAGGAGATCGTCGACGACGTGATCGCCGAGGTCGGGGCGACGAGCATGGCCGACCTGGGACGGGTGATGGCCGACGTGATGCCCCAGGTCGCCGGTCGCGCCGACGGTTCCCGCGTCAGCCAGATCGTGCGCGAGAAGCTCGCCTAGAAATAGCTAGCGCGGGTACATCCCGCCGTCCACCGAGACGACCTGGCTCGTCAGGTAGCCGTTCTCGAGCACGGCGAGCATCACGTCGGCGACCTCGCCCGGGCTGCCGAGACGACCGACCGGGATCCGCCGCACGAGGTCGTCACGGTCGCCCGGGAGCATCCGCGTCCCGCCGATCAGCGCGGGCGCGACGGCGTTGACGGTGACGCCGTCCCCGGCGAGCCGCGCTGCGAAGAAGTGCACCAGCCCGTGCAGGCCGGCCTTCGCGGCCGCGTAGTGGGGGCCGACGACCCCGCCCGTGAACGCGGCCACCGAGGACACGAAGAGGACGCGGCCGAACCCTCGCTCGCGCATTCCCGGCAGCACGCGCTGGGCGAGCAGGAAGGGCGCGCGCAGGTTGACGGCGAGCGTCTCGTCCCAGGTCTCGAGCTCGACCTCCTGCCAGCGCCGGGGCCGCGCGAGGCCGGCGTTCGCCACGAGCACCTCGACGGGGCCGAGCGCGCGCTCGACCTCGGCGACGAGCCGGCCGGGCGCGTCGGCGTCCGCGAGGTCGGCGCCGACAGCCAGCGTGTCGCCGCCGAGGCGCGCCGCCAGCTCCTCGACGGCCTCGCCGTGGTGGCCGTAGTGGAGCGCGAGCCGCGCGCCGGCGGCAGCGAGCCGCTCCGCGACCGCGGCGCCGATGCCGCCGCTCGCGCCGGTGACGAGCGCGACGCGTCCAGCGAGATCGCCCACGCCGGGATCGTAGGAGGCGTCGCTAGGGGACGCGGCGGGCGCCGACGAACGCCGCAGCCCAGTAGCCCGAGAGCGACGAGATCTGGACGACCGTGCCCGTGTGCGGCGCATGGACGAACTGCCCGTTGCCGATGTAGATGCCGACGTGCCCGAGCCCGTCGAAGAAGACGAGGTCGCCTGGCTCCATCTGCGACGCCGAGATCGGCAGCGTCGCGTCCCACTGGGCCACCGTGTAGTGGGGCAGCGAGATCCCGAGCTGCGCGTAGACGTACATCACGAGCCCTGAGCAGTCGAAGCCGCTCGGGCTCGCCCCGCCCCAGACGTAGGGGACGCCGAGGTAGCGGAGCGCGATCTGGGCGGCCTCCGGATGCCCCGCCGAGGAGCTCGGCACGGGTAGCGGGGAGGGCGTCGGGGCCTGAACGACCCCCGGAGGCGCCGGCGAAGGCGCGGCCGGCGCCGCCGGCTGCGCCGTGACAGCCTGCGCCGCCGCCGCCCGCGCTGCGGCCTGCCGCGCCGCGAGCTCCTGCTGCAGGCGCCGCTCCGCCTCCGCCCGCAGCCGCCGCTCCCGGGCCGCCTCCTGCGCCTGCAGCTGCCGGATCGTCGTGTGGATCGACGCCAAGAGCCGCTGCTGGCGCCCGAGCGCGCTCTGGATCGTCCGCCGCTGGGCGGCGAGGCCGGCCACGGTCGTCTCGCGCCGCAGCTTCAGCCGCTGCAGCTGCCGCTCGCGACGCTGCACGGCGCGCTCGAAGCGGAGCGCCTGCTGGCCGAGGGCGGCGTCCTGGTTCGAGAGCACCTGCGCCGACTCGGCGCGGTCGATGAGCTGGGAGATGCTGCGAGCGCCGGCGATCACGTCCACCATGGTCGGCTGCCCGTTCACGTAGAGGGAGTAGATCCGCTGCATCAGCCGCGTCTGGGCCGCCTGGAAGTTGCCGCGCGCCACGCGCAGCTCGGACTCGTTGCGGCGCAGGCTGCGCTTCACGCGCTGCAGCTCGAGCCGCGCTCCGTCGTAGCGCTGAACGACCGCCTCGAGGTTGCGGCCGATCCGGTTGATCTCCGCCACGACCGCTTGCGCATGCGCCCGCTCGGCCCGGATCTGGGGTGTCGAGTGGGCTCGCGCCGCCCGCGCCGCCACCGCGGCGAGAACGAGCGTGCAGAGGAGGACGAGACCGTGGCGTCGCATCAGGCGGCGGAAAGACGAGGAGGCCCGCAAGCGCGGACGCTAGCGCATCGAGCCGACGGCGTCACGTTCGTGACCGATGACACGAGAGGGCGGAGGGCCGCGCCCGCGGACGGGGCAGCGCCGCGCAGGCCCCTACACTGGGCCCGTGCAGACCGTGCTGGACGTCCCGAACGAGGTCGCCGCCGAGCTCGCGAGCATCGGCGACGGGGTGCTGCACGCGCTGCGAGCGCGGCTCGGCTGCGCCGTCAACCTGCGCGGCAACCGCCTCACCCTGAGCGGCGACGACCTGCAGGTGGCAGAGGCCCGGGCGGTCGTCGAGGAGCTCGTGGAGCTCGTCGAGGACGGCCACGAGATCGGCGCGAGCACCGTCGACACGATCCTCGGCGCGATCGAGCAGGCGGAGGACGTGCGGGAGATCTTCGAGGACGTCGTCTGGTCGCACCGCGGCAAGCGGATCACGCCGAAGACGGTGACCCAGAAGCGCTACGTCGACGCGATCCGCGAGTGCACCGTGACCTTCGGCATCGGCCCAGCCGGGACCGGCAAGACGTACCTGGCGATCGCCCTCGCCGTCGCCGCGCTCTCCGAGCGGCAGGTCGGCCGCCTGATCCTCACCCGCCCGGCGGTCGAGGCGGGCGAGCGGCTGGGGTTCCTCCCCGGCGACGTGCTCGCCAAGGTCGACCCCTACATGCGTCCGCTCTTCGACGCCCTCTACGACACGATGGACCCCGAGAAGCTGAACGCCTACATGGAGCGGGGCACCATCGAGGTCGCCCCGCTCGCCTTCATGCGCGGCCGCACCCTCAACGACAGCTTCATCATCCTCGACGAGGCCCAGAACACGTCGCCCGAGCAGATGCAGATGTTCCTGACCCGGCTCGGTTTCGGCTCGAAGATGGTCGTCACCGGGGACGTCACGCAGATCGACCTGCCGCGGGAGCAGGCCTCGGGCCTGATCCAGGTGCGGGAGATCCTCGCCTCGGTCGACGGGATCGCCTTCGTCGAGTTCGGGCACCGAGACGTTGTCCGCCACAAGCTCGTGCAGCGCATCGTCGAGGCCTACCGGCGGCACGCCGAGCAGACCGGGACGCAGCGGAGCCGGTGATCCACGTCGAGCTCGACAACCGCTCCGGCGCCCGCGTCGACGCGCGAGCCGCCCGGGCGCTCGCGCAACGGGTGCTGACGGGAGAAGGGGTCGAGTCGGGCGAGGTCGGGCTGGCGTTCGTCGGCCCCCAGGAGAGCCGCGCCCTCAAGCGGCAGCACCTGGGAGTGGACGAGCCGGCCGACGCGCTCGCCTTTCCGATCGACGGCCTCGAGCCGCTGCCGCCCGGCATCCCCCGCCAGCTCGGGGACGTCGTCCTCTGCCCGCAGGTGACCGGGGAGGACTGGCGGCGGCCGCTCGTCCACGCCCTTTTGCACCTGGTCGGGCACGACCACGGCGCCGAGATGGAAGCGCGGGAGGCGGTGTACGCGCCGTGACGGTCACGCCGCTGCCGCGGGGGCCGCAGGACGAGCAGGGCGAGCGGCCGGCGCGCCGCCGGCCGCCGGCCCCGGGCCGCGCCCCGAGCCTGCTCGACAGCTTCAACTACGCCTTCGCGGGCGTCATCCACGTGCTTCGCACCCAGCGGAACCTGCGCATCCACTTCCTCGCCGCCGCCCTCGTCTTCGCAGCCGCGATCGCCGTCGGCGTCTCGCGGCTGCAGCTGATCGCGCTCGTGCTGGCGATCGCCTTCGTCCTGGTGGCGGAGATGCTGAACACCGCCATCGAGGGGGTGATCGACGTCACCACCACCTCATTCGACCCCAATGCGAAGCTGGCCAAGGACATCGCGGCGGGGGCGGTGCTGATCGCCTCGATCACCGCGCTCGCCGTCGGCTACCTCGTGTTCGAAGGCGCGGTGGGGCGGCGCGCCACCCTGCTGCTCGACCGGGTGCGCAACGCCCCCGCGGACATCACGCTCGTCGCCCTCGTCCTGGTCGTGCTGATCGTGATCGCCACCAAGGCCTGGACCGGCCGTGGCACGCCGCTGCGGGGCGGCCTGCCGTCCGGCCACGCGGCGCTCGCCTTCGCGGCCTGGATCGGCGCGACCTACCTGACGGGGGACGTCCACCGGTTCGTCGTCTCGTCGCTCGCGCTGATCATGGCCCTGCTCGTCGCCCAGACACGGGTCGAGTCGGGGGTCCATTCGCTGCTCGAGGTCGTGTACGGCGGCGCGCTGGGAGCCCTCGTCACGCTCGCCGTCTTCCAGCTCGTCGGATGACCGCGACCGACGCCGCGGGCGAGCTCCTGGCCGAGCAGAAGCGCTACTACGCGGCGCGGGCGCCGGAGTACGACGACTGGTGGTTCCGGCGGGGGCGCTACGTCGACGAGCCGGAGCAGGCTCGGGGCTGGCTCGCGGACGTCGCGGAACTCGAGGAGGCGCTCCGCCGGTTCGCGCCGCGCGGCGCCGTGCTCGAGCTGGCGGCGGGGACGGGCATCTGGACGCGGCGGCTCGTCCCGCTCGCGGAGCGCGTCGTCGCCGTCGACGCGAACTCCGAGACGCTCGCCCTCAACACCCCGGCCGCGGAGCTCGTCCAGGCCGACCTCTTCGAGTGGAGGCCGGAGGAGCAGTTCGACGTCGTCTTCTTCGCCTTCTGGCTCTCGCACGTGCCCGAGTCCCACTTCGAGCGCTTCTGGCGCCTCGTGCTCGAGGCGCTGGCGCCGCGCGGCCGGGTGTTCCTGATCGACAGTGGGCCGGTCGAGCGCGAGCCGGGCGACGAGCGGCAGGTGCGCCGGCTCGCGGACGGGCGGGAGTTCCGGATCGTGAAGCGGTTCTGGCGGCCCGGCGAGCTCGCGGCCCGCGTCCGCCCGCTCGGCGTCGAGCTCGAGCTCGGCGTGAGTAGGAACGGGTGCTTCCTGTACGGCGCGGGAGCGGCGCGGTGACGGACGACGGGCTGCTGCGAGCGGCGGAGGAGGCCGCGGTCAACGCCTACGCGCCCTACTCGAGCTACCGCGTCGGCGCCGCCCTCCGAACCCGGGACGGCCGGGTCTATGCGGCAGCGAACGTCGAGAACGCCGCCTATCCGCTCGGGGTCTGCGCCGAGCGGGCGGCGATCGTCAAGGCGGCGAGCGAGGGTGTGCAGCCGGGGGAGGTGGAGGCGATCGCGATCACCGCCTCACCCTGCGGCGGCTGCCGGCAATGGCTGTACGAGTGGCGCTTCGACGAGGTTCGCTTCCGGCGGGCCGACGGGACGGTGGCCGTCTACCGTCCCGAGGAGCTGCTGCCCGAGACGTGGGACCTGCCGCAGGAGTGAGTGGGAGGGAAGGCGGGCGGCCCTGGAGGTTCGTCGCCTCGCGGAGGGGAGAGTGAGGTCGGGCGTCGTCGCCGTCGCCGGGCGGCCGAACGTCGGCAAGTCGACGCTCGTGAACGCGCTCTGCGGCGGCAAGGTCGCGATCGTCTCCGACAAGCCGCAGACGACCCGGCGTCGCATCCTCGGGGCCGCGACCGGCCCCGGCTACCAGCTTGTCCTCGCCGACCTGCCGGGCTTCCAGCGGCCGCGCGACCCGCTCACCGAGCGGATGCAGCAGACGGTCGACGCCGCCTTCGCCGACGTGGACGCCGTGCTCTTCGTGCTCTCCGCCCGCGAGCGGATCGGCGCCGGCGACCGCTTCATCGCCTCGCGCGTCTTCGGGCTCGGAGTGCCGGTGGTGATCGCGCTGAACAAGGTCGACCGGCTCAAGCCGGCCCACGTGGCGCAGCAGATGGAGGCGGCGGCCGGGCTCGGCGAGTTCCACGCTCTCCACCCGGTCAGTGCGAAGACCGGTGATGGCGTGCCGGCGCTGCGCGAGGAGCTCGTCGGCCTGCTGCCGGAAGGGCCGCTGTACTTCCCGCCCGAGCAGCGCACCGACCTGCCGCTCGAGCTCCAGGTCGCGGAGCTGATCCGGGAGAAGGCGCTCTGGCTGACACGGGATGAGCTGCCGCACGCGATCTCGGTGGAGGTGGAGGAGCTGGGGGAGAAGGTGGTGCGCGCGTCGATCCTCGTCGAGACCGAGTCGCAGAAGCAGATCGTCGTCGGTCGGGGCGGGGCGATGGTCAAGGAGATCGGCAGCCGCGCTCGGCCCGAGATCGAGGCGCTGCTCGGGCGGCACGTCTTCCTCGAGCTGCGGGTCAAGGTCCGTCCGCGCTGGCGGCGCGACGCGGCGACGCTGGAGCGGCTCGGGCTCTGAGCGCCCGCTCGCAGGCGCCGACTCCGGCTCAGCCTGGGCAGGTGGGGCCGCCGCGGGCCGCGAGCCAGGCCTTGAGGGCGCGGACGCGGCCGGCCGCCTGCGCCAGCCGCGCCCGCAGGCGGGCAGAGCCGGCGGCGTCCGCGGCCAGCGCGGAGGCGGCCCGCTCGCTCGCCTGCTCGTTGCCGAAGATCAGGAGGTCGGAGCCCGCGAGCACCGCCTGGGCGGCTGCGTGGGGGATCGCCTGCGCCGCCGGGGCCGTGAGGGAGTCGGTGATCGTCACGCCTCGGAAGCCCAGGCTCGTCCGCAGCAGTCCGGTCGCGATGCGGCTCGAGAAGGCGGCCGGGCGGCGCGAGGGGTCGAGCGCCGGGTAGATCGCCGTCGAGAGCATCACCAGCCGCACGCCGGCGCGGATGGCGCTCCGGAAGGGGGTCAGACCCCGGCGAAGCTTCCAGGCTGCCGAGCCGATCACGACCTGCCCGTCGTCGGTGTTGCCGCTCGCGAGGCCGAGTCCGGGGAAGTGCTTGGCTGTGGCGGCCACGCCGCCTGCTTGCAGCCCGCGGACGAAGGCGGCCGTCATGCGGGCGTTCTGCGAGCTGGAGCGAGAGAAGGCGCGCGAGCCGAGGAAGCTCGACGCCGAGGCGGGCGTGTCCGCCACGGGGGCGAGGTCGACGTCGATGCCGACCGAACGCAGGGCGGCCGCCGCGCCGGCGGCCTGGCTGCGCGCGGCCGCGGGGGTCGCCATCTCGGCGGGCGCTTCCGTCGGCGGCGCCCAGGCGAGGCGGCGGACGATCCCGCCCTCCTGGTCGACCGCGATCAGGAGCGGCTCGCCGCGCGCACAGGCGGCCGTCTGCAGCTCCCGGGTCACGCTCGCTGCGGTGGCGCGGGTCAGCCAGCCGTTGCCGAGCAGGAGGACGCCGCCCATCGCGCCGTGCCGCACGCGCGCCAGGAAGCGGGCGCTCGGCGGCGCGGCGAGCGTCCCGAGGACGTCCTCGGCGGCGTCCGAGAGGCCGGTCTGGGCTTGCGCGCGAACGGCGGCGCCCGGAGCGCTCGCACCGGCTGTGAGACCGACGGTCAGGGCGGCAGCCGTCAGGGCGGCGACCGCCGCTTGCGACCGGACCACGGCGGGGATGCTAGCTGCGGCTCCGGTGGTCGGGAACGCAGGCGGCTGCTGCGCAGGCTGGGCGGCGCCGGACTCGGGCCCGTGCGCCGGGACTATGCTCAGCCCATGGCCCGGGCGCCCGCGCTCAGCGCTCGTTTCGAGCTCCCCCTCGAGGCCCGTCTGCCGCGGCTCGGGGCGGTCGACGCGGTCGCTCTCGAGGAACGGGCTGCCTCGCTCGCCCGGCGCTCGATCAAGCGGGAGTCCAAGGTCTGGGCGCTGCTGCTCGCGATCCGCTGCACGGATCTGACCACCCTCGAGGGCGCGGACACGCCCGGCAAGGCGCAGGCGCTTGCCTCGAAGGCGCGCCGCCCCGACCCCAGCGATCCCAGCGTGCCGCCGGTCGCGGCCGTCTGCGTGTACCCGAACCTCGTCCCGGTCGTGCGGGAGCGGCTGGCTGGCAGCGGGGTGAAGGTGGCCGCGGTGGCTACGGGCTTCCCGTCCGGCCAGTACCCGACAGCGGTCAAGGTCGCGGATGCCCGGGCCGCTCGCGAGCTGGGTGCCGACGAGATCGACATGGTCATCGACCGCGGCGCGTTCCTCTCCGGGCGGTACGCGAAGGTCTACGACGAGATCGCACAGGTGCGAGAGGCGTGCGCCGGCGCTCTGCTGAAGGTGATCCTGGAGACGGGCGAGCTCGGCACGTACGACAACGTGCGGCGGGCGACGCTGCTCGCGATCGCTGCGGGGGCCGACTTCGTCAAGACCTCGACCGGCAAGATCTCGCCCGCTGCGACGCTCCCCGTCGCCCTCTGCATGCTGGAGGCGATTCGCGACGTGTTCGAGGAGACCGGGCGTCGCGTCGGCTTCAAGGCGGCAGGCGGCATCCGGCAGGCGAAGCAGGCCGTCCAGCACCTCGTGCTCGTGCACGAGACGCTCGGCGCGGAGTGGCTGACGCCCGACCTGTACCGCCTGGGCGCCTCGTCGCTCGTCAACGACGTGCTGATGCAGTTGCGCAAGGAGCGGACCGGCGCCTACCAGAGCGGCGACTACTTCACGCTGGATTGACGGACGACACCCTTCCGTGACGAAGCCGACTCCCATCTGCGACTGCTCGGCGCCTACCCTTACCCCCACCCAAGAGGGCGGGGGGTGGGTGTGGGGCGTGCGCCCAGTCGGCCTCCGTGTCGCTCGCGGACATCGCCGGGAGCGGCATGGCTGAGCTCGAGCGCACGTCGGCGAGCCAGCCTGCCGCCCCAGCGGAGTGGGCGTACGCCAGCGCACCCGAGGCTCGCGACATCGTCCGCCTCGCCGACCGCTACGGCCACTTCGTCGGCGGCGACTGGCTCGAGCCGACCGAGACGTACGCCACCATCGCCCCCCGCGACGAGGAGGTGCTCGCCACCGTCGGCCAGGGGACGCCGGCCGACGTCGACCGCGCCGTCGCCGCCGCCCGCGCCGCCTACGCCGACGGCTGGTCGTCGCTCCCCGGCTCCGAGCGGGCCAAGTACCTGTACCGCATCGCCCGGCTCCTGCAGGAGCGCTCGCGCGAGCTCGCCGTGCTCGAGTCGCTGAACGGCGGCAAGCCGATCAAGGAGTCGCGCGACGTCGACCTGCCGCTCGCGGCCGCCCACTTCTTCTACTACGCCGGCTGGGCCGACAAGCTCGAATACGCCTTCCCGAACCGGCGCCCGCGCCCGCTCGGGGTCGCCGGCCAGATCATCCCCTGGAACTTCCCGCTCCTGATGCTGGCCTGGAAGGTCGCGCCGGCGCTCGCCTGCGGCAACACGGTCGTGCTCAAGCCGGCCGAGACGACGCCGCTGACCGCCCTGCTGTTCTGCGACCTCCTGCGCCAGGCCGAGCTGCCGCCGGGGGTTGTCAACATCGTCACCGGCGACGGTCGCACCGGGGCCGCCCTCGTCGAGCACCCGGGTGTGGACAAGATCGCCTTCACCGGCTCGACGGCGGTCGGCAAGGAGATCCAGCGGCGGCTGGCCGGCAGCGGCAAGCGCCTGACGCTGGAGCTCGGCGGCAAGGCGGCCAACATCGTCTTCGACGACGCCGCCCTCGACCAGGCGGTGGAGGGGATCGTCAACGGCATCTACTTCAACCAGGGTCACGTCTGCTGCGCCGGCTCGCGCCTGCTCGTCCAGGAGTCGGTCTACGAGCCGCTCGTCGCCAAGCTCGAGCGCCGCCTGGCGACCCTGCGCGTGGGGGACCCGCTGGACAAGAACACCGACGTGGGCGCGATCAACTCCGCCGCCCAGCTCGCCAAGATCCGCGAGCTCGTCGCCTCGGGCCTCGAGGAAGGGGCGGAGATCTACCAGCCTCCCTGCGAGCTGCCCGAGAAGGGCTACTGGTTCCCGCCCACCGTGTTCACCAGCGTCGCCCAGAGCTACCGCATCGCCCAGGAGGAGATCTTCGGGCCGGTCCTCTCCGTGCTCACCTTCCGCACCCCCGACGAGGCGGTTGCGAAGGCGAACAACACGCCCTACGGCCTCAGCGCCGGCGTCTGGACGGAGAAGGGCTCGCGCATCCTCTGGATGGCCCAGCGCCTGCGGGCCGGGGTGATCTGGGCGAACACGTACAACCGCTTCGACCCGAGCTCGCCCTTCGGCGGCTACAAGGAGTCGGGCTTCGGCCGCGAGGGCGGACTGCACGGCCTCGAGCCGTACCTGGAGTTCGAGGAGTGAGCCGCCTCCCCGTCCGCAAGACGTACAAGCTGTTCATCGGCGGCCGCTTCCCGCGCAGCGAGTCGGGGCGCACCTACGAGGCGGAGGGCCAGAACGTCGCCCGCGCCTCGCGCAAGGACGCCCGCGACGCCGTCCGTGCGGCGCGCGCCGCCCAGCCCGGCTGGGCCGGCGCGACCGCCTACAACCGCGGTCAGGTGCTCTACCGGCTGGCCGAGATGGTCGAGGCGCGGGTGGTCGAGTTCGCGGCGCTCTGCAGCGGCCGGGAGGAGGTGGAGCGCTCGATCGACCGCATCGTCTGGTACGCGGGCTGGGCCGACAAGCTGCCGCAGGTGCTCGGCGGCTCGAACCCGGTCGCCGGGCCGTACTTCAACTTCACGCTGCCCGAGCCGACCGGCGTCGTCGCGGTGCTCGCCCCCGATGAGCCGCCGCTGCTCGGGCTCGTCACCCGCCTCGTCCCGCCGCTCGTCGGCGGCAACGCGGTGGTCGCGGTCGCGTCCGAGACGCACCCGCTCGCGGCGATCGAGCTGGCCGAGGCGATCGCGACGAGCGACGTCCCCGCCGGCGTCGTCAACCTGCTCACCGGCTACCGAGCGGAGCTGGCGCCCGTCCTCGCGGCCCACATGGACGTGAACGCGATCGATCTCACCGGGGCGGACGGCGAGCGTGCCGAGCTCGAGCGGCTCGCCGCCGAGAACGTCAAACGGGTTGTGCGCGGCCGGGCGGACGTCCAGAGCCCGTGGGAGATCGCCTCCTTCCTCGAGCTGAAGACGGTCTGGCATCCGCTCGGGCTCTGAGCGAGCTCAGGCCCCGGTCACGAGCAGCGACCCGGTCAGGGTCAGCGGTACGAGCACGAGGCCGAGCAGCGTGTAGCGGAGCGCCGACGGCCGCGCGCCGTGCGCCCGGCCGATCCGCAGCCAGAGGAGCGCCGAGAGCGACCCGCTCACCGCGAGGTTGGGGCCGAGGTCGAGCCCGAGCAGCAGCGCGTGCGGGTGGTGGGCCGCGAGCGGCGCCGCGAGCACGACCGCCGCCGGCAGGTTGTCGACCACGAGCGACGCGCCCGCCGCGAGCCAGGCGGTCTGCCAGCGGCCCGCCGCTGCAAGCAAGCTGCCACGCGAGCCCAGCGCTTGCCCTGCCGTTCCCAGGGCGACGGCGAGGCCGAGGACGCCCAGCAGCAGCGCCGGGTTCGCCGCTGCGACAACCTCGCGCAGGCGCAGCCGCGAGGCGAGCGCGACCGCGAGCCCCAGGCCGAGGACGGGCAGCGCCGGCTGCGCAAGCACGAGGACGAGCACCGCCGCCGCGGCGATACCGGCACCGCCTGGACCGAGCCGGGCACGGGTCACCGGGTCGTCGGCGCTGGCGGCGGGCGCCGGCCCGCCTCGACAGGCGAGCCCGACGACGACGATCGTGATCGCGACCGCGAGCGCCCAGGCAGGCGCCATCCGGGCGGCGAACGCCGAGCCCGGCGCCGGCTGCCGCGCGAGGACGATCAGGTTCGTGAGGTTCGACCCCGGCAGCAGGAGCGAGGCGGAGTTGGCGACGAACACCGAGCCGTACAGGAACGGCTCCTCGGCGATCCCGCGCCGTCGCGCGGCATGCAGCAGCACCGGCGTCAGGAACACGACCGCCGTGTCGAGATTGAGCAGCGCGGCCACCACCGCGTCGAGGCCGAGCAGCGCGGCGAGGAGGACGCCGGCGCCGCCCGGCACCCGCGCCACGAAAGCCCCCGCCGCGTCGAACACCCCTTCCCGGGCGGCAGCAGCCCCCACGAGCAGCAACCCCGCGACGAGCGCGAACGCCGGCCAGGAACGCCCGAACGCCGCTAGGCTCCCATCGGCAAGCCACCTTAACAATGAAGCAAGCTTAACTACATTGCCTCGGCCTCGCACCGCATCCGATCCGCACGCGGCAGCCGCCGACCGGCTCGTCCGGGTCGCGCCGCTCGTTGCCCGCTGGATCGAGCGGCTGCTGGCGGCGCACGAGCCTCCCCTCACCGTCGCCCAACTCCTCGCGCTGGAGGCGGCCGAGCAGGGCACCTCGGGCGCGGAGCTCGCCGCGCGCGCCGCCGTGTCGCCCCCGGCCGTGTCGCAGCTCGTCGCCGCGCTCGAGACAGCCGGTCTGGTCGAGCGGCGGCGCGAGCACGACGACCGCCGGCGACAGAGCGTCGTCCTCACGCCGGCCGGCGCTCGCACGCTGCAGGGGGCGCGCGTCAGGCTGCGCGCCGGCCTGCTGCCGCTCCTCGGCGCGCTGCCCCGGCGGGAGGCGGCCTCCCTCGCGGCAGCGCTCGCGCGGGTCGCGCCCGCGCTCGGCGGCACCCCGCCGCCGCGGCGGCCGCCACGGCCGCCCCGCCCGCCCCGCCCGCCCGGCCGGGGCGGCCGTCCGTAGCCGGCTCGCGGCTCGGTGCCGGCGGAGGGCGGCGACGTCCCGCCAGCGCCGGCCAGCGCTGGGAACGGCTAGCCGAAGAAGGCGCGCGCCACCTCGTACCAGCTCGGCGGCACGCGCTTCAGCTCTGCGGTCGCCTCGGCCAGCGGTACGGCGACGACGTCGTCTCCGTGGAGCGCCGCCATCTGGCCGAACTTCCCGGCGAGCGCGAGATCGGCCGCCTCGAGCCCGAAGCGCGTGGCCAGCACGCGGTCGCGAGCCGTGGGCGAGCCGCCGCGCTGGACGTGCCCGAGCACGGTGACGCGAGTCTCGTAGCCGGTGCGCTGCTCGATCTCGCGTCCGAGCGTCTCGCCGACGCCGCGCTTCGCGAGGATCACGTGGCCGAACTGGTCGCGCTCCTCCGTCTCCGCCAGGCCCGGAAGCTCGCAGCCCTCGCTGACGACGACGATCGAGAAGTTCTTGCCCCGGGCATGCCGCTTGCGGATCGCCTCCGCGACCTCGTCGAAGTCGACGGAAATCTCGGGGATCAGGATCACGTCGGCGCCCCCTGCGATGCCGCTCGTCACGGCAATCCAGCCGGTGTGCCGACCCATGACCTCCACCACCATGACCCGGTTGTGGGACTCGGCCGTCGTGTGCAGGCGGTCGATCGCCTCGGTGGCGATCGAGACGGCCGTGTCGAAGCCGAAGGTGTAGTCGGTGCCCGAGAGGTCGTTGTCGATCGTCTTCGGCACGCCGACCACGGGCAGCGCGTGCTCGGCGTAGAGCCGGGCCGCGACCCCCAGCGTGTCCTCGCCGCCGATCGCCACCAGGGCGTCGAGGCCGCGGTCGGCGAAGTTCCGCAGCACGCGTTCGACGCCTCGCTCGAGCCTGAACGGGTTCGTGCGGCTCGTGCCGATGATCGTCCCTCCCCGGGGTAGGATCCCCGAGACCTGGTGCGGCCCGAGCTCCTCGAAGATCGGCTCGACGAGGCCGCGCCAGCCCTCGCGCACCGCGACCACGTCCCAGCCGGCCGCGTCGGCCCGCCGGACGACGGCGCGGATGACCGCGTTCAGCCCGGGGCAGTCGCCGCCGCCGGTGAGGATGCCGAGGCTCTTCGCCACTGCCTACGAGCCTAGACCGTGCGCAGTGCCGAAGGTGGGAGTCGAACCCACACGGCCCGAAGGCCACCGGATTTTGAGTCCGGCGCGTCTGCCAGTTCCGCCACTTCGGCTCGGCGGCTCAATGGTACGCGGCTGCAGCCGCGGCTCCCTCGTCGCGGACGACGACGGGAAAGAAGGGCGGGGCCTGCAGGAAGCCGATGCGCGCGTCCGGGCCGCGATGCCCGCGCGTCATCTGCAGTGCGGCGCCGATCCCCCCGATGGGGACGAAGCCGAGCTGGCGCACCGCGGCCGCGTCGCGGGCGCCGGCGACGTAGACGGCGTCGAGTCGCTCGAGCGCGGGCCGGCAGGCCTCCCACTCGCGGAACGGCAGCAGGGGGTGGACGGTGCGGCCGGCGCGGTACTCCTCGAGCGCGCGCGTGTCAGCGGCGGCCGCCTCCTCCGCGGCGGCCAGCTGCTCCGGATCGCGGGCGATCGGATCGGCGCGGAAGAAGACGAGGTACGGCTGTTGCGTCGGGCGGGGAAACACGCGCCGGAAGCGGTGCACGAGGATGACGATGCCGCCGTCCGCGACCGGGAACGCGTCCCGCCAGAGGCCGAGCGCGTGCGCGAGGCCGAGATGGGCGGCGAGGAGCGGGTTCGGCGCCTCCCGCGGCAGGAAGGGCGTGGTGGAGGGAATCCCGATCACGAGCGCGTCCAGGCGCTCGTCGAGCGTCGCCCGACGCAGCTCGATCGCGCGGAGCAAGGCCTCGGCGTGCGCCACCGACGGGGGGCCCGCGAGCACCGTGGACACCGTCCGCACGCCGCGCAGCGAGCGGAGCAGGCGGCGGCGAACGGGCTCGGGCGCGGCGGCGAATCCGAGCCGCAAGGGCGAGCGCGCGATCCGCTCGGCCGCCTCCGGGTCGTACGGATAGCCGCGCAGGGGACCCGTGAAGTGGGGGTGGTTGAGGACGAGCGAGACGCCGAACACCGGAACCTGCGCTCCCAGCGCCCGCTCGACGAGCGTCGCCAGGCGCCAGCCCTCCGAGCCGCCGGTCTCGAGCAGCGACCTGGCGGTCGCGTGACGCTGCGTCTCGGCGTCGGCGGCCGCGAGCAGCGTTGCCGGCCCGCCGTGCAGGACGGTCTCGGCGGCGCTCACCACGACGACGAGGTCCGTCTCGACGAGCTCCCGCGCGACGCGCACGCGGGGGGCGCCGGCAGGGATCCCGACGAGCGCCGGAGCGGCCGCGTCGTGCACCGCAACCTCGCCGTGGAAGCGGCGCCGGAGCTCCGGCGTCACGAGCGCGGCGATGCCGGACTTGCTGGCGCGGCGGGCAAGGCCGCAGGCGACGAGCAGCGTCTGGCGCCGGGTGGGCACGGCGAGCGCCTCGAGCGCGTCGCTCACCGCGCTGATCGCGTGGGGACGCGGATCGCCCAGCACGGACCCGATCGGCAAGGCCGGCGGCTCGACGACGATCGTCGCCCGGGACGCGCCCTCGGCCAGGGCCGCGAGCGGCTCGCCGGCGAGCGGGAAGCTGAGCGCCTCTCGCGTCGCCGCCTCGACGTCCGTCGCGCGGCCCGGCGGAGGCGGCCGTAGCAGCCGGGCGTCGTCGGGCGCCGAGGCCACGACGAGTCGCGTGCCGGAGAGAAGCGGGATCCGCGGCACTAGGGGACCGCTCGACACCGCCGCAGGGACGCCGGCCGGAACCCGCGCTTCGACCAGAACCGCGTCGCGAGCGGGTCGACGGAGCGCGAGTCGACGCGCGGCTCGTACTGCTCCTCCCCGGGCAAGCGGGGCTCCGCTGCCCGCTGCCGCGCGTGCCGGTCGGCGAGGAGCCGAGCCGCCTCGCCGCGCAGCCCGGAACGGGGATGGAGCTCGAGCCTCGGCACCGGCGCAGGACGATACCGTTGCCCTGTGCCGAAGACGCTCACGGGAGCGGAGCTCGACCTCACCGACGCGCCCGCGCGCGAGGCCGAGCTGTTTCTCGTCGACGGCAACAACCTCGCCTACCGCGCCTTCTTCGCGCTGCCCGAGGAGCTCGCCACGAGCGAGGGCTTCCCGACGAACGCCCTGCTCGGGTTCACGAACATGCTGTTCAAGCTGCTCTCCGACTACCGGCCGAAGGGCGTCGCGGTCGCCTGGGACACGCGTCCGGTGCACCGGCACGCGCAGGCCGAGGCCGCCGAGGTGGTCTACAAGGAAGGCCGCAGGCCGATGCCGGACCTGCTCGCGGAGCAGTTCCCGCACTTCCGGCCGATCGTCGAGGCCTTCGGCTACCGCAACCTCGAGTTCGAGGGCTGGGAGGCCGACGACGTGATCGCCACCCTCGCGAGGCGGGCCGACGAGGCCGGCATCAGGACGTGCGTGGTGTCGACGGACCGCGACGCGTTCCAGCTCGTCTCGGAGAACGTCTGCCTGATGATGACGCCGCGCGGCGTGAGCGACGTCAACGTCTACACGCCGGAGCGGGTGGAGGCGCGCTACGGGATCCGGCCCGACCAGATCCCGGACTTCATCGGGCTGAAGGGCGACCCCTCGGACAACATCCCGGGCGTCCCCGGCATCGGAGACAAGACCGCGGCCCAGCTCGTCGCCCAGTACGGCTCGCTCGAGGCCGTGCTCGAGCACGTGGACGAGCTACCCCCCGCCCGGCGCAAGAACCTGCTCGCGTTCGCCGACCAGGCCCGGGCGGCGAAGGCGCTGGCCACGATGCGGCGCGACCTCGAGCTGGACTGCGACCCGGCGGAGCTCGTCCTCGCGCCGCCCGACCGCTCGCGGCTGCGCGAGATCTTCCGCCGCTTCGAGTTCCGCGCCCTGCTCGCCCGGGTCGACGAGCTCGACGCGGCGGTGCCGGCTCGGGAGCGGGCGGCCGCCCCCGGGGCGCGCGTCCGCTGGCGCGAGGGACCGCTTCCCGCCGCCGGCGGGGTCGCCGCCGACGACGGGCGCCTGGCGGTCGCGACCGGCGACGAGGTGGTGATCGCCCCCCGGCCGGACCGCCTGACGGGCGAGTTCGTCGCCCACGACGCGAAGGCGCTGCGCGTCGACGCAGCAGACGACACGATGATCCTCGCCTACCTGATCGAGCCGGCCCGCAGCGAGTACCTGCTCGACGACCTCGCCGCCGAGTACGCCGTCGAGGTGCAGCCCGAGCCGGCGGCGGAGGAGGAGACGGCGCGGCTCGTCCGCCACGCCGCCGTCACCCTTCGGCTGCGGGATCCGCTGCTCGAGCGGGTCCGCGAGCGCGGCGCCGAGCCGCTCTACCGGGACGTCGAGCTGCCGCTGGTCGCCGTCCTGCGAGGCATGGAGGAGGCGGGAGTCAAGATCGACACGTACCGGATGGGCGAGATCACGGCCCGCCTCTCCGAGCGCCTCGAGGAGCTCGAGGCGCGCGCCTACGAGCTCGCCGGCGAGCGGTTCGTCCTCGGCTCGCCGCAGCAGCTCGGGCGCGTCCTGTTCGAGAAGCTCGCGCTGACGCCCGGCCGCAAGGGCAAGACCGGCTATTCGACGGACACGCGGGTCCTGCGCGCGATCCGCGAGGAGCACGAGATCGTGGCCGTGGTCGAGGAGTGGCGCGAGCTCTCGAAGCTGCTCAACACGTACCTCGTCCCGCTGCCGTCGCTGCTCGGCCCCGACGGACGGCTGCACACGACCTTCAACCAGACGGTGGCCGCCACCGGACGGCTCTCGACCTCCAACCCGAACCTGCAGTCGATCCCGATTCGCACCGAGCTCGGCCGCGAGATCCGCTCGGCCTTCGTCGCCGAGCCCGGCTGCCGCCTGATCTCCGCCGACTACTCCCAGATCGAGCTGCGCATCCTCGCCCACGTCTCGGGCGAGCCGAAGCTGCGCGAGGCCTTCGAGCGCGGCGAGGACATCCACACCGCCACCGCGGCGGAGGTGCTGGGCGTCGAGCCGGCGCAGCTCACGCCCGCCCAGCGCTCGATCGCGAAGATGATCAACTTCGGGATCGTCTACGGGATCTCGGCCTACGGGCTGTCCGAGAACCTCGAGATCCCGCGCGAGCAGGCGCAGGCCTACATCGACGCCTACCTGGCCCGCTTCCCGCTCGTGCAGGACTTCATCGAGCGCACGATCGAGCAGGCCGAACGGGATGGCTACGTGACGAGCCTGCTCGGCCGCCGCCGGCCGGTGCCGGAGCTACGGGTGCGGAACCGGCAGACCCGCGCCTTCGGCGAGCGCGTGGCGGTCAACTTCGTGATGCAGGGCTCGAACGCCGACATCATCAAGGTGGCGATGGTCGCGATCGAGCGGCGGCTCCGCGGCGAGGGACGGAGCGCGCGGCTCGTCCTCCAGGTGCACGACGAGCTGCTGCTCGAGGCGCCCGACCTCGAGGTGCAGGCGGTGAAGGAGCTCGTGCGCGAGGAGATGTGCTCCGCCTACCCCCTCGACCCGCCGCTGGCCGTGGAGGTCGGCGCGGGCGAGAGCTGGGCGGACGCGAAGTCGTAGCTCGCGACCGGCGGCCTCGCTCGCTGCGCGAACGACCCCGGCCGTGCGAGCGCGCGGGGAGCGACCGAGGGTCGCGCGCTACGCGTAGCCGAGCTCGCGCAGCAGGGCGCTGGCCTCGGCCTCGACGTCTGCGAGCTGCTCGGGGGTGAGGTCGTTGCGCCAGCGGCCGATCGAGGAGTCACGGAAGCCGTCGAGCGCCCGGTGCAGGTTCGCGGCGGGAGCGTCCAGGAAGGCGGCGATCCGCTCGGCGGCCGACGCGAGCGTCTCGTAGCGGACCTCCAGCACCCGCTCGCGCGGCTCGGCGCCGCGCGCCGCCTCGACGTAGCGCCGCCACGCCCAGGCGCAGCGCCGGGCGTCCGAGACGCGGGCGAACTCCTCCCGCCGCTGCGGCTCCACCCAGAAGCGCGGCTCCGCCCCGTAGACGAGGCCGGCGTCGTCCCGGCCGCGTCGCTCGGCGTTCAGCCAGCCGCGCTCGAGCAGGGAGCAGACGACGTCCCTGCCGTCTCGCAGCACGTGCAGCGCGCGCGCCTGCGGGTAGGCGGCGAGCGCCGCGCCGAGGACGTGCGCCGTCTCGGGGGTCTGCTCGACGCCGCGCATCCCTCGGGCGAGGCCGATCAGCCGCACCCGCTCGAGGATCCGGCGCAGCTCCTCGGGCGTCGGGCTCGCCGGCAGCGCCGCCTTCCAGGGCGTCACCTCGCCGAGGTCGACGAAGCCGGGCAGGCCGCCCACCGCCCGCCCCAGGAAGGTCGTGCCCGAGCGCGGGCAGCCGACGACGAAGACCAGCCGCTCCTCGTGGCCGAGCCGCGGCCGCCGGGCAAGCACGCGCTCGGCCACCCGCGCTCCCGCCGTGCAGTAGTCGAGCACGCTCACAGCGCGCGTCCGGCGGCGACTCCGGCACGCGGCCGAGGCTCTGGCGCGAGAACTCGATCCTCCACTCCGCCCAGCCTAGCCTCGGCGGCGAACGGGCTTGCGGCACCGCCTGTATATTGAGCCGCCCGCCCATGGCGAACGAGACGATCAACGATCCCCGCCTCGAGGAAGGCGTCTGGACGACCGACCCCGAGAGCGGCGAGCTCGTCCCCGACTACGAGTCGACCTTCCCCACGATCGAGGAGGGGCAGGTCGTGCACGGCACCGTCGTCCGGGTGGACAAGGACGAGGTGCTCGTCGACATCGGCTACAAGTCGGAGGGCGTCATCCCCGTCTCGGAGCTCTCGATCCGCCGCTCGGTCAACCCCGAGGAGGAGGTCGCCGTCGGGGACGAGATCGCGGCGCTCGTGCTGACGAAGGAAGACGCCGAAGGCCGGCTGATCCTCTCCAAGAAGCGGGCCCGCTTCGAGATCGCCTGGAAGGCGATCGAGAGCGCCTACGAGAAGGGCGAGCCGGTCACCGGGCGGGTGATCGAGGTCGTCAAGGGCGGCCTGATCCTCGACCTCGGCGTCCGCGGCTTCCTGCCCGCGTCGCTCGTCGACATCCGCCGGGTGCAGGACCTCGACGAGTTCCTCGGCCAGGAGCTGAGGACGAAGGTGATCGAGCTCAACCGCTCGCGCAACAACGTCGTCCTCTCCCGGCGGGCCGTGCTCGAGGAGGAGCGCAAGGAGCAGCGGCAGCGGATCCTCGACCGGCTCAACCCCGGCGACGTGGTGGAGGGCACCATCTCCAACATCGTCGACTTCGGCGCCTTCGTCGACCTCGACGGCATGGACGGCCTGATCCACATCTCGGAGCTCTCCTGGAGCCACGTCAACCACCCCTCCGAGGTGCTCGAGATCGGCCAGACCGTCAAGGTGCAGGTGCTCGACATCGACCGCGAGCGGCAGCGGATCTCGCTCGGCCTGAAGCAGACCCAGACCGACCCCTGGCAGCAGGTGCTCGAGAGCTACCAGGAGGGCGACGTCGTGCACGGCACGGTGACGAAGGTGGTCACCTTCGGCGCCTTCGTCGAGATCCTGCCGGGCGTCGAGGGGCTCGTCCACATCTCCGAGCTGGCCGCCCACCACGTCGAGAACCCGCGCGAGATCGTCTCCCAGGGCGACGAGGTGAACGTGCAGATCCTCGAGATCGACGCCGCCCGGCGGCGCCTCTCGCTCTCGCTCAAGCGTGTCGAGGAGGGGATGCCGGTGCAGCCGAGGCCGGGCGAGGCGGCCGAGCCGGCTGCGCTCGGGCTGTCGGACGAGGTGTTCGCGGAGGAGCCCGCCGCCCAGCCGTCAGCAGGGGCCGAGCCGGCAGCGCTCGCGGCGCCGGAGGCGGCCGCCGAGGCGACCGAGCCCGCTCCGACCGAGCCCGCTCCGACCGGGGAGCCGGCCGGTGCGGCGGCGGAGGCGGAGCCGCCGGGCGCTCCGGCGCCGGAGGAGGGGACAGGCGCTTCCGCCGAGCCCGGCACGGGCCGGCCCGAGGCCGCTTCCGGGTAGCGATGGGGCGGCCGCTCGCGGTCGCGCTCACCGGCGGCATCGGCGCGGGCAAGAGCGAGGCGTTGCGCGCGTTCGCGCGCCACGGCGCCGCCGTGATCTCCAGCGACGAGGTCGTGCACCGGCTGTACCGCGAGGACGAGGACCTGCGGGCGCGCGTGCGCGAGCGCTGGGGCGAGCGCGTCTTCCGCGACGGCGAGGTCGACCGGGCCGCGATCGGCCGGATCGTGTTCTCGGACCGGGCCGAGCTCGCCTGGCTCGAGTCGCAGCTCCATCCCCGGGTGCAGGCGGCGATCGACGCCTGGCTCGCGCAGCAGGCGGCGGACGTCGCGGTGGCCGAGATCCCGCTGCTGTACGAGACCGGCGGCGAGTCCCGCTTCGACCGGGTGGTGGTCGTGACGGCGCCGGCCGCGGTGCGGGCCGCGCGCCGGGGGGCGGCCGCCGAGCGAGAGGCCCGGCTCGCGCCGGAGGAGGAGAAGCTGCGGCGGGCCGACTTCGCGTACGTCAACGACGGCTCGCTCGACGAGCTCGACGCCTTCGCGGCCCGGGTGCTGGAGGAGCTGCGACGCTCCTGAGGCGCCGCCTGCTGCTGTTCGCGGCCGTCGTCGCCCTCGGCCTGCTCGGCGCGTTCGTCTACCTGCAGCGAACCGAGCCGCCCTGGTACGCCCGTCTCTGGTACCCGCTCCGCTACGCGGCGATCGTCCGCCGCCACGCGGCGGAGAACCACCTCGATCCGGCGCTGCTCGCCGCCGTGATCGAGGCGGAGAGCAAGTTCGATCCCGACGCGCGCTCCGACGCGGGGGCCGTGGGGCTGATGCAGCTCACGCCGGACACCGCCAAGGGCATCGCCGCAGACACGCATGGCACCCGCTTCCGCGTCTCCGACCTCACCGACCCGGACCTCAACGTCCGCTACGGCGCCTGGTACCTGCGCCGCCTGCTCGACAAGTACCGCGACGAGCGTCTGGCGCTCGCCGCCTACAACGCCGGCGAGCGGAACGTCGATCGCTGGCGGGCGGCGGGCGAGGGCATCCAGTTCGCGGAGACCCGCGCCTACGTGCAGGAGGTCGAGCGGCTGAAGCAGATCTACCGCCGCGCCTACCCGGCCCAGCTCGGCGCTCCGTCCGCGGACGAGCGCCCGGCGCCGGCCGACGCGCCCACGTAGCCGTCCCAGGCCGGGCGTTGCGCCGCACCGAGGCGGGTCTCGGGCAGGGGTACGCTTGGTCGCGTGCCCGAGCTTCGCACCACCTCCGCCTACCGCCCGACCGGAGACCAGCCGCAGGCGGTCGAGGCTCTCGCCCAGGGGCTGCTCGCCGGCGAGCGCTACCTGACCCTGGTCGGGGCGACCGGCACCGGCAAGACCGCGACGATGGCCTGGACGATCGAGAAGGTCGGCCGGCCGGCCCTCGTCATCGCCCACAACAAGACGCTGGCGGCGCAGCTCTGCAACGAGTTCCGGGAGCTCTTCCCGCACAACGCCGTCGAGTACTTCGTCTCCTACTACGACTACTACCAGCCCGAGGCGTACGTCCCGCAGGCCGATCTGTACATCGAGAAGGACTCCTCGCGCAACGACGACATCGCCCGCCTCCGCTTGGCGACGACCTCGTCGCTGTTCACCCGCCGCGACGTGATCGTCGTCGCCTCCGTGTCGTGCATCTACGGCCTCGGCTCGCCGGAGGAGTGGCGCGAGCGGATGATCTACCTCGAGGTCGGCGCCGAGCAGGACCGCGACGAGCTGCTGCGGAAGCTGATCGACTCCCAGTACGTGCGCAACGACACGACGCTCGGCCGGGGCCGCTTCCGGGTCAGGGGGGACGTGGTGGAGGTGCAGCCGGCGAACCAGGAGACCGCCTACCGGATCTCCTTCTTCGGCGACGAGGTGGAGCAGATGACCCACTTCGACCCGCTGACGGGCGAGGTGCTCGCCCGGCTCGACAACCTGTCGATCTGGCCGGCCACCGAGTACGTCACCTCGCAGCCGACGATCGACCGCGCCGTCGAGGAGATCCGGCGCGAGCTCGAGGAGCAGGTCGCCCGCTTCGAGGAGCAGGGCAAGCTGCTCGAGGCGCACCGGATCCGGCAGCGCACCGAGTACGACCTCGAGATGCTGCGCGAGCTCGGCTTCTGCAACGGGATCGAGAACTACTCGCGGATCCTTGAGGGGCGCGCCCCCGGGAGCCACCCGTTCACCCTGCTCGACTACTTCCCGCCCGACTTCGTCTGCTTCGTCGACGAGTCGCATCAGACGGTGCCCCAGCTCGGCGGCATGTACGAGGGCGACCGCTCGCGCAAGCAGACGCTCGTCGACTTCGGCTTCCGGCTGCCCTCCGCCCTCGACAACCGCCCGCTCCGCTTCGACGAGTTCCTGCGCAAGGTACCGCAGCTCGTGTTCTGCTCGGCGACGCCCGGGCCGTTCGAGCTGCGCCACTCGACCGTCGTCGCCGAGCAGCTGATCCGGCCGACGGGGATCGTCGACCCGGAGGTCGAGCTGCGGCCGACGCGCAACCAGATCGACGACCTGCTCGCGGAGATCCGGGCGCGCGAGGCGGCCGGCGAGCGCGTCCTCGTCACCACGCTGACGAAGAAGATGGCGGAGGACCTGACCGACTACCTGCTCGAGTCGGGGGTCAAGGCGCGCTACCTCCACTCGGAGATCGACACGCTGGAGCGGATCCAGATCGTGCGCGAGCTGCGCCTCGGCGAGTTCGACGTGCTCGTCGGGGTCAACCTGCTGCGCGAGGGGCTCGACCTGCCGGAGGTGTCGCTCGTCGCGATCCTCGACGCCGACAAGGAGGGGTTCCTGCGCGGGCGGACGAGTCTGATCCAGACGATCGGCCGCGCGGCCCGCAACGTCCACGGCAAGGTGCTGTTGTACGCCGACAAGCAGACCGAGGCGATCCGGGAGGCGCTCGACGAGACGAACCGGCGGCGGGCGATCCAGCTCGCCTACAACGAGGAGCACGGGATCGTCCCCGAGACGATCGCCAAGGGCGTCTCCGACATCGCCGAGATGCTCGCCCTCGAGGCGCCGCACGTGCCGGCCCGCCGCCGGCGGGGAGCGGCGAAGGTCGAGGGGATGTCGCGCGAGGAGCTCGAGAAGCTCGTCGTCACCCTCGAGGAGGAGATGTACCTGGCCGCCGACGAGCTCCGCTTCGAGTACGCCGCGAAGCTGCGGGACGAGATCAAGGAGCTGCGGCGGGAGCTCCAGGCCATCAGCCCCAGCCCGGCCTGACGCGGAGCGGCGAACCGGCCGCTCGCCGCCTGCTCGCGCGCGCTCCGCCCGCGCTACCCTCTGGCGATGCTCGCGACGGTCATCGTCGCCATGATCTCGGCCTTCATCACCGGGGCGCTCGCCCGCTTCGCGGTTCCCGGCCCCGACCCGATGCCCGCCTGGCTGACCATCGCCATCGGCCTGCTGGGGACGGCGATCGGCACCGGGATCGTGATCGGGATCGAAGGGCGCAAGGGCGCCGCGTCCTGGGCCGGCATCGCGAGCTTTCTCGCCGCCGTAGGGCTCGTCGTCTGCTACCGGCACTTCGTGCAGAAGCGCCCGCTCTGGGGCAAGGACGCCTACCGCTTCCCGGAACGCGGCTTCGGCGTCCAGGCCTACCGCGAGCGCCTCCGCCGCGCCGGGATCGACCCCGACCGCATCGGCACGATCCCCTTCGGGCCGGCCGAGCCGCTCGCGTGGCCGGTGCCGCAGCCGGCCGGGCCGGCCCGGGACGGCGGCGACCCGACCGAGAACCCCGCCCACTACCTCGCGCTGCTCGAGGAGCTGCACGACGCCGGCGTGCTCGAGGACGAGGAGTACACCGCCGCGCGCACGCGCCTGCTCGAGCGGCTGCGCGCCTAGGGAGCCTCACGGGTGGTCCTCTGGTTCATCCTCTTCCTCGCCTTCTGGGGCCTGGTGGTCGGCGGCCTGGCGCGGCTCGCCCTGCCCGGCCCCGATCCGATGGGCATCCTGGCGACGATCGGCCTGGGGCTGGCCGGCTCGTTCGTCGGCGGCGTCATCTCCTGGCTCTTCCTCGGCCACGCCGGCGGCGTCGTGTTCTCGATCGTGGGGGCGACGCTCCTCCTCTACCTGCACCGGCGCTTCGTCCAGCACCGGCCGCTGACCGGCCCCGGCTCGCGCCGGCTGCCGCCCCGGCTCTAGCGGAAGAAGCGGCGTTCGGCGGCCAGCGTCCAGTCGCCGGCCGACCAGCGGAAGGTGCGGACGACGATCGCCTCCGCGTCCGCCTCGTGCAGGTGGAGGCCGCGCGCCTCGCCGGCCCGCTGCGGCCGCGGCCGCCCCAGGCCGGGCGCGATCGCCACGACGGCGGTCTTCGCGCCCGCTCCCGCGACCTCGAACTCGTGCCGTTCGCTCACAGCCGCCTGGTGGATGTGGCCGGCGAGGATCAGGTCGGCGCCGGCGTCGGCCAGGGCGCGCAGCACCCGGTTGCGGCGCGAGACGGGGCGCTTGTTGGCCGCGCGCCAGGGGGCGCCGAGCAGGTGGTGGTGCAGGACGGCGACCCGGAGCGCCCCCGGCTCCGCGCGCTCCAGCCGCTCGGCGGCCCGTTCGAGCTGCGCCGCGCTGAGCGCTCCGCCCTGCTGGCGGAACGGGCGAGCCGAGTTGAGGCCGACGACGTGCAGGCCGGGCAGCGCCGAGACGGGCTCCGTCGTCGACCAGATCCGCTCGAACTCCGCCCACGGGCGAAACACGCGCGCGGGGGTGTGGGGCAGGTCGTGGTTGCCGGGCACCGCCAGCACGGGCGGCCCCAGGCTCCGCAGCAGGGCCGCCGCCCGCTCGAGCTCGCGCCGCCGGCCGCGGTGCGCCAGGTCGCCCGAGGCGACGACGAGCTGCGGCTCCAGCCGCTCCACCAGGCGGGCGAGCGCGCGCTCCACCTGCGGCTCCTCGTGGCGGCCGGCGTGCAGGTCGGAGAGATGGAGGAGCCGGGCCGTCACGACCGAACGAGGCTATAGATTCTCCCCGTGGCCGAAGACACCGCCGAGATCTTCGACGACCTCTACCTCGGCCTGCGGGCAGGCGGCGCCCTGCGCAAGCAGCGGCGGGGCGAGGAGCTGACGCACGAGGAGCGCGAGGCGCTGGGACGCTGGCAGCGTCTGTCGACCGCCCGCAAGGCGGCGGCGATCGGCGCCTTCGCCCTCGGCACGTTCGGCCTCGGCTTCACGCTGGGCGGCCTGGTCTTCGGCCGCTGGCGCAAGCCGCGGACGGACTGACCCCGCGCGGCGTCCTATCGCTTCGCTTCGCCAGCCCCGGGGAAGAGCACGGCAGGCGCCTCCTCCCTGGCCGGGTCGCGGTCGCGGAGCACGACGTCGACCAGCGTCGCCGCCACCGAGGCCAGCGGGATCGCGATCAAGACGTACACCGCCCCGAGCAGGTAGCCGACGACGACGACCGAGACGAGCACGACGAGCGGCGACAGGCCGACGGCGTGCCCCATCACCCGCGGGGCGATCAGGTAGTCCTCGAGCTGGCGCAGGACGAGCACGGCGATGCCCGCGCCGAGCGCCACCTTCCAGTCGGCGGTCAGGCCGACCCCCACGGCGACCACGCCCGCTGCCAGCGGACCGACGATCGGGACGAGTTCCACGACGCCGGCGAACGTCCCGATCAGGAGCCAATACGGCTCGCCGTCGAGCCAGAAGGCGAGCGAGAGCAACATGGCGACGATCACGATCAGCAGCAGCTCGCCGCGGACGAACGCCCCAAGCTTCTTGTCGATCAGCACCCACGTGTCGCGGGTCACGCGCCGGTGCCGGCGCGGCAGGAAGGACTGGACGAGCCCGATCGTCGCGTCGCGCTCGAAGATCCAGTAGGCGCCGACGGCGAAGACGAAGACGATCCCGACCAGGATCTCGAACAGGGTTCGCGTGACGGTGATCGCGGGGTGGAGCAAGCTGGCCCCCGAGGGAAGCTGCCGGAGCCGCTTGTCGAGCGCGCTGAGGATCTCGTGCCGGATCCCGTGAGAGTGCGTCGCCGCATGGTGGAGCTGGGCCGGCGAGGTCGGGACGTGTCCGATCGCGCGGTCGATCTGCGTCAGCGCGACCGGCACGACCAGGTACAGGAAGGCGGCGATCACGGCGAGGAAGGCGAGGTAGTGGAGGACGATGGCGACGCTGCGGGGCATCCCGGCCCGCCGGTGCAGCCACTCGACGCTCGGCCGCATCGCCGAGGCGATCACGAAGCCGATGAACAGCAGGGCGATGACGATCCGGATCTTCCACAGCGCGAGCGCGGCCACCACGATCGCCCCCGCGACCAGGGTCGCCGTCGCCGCCCGGCGCGCCGTTCCGGCCATTGGCTCCAGGGATTCCCCCATCGAGCGAGAACGACGCCCGCGACGCTTCCGTCACGGTG
>Ga0209061_1002088_pt1 | contig 27608 bp, 26 predicted proteins | sample Coa_R1_10_FD_187157 | JGI IMG/M metagenome (GOLD analysis project Ga0209061, IMG submission 187157) | Surface soil microbial communities from Centralia Pennsylvania, which are recovering from an underground coalmine fire - Coalmine... | ecosystem: Environmental > Terrestrial > Soil >... | reverse complement strand
GATCTTGTCGTCGACGAGGTGGTGGAGCTTGAGGATGTACATGTAGCCGACGGTGACCTGCTCCTCGAACGGCTCGCCGGTGCGGCCGTTGAACAGCGTCGTCTTGCCGGACGCCCGGTGGCCCTGACGCCGCGACGGGTCGACGTCCATGCGGATCAGCCCGCCGGCCCTCGTGTGCTCCTCCTGCCAGCGCACGAGCGCCTCGTCGACGTCGTCGACCGACGCGCCGTCGAACACCGGGGTGGAGACGTACACCTTCCCGGGCCGGGAATCCGGTCCCCGCCCACCCCGCGAGCCGCCGTTGGTGGCGTGCTTGCGCGCCTCCGAGCCGTCCTCGTACCAGCCGTTGGCCGCGACCCAGCCGAGGTGGACCTCGAGGATCTGGCCGAGGTTCATGCGGCTCGGCACGCCGAGCGGGTTGAGGATCACGTCGACCGGCGTGCCGTCCTCGAGGAACGGCATGTCCTGGACGTCGACGATCTTCGAGATGACGCCCTTGTTGCCGTGGCGCCCGGCGAGCTTGTCGCCCTCGGAGATCTTGCGCTTCTTGGCCACGAACACGCGCACGAGGTCGTTGACCCCCGGCGCGAGGTCGTCGCCCTCGTCGCGGCTGAACGTCTTGACGTCGATCACGACGCCGCCCTCGCCGTGGGGCACCTTGAGCGAGGTGTCGCGGACCTCGCGCGCCTTCTCCTTGAAGATCGCGCGGATCAGCTTCTCCTCGGCCGTCAGCTCGGTCTCGCCCTTCGGCGTCACCTTGCCGACGAGCAGATCGCCGGACTGGACCTCGGCGCCGACGCGGACGATGCCGCGGTCGTCGAGGTTGCGCAGCGACTCCTCGGAGCGGTTCGGGATGTCGCGGGTGATCTCCTCGTCGCCGAGCTTGGTCGTGCGCGCGTCGACCTCGTACTCCTCGATGTGGATCGAGGTGAGCTCGTCGTCGGCGACGAGCCGCTTGGAGAGGATGATCGCGTCCTCGAAGTTGTAGCCCTCCCAGGACATGAACGCGACGAGCAGGTTCTTGCCGAGCGCCATCTCGCCCTGGTCGGTCGCCGAGCCGTCGGCGAGCACGTCCCCGGCCGCGACCTCCTGGCCGACGTCGACGATCGGCTTCTGGTGGATGAGCGTCCCCTGGTTGGAGCGCATGAACTTGTGGAGCGGGTACTCCTGCGACGCCTCCTTCGTGTCGACCACGATCCGCTCGGCGTCGACGTATGAGACTGTGCCCGCCTCGCGCGCGACCGCGACGTCGCCGGTGTCGATCGCGGCGCGGCGCTCCATGCCGGTGCCGATCACGGGCGCGTCGGTGACGAGCAGCGGCACCGCCTGGGCCTGCATGTTCGAGCCCATCAGCGCCCGGTTCGCGTCGTCGTGCTCGAGGAACGGGATCATCGCGGTCGTCACCGACCAGATCTGCTCCGGCGAGACGTCGATCAGGTCGACCTCCTTGGGGCCGACCGTCACGTACTGGCCGGCCTGGGTGCGGCACAGGATCTCGTCGCCCGAGAGGTTGCCCTGCTCATCGATCGGCGTGTTCGCCTGGGCGATGATCCGCTCCTCCTCCTGGTTGGCGTCGATGCGGACGACCTCGTCGGTGACCTTGCCGTCCTTGACGACCCGGTAGGGCGTCGTCACGAAGCCGTGCTCGGAGATCTCCGCGTACGAGGAGAGCGAGCCGATCAGGCCGATGTTCGGACCCTCGGGAGTCTCGATCGGACACATCCGCCCGTAGTGGGTGGGGTGCACGTCGCGGACCTCGATCGGCGCCCGCTCGCGGGTGAGCCCGCCGGCGCCGAGCGCGCTCAGGCGCCGGCGGTGGCGGAGTCCGCTCAGGGAGTTGGTCTGGTCCATGAACTGGGACAGCTGGCTGGACCCGAAGAACTCCTTGAGCGCGGCGACGACCGGCCGGATGTTGACGATCGTCTGCGGCGTGATCGTGTCCGCGTCCTCGGTCGTGAGGCGCTCGCGGACGACGCGCTCCATGCGGTAGAGGCCGATCCGGAACGCCTCCTGGATGAGCTCGCCGACGGTGCGCAGGCGGCGGTTGCCGAAGTGCTCGTACTCGTCGAGGTGCTCCTGGATCGGCTCGCGCGGCATCGCGGCCGCCTCGGCGGCGTAGTCCTTGACCTCGACCTCCGGCTCCTCGGGCATGCCGAGCAGCCGGGGCAGCGAGACGAGCTCCTTGACGAGGGCGATGATGTCGTCGTGGGTGAGGACCCGCGTGTCGAGGTCGATGTCGAGCCCGAGGCGCGAGTTGAGCTTGTAGCGACCGACGCGCGTGAGGTCGTAGCGCTTGGGGTCGAAGAAGAGCTGGTTGAGCAGCGAGCGCGCGGCGTCGATCGACGGCGGCTCGCCCGGGCGCTGCTTCTTGAACAGCTCGATGAGCGCGCCCTCCTCGGTCCGGGTGACCTCGGGATCCGCATCGACCGTGTTGCGGATGTAGAGCGAGTTGTCGAACAGGCCCAGGATCTCCTCGTCCGTCGCGTAGCCCATCGCGCGCAGCAGGACGGTGACCGGCAGCTTGCGCTTGCGGTCGATGCGGACGTACGTGCGGCCCTTCTTGTCGATCTCCAGCTCCAGCCACGAGCCGCGGGCCGGCATCAGGTTCGCGATGAAGACCTGCTTCTCGCGGTCCTTCGGCTCCATCACGTAGGCGCCGGGCGAACGGACGAGCTGGGTGACCACGACCCGCTCGGTGCCGTTGATGATGAACGTGCCGCGGTCGGTCATCCACGGGAAATCGCCCATGAACACCGACTGCTCGCGGATCTCGCCGGTCTCGCGATTGATGAACGCGACCGTGACCGTGAGCGGGCGCGCGTAGGAGAGGTCCTTCTCGCGGCACTGGGCGAGGCTGGCGACCGGCTCGTCGAAGCTGAACTCGCCGAACTGCACGGCGAGGTTGCCCGTGTAGTCCTCGATCGGGGAGATGTCGTCGATCGTCTCCCGCAGGCCGCCGCCGCTCGGGTCGGTCAGCCACTCGAAGGACTTCCGCTGGATATCGATCAGGTTGGGGACTTCAAGGACCTTGTTCAGACGCGCGAAAGAGCGGCGCGTCCGGGGTGCGTGAGCGGTGGCCAAGACGGCAACTCCTCGGGCGGTCGAGAGGGAGGCAAATCAGCGGCTCCCACCGGAGCCTCACATGGCCCACGGCAGGCGCGACCAGCAAAGATAGCACAGGCAACCGACGCCCTGTGGAGGGTCGCTCGGCGCTCACGGACCCCGTCCCCGACCCCGCGTATGTGGCGCGGCGCCGATCGATGGACGGCTGCGGCTATTGGCCGGCGCGCGCAGTGTAGGCGGTCACGGCGCGTTCGGCAAGGGCGGGCGTCTCAGAGGCAGCGACAGGGCTGCGCCGCCCCGGGCTCGAAATCCCGGGGCGGCGAGGCTGTGACGGGGCGGCGTGGGGTGCGGCGGCCGGCTGCGGCGCGGCGGCGTGGGGTGCGGCGGCCGGCGGCAGCGTGGGGTGCGGCGGCCGGCTGCGACGGGGCGGCGTGGGGTGCGGCGGTCAGCTACGGCGGTCAGCCGACGCCGTCCGGCGCGCGCCGCCGGGCACGACCCGCCGGCGCCGCAGCGAAGGGGCCGGAACGCGCCGCGGCGAGCGCCCACGCTCGCCCGCGCCGGTCGGAGCGACCTCCGCGTAGCGGAACACCGCACGCCCGACGCGGACGACGTCGCCGTCGGCGAGCTCCGCGGAGCTCACGCGACGGCCGTTGACGAACGTGCCGCCGCTGCTGCGGTCGTCGAGGATCCGCACCGCGCTGCCGCGGACGGCGACGATCGCGTGGCGGCGAGAGACGTGAGCGTCCTCGAAGCGCACGTCGGCCACGAGCCCGCGGCCGATGTGCGTGATCGGACGGGTGAGCGGCAGCAACCGAACGCCGTCCTCGCCCTCGATCGACAGGTAGCGGCCGGCGGGGGCGTCGGCCGCGGGGATCGTCTGCTCACGGGTGCGGTGGTCGAGGAGGGAGAGGGAGTCGACCACGAGCGGCTGACCCGTGCTCATGCCGTGCGTCTCGCGCTCGGCAAGGCGGGCGTCGGCCGGCTGGTGGAGGGTGTGGTCTGAGGGGGGCATGACGAGAGCGTCCCACCCGTTCGCAAGACGATCCTCTGCCGATGCGAAGACTTCCGTAATGAGCGAGGCGTCACGCGCGCGGGAATGTGGTGCGAGGCGGCCTCGGCGCGCTCGCCCGACCCCGGCGGCACCGCGAGTTGCGCGAAAGCCCACCGCAGCGAGGCAAAATGCTGCAGATCCACCCACACGCGCGAGGCGAAGACGACGCGCGCCCCGCGCCGGAGCGACCGACGCGGGGCGCGCTGAAACTGCAGGGCGGGGTCGGGCTACTTGAGCTCGACGGTCCCGCCGGCCTCCTCGAGGTCGGCCTTCAGCTTGTCGGCCTCCTCCTTCTCGACGCCCTCCTTGACGGGCTTCGGGGCCTCGTCGACGAGCGCCTTGGCCTCCTTGAGGCCGAGGCCGGTGGCGGCGCGGACGACCTTGATCACCTGGATCTTCTTGTCGCCGGCGGCGGTCAGGATGACGTCGAAGCTCGACTGCTCCTCGGCGGCGGGAGCGGCCTCGCCGCCACCGCCGGCCGCGGCCGGAGCCGCGGCGGCGACGGCCGTCGCCGACACGCCGAACGTCTCCTCGAGCGCCTTGATGCGCTCGGAGAGCTCCAGGACGGAGATCGACTTGAGCTCCTCGATCCATTCCTCAGTGGTGGCCATGATGGTTCCTCCTAGTTGTCGGACGTCGCCGCGTCCGACGCGGCTGGGGTTTCGGTGTCAGATTCGGCCGCGGGGGCGTCGGCCTCGGACTCGGCCGCGGCGGGCGCCGCCTCAGCCTCCTCGGCCGCCGGCGCCGCCTCAGCCTCCTCGGCCGCCGGCGCCGTGTCAGCCTCCTCGGCCGCCGGCGCCGTCTCAGCCTCCTCGGCCGCCGGCGCCACCGCGGGGGCGTCGCCGCCGACCAGGCCCTGGTCGACCATCGCCTGCAGCTGGATCGCAAGGCCGCCGACGAGCGCGTTCAGCCCGCGCGCCAGGCCGGTGAGCGGCGCGGCGATCGTGCCGACGAGCTGGCCGTAGAGCACGTCGCGGCTCGGCAGCCGTGCGATCGAGCGGACGTCGTCGGCGCTCAGCACCGAGTCGCCGAGCAGCCCGCCCTTGAAGTCGAGCAGCTGCATCTCACGGGCGGCGTCGCTCAGCGCCTTCGCGGCCGCCGCCGCGTCGCCTCGCACGAACGTGAGCGCGGTCGGACCGACGAGCATCGGCTTGATCGACTCGAGGCCCGCCTTGTCGGCGGCGCGCTCGGACAGCGAGTTCTTCACCACGCGGAAGCGGGCGTCGGCGTCGCGCAGCCGGGCGCGCAGGTCGGCCGCCTGGGCGACCGAGATCCCCCGGTAGTCGACGGCGAACACCGCCTCCGAGGATTCAAGCTGCTCGGCGATCTCATCAACGACCGCCGTCTTCTCGTCTCTGTTCATGTCACGCGCTCTCTCTCACGGCGAACGCCCGCGGGCGGCGGGCGTCGTGCAGGGCTCCGCGAGGGGAGCAGCGTTGACATCCGCCTACCCCGGGCTTACGCGCCGGCCGCCGGGGGTCTCGGGCCTTCAGTCTTTCGTGGGTGCTGTCCGGCGATAGTAGTACGTCCTCGCACACCGGGCGCCAGACCGCGGCGCGGGACCGCCGCGACGACTACCCCGCCGCCGCGAGCGCCGGCTCCTCGACGATGCCGCGCGTGATCGACGGGTCGACCTTCACCCCCGGGCCCATCGTCGAGGCGAACACGATCGAGTGGATGTAGCGGCCCTTGGCCGCCGACGGCTTCGCGCGGATGATCTCGTCCATGACGGCGGCGTAGTTCTCGAGGAGCGCGCGCTCCTCGAATGACTTCTTGCCGATCACGAGGTGGACGATCGCGTTGCGGTCGGTGCGGTACTCGACCTTGCCGGCCTTCGACTCCTCGACCGCCCTGGCGACGTCCATCGTCACCGTGCCGACGCGCGGGTTCGGCATCTTGCCCGCGGGGCCGAGGATGCGGCCGAGGCGGCCGACGATCGGCATCATGTCCGGGGTCGCGATCGCGACGTCGAAGTCGTCGAAGCCCTCCTGGATGCGGGTCGCGAGATCCTCGCCGCCGACGACGTCGGCGCCCGCCTCCTCGGCCTCGCGCGCCTTGTCGCCCTGGGCGAAGACCGCGATCTTCACCTCCTTGCCGAGCCCGTTGGGCAGCGCGATCGTGCCGCGCAGCTGCTCATCGGCGTGGCGGACGTTGAGGCCCGTGCGGATGTGGACCTCGACCGACTCGTCGAACTTGCTCGAGCCGAACTGCTTGACGAGCGCGATCGCCTCCCCGGGCGTGTACTCGCGCTGGCGGTCGAAGCGCTGACGGGAGTCCGCGTACGCCTTTCCGTGCCGGGGCATCAGCCTGCCACCTCCACACCCATCGAGCGGGCGGTGCCGGCGATGATCTTCGCCGCCGCGTCGATGTCGTTCGCGTTCAGATCCTTCATCTTCTTCTCGGCGATCTCGCGCAGCTGCGCCTGGCTGATCGTCGCCACCTTGCGGGTGAGCGGCTCGGCGGAGCCCTTCTCCAGCGAGAGCGCCTGCTTGATGAGCACCGCGGCCGGCGGGCTCTTGGTGATGAACGTGAACGAGCGGTCCTCGTAGACCGTGATCACGACCGGGATCACCGTGCCGTTGTCGGACTGCGTCTGGGCGTTGAACGCCTTGACGAACTCCATGATGTTGACGCCGTGCTGGCCGAGCGCGGGGCCGACCGGCGGCGCGGGGCTCGCCTGGCCACCGACGGCCTGCAGCTTGATCTGGGTGAGGACCTTCTTTGCCATGTCTCTTTCCTAGTCCGAACGACGACGGCCCGAACGCCGCCGCCTCCTAGTGGTTACGTGAGTTAGAGCTTCTTGACCTGGTCGAAGCCGACCTCGACCGGTGTTTCGCGGCCGAAGATCGAGACGAGCACCTTGAGCTTCTGCGCGTCCTCGTTGACCTCGGAGATCTCGCCCGAGAAGTCCGACAGCGGCCCGGAGACGACCTTCACCGACTCGCCGATCGAGAACTGGGCGCGGCTGCGCGGCCGCTCGGCCGGGCCCTCCATGTGGAGCAGGCGGTCGACCTCGGCCTGGGTGAGGGGCACGGGCTCGTTGGAGGCGCCGACGAAGCCGGTGACGCCAGGGGTGCCCTTCACGAGCGACCACGAGTCCTCGTTGAGGTCCATCTGCACGAGCACGTAGCCCGGCATCGTCCGCTTCTCGACCGTCACCTTCTGGTTGTCCTTCATCTCCGAGACCGACTCGGTGGGCACGACGATCTGCCGCACCGCGCGCTGCTGGTGCAGCGAGACGACGCGGTGCTCCAGGTTGTGCTTGACCTTGTTCTCGTGCCCTGAATAGGTGTTGACGACGTACCAGCGGAACATGACTCTCTCTAAAGGATGAAGTTGACGATCTTGGTGGCCACCCAGTCGGCGAGGCCGAGGTAGGCGCCGGCGACGATCACGAAGCCGATCACGACTCCCGTGGCCTGAACCACCTGGCGCTGGTCAGGCCACTGTACCCGCTCGAGCTCACGCCAGCAGCCCTGCAGGAACGCGATCAGCCGGTTGCGATGCCGCGCCGGCCGAGGCGCCGGCCGCATGTCCTCGGAGTCGTCGCCGCCGCCGCCGCGCCGGCCGCCGGAGTCGCCCCCGACGATATCGCCACCCCGGCCGCCAGCGGCGCGGGTCGCCTCGCGATCGTCGTCCGGCAGCTCGGGCTCCGCCTCGCCGGCCGCCAGGCGGGTCTGCGCGACGTCGACGTCCGCGGCCTCGTGGCTGAGGGGGTCGCTCATCTCGCCGGTCGGGCTCGGCCGGGCCCCTAGCGCGTTTCGCGGTGCGGCGTGTGACGCCGGCACCAGCGGCAGTACTTCTTCAGCTGCAGCCGCTCGGGGTTGTTCCGCTTGCTCTTGTTCGTCTGGTAGTTCCGGCGCTTGCACTCCTCGCAGGCGAGGGTCGCAGCGATCCGGACGTCTCCACGTGCCATAACGCGCGCTTTCTGGATGAAGGGTGAGGCCGGCTCATGCCACGGGCGTGCAAACAAACGCACCCCGGCGCCGGTCGTCGAGTGTAGCGACAGTCGGGGGATACGGCCCCGGCGAACCCCCCACGTCAACGACGCGGCCGCTGCCCTGGGTACGGTGCTTCCCGCTCGATCTCACAGACCGCGCACGCCCGCCGGCCATACCCTTGCCGCGATGGCCACTCTCGATCTCGATCCCGCCGCCGGCGCGTTCGACCCGGCCGACCTGCAGCGCACCCTCGACGGGCGCTACGCGGACCTCCGCGCGCGCATCCGCGAGGTGATGTCACGCCCGGAGTTCGAGCCGCCGGTCGAGATCTCGCGCGAGGCGTACCGCGCGCTCGTGATGGACTGGGCGCGCCGCCTGGCCGCCGACGGGATGACCGCCCCGGGGTTTCCGGTGCAGTACGGCGGCGAGGGGGATTTCGGGGCGAACGTCGCGGGCTTCGAGACGATCGCGTTCGGCGACCTGTCGCTGCTCGTGAAGTTCGGCGTGCAGTTCGGCCTGTTCGGAGGCGCGGTCCAGCAGCTCGGCACCGCCGCGCACCACGAGCGCTACCTGCGCGACATCGCGAGCCTGCGGCTGCCGGGCTGCTTCGCGATGTCCGAGGCCGCCCATGGCTCCGACGTCCAGAACCTGCTCACGACCGCCACCTACGACCGCGACACGGGCGAGTTCGTGATCGACACCCCGATCGATGCCGCGCACAAGGACTACATCGGAGGCGCCGCCCGCGACGGCCGGATGGCGGTCGTGTTCGCCCAGCTCCACGTCGGCACGCAGTCGCACGGCGTCCACGCGCTGCTCGTGCCGATCCGCGACGAGCACGGCAGCGTGCTCGATGGCGTGCGGATCGAGGACGACGGCTACAAGCTCGGCCTCAACGGCGTCGACAACGGCAAGCTGTGGTTCGACCACGTGCGGGTCCCGCGCGAGAACCTGCTCGACCGTTGGGGCGGAGTGTCGACCGACGGGGTCTACTCGAGCCCGATCGAGAACCCGACGAAGCGCTTCTTCACGATGGTCGGGGCGCTCGTCCAGGGCCGGGTGTGCGTCTCCGGCGCGTCGGTGAGCGCGGCCGAGCTCGCGCTCACGATCGCCGTGCGCCACGGCCTGCGCCGCCGCCAGTTCGGCCCGGATCCCGGACACGAGGTGCCGATCCTCGACTACCGCGTCCACCAGCGCCGCCTGCTGCCGCGCCTGGCCAGGACGTACGCGCTCCACTTCGCCCAGGCCGAGCTGCGCGAGCGCTTCCATCGCGTGATGAGCGCCCCCGAAGAGGTGAGCGACCGGGAGCGCAGGGAGCTCGAGTCGCTTGCCGCGGGGATGAAGGCGACCGCCAGCTGGCACGCAACGGACACGATCCAGGCCTGTCGCGAGGCGTGCGGCGGCGCCGGCTACATGGCGGTCAACCGCTTCGCGGCGCTCAAGGCCGACACCGACATCTTCACGACGTTCGAGGGCGACAACGTCGTGCTCATGCTGCTGCTCGCGCGCGGCCTGCTCACCGGGTTCGCGGAGCAGTTCACCGGCCTCTCGCCGGTGGCGATGGCCTCGTTCCTCGCCGGGCAGGCGGCCGAGGTCGTCGTCGAGCGGCTGTTCGCGCGCAAGATCGCGCAGGTCGTCGGCGACTGGGTCGGAGGCGACGAGGAGGACCTGCTCGACCCGGCCGTCCAGCTCGCGCTCTTTCAATGGCGGGAGGGACACATCACCGCCTCCGCCGCGCAGCGTTTCCGCCGCCACATCAAGGACGGGCATGCCCCGTTCGAGGTGTTTCGCTCGATCGAGGACCACGTCGTCGACGTCGCCCGCGCGCACATGGCCACGGTCCAGCTGGAGGCGTTCCGGCGCGCGGTCCGCGACGCGCCGGAGGGCCCGGTGCGCGCCGCGCTCTCGCAGATGTGCGCGCTGTTCGCGCTCAGCGAGATCGAGCGCGAGAAGGGCTTCTACCAGGAGCACGGCCGCCTCTCGGGTCCGCGCTGCAAGGCGGTCTCTCGCCGGGTCGGGGAGCTGTGCGAGCGCATCCGCGCCCGGGCCGGCGCGTACGTCGATGCGTTCGGGATCCCGGACGCGGTGCTGCGGGCGCCGATCGCGCTCGCCGGCGAGGAGCGGTAGCGACGATGGGTCCGGCGTCTGACGCGGGGGTCGACCCGGCCCGGCTGCGCGAGCTCGCCGATGCCCTGCACCAAACCCCTCAGGCGGTGGCGCTGACGCTGCACGACGAGCTTCTCGCCGCCCGCGCGCGGATCGACGCGGGACTCGCCGATCGCGCGCCCGAGACGGTCGTCGACGGCGCCCACGCCGCGCGCAACAGCGCGGCAATGGTGGGGGCGCGGTCACTCCTGGCCGAACTCCGCGCGGTCGAGGCCGCGGCCGGCCGCGGCGACCTGGCCGCGGCACGCGCCGCCCGCGAGCGGGCCGAGGACGAGCTTGCGCGGCTGATCGAGGCGCTCGGCCAGGCTCTCGCCTGAGACGCGGCTGCCGACGCGTCAGCGGCGGCACGCGGGTGGACGATCAGCGGGCCAGCCGGTCAGCGGTCAGCCCACCAGCCGATCAGCCGATCAGCCGATCAGCCGGCGTGCGCCTCTCGCGCCGCGGAGAGCAGCTCGCGCATCCCCCGAAGCCAGCGCTCGGGCTCCGCGCCCTTGATCGCCATGAACCGCGCCACCTCGGGGTGCGGGAGGATCAGGAACCGCTCCTCGGCGATCCCCACGAGCACGGCCTCGGCGACCTCCTCGGGCGTGAGCACCGGCTGGGCGACCATCGGCGCATTGCCGACCGGATCGGTCTCGACGGCCGCGCGGAAGAGCGGCGTGTCGACCCCCTGCGGGCAGACGCAGGAGACCCTGATCCCCGCGTCGGCGTATGTGATGTGGAGCCACTCGGCGACCGCCACCGCGGCGTGCTTGGTCATCGAGTACCCGAGCGCGGAGAGCTGGGTGAGCACCCCGGCGGCCGACGCGGTCGACACCAGATAGCCGGATCCGCGCGCGACCATCTCGGGCAGGAGCGCCCGCGCCGCCCACACGTGAGACATCACGTTCACCTCCCATGTGCGCCGGAGCTGGTCGTCGGGGGCCTCGGGCCCGCCGGGCGGACCGCCGACCCCCGCATTCGAGAAGAAGAGGTCGATCGGGCCGTGACGGCGCTGCGCGCCGTCGATCAGCGCCCGCACGTCGCGCTCGCGGCCGACGTCGGCGCCCATCCCGACGGCGCCGAGCTCCTGGGCGACGAGGTCGACGCCGTCCTCGTCGAGGTCGGCGAGCACGAGGCGTGCGCCCTCGGCGGCGAATCGCGCCGCGCATGCCCGTCCGATCCCGCTCGCCGCGCCGGTGATGACGACGTGACGGCCGCGAAGCTCCATCAGGCTCGGACCGTCACCTGGGCAAGCGCGTCCCGCGTCCGCTCGTCGGCAGGCAGGTACTGCGTGAGCCGGAGCTCTCGATGGCTCGTCGGGATGAGCTGCAGGTGGCGCAGCGTGAGCGTCCCCAGCGCCGGGTGCTCGACGACCTTGACGCCGAGCTGCGAGTCGAGCACCTCGTGGCGCGGCCACAGCTCGCGGAAGCGCGGGCTCGTGCGCATGAGCTCGTCGATCAGCGCACGGAACCTGAGATCGTCGTAGCGGCGGGCGTGCGCGGCGCGGAAGCGGGCGAGCGTCGTGCGAGCGGTGTGCTCGCGGGCTCGGCCGATGTGACCGCCCACCGGCTCGGTGAAGAGCGCGCGCAGCAGGTTCCGGGTCCCGTCGGGCCCCGGCGACGGCACGGGGAGCATGACGGCCATCGCGCGATTGCACGCGAGCACGTCGGTGCGGGGGTTCGTCAGGAACGCCGGGCTCGGGTCGAGCGCCGCCACCCACTCGGCGAGCTCCGGCGGCGCCTCGGTCGGGTAGGGATCGGCAGGGGCGGGCACGGCGACGCCCGCAAGGTCGTAGAGGTGCGCGCGCTCGGCGCCCGAGAGGTCGAACACGAGCGCCAGAGCGTCGAGCACCGAGGACGAGGGCGTGATCTCCCGTCCCTGCTCGAGCCACGTGTACCAGGAGAGCCCGACCCCGGCCAGCTGGGAGACCTCCTCACGTCGCAGGCCCGGAGTCCGGCGCCGTCCCGAGCCTCCGTTCAGGCCGACCGCCTCGGGCGCGGTGCGCCCGCGCAGGTGACGCAGGAACTCGGCGAGCTCCTCGCGCCGGGTGGGTGGTGGTGCGACTCCCATGATGAGCTGACTTCTGGTGGCCGGCGCGACGCTAGCGCAGTCTGTATCCATGACCACTGCACAGACATCCCTCCTCGGCGACAAGCCGGTCCGGCGGATCGGCTTCGGCGCCATGCAGCTCGCGGGTCCCGGCGTGTTCGGCCCGCCCCGCGACCCGGACGCGGCGCGCGCCGTCCTGCGCCGCGCGATCGAGCTCGGCGTCGACCACATCGACACCTCGCAGTTCTACGGGCCGGACGTCGTCAACGACCTGATCCGCGAGACCCTGTACCCCTACCCGGAGGGCCTGCGGCTCGTGACGAAGGTCGGCGCCCGCCGCGACGCATCCGGCGCCTGGCTGCCCGCCCAGACGCCCGCCGAGCTGCGCCAGGGGGTCGAGGACAACCTGCGCTCGCTGCGGGTGGAGCGGATGGACCTCGTCAACCTGCGGCTGCACTCCGAGTCCGGCGCGGCGGGCAAGCCAACCGCCGAGCAGCTCGGCGCGATGGCCGATCTGCAACGCGAGGGCAAGCTCGACCTGATCGGCATCTCGAACGTGTCGGTCGACGGCGTGAGGATCGCGCTCGAGCTGCTCGGCGACCTCGGCGAGGTGCAGAACGCCTACAGCATCCTCGACCGGACCGACGAGCCGGTGCTCGAGCTCTGCGAGGAGCGGGGAATCGCCTACGTCCCGTTCTTCCCGCTCGGCTCGGCGTTCACCGGTGGGCCGGCGCGGCTCACGGCCGACCCCGCGATCGCGGCGGTCGCCGAGCGGCACGGGGCGACGCCGTCCCAGGTCGCGCTCGCCTGGTTGCTGCACCGCTCCGAGCGGATCCTGCTCATCCCCGGCACGAGCTCCGTCGCGCACCTCGAGGAGAACCTCGCCGCGGGTGAGATCACGCTCGACGCCGAGGACATGGAGCGGCTCGCCGCGGTCGAGCCGGCGCCCGTCGCCGTCGGCTGACGCGCCATGTGCGAGGAAGGTTCGTCGACGTTCGGCCGAGGACAGCTCCCCGCGTTCGGGGTCCGGCCCGGCGCCGACGGCGGTCAGCGGCGCCGGCCGTACAGCAGGCGGCGCGGAATCGGCACCGGCGAGAGCCTGTCGGCCGCGTCACCGAGCAGGCGGCGCGGCTCGAGCTTCGCCACGAGGCGCTCGAGCTCATCGCGCTCACGTCCGGTGAGGCGGTTCCGGCGACCCCGCCCCAGCCTGATGAGCTGCAGGAGCCGGCGGCGCTCGGCGGGGCTCAGCTGCCGGTAGTGGTCGCGCGCGATGACCGCGACCTCGGCTGCGGAGAGCAGCGCGACGACCGGGATGCGGCGGACGCCCGGCACGCGCCGGGCGACGGTGGCGAGCGAGCGGTTGACGAGACCCGAGGGCATTCTGGGATCGAGTCTAGGTCCGGGGCCGGCTCGGGCGGACGGTTCGTGCGACATAAGTGTCCTGGTGGGACGATTACATCGACCGGGGGGCTGCGCCCGCAGCCGCCGGATCGTGCGGCGGCGCGTTCACGACGAGCTCCATGAGCAGTCCGTCGTGCCACCCGTCCCCGTCGACGTCGCGCTCGTAGGCCTGCATCACCCCGACCGCGGTGAACCCGGCCTTCTCGTAGGCGCGCACCGCCGCGCGGTTCTCGACGGCCGGGTCGATCGTGATCCGATGGTGGCCGCGCTCGCGCACGAGGTGATCGACGACCCGGGCAACCACCTCGCTTCCGATCCCCCGGCCGTGCCAGGCGGGGTCGAGGAAGATGTCGATCCCGGCGTGGCGGTAGCGCGGCTCGAGCTCCTCGACAAACTGGACGAGCCCCGCGACCTCGCCGTCGACGAGGATCGTCCAGCGCACGGCGCCCGGATCGTCGTCGGGAAAGCCGGGCTCGGGGTCCCCCCACCAGCGGCGGACCTCGGGCGTGCGGTGGATGCGGAGGAGATCCTCGGTGTCAGCCGGCCGCAGGGCGCGGAGCGTGAGCTCGGCCACGATCGCCGACGTTACCGCTCAGCGCCGGCCGGCCCGCGATGCCCCGGGGCGCGTGATCCGCCAGAGTACGGGGCCATGCAAGAGCCGACCCCCCTCCAGGTGACCGACCCCGTTCCCCCCGTCCGGCCGAGTCGCAGGCCCGATCCACGCGACCCGCTCGACCTCGCGCCGGACGCGCCGCTGCTGGCGGCCTACCTCGAGTGCCTGGACCGGTACGGCGCCGGGGAGGCGCCGTTCCACACGCCGGGGCACAAGGGCTCGACCGCGCTCGCCGGCGCGGCGGTCGCGGGCGACCACCCGCTCGCCGGCGGCCTCGACACGGTCAAGCTGAGCCACGGCACGCTGCTGGAGGCCGAGCGGCGCGCCGCCGCCGCCTGGGCGGCCGACCTCTGCCGGTTCTCGACGGGCGGCTCGACCCACTGCAACCAGGCGCTCGCGATGTCGGTCGGAGCACCCGGCGACGAGGTGGTCGTCGCCCGCACGCTGCACCGCTCGATGCTGCTCGGGCTCGTGCTCGCGGGGCTTGAGCCGGTGTGGGTCGAGCCGCAGGTGAGCGCGAGCACCGGCCTCGCGCTCGGCTACGCGCCGGAGACCGTCGCGGCCGCGCTCCGCGACCATCCCCGGGCCCGAGCGGTGTTCCTCACCGACCCGTCCTACGTGGGAACGCGCTCGGATCTCGGCGCCCACGCCGACGTCGCCCACGCCGCCGGGGTGCCATTGATCGTCGACATGGCCTGGGCGGCGCACTTCGGCTTCCATCCTGCGCTGCCGCCGCACGCGCTCGGCGCCGGCGCGGACGCGATGGTGACGAGCGCGCACAAGACGCTCCCCGCCTACTCACAGGGGGCGCTCCTGCTCGCGCGGACCGAGCGCCTGGACGCGAGCCGGCTCACCCGCGCGTTCGACGCACTCGCGACGACGAGCCCGGCGGGCACGATCCTCGCGAGCATCGACGCCTCCCGCGCGCTGCTCGTGCGCGACGGCGAGGCGCTGCTGGATCGCACGATCACGGCGGTGACGCGCGCCCGCGCGAGGCTGCGGGAGGTCGACGGGCTCGAGGTGCTCGACGGGCCGCTCGTCGATCCGGTCAAGCTCACCGTGTCGCTCGCCGGCACCGGCGCGCACGGGGTGGCGATCGAGCAGGACCTCGCGGACGCCGGGGTGCCGGTCGAGCTCGCCGATCGCGACACGATCGTCGCGCTTGTCACGCTCGCGGACGAGCCCGAGGCGATCGAGCGGCTCACGGACGCGCTGGCGGACGCGATCGCGCGCCGCCGCGGCGTCCCGCGCACGATCTCCGGCGCCGCCGGCTGGATCGTCTCGCCGCGTCCGAGGGTGACGCCGCGCGAGGCGTTCTTCGGCGCGGTCGAGACCGTGCCGTTCGCCGAGGCGACCGGGCGGGTGAGCGCCGAGCTGATCGCCCTGTATCCCCCGGGCGTCCCGGTGCTCGCGCCCGGCGAGGAGATCACCGAGCGCGCGCTCGCCTCGCTCGCCGAGGCCCGTGCGGACGCGGTCCGCGTCGCCTACGCGATCGATCCGACGCTCGCGACGCTCCAGGTGCTCGCCTGACCCGTCCCGCCGGCGCACCGCCCGTATCCTCCGGTGCGAGGTGACGGAGATCGGTTGGCGCGTCCGGCTCGGGACGATCCTGACGCTCGCGGCGGCGGCCGCGGCGACGCTCGTGCTGCTCGTGGGCGCCGCCTCGGACGCCGCGCCGGGGAGCGTGGCCCGTCGGGCGCTCGCGGCGCGAGAGGCGGAGCGTCTGATCGCCGCTGTGCGACTCCCCGGCGGGTTCTCGGCTGCGCCGACGACCGCCGGCGCCCCGCTCGGCCGGGCGCTCGCCGGGATGGATCCGGTCCTCGGCCCCTCAAGCGTCGAGCGGGCGGCCCGCTGGACCGTCCCCGTCACCGCCCGGGGCGTGCGCGCGTTCCTCGAGGCCCATCCGCCGCGCGGGACCCGGCGGGCGGGCGCGCTCACGTTTCTCGCGACCGACCGTCCGCCCGAGCTGGCGAGCGCGCGGCTCGAGCTCGCCGTCGTGCCCACCGGCCGGCGCGCGAGCATGGTCCGCGCGGAGGCGCGCGTGCGCTGGCTCGTCCCCCGCTCCCCCGGTGAGCGCGTGCCGGGGGGGCGCGCGGGAGCTCGTGATCACGCGCGGGCCGCCTGGACACGCGCCGTCGCTCGTCCTCCGCGTGACGGCGCCGGCACGGATCGCGCGGATCCGGACGCTGCTCGATGCGCTCCCGCGCGTGCAACCCGGCCTCGTCTACCACTGCCCGGTGCAGGTCCCCGAGGTGCCGGTCGTGCGCTTCGCGTTTCGCACGCAGGCGGGCGCGGCGGGGCGGACGCCGTCGCGGGTGCTCGCGCTGGCAAGCGAGCGGGCGGACGTGGGCGCGCGGCCGACCGCCTGCAACGCGCTGCGCTTCACTGTCGCCGGGCGAGCACGGACGCCGCTGCTCGGCGGCCACCGACTGCTGCGGCAGGTGAGCGCGCTGCTCGGACGCCGGCTGTGGACGCGTCCCTACGCGGCCTGAGTGGTTCCGGCCGCATCGAGCAGCGCGAGCTTTGCCGCCCGCGGCAGGCGCTTGATCCGCGCCTCCTCGCGCCGTGCCGCCGTGCGGTCGGCCATCGGTCGCGCGAACGCGAGCGTCACCGGCAGCCGACTTGCCGTGTAGCGACTCGCGGTCCCGGCCCGGTGGCGCGCGAGCCGGCGCTCCAGGTCGATCGTCCAGCCCGTGTACAGCGACCCGTCGCGGCAGCGCAGCATGTAGACCCACGCCTCGGCGTTCACCGTCGCTGTGTTCAGGGGCGCGGCCCGTTCCCCTGCCGCCGCGGGGACGCGGGCGCGGCGGGCGATCGGGGTTCGGCGCCGCTCACGCGTCCGGGACGAGGTCGGCGAACACGAAGCCGTCGCGCTCGACGATCTCGCCCGGCCGGCACGCGACCGGGTTTCGGAAGACCGGCCCGTCGTGGACGAACGTGTGGAACTCCCCGTTCTCGCCGCACGGGTCGACGTCGTCGGGCAGTTCGTTGAGCAGGCGCGCGTCGTAGGGCCGGCCGGCGAGGGACGCCGGCATGCGCTTCGGGTCCAGGCAGACGATCCGGGCCTGGAAGCCGAGCGCGAGGAACCGCTCGGCGAGCGCATGCGTGTCCCGGCCCCACAGGGGGAAGCGGGCGCGGCGGCCCGCGGCGGCGCACTGGCGCTCCCGGTAGGCGCGCACGTCCGCCAGGAACAGATCGCCGAACGCGATCTCCGGGAGCCCGGTGAGCGGCGGCGCCGCGAGCGCCTCGGCGAACGCGCGCTCGTAGACCTCGTTGCTCGCCGCCGCCGGGATCGGGATCTCGACGAGTTCGATCCCGATCGCGCGCGCCTGGCGGCGCAGCAGTTCCCGGCGGACACCGTGCATCGAGATCCGCTCGTGGTCGGCGGCGAGCGTCGTGACGAGCGCCGACGGCGGCGGCTGCCCATCGCCGGTGAGCGCGTGCAGGGCAAGCGCCGAGTCCTTGCCTCCGCTCCACGAGAGCGCGTACGGGCGACGCCGCGTCGGCGCCCGCATGACGACGAAGTGCAGACCGTCGACGAGCGCCCGGTCGGTCGGGTCATCGGGGAACGGAATCGTCTCGCCGGTCGCCGCGAAGCCGAGCCGCTCGTACCAGGCGGTGAGCGCCGGCTGCCCGGAGACGACGGTGATCTCGAGCGTGTCGGCGCCGAACCGCTCGGCGGCGAGCGCGCGCGCCTCCGCCATCAGCCGCCTGCCGACTCCGCCGGCCTGGCGGGCGGGGTCGACGGCGAACAGCCCGAAGCGGGCGACACGCCCATTCCCGCGGTGGACGGCGCAGCAGGCGATGAGCTCGGAGGCGCGGGCGCCCTCGGTGACGAGCCGCTCCGCGGGGACGACCATCACGACCGTCTCGGGCGACTCGATCTCGGCGACCAGCTCGTCGCGGCCGATCCGCTCACCCTCGATCAGCCCGACCTCGCTCGTCCAGCCGCCATCGCCGCGGTAGGCGGCCTGCACGAGCGCGAGCAGCGCGTCGGCGTCGTCGGGCCGGGCCTCTCGCCAGCGCAGTTCCGGGGCCATTCGGGCGCAGCGTAGTGTCGCGGCGGCCGGTCGTCCTCCGCGGTGCGGCGCGCCCCGCCGCGCCGCCGTTGGCGCTAGATTGCCCGGATCGCTGCCGCGGACCCATCGCGGCGATCTCTGAGGAGGAACACATGCATCATCAGCTCGCCCGGGCGGTCCGTCGGGCGCTCACGAGCGCAGCGGCGCTCACCTGCGTCTCGCTGGCCGCCGTGACGTTCACGGCCGGCGCCCAGGCCAAGACGGCCACGACGCACAAGAAGAAGACGACGCCGACGATGAGGATCACGCCGTCGACGCCCGTCACCCGCGGGTCCGGCTACCTCGCGCTCGGCGACTCGGTCAGCTTCGGCTACCTGGAGCCGACGGTCGCACCGGCGCCCGATTACACGAATGCCGCGAACTTCGTCGGCTTCCCGGAGGTCGTCGCCTCAGACCTGCATCTGAGGCTCACGAACCTCGCCTGCCCCGGCGAGACGTCGTCGAGCTTCATCAGCATCAAGGAGCCGAGCAACGGCTGCGAGTCGAGCCCCAACCCGAGCACGCCCGGATACCGGGCGGCGTTCCCGCTGCACGTCAAGTACAGCGGCTCCCAGCTCGCCTACGCCGTCAAGTTCCTGAAGAGGACCCCGAACGTCCGGCTCGTGACGCTGATGATCGGCGCCAACGACTACTTCCTCTGCCAGGAGACGACGGCCGATCACTGCCAGAGCCCGACCGAGCAGATCGGCGTCGTCGGCACGGTCGCCAGGAACGTCCGCACGATCGTCCGGACGCTGCGCAACCGGGCCCACTACAACGGCCAGCTCGTGATCGTCGACTACTACTCGATCTCCCCGGCGCTCGCGGCCGCCACCGCAGGCCTCAACCGCCAGATCAACCTCGCCGGCCGCGGCTTCCACATCCGCGTCGCCAACGCGTTCAACGCGTTCGCCCAGGCCTCGGCGCACTCGGGAGGGAGCGCCTGCACCGCGGGCCTTCTCACGCAGCTGTCGACGGGCGGCTGCGGCATCCACCCAAGCTCGGCCGGCCAGACGGTGATCGCCTCGACGGTCATCCGCAGGGTCGGACTCCCGCGCTCGTAGGACGCCGCGCCCGGTAGCCGTCCTCGTTCCGGGCGTGGCCGTCGTGGCCACGCCCGGACCGGGTGCCCGGAGACGGGCCGCTCAGCCGCCCGACGCCCCGAGCGCGGCCACGTTGTGTGCCGTGCTCGAGATCTGCGAGACCCGCACCGGGTCCTTCACCGGCGTGAGCGCGACGCGCGCCGTCGTGCCGTCCCCGAGCTGGGCGACGTGGTTGTTGCCCCACGCCCACAGGCCACCCGAGCCGTCGACCGCGTACGTCGTCGAGCCTCCCGAGCTAACCGCGACGATCCGCAGGCCGCGCAGCGCCTCGACCCGGATCGGCCATGGTGAGCTCTCGCGCGTGCCGTTGCCGAGCTGCCCAAAGCGCCCGTTGCCCCATTCCCAGACGCTGCCGTTCGACAGCAGCGCGATCGTCTGGCCGTTGTCGCCGTAGCTGCCCCCCTCGAAGACCTGGCGGACGGGGTGCGGGAGGGCCACGGGGACCGCGGTCGTGGCGATCGTCCGGGTGCCGTCTCCGACCTGGCCGCCGCGGTTGTAGCCCCAGTCGTAGTAGCGGCCGTCGGCCATCAGCACGCCGGCATTGCCCCAGCCGGAGGTGAGCGCGACGGCCTGACCCGGCGGGAGGCCCTCGACCGCGACCGGCGCTCCGGCGCGCGCCGTCCGGCCGCGCGTGCCGTTGCCGAGCTGGCCCACGGGACCGGCACCGCAGCTGACGATCCGCCCCGCCGAGTCGTAGATGGCATGGCGCAGCGCGCCGACCGCGAGCGTCACGCCCGGGAGCGGCACCGGCACCGGCGTGCGCAGGATGCGCCCGCGCGGACGGCAGAACTCGCGCGAGCGATCATTGCCCCACGCCCACACCGTGCCGTTCGTGGCGATCGCCATGCCCGCGTCGTAGGGCATCGGGTTCGACAGCGCCCGGATCCGCACGCCGGCGGGCAGGTGCACGCGGACGGCGCGCAGCGAGAGCCGGCGCCGGCCGCCGTCGCCGAGCTCGCCCTGCGAGCCCGGGCCCCACGCGTACACCGCGCCACCGGCGGTGAGCGCGTAGCTGTCGGAGTTCGAGGTCGCGACCTGGACGATCCGGCCGGGCAGGCCGCGCACGACGGTCGGGTACCGGCGCACGGGACCGACGCCGTTCGGAGAGCCGGAGAGCGGCGGGCGCGCGCCGCCCCGCCCGACGCCGAGGCGTCGGCCTCCGCCTCCGAACTGGCCCCACTGGTACACGATGCTCGAGCGGCTCGCGGCGAGCGTCGCGGGCACCGACCCGGCGTGGGAGACGGGGTTCGGCCGCGCGGCGCCGCAGCCTGCGAGGAGCGCCCCGGCGGCGCACGCGGCGAGCCCCAGCAACGACGTTGATCTGGCATGCATCCGTGATCCTCTTCCGGCTCGGTCGGCGCCGCGGAGAAATCCGGGCGGCGCCTCTGGCCGTCCGCACGGTACGTCATCCGAGCCGGTTCGGGGCGTGCCGGGTCGCGCCTTCACGCGACCTTATCCGCTCACCCATAATGCGCGGAAACTCGGTCCGCCGCGATGGCAGCGCGGCGTCCGGGATGCGAGACATCGCCTGAGCCGATACGCCGCCGCGCGGACCGGGAGCGCTACACGATCGGCGCTCGCCGGCTGCCCTCGCTCACGACACCCTCGGGAAGGCGGGCGCGGAGGCAGGCCTCGGCGGCGTCGGGGTCATCGGGGGTGATGAGCGGGGTGACAGCGGCGCCGTGGTCGATGAGGAAGCCGGCGCGCTTGCCGGGGCGACGGGGGTCGAGGCTCGCCCACACGCCGGGGTTCGCAGTCCCCCAGATCCGCGCCCGCCCGTTGAGCGGCCCGAGCCTCACCCGCGTGACATGGCGGATCGTCTTGAGCGGGATCCGCTTCGTGCCCCGCGGGATGTAGTAGCCACGGATCGAGATCTGCGTCTCGTCGATGTCGATCCAGCGGTCGGCGTATGTCTCGCTCATTGGCGTCCTCCGCATGGGCGGCGCAACCCGGTCGTCACGGGTGGGGCGCGGCCGCGCTTGTCAAGTCTAACTTGACAGCTCATACCTGTCAAGATTTGCTTGACGCATGGGCACGGATGAGCAGTCCGGGGCGCGGTCGCGAGTCGCGCTCGTCCTTGAGCAGAATCTCGGCCTCGTGACCGCAGCGCTCCGCGGCGGGCCCGACGCCGCTCCGCCGATGTCCGCCCTGGTCTCGGCGCGGACGGCCGCCGACGCGGTCGAGCAGGCAACCCGACTACTCGTCCAGGAGGCGCGCGCCGCCGGTCGCACCTGGCAGGAGATCGGCGAGCTGCTTGCGACCACCCGCCAGGCCGCGCAGCAGCGCTTCGGCCAGTCGATGTCCGAGACCGAGCACGCGCACCTCGCCGCCCGCGCCGAAGAGGTCGTCGCCCAGGTGGACGCCGGCGCCTGGGAGAAGGCCACAGCCGACTGGGATGAGGTGATGCGCGCCGAGCTCGGGGTCGATCGGCTCGCCGATGCCTGGCGGAAGGTCACCGCCAGCGCGGGCCCGCTGCGAACGATCGGCCACAGCTCGGTCGTCCGCAGGGGCCCCTACCGGATCGCCGACGTCCCCCTCGTCTTCGAGCACGGCCCGATGAAGGCCCGGGTCGCCTTCAACCACGACGACGAGATCAGCGGCCTGTTCGTCTTGCTGCCCGACGCGCCCTGATGGGCCCCGAACGCCCCCCGCGCGGCACCCGGACCGCCCGACGGCGTCAGTCCGCGGGCTCGTCGAGCGCCCCGATGATGTCCGCCTGCGCAGCAAGCACCTCCGCGGCGATGACCCGGGCGTCGTCGGTCGCCGCGTTCGCCTCCTCGATGAGCGTCGTGCGGGTGCGCTCGGTCGCCTCGGCCTGCCGCAGCACCTCGGCGTCGGCGCGGATCGGAACGCCGGTCACGAGCGCGAGCGCCAGCGCGTCGCTCGGCCGGGCGTCGACGACGGCCCCGTTATCGAGGGTCGCCTCGGCGTAGAACGTGGAGCGGGTCAGCGCGCTGATGCGGACCTCCCGCAGACGCGCGCCTGCGCCCGCCAGCAACGTGGCGGCGAACTGGTAGGCGCCCGGTCGCGGGAGCTCGACGCCTTCGAGTATGAGCGCGATCGCGGTCGCCTCGGCGGGGCCGATCCAGATCGGCAGGCGTCGCCCGCGATCGTCCTCCAGGAACACGATGTGTCGCTCCACCCCCGACCGCTCACCGGAGGTTCGGCGCAGCTCGGCCACTCGCATCGGGATCAGCTGTGGGGTCTCGTCGGTCATCGCGATGTACTCCTCGTATGTGTCGTTCAGCGAGCGGCGCAGAGTCCGACGCGCCTTGTGGAGCCGGGTCTTGACGGCGGCGGGTCTGGTTCCGAGCTCGGCGGCCGTCTCGGCGTGGGTCAGTCCCCCGAGGTAGAAGAGCGCGACCGCACGGCGCTGCCCCGGCGGCAGCGCCCCGATCGCCGCGCGGACACACCGCGCAAGCTCGGCAGCGGCGACGCGGTCAGCCGGATCCGAATGCTCGTCGGCGAGCTTCGTGCCGTCGGGCCCGAGCCCCGCTGCCTCGAACGAGCGCCGTCTCCGCGCATCGCCGAGCAGGCCACGGCAGACGTTCAGTCCGATCCCGACCAGCCACGCCCCGAAGTGCTCCGGCTCGCGAAGGCGATCGATTCCGAGCATCGCCCGCACCGTGGCCTCCTGCGCCGCGTCACGCGCCGCCTCGGGGTCGTCGAGCACCCGCCGGCAGCTCGCCTCGAGCACAGGGTAGTGCCGGGCGACCAGCCCGGCGAACGCCGCCGCGTCTCCGGCGCGCGCGGCCTCCACCAGCTGGCGATCCTCGGGGCGATCCATGGTTCACGTGGTAGTGCATATGAACGCGGCGCGGGTAACCCGACGGTTCCGGCGCCACGTCAGGGCCCGGGTAACCGCGGCGTTCCGGCCGTGCGTCGGCCCGCGTCACCCCGCGCGGGTGTCGTGGCGACGCTCTCGCGCTCGGCGTCGCCCGTGAGATCGCGTACGCACCAGGACCCGCGAATCCTGAGCTGCGTGCCGTCGATCTCGATGAGGCGGTCTGCGCACCCCTGGCTCATGGGCCTCTCCCGGATCGGCGGCTCACCCGTGGGCGTCGGGGTCAGGACTCGCTCGTTCGTCTCAGCAGCGCGAACAGCGCGTCGAAATGGCGCTTGCAGGCGACGGCGTCGTAGGCGCCCATGTCCGACATCGTATAGCCGTGGGCGGCGTTCTCGTAGACCTCCGTTGTGTGCCGGACGCCGTTCTCGTCCATGGCGCGCTCGAGCGTGGCGATGTTCTCCGGGGTCATGCTGCGATCGTTGTCGGCGTGCCCCCAGTACACCTCGGCGGAGACCTTCGCGGCGAGCAGGTGGGGACTGTCAGGGGCGTCGGTGACCATCTGCCCGGTGTGGAAGCCCGCCATGGCGCGGACCCGGTCCGGATGCTCGGCGGCGATCGTCCACGCGATCCGTCCGCCCATGCAGTAGCCGGTGATGGCGACCGGGCCGTCGCGAAGCTCGGCGAGCCGCCCGAGGTAGGCGGCGCCGTCGGCGGCGATCGCCGCGGGGGTCAGCGCGGAGGCCAGCGGCGCCAGAGTCCGCATGAAGCGATCGCGTTCGTCCTGGTCGCCGAGGTTCGGCGTCGGCCACAGTGGCGCGCGTCCGCCCCGGTAGAAGATGTTGGGCGCCAGGACGGTGTAGCCCTCGGCCGCGATCCGGTCGGCCATCTCCTTGGTGCGCGCCCGCAGGCCGATGGCGTCGATGATGAACAGAACCGGGGGTCCCAGCGGCCCGTCCTCGGGGGTGGTCAGGTAGCAGTCCGCCACGCCATCGGCGGTCGGGACATCGATCATCGAACGTGTCATGGTCATAGCCTCGCAGTTCTCTTCGGCACACGCTCCGCGGCGAGAGCGGGATGCGGGGGCGCCGTCGCGGCGGCCGTCGCGACGTCACGTGGATAGGTGCCGCGCGCGCGGGCGAGGAGCATCGCGCCCCCGGCGAGCGGAAGGAGCATCAGCGCGAACGTCCACTGCAGTCCGGCGCGTCCGCCCCCGAAGACGTCGTCCGCGACGACGCCGAACAGCAACGGCGCGAGCGCCTGGGCCAGCGAGCGCAGGACGCTGCGGATGCTCTCCGCGCGTCCCCAGAGCGGCGCGGGCATGATGTCAAGGCGCGCGGCGTCGAGGGGGGCCGTCTGCGCCGAGAGCGCGAATGCCGCCAGGCACAGGTACGGGGCGGCGGTGAGGAGGCTGTGCGCCAGCAGCGCCGGGATGAACAGCAGCGGCGCCGCCGCCGCCGCGGCGGTGCTCGCGAGGATGCGGCCGTTGAGGCGCCGGGCGCGGATCAGCGCATCGCCGATCCACCCGCCGGCGAGCACCCCGATCACCGCGCCGATCCCGAGGATGAGCAGCAGCAGATCGGCCTCGAGCTGGCCGATCCCATACCGGGCACGCGCGAACTCGACACCGAAGGTCTGCATGCCGGCCAGGAAGTAGTGGGCGCAGGCGCCGGCGGCGACCAGCACCAGGTTGGTGCGCACCCGGACGACGTGGCGAGCCGTGGCCAGCAGCCCGAGCCGTCGGATGTCGCCACGCGGGACGAGTCGCGGGTCGGCCGGGACGCCCTGCGCGCGGGCCAGGTCCTGGACATCGCTCGGACCGGCCCGCTCCGGCGTGGTGGCCTGGCTGACGCGCGCGGACGCGGACGGCGGGAAGGCGATGCCGCCACGGCGCGGCTCAGGCAGGCGGGCCACCATCCAGGCGAGCAGGAAGGCGGGGAGCGCGAGGATCACGAGCGCGGCCCGCCAGGAGAGGGTGGCGATGTCTCCGGTGATCCCAAACCCGACGCCCGAGCCGACCAGCTCACCGGCGAGGATGAACCCGTAGATCCGCCCCCGCTCACCGGCCGCGAAATAGTCGCCGACGAGCGAGGCGACGAACGGTCCGGCGGCGGCGGTCACCAGGCCAAGGAACGCGCGCGCGATCAGGAGCTGGTGGAAGCTGTCGACGCTCGCGCTCCACAGCATGGCCAGGCCCCAGACACCGACGGCGGTCGCCAGCGTCCACGTCCGCCGGGCGCGGTCCGCCAGAACTCCGAACGGCAGCACTGCGATCACCGCGACCAGCGAGCTGACGGTCACGAGCAGGCCGACGTCGGTGTTCGTGATGTGAAGCCCGCGGCGCAGCGCGGTCGCCGAGGCGCCGATCGTGGCGGTGTCGGCGCCGCTGAGACCGAGGACACCCGCGAGGACGAGGATCACGCGCGTGCGTGCCCTCCCGCCGAGCAGCGCGACGATCCGATCCCGCGGACCCCGCGGCCGTTTCCTCAGGGGACCCTCCGCGGGCTTCATCTCGGCCTGAGCGACGGGATGAGCGCAGGCCGAGCCCTCACCGGGATCCTGGTGAGACGCGCCGGACTCAGCGGACCGAGCGGGCCGCGGCCGGTCGCCGCGCCCCGTCGCCTGTTGGCTGGAAGCCGGCGCTCTCGTCCGGCTCGGAGGCGGCGCCGATCGTCCGCCGCAGCGCGATCTCCGGCAGCAGGAACGTGAGGACGAGGGCAACCGCGGCGATCGGCACGGCGATCAGGAACACGGTCTGCAGCGAGTGGGCGTAGGCGAGCACGTACCCGTGATGCGCGCTGGGGGGCAGCTTGGCGAGGGCGGCGGGACTGACGCTCGCGCTCGACAGCCCGGCGGGCAGGTGCACCCCGCGGAGCGAGCGGGCGAGGTTGCCGCCGAGCACGTTGGCGAAGATCGCGCCGAAGACCGCCGTGCCGAACGAGCCGCCCATCTGCCGAAAGAACGTCGCCCCGGAGGTCGCCGCGCCGAGATCCTCGTGGCGCACGGCGTTCTGCACGGCGATGACGAGCACCTGCATCACCCCGCCGAGACCGGCGCCGAGCACGAACATGTAGGCCGAGCTGAGCGCCGTTCCGGTGCCCGCACCCATGAGCGAGAGCAGAAACAGACCCACCGTCATGATCGCCGTGCCCAGGATCGGAAAGATCTTGTAGCGGCCGTAGCGGCTGATGAGCAGCCCCGACCCGATCGAGGTGATCAGCAGCCCCGCCATCAACGGCAACAGGCGCAATCCGGAGATCGTGGGATCCACGCCATCGACGATCTGCAGGAACAGCGGCAGGAACGTGATCGCGCCGAACATCGCAAACCCGACGACGAACCCGATCGCGCCGCTGGCGGAGAACACGCGGTTGGCAAACAGGTGCAGGGGAACGACCGGCTCATGAGCGCGGCGCTCGGCGGCCACGAACAGGACGAGCAGCACGACGCCGGCGACGCCCATCAGCACGATCGGCAGCGAACCCCAGGCGTATGTCGTTCCCCCGAGGCTGGTCAACAGCACGAGACTGGTCGCCGCCAGCGCGATCAGGATCGTCCCCAGATAGTCGATCACGTGGTGCACGCGGGACAGCCGGCTCGGCAGCACGGCCGCGGTGACCACGAGCGCGACCGCCCCGATCGGCAGGTTGATGTAGAAGATCCAGCGCCAGGACAGGTCATCGACCAGCAGGCCGCCGATCAGCGGCCCGACGACGCTCGTGACACCGAACACCGCCCCGAAGATCCCCTGATAGCGCCCACGGTTGCGAGGCGAGACGACATCCCCGATGATCGTCTGCGCGCCGATCATCAACCCCCCGCCGCCGATGCCCTGCAGTGCCCGGAACGCGATCAGCTCGGACATCGAACCCGACAGCCCCGACAGCACCGAGCCGACGAGGAAGATCACGATCGACGCCTGGAAGAAGACCTTGCGGCCATACATGTCGCCGAGCTTTCCCCACAACGGCGTCGCCGCCGTCGACGCGAGCAGGTACGCGGTCACCACCCAGGACAGGTGCGCGGCGCCGCCGAGATCACCGACGATCGTCGGCAGCGCGGTCGAGACGATCGTCTGATCGAGCGCCGCCAGCAGCATTCCCGCGAGCAGCGCGAGGATGATCAGCCACAGACGGCGGCCCGAGAGCTCCTGGGCGCCTGGCCGTCGCCCGTCGCCGTCCCGTCCGGCTCCGGGCGGCGTCCCCTCACGGGGGTGGTCGGGTTCTCTCGCCGCGCTCACGGGCGACCGCCCTCGCCCGCGGGCGCGGCGAGCCCCTCCCCGAGGCTCCTGAAGGCATCGTCGACCAGCTCCCCCAGGCGCGCCGTGCTGCCGCCGTTCCAGTGAACGACCGCCGTCCGGGTGGCCGCCACCGCGACGCCGGCCACCAGCCGGGGAT
>Ga0209061_1002085_pt1 | contig 27642 bp, 28 predicted proteins | sample Coa_R1_10_FD_187157 | JGI IMG/M metagenome (GOLD analysis project Ga0209061, IMG submission 187157) | Surface soil microbial communities from Centralia Pennsylvania, which are recovering from an underground coalmine fire - Coalmine... | ecosystem: Environmental > Terrestrial > Soil >... | reverse complement strand
CCCGGTCGAGCGTCTCTACCTGGTAGCCAGCCTTGGAAAGCAGTGCCGTGGCATCGGGGTGGACGTTCTCCAGTAGTAGTACGCGTATGTCTTGGGGTTGCCGACGCTCAGGAGCCACAGGTCCAGTCTAGCCGATACGATCGGGTTGCCCCGGCGAATATCGTTGCCCAGGCTGGCGCACTTGGTTGCTTCGTTGTAATGGAGGAAGCGGCTTCGGGTCAGGGGCGACAGGGCTTCTCCGTCTGGGCGGGCGGCCGCGCTGCTCAGGTGGGCCCTCCCCGGCCGGCAACGGCTCTGCCCAGGGCGGCAACGGCTCTGCCGGGCCGCAGCGGCCGAGCGCGACGCTGTCGACCTCGCCTATGATCTTGCCGCTATGGAGCGCCTCCTGCCGTGGCTGGCCCGCCGATGAGCGGGCTCGGGCCGGGCACGCCCGGCCAACCGGGAGCCGCGGAGGGGCCCGCTTGGCCGGCGCCCCCTCCTGTCTGGCCCACCTTTGCCCCTGCACCCTCCACGGCGACGCCGGGCTACTGGTTCGACGCCGAGAGCGGGCTCATGCTCCCCGAAGGCACCCAGCTCGCCGGCTACGGGCGGCGCATCGGCGCGTACTTCCTGGCAATACCGCTCTCTATCTTCACGCTCGGCGTCGGGTACCTGATCTGGGGCCTCGTCGTGTGGGCAAGGGGGCAGACGCCGACCTACCAGGTCCTCGGGATGCGCTGCTGGCGCCCTCAGTCCGGGCAAGTAGCGGGCTGGTGGTGGATGGCTCTTAGGGAAGTGCTCGGCAGCTTGGTCGAAAGCCTCTTTGGGGTTATTACCGAGCTCATATCTTTCGTCGCGTTCCTTGCCACGAGGCAACGCCAGACGCTCCATGACATGGTCGCCGGCACCGTGGTCCTCTACGACCCCAACAAGGTCCTCCGCTAAGAGCGCCGCTCGGGACCTTTGTACATCTAATCACGCTACGCGTGAGCAACTCCACGCTTTGTTCGTGCCCGGCCGTGGTCAACTCACCGTTCCACTGGCACGGTGAGTTGCCACTAGAACGGTGGGCCTCCACTGGCGCTGTTCGGCTCCGCTGGGGCGGTGAGGCGAACCGTGCGAAGTGGCAAGGCTTACTCGAAATGCACGGGGGCACGCAGCGACCTACCGCTGGCAGAGACAACCACAGTTCCGTAGGAAAACGACGCCGGCACCAAAAACCCGGCCACGAGCGCTTGGCGCTGCGAGTCGGGTAGGGCAACGGCGCCGGCGACCTGCCCACCAGGCAGGAGGAGCTTGAAGTTGGATGCGGAAAGGGGAGCACCAGCCGGTGACACCGTTGCTAGCACCTGCAAGTAGGCTTCCCCGAAAGACGGCGGCACCGTCCCGCCGTCGCTCCCGGCGAACCACACCAGCGACGCGTCCCAAAGGCGCACCCTGGCACCTCCGAGCGACCCGCTTACCGACAAGCGCTCGTCGGTCCCAAGGCGCGAGAGCACCGCAGGCGCCGGCCCGAGCTTGCCGTTCGCCAGGGAGACGGTTTGGGTGAGGCCTTTGTCCTCCACCTCGAGGTACGGTCGCGAGCCCGCAGGTACCACGCCGGCCACGGTCACGTCGGCGCCCGAGGCAAACGGCAGCGTGAGGCTGGAAAGGCCGGCTTTTACCTGCAGGAGGGGCTCGTCTCGGTCCGGCCCGCCCTTGCCGTTGGCCCGAGCTGGGACAGCGCCGGCGTCCTCACCGGGGCTCACGGCGAGCTCGGCCACGACAAAGCGCTCGCCTCTCGGCGGGAGCAAGAGCTGCGCCGCCGCTCGCTCGAAATGGGGCGGCCACGACGACGAGCGGAGAGCGGCGCGGTCCAAGCCAACAGGCAGCCACTGGGCAAAGCCATAGGCGACCAGGCGGTAGGTGGCACCCCAGTCGACCATAACGTCGCCCACTGGGGCCGGCGAGAGGCCGGCGGGCGGCGCCTCTAGCAACCCGCCCCAGCCCGGGCGCTGGCGGGGGACGACAGGCAGCCGCAAGCCGCCGGCACCAGAGGGGGGCGCTCCGCCTCCCGGCCGGCGCAGCACCTCCCCCGCTGGCAGGGCCACAGTCGAACTGGGCAAAGGCTTAGCCGGCACCCAGAGCCGCTCCTTTGACCCAGCCGAGGTGGCCGAGAGCCGGTAAGCGAGCCAGGGGTCGCCCGACGAAGACCAGGGCAGGTAGGCGGGGCCGCAGTAGACGCGGTCCTCCACGTCGCGGGTCGAAGCATTGCGCAGCACAAACCAGCACTTGCCCGCCGGGGCGACCGTTCCCTCGTAAGCTCGAGCGACCGACCTCGTCAACGCTTCAGCGCGCGCCAGCACTGCCTGAGCATCGGAGATCTCCTGGCCCTGCCAGTAAAGAGGCGGAGCCCCGCCCTGGAACACGATGCTCAAGACCACCACCAAGACTGCGCTGGCCACGGCGGCAGCAGTGGCGCGGCGAGCAAGAGGTGCCGACGGGTTGCCCCGCCGGCCCTTCGGGCGGGAGCCACCTCCGGCCCGTGAACGGGCTGTGTGCTGCGTCCAGGCCTCCCCGTCCCACCAGCGCCAGCGGCCCGGTGCGCTTGGGTCGGGGTACCAGCCCGGCGCTGGCCCGCTGGCGGCGGTACCCGAAGGGGCTGGGCCGGGGCCGGCGGGGGTACCCGAAGGGGCTGGGCCCGGGCCGGCGGCGGTACCTGAAGGGGCAGGCCCGCCGGCGGCGGTACCTGAGCCGGCAGCCACGCTCGAGCCGGCGCTCGGTGGGAGGCTCCAACTGCCCGGCCTTCCGGCTCCCGTCGGGCCGGCGGCGGCCTCGGCTGGGCCGGGCCCCTTGGCGCGACCGGCTGCCGGTTCCCCTCTCGCCACGGCACTACCGTAGGTGACATGGCAGCTCCGAACGTGGAAATCCCCCTCCCGGCCACGGCGCCAGCGGCGGTGCTCGTCGAGCCAGGCAAGGTCCTGATAGAGGACCGACCGGTGCCCAAGCCCGGGCCGGGCCAGGTGCTCATCGAAGTGGCAGCGGTCGGGGTGTGCGGCTCTGACGTCCACTACTTCAGCGAGGGCCGCATTGGCGACTTCGTCGTTAGTGCGCCCCTCGTGCTGGGCCACGAGGCTGCCGGCGTGGTGCGGGCGCTGGGCCCGGGCGCCACCAAGCTTCAACCTGGCCAGCGGGTCGCCCTGGAACCGGGCGTGCCCTGCCGTAGGTGCCGGGACTGCCGGGCGGGCCGCTACAACCTCTGCCCGGACGTGAAGTTTTTCGCCACCCCGCCCGTGGACGGCGCCTTTGCCCGCTACGTAGTCCACGACGAGGATTATTGCTACCCGGTCCCCGACAGCCTCTCCGACGATGCGGCCGCCCTCCTCGAGCCTTTGTCGGTGGCGGTTTGGGCGTCGTGGAAAGCGCGCACCAGACCGGGTGACAAGGTGCTCGTGACCGGCGCCGGCCCCATCGGGTTGCTGAACGCGGCCGTTGCGAGGGCTGCCGGCGCCGCCGAGGTCACGGTCACAGACGTGGTGCCCGGGCGGCTCGAGCTGGCCAAGAAGATGGGCGCCACCACCACCTTGGACGCGACAGACGCCAGGAGGGCGTTGGAGGGGCTCGGCGCGGACGCCCTCATCGAGTGTTCTGGGGCGCCGGCGGCGTTGGAGGCAGGGCTATATGGACTGCGAGGCGGAGGGCGCGCCGTGGTGGTCGGCATGTCCGCGCACGCCAACGCGGCGCTCCCCATTTCCTACCTTCAAAACCGAGAGATCGAGCTCACAGGGACTTTTCGCTACGCGAACACCTACCCCGCAGCCCTGGCGCTGGCGGCGAGCGGGGCAGTGCGCTTGGACGAGATAGTCAGCGCTCACTTCGGCCTCGGCCAGGTCGCCGAGGCTTTGCAGGCCAGCCGCAAAGACCCGCTGGTCGTGAAGCCCATGGTGCTGCCAAGCCGTTAGCATCTCCTAGCCGGGCGGGCAAGTGAGTTAGAGTACAAGGCACCGTGGACACCCTTCAGGAACGAACCGAGGTAACTGCCCACGCTCGGCCCAAGCGGGCTCCCGCTCGGCCGGCGGGGACCAAGGGCGCTCTCCACTGGCTGGTCGACGCGCACTGGCTCGGCCGGTGGCGGACGCCGTTCGTCCTGCGCCTTTGGCGCTACGGGGCGGGGTCAGTTGTCGCCTTCGTGGTGAGCAGCGTGGCCGTCACCGTCTGTTACAGCTGGTTCGGTCTCGGCGCCATAACCTCGAGCACGATCGCGTTCTTGGCCGGTGCCGTCCCCAACTGGGTCTTGAACCGCCGCTGGGCGTGGGAAAAGCGGGGGCGGGAAGGCGTGGGGCGCGAAACGACCCTCTACGCCCTGGTCACGCTGGCCTCCTGGGGCGCTTACAGCGCGGTTACCAAGTTGGCCGCTCTGGCCGTCGCCGGGTCCGGCGCGACGGAGAGGGACGTAGTAGTAACGGTGAGCTACATGGGAGCGAACGTGGTGTTCTCGGCGCTCAAGTACGTGGCCTACGACCGGGTCGTGTTCGTGGACCGCGGCGGCCGGAGCGAACCGAGCCCCTTGGCCTCGCGCAGCCAAGTCCCGACCACCACCTTGCCGAACCGCCAGCCGTAGACGAGGTTCCCCCCCTTTTTGGTTTTCCCCGAGCGGCGCCTCTGCATGTAGATCGGCACCTCGACGATCCTGAAACCTCCCATCGCGGCGCTGATCAGGAGCTCCGAGGACTGGTACTGGGGCTGGTCGAGCACCACCGAGGCCGTGAGCTCCGCGGTGAGGGCCCGCAGCCCCGAGGCGGGGTCGGTCACGCGCCTGCCGGTCAGCAGTGAGATCAAGCCCGCAAAGACGACCACCCCGGCGTTGCGTACTAGGTCAGCGTTGGCGGTCGAGCCGAGACGGCGGCTCCCGTTCACGAAGTCGGCTTCACCGGCCAGGATCGGCGCCATCACGCGCTCCATGTCCGCCGCCCTCCACTGGCCGTCGGCATCGGTGGTGATGATGTAGCGGGCGCCCCTTTGGCGCGCCAAGTGGTAGCCGAGGCGGAGCGATGCCCCCTGCCCCCGGTTCTCAGGCACGTCGCAGACGAGGGCGCCAGCCTCCTCAGCCACGAGAGCCGTGTTGTCAGTGGAACCGTCCACCACCACGATCACCTCGGTCGCCAAGCCGGCGACGGACTCGGGCGTCTCCTTCACGACGTGGCCTACCGCCGCCTCCTCGTTGTAAGCGGCCATGACCACCGCGAGCGGCGCCGCCGGCCTGTCCTGGTACTTGCGGAGGAACTGGGCCGCCATCTTCCTGTCCAGTTCGGAGAGCCCAGCTTCGCCCCGCCTGGAGGCCGGGTGGCCCCCTCTCCGGAGCGGCCCCGGCTCACGTTGCACAAGTTCTGGCCCCTCCTCGGACGGCTCGCCTGGTGGGCCGGGGATGTCCCCGGACGGCTCGCCTGGTAGGCCAGGCCTGCTCTCGGCGGGCCCGTGGTGCTCCTTGTCGGCCTCTGAGCTCCTATCGGCTGCCTCGCCTTCTAGGCTGGACAGCTCTTCAGTCGGCCCTGCCGGCTCAGCCACCAGCCCTGCTCCATTCGGCGACGACCTCCGCCACGCCCTGGTCCAGGCTCACCACGGGCTCCCAGCCGAAGCTCCTCGCGCGAGAGTTGTCCACCACCACCGCCGGCATCTCCCCCGCCTTGGCCGGTACGTGGCGAAGGTTGATGGCCTGGCCAAGCGCCCCCTCCACCGCCGCGATGATGTCTAGCACGGACACCGAAGAGCCCGAACCTACGATGACCGGGCCGGACATCTCTTGCTCAGTCAGGGCCAAAAGAACAGCGCGGGTGACGTCGGCCACGTTGACGTAGTCGCGCACCTGCTTGCCGTCACCGTACACGTCGAAAGTCCCGCCGCTTCGTGCCGCCCGCATGAGCCGCGGGACGATGCTGTCCTTCTCGGACATGCCTGGTCCATAGACGTTCGTGAACCGCAGAGCCACGCTCCGCACACCATATGCAGCGTTGTAGCAGGCAAGCAGCATCTCGCCGGCAGCCTTGGTGGCCCCGTAGGGGGTGAGGGGGGCGAGCGGGACAGCCTCGTGCAGGGCCCCGGAGGCGCCGGAGCCGACCACCGCGTTGGTCGAGGCAAGAACGAAGCTCTTCACCTGGCATTGACGCGCCCGCTCGAGGAGCGCCTGGGTCACAGCCACGTTGTTATCGAAGCTCCCCTGGGGATCTTCGAGCGAGCGGAGGACCTGGGTCTGGGCGGCAAGGTGCACCACTGCGGCGGTGCCTGGGAGAACGGCGGCTTCCACGACGCCGGAGTCGCGAAGGTCCCCTTGAAGGGCGCTCACCCGGTGCCCCACAGCCTGCTGGGCCGCGCCGGCGCCTTCTTGGCCTTCAGGGTGGCAGCGCCAGGACCGGGGCGCCGGGCGACGGTCCACCGAGGTGACCTCCGCGCCTAGCCGGCACAAAGCGGCTACCACGTGGCCGCCAATGAACCCAGATCCCCCGGTGACCACGACCTTCTGCCCCCGGAGGCGCTCCGCGAACTTCGCCTCGAGCTCGTCCTCAAGCATCGCACCAGGCTATACGCCGGCACAGCCCGGCTAGGGTAACCGCATGGCCCATGTCGCCTTGGAGAGCTCGTCGAAGGGGCCTGGTTCACCGCGGACGCTGTCGTTCGACATCGGCGGCACGGGGCTCAAAGCGTCCGTCCTTTCCCGCCAGGGGCAGATGTTGCACGAGCCCGTCAGGTCCCCCACTCCCTACCCCCTCTCCCCGGCCCAGCTCGTTACGGAGCTCACCAGGCTGGCCGAAGGCCTTCCTACCTACCAGCGCGTGTCAGCCGGCTTCCCTGGCATGGTCCGGGAAGGCCGGGTGCTTTCCGCGCCCCATTTCGTATCGCCCGACGGCCCCGGCGGCAAGCCGAGCCCAAAGCTCGAAAAGGCCTGGGAACGCTTCGACCTCCAAAGCGCCCTTTCCCAGGCCCTTGGCAAGCCCTGCCGGGTGGCCAACGACGCCGACGTACAGGGTGCTGCATTGGTCTCCGGTGAAGGCTTGGAGCTCGTGATAACCCTTGGGACCGGCGTGGGAACCGCGCTTTTCTACAAAGGACGGCTCGCTCCCCACCTCGAGCTCGCCCACCACCCGCTCGCCAAAAACGGCAAGGTCTACAACGAAGTCCTCGGTGACGAGGCGCGCAAAAAGGCCGGCAACAAGAAGTGGAACGCCCGCCTCGCCGCCACCCTCGAGATCCTGCGCGAGCTGGTCTACTTCGACCACTGCTACATCGGTGGCGGCAACTCTCGCCACGTCACCTTGGACCTTGCGCCCGACATCCACCTGGCGGACAACACCGCTGGGATCATCGGCGGAATCAAGCTGTGGGAGCGCATGTAGGTTTTCTCGCCCCTACTGCGCGGCCGCCGGCGAGTAGCGCCACAGCGTAGCCGCCGTCGTGCTCAGCGGTCCCGCGCAAACTCGCGGCGCCGCGCCCACTGCTGCTGCCGGCGGAGGCCGGCTGCACGGGGCCCTCCTCGTCGCCGGCGCGCCAAGAAGCCACAGGCACTTTCCCGCCCCGCGCAAAATCCGCGGCTCCTCGGCCGTCAAGGGCACCGACAGGCCAGAGGCAACCCTGACCGCCCTTAGCCGCCATCTAGTGCGCTGGTGTGAATCAGAATCGAGGGTCACCCAATGCCACCAGCGCCAGATCTCCGCTCATCGACGCTCCTTTCTCGTGGGGGCGACTGATCGGGGCTTCTCGCCGCTTGCTCACGCGGTCGCTGGGCCTCTCGAGCACCTCGAGCATCGCTCCCTTGGTGCACGACCGTCGCCCTTCCTCGCCGCTATCTACTGGTGACCGCCCAGTTGCCCCTCGTCGAGTGGAGGCCGAAACTGGCGAGACGCGCAAGGTTGTGTGCGGCGGCGAGGAGATTGAAGTCGGCGTCGACTTTTCGCTGTCCGCGCACGCGCGCTCGTCGACCGCCGTGCTTTCGGAACATGAGGTGACCGATCTTGCGTTCGACCTTGGGGCGGGTGGCCCGATACTCCTCTGCCCATGCCGGGTCTTGCTGGACGGCGCGTTGGTCGGCGAGGCGCTGCTCGTAGCGGCTGACGGTGACGCTGCGCCCCTCTTTGGCTTCGGTGCACTGGGCGCGCAGCGGACAGCCGGTGCAGGCCTCGCCGAAGGAGGCGATGCCGTCGCCAGTCCCGTTGCGTTTGATGGCGACAGTGACGCCAGCAGGGCAGGTGACCTCGTCGCGCGCCAGGTCGATCGCGAAGTTGTCCTTCGCGAAGCGCCCAGCGGGGGCGATGGGCCGTTGCGTCTTGCAGTAGGAGGTGATGCCGGCGTTCGCCAGGTGGTCCAAGAACGGGCCGCTCCCGTAGGCGGCGTCGCCGTAGACGGCCGGACGTGGTTCGCTCGTCGTCGCCTTGGCGTCGCGCTGACGCGCTGCTGCCCTGGCGGCGCGCGCCCTCGTGCTTACCAGGCGGCGGGCAGCACGGGCAGCCGCCGCCTGCTTCTTGTCGCTTGCCTTCTTCGACTTCCTCGTGCCAGAGCGCGACGCCGCGGGTGCTCGGCTCTCTTTCGCTCGGCCCTTGCCGCCGCGGGCTTCGGGTGGCACGGACGGCTCGGGAGCGCCGAGGTCGGTAGCCTCCTCCCCTGTCGCCTCGCTTCGGCCCTTTCCGGTGAGGTCGGTGACGAGGGTCTCTGCCGCCGAGGCATCGCCCTGGTTGCCTGGCGTCACGACGGTCTCGGTGATGATCTCGGAGCCCGGGTCGATGGCCAGGTGACCTTTGTAGCCGTCGAAGCCCCTGGCTGCGGTCTTGTGCCCGTGGCGGGTCTCGGGATCCACGGTCGAGATGACCCGATCCTTCGCGACGCGCCGGGCGATCTTGAAGGTGCCGTCCTCGGTTGCTTCGAGGTCCTGGCCGAGGATCGTGGCGAGCAAGGTGGCCGCCTCTTTCAGGGCGGGACCGAGCTCGGCGCCGTCAAGGTGGGCGAGCAGTGCGTAGCCGTCTTTGGCCCGAGAGTCGACCAGGGCCTCCCTTGCCTCCTTGTCGTCCCAGTCGATCTGGGGCTTGGCTGCGGATGCGTAGTCGTCGTCGCTCCTGCACAGCTCGCGCAGCTCGGCCTCCTGCTCGCCGGCTACCTTCAAGAGCCCCCGGATCGCCGAGCGGATGAGGGTGATCGTGTCCATCGTCGCCACCGCGTCGTAGAGAGGAGTGGAGTCAAGGACGCGCTTCTCACCGACGAGTCCCGCTGCTCCTGCCGCCTCGACGGTGACCTTGAAGATCCGCCGGGGGTCCTCGGACCGGGCCAGGCGGGCCCGCATGTCGACGAGCACCGTGTGGGCGAAGCTCGTCCACCCGCCGCAGTCGTAGCTGCCGACTCCGGCCGCATAGCGCCAGCGGGTGTCGAAGGCGTAGCGCTCGGCTGCCTCGCGGTCCGAAAGTCCCTCAAGGCGCTGGAGGACCATCACCGTCGCCACCACCGAGGGGGGCACCGAGCGACGCCCCTTGTCGCTGAACAGGTCGGCGAACAGCTCGTCGGGGAAGAGGCGGTCACGTTCGCGGTGCAGCACCGCGTAGATCGAGCGCTTCGGCAGCGCCCGATTACAGAACTGCTCCATGTCGTCGAGGAGGTTGCCCTGTCGGTCCGCCAGCCCCAAGCTCATCCGAGCCGTCTCCTGAGTGAGAATCCCATGCGTGTAATTCTCCCTCATCCGCCCGGAGATCGCTAGTACCTACGCTCGCGAAAGACACCAGCCACCTAGGCAGCTGCGCTTGCCATGCGATGACGTCTGCGGGGTCAGAGATAGCCAACCCTGAGAGCGCCGCGCCAGGCTTGGCCAATATGGACGCCAAGACATAGCCGTAATAGGGGGTCTCAGCAAAAGGCGGCGAACCCGAGGAGAAAAACCCATAGTCGGGGCTCGTGCACGAACTGCCCGTGTTGCCGTAGTTGTTCATGTCCCACCAGTCCACGCTCTCTGCGCCTGCAGCCAGCCAGCTCAAAACGTCGCCGGCGGCGAACAGCGCCCCGGTCGGCGTGCAGACCGTCGTGGTCTCGTTGTTAGAGACATCGGTCTCGCCCACTACGACTTGTGCCTTGGGGTCATAAGTGGCAAGCGTGCTACGGATCTCCTGGTAGAGCGACGGGACCGACATGAGCGCTTGGAGCACTTGCTGGTCGGTGGGGTTGCCGCCCTGCCCCGGTGCCCCGTAGAAAGAGAACGGGTAGTAGTGAGCGTCCACGAACGAGATGAGGTCGCCGTCTTGGCCGAGGACAGTGTCGTCCCATTCGGAGCTGTCGGGCACGGCTGCTCCTCCCACGTTGTTGCCGAAAGCCCAGGGCACGCCGATCTGAGCTGAAGGGTCGGCGTCTTTCATTGCCAAGAGGAAGGGCCGAGCGTTCAGCGCGTACGACGTTGCGAGGGTCTGGGTGCCGGTCGCGTCTCCCTGGACTGTCTGCGGGCACGTCGAGTTGCCTGGGGACGTGTAGTTGTTCGGCTGGTAGCCCTGGAAGTACTCCGGGTACTGGGAGAGCCAATTGTCCACCTCCCAGCAGCCGTAGCTCTCGTTGCCCACTTCCCAGAGGGCGACCGGAGCGCCCGGAGCCGTCTTGGCGTGCGCCACCCACGCTGCGGCCAGCGCCGGCGTCCCCGAGCCGTAGTTCACCGTCACGAAGCTCTGAGCGCCGATCGCCTTTGCCTGAGCCGAGAACTGGTCAAATGGCAACGAGTCGGTGTTGTCGCAGTTGGCTCCTTGGAAGGGCGCGGTGGTGTCGTAGGGGAACGGTGCCCCGGTGAAGCTCCCGTAGGGGTTGCCCCAAATACATGTCTGGATGTCGGTGTTGGTCTGCCAGTCGTAGTAGTCGGCATAGGAGCCGCCCCCGTAGCGCATAAGGTCGATCCCGGCTGCGGGGAGCAAGGACTGCACGACGTCTTCGCCGCCGCCCTTGGCCATGGGAGCGGCGTACACGTAGTCCCAAGGCGCAACGTTGAGGCCGAGGGCGATGGGGCCGACTACGTTAGGTCGGCCTGGCCCCGGAGGCGGCCCCGGCGGGCTGGGAGCGCCGCCAGGCCCGGTCCCCCCAGGGGGGCCAATGCGCGGCGGAGGCAGCAGGTTTGGGGAGCCGCTCATTTGGCCGCTGGCCGCCGCGGGCGGCATCGCAGCTACCAGGCCGGCTAACCCCACTGCGACCAGTAGGCGCCGGCCGATGTGCGCCCGGGGCTGGCAAAAGACGCTCTCAGAGCGCAAAACAGCCGGCGCGAGCGCGCTTGGCCTGGTAGTAGAAGTCGTCTTTTTCATGGCGAGCCCCCTTTCGCGTAGGGACCAGCGTCCCTGCTTACCCGTAGGGACCAGCGTCCCTGCTTACCCGGTTCAGTATGTACTTATCCGGTTCAGTAAGCCTTGTCAAGGGGCACCCTGCGCTCGCACCACTTCGCTGGTTCGCTGCCCGGCTGCTCAGCTTCAGGAACCGGCGCGGCGCGCTCGCAGCACCTTGCTAGCGTGCGCGGTGGCGTAACTTGGGCTCGTGCGCGCCTGGGTCATGGACAGCTCTCCTGGCGGTTACCGCCTGGGTGAGATCTCTACGCCGGCTCCCGCCGCCGGCGAGGTGCGGGTGCGCGTGGTGGCGAGCGCGCTCAACCACATGGACTTGTGGCTGACCCTCGGGATGCCCAAACCGTCGGTACTGCCCATGGTGCCCGGCTGCGACGCCGCCGGCGTCGTCGAGGCGGTGGGGGAGGGAGTGGCGCGCTGGGCCGTAGGCGACGAGGTCGTGGTGAACCCCTCTTTGGCGTGCGCCCACTGCCCCGAGTGCTTGGCCGGGCGCTCGGTCTTTTGCGACAAATGGGGGATCTTGGGCGAGCACGTTCGGGGGGCGCACGCAGAGGCCGTCGTGGTGGGGGAGGCGAACTTGGTGCGCCGGCCCGAAGGCCGCAGCTGGGAGGAGTGCGCCGCCTACGGGCTCTGCGGCCTCACCGCTTACAGGATGCTCCGCCGGGCGCGCCTCGCCGCGGGCGAGAGCCTCCTGGTCACCGGTGTGGGCGGGGGAGTGGCGGCGGCTGCGCTGGCGCTGGGCCAGAAGATGGGGGCTACTGTCTACGTCACTTCTCGCAGCGACGCGAAGAGGCAGCGGGCGCTCGAGCTGGGGGCGGCCGGCGCCTTCCCGACTGGGCAGCCGGCGCCGGTCAAGGTGGACGTCGTGGTCGACAGCACCGGCGCCCCGACGTGGGAGATGGCACTGGCCGCTTTGAAAAAGGGCGGGCGGTTCGTCACTTGTGGCGGCACCGGCGGGGGGCGCTTGGAACTGCCAGTGCACAAACTGTTTTTTGGCCACTTTGAACTTATCGGCTCGACCATGGGGACTTTTTCTGAATTCGACGAGCTGACGGGGCTCGTTAACGCAGGTCTGCCGGTCGTCGTGGACAGCACCTACGGTTTTGAGGACTACCGAGCGGCGCTGGAGCGCCTGGGGTCGGGCGAGCAGTTCGGCAAGGTCGTCCTGCGCCACTGAGGGCGGCTGTGCGGGGCTAGGCGGCGGCGCCCATGTGCCGGGGGAACAACCTCGAGAGCGTAACCAAGACGGCACCTGGAGAAGACAAGACGGCACCCGGAGAAGGAACGCAGCGACGCGGAGGACCAAAGCCGGCAGTTCCTGGGGGAAAGTGGCTCGAAGAACTCGCTGGGCGGGCCCGGCGACCGGCCAGGGGCGGGCAAGAGCCGACCGAGGTGAAGTCCAAGTCGGGGATTTAGCGGCTCTTGGCCCTGCCGGTGCTCGCCCGCACTAGCCAGCGCCGACGACGGCCAGGGCGAAGCCGTCGTAACCTTTGGCGCTCACAGTTTGCAGCACGGTCGCCAGCACGCCGGCAGAGCCGGAGATGTGCTCGAACAGCTGGCGCGTGCCGACTGCGTCGGGGTCGCTGCAAGCCTGGTCGGCGACCCTGCCGCCCCGGACGACGTTGTCCACGACGACTGCGCCCCCTGGGCGCACAAGTCTTTGTGCCCACGAAAAATAGGCAGCGTTGTTGGGCTTGTCGGCGTCGATGAAGGCAAGGTCGAAATACCCCTGGCCAACTTCGGCTTCTAGGCCGGGGAGCAGCTCGAGGGCTGGGCCGAGGCGGACCTCGACGGTGGGCGCAAGCCGCGCCCGCTCGATATTGGCGCGCGCGACTTCAGCGTGGCGCGCTTCGACCTCCAGGGTCACGAGGCGGCCGCCTGCTGGCAACGCCCTTGCCATCCAGACCGTGCTGTAGCCGGCGAGCGTGCCTATTTCCAGGACGCGGCGGGCTCCTATCAGGCGCGCGAGGACGTGGAGGAACTTGCCCTGCAGAGAGGTGACGTTGATCGGCGGCAAGCCCGCCTCCTCGATAGACCGCCGTACCGCAGCGAGCACCTCGTCCTCCCCGGCGAGCTCGCTCTCCAAGTAGGCGTCCACCTTTTCCCACATGCGGTCGTCTGTCACCTTTCCATTCTCGCAGAACGGCGCCAGTGGGGTTTGGGCCCCACGACCTGGCGTGGAGCGACGCCGGCGAGCAGCCGGCCGGCGGGCAAGCACGCGACCGCCTGTCTGTGGGCCAGGCCACGCTCAAGGCAGTTGTCCCGTGGAGGCTGCGCCGGCAACGGCTGGGAGCGGAGGCGGTGCCACCAGCAGCTGGGAGCCGACTGGCTCGTGGTGCCGGCTCGCCGCCAGAGGGTGCCGACCTGATGAGGCCTGGGGACGGCACGATGCCGCAGGCCGCACTCTTGCCCTTGCCGGCCACGAGCGCCCAGCCTTCGTAGGTCTTCATCTTGTGGTGGGCCTTGCAGAGCTGCTCGAGCTGGCTGAGCGCCGTGAAGTGCGGCTCGGCCCAGGGCTGGCGGTGGTCTGTCTCGCAGTGGTCGGCCCTCACCCCGCAGCCTTGGCCGGCGCAGGTGGGGTAGAGACGGTCGAGGGCGGTCTTTTGGCAGCTGTTGGGCTTTTGGCAGCTGTTGGGGCGCCGGGCCCGGCGAGCGCCCGGGCGAGCCTCTCGACGAGCGCCCCGGAGACGCTCCCGGTGCACAGGGCCCCCGTTCAGGGGGCCCTGTGGCATAGAGGCGGCACCCTGGATAGTCTTCGCTCCGCTCCATTGAAGAGCCTATCCTGGCAATGTGATGGCAGGAAGGAGCTGGATCCATGTGTTCCCGCCCTTGGAGCTCGTGGCCGACCCCGCGCCAGCGGACTGGCTCGTTCAGCGGCTAGGGTCCTGGCGAGGCTCCGAACTGCAAGTGGGCGCGGTGGTCCCCGATGGTTACCCGAGCTACGGTCGACTGCTCCACCCGGCCTACCGCACCGACCGAGACGGGCCCGTCCGCTGGTCTGAGATTGCTGCCGAGCGCGGTCTTTCTCTAAGTGCTGAAACTCGTTTCAATGACCTGGTCGGCTGGCTGCCGGCACGGGACGGCGAAGATCCGCCCAAACCTTACCTGGCCCCCCATCGGGGCTCACTTCAAGAGGACCAGTGCGCGCTGTTAGCTGACGTCCTGGCAAACTTCACCGCCTCGCCCGAGCTGTGCTGGTTCTGCCTCTGGGAAGGGTACGGGTGGCCTGAGCTCACGTACCTTCGTGGCTGGCCGTCACGTGTCAGGATGCCGCACCGCGATGATTTCCTCTTCAAGGGACCGGTAAGCGCTGCCACGGCTTTTCGGTCACCGCCTTGGTTCCAGTCCCCGACGCTTTGGTGGCCAGACGACCGAACCTGGTGCGTGGCAAGCGAGCTCGACTTCTACTCCACCTACATTGCCGCTAGCGTAGAATGTATAAGAGCCCTCCTCTCGCAGCCCGCACTTGAGGTGCTGGAGACGAAGACCGGTCACCAACTGGACCCCAGCCCTTTTGTCCTCAAGACATGAAACGCCTGCGGCCGTCACGTCGCCATGGATGCGCTTGTGGTGGTGCCAGGTGCTCACATGTGACAGGCCGGGCCTAAATGGCGGCCCTAGCCTGAAACATAAGCTGGCAAACCCCAGCTTGTGGTGTACCCGTCCACCCCAGACAAAACTTACCATTGTGCCCGTGTTCTACTGGAGACCTTCGTTGGGGCCAACAACACCGGGCCCGCCTTGGGAAGCGGGGAGGTGTCTGGCAAGGCTGGAATTTGCGACGGCTCGTCGATTTGCAGCGCAATTGGCAACTATACGCGAAAGCTCAGTTGCAACACCCCTTAGTTCTTCGAAGACTATGGCGAAGGGGTCGGTACTTACGAGGGTGCCACAGTAACCAACGACGGCTCACAGGCTACCTACGGGTACGCGGAGAATCCTCCCGGTACTTGCGGGAACCCCGAACCAATGTGAGGTGTGCGGGCAGGGCGCCACCCCGCAACGATGGGTCAGGACCTCGGTTCCTGCACGATGTCGTGTCGAGCAGCCCTGTGGCGTGCCCGTACTCGGGCCCGGACGCTGAGCGCCTACTTGTGCGACGCGCCCCAATATGTGCGTTACTCGAAGTCATAGGCAGGGAGCGGCCGCTGATGCCGTCGACCGCCCGCTCACGTAGGTGGCGGCGTAGGCGTCGTGCAGGGCGGCGTCGACGTCGCGTCGCAGTGCCTCGGTCCGCACCGAGGCGAGAGGACCGGGGAAGGCGACGAAGCCGCGACCATGCAAGCCTGAGCGTTGGTTGCAGATCGCAACGGATATGCTAGCATTATGCGACACGAGGACGATCTACCTTCGCAATGTGCCCGACGAGGTGGTCGAGCGCCTGGAGCGGCTGGCTGCCCGTAACCGGATGTCGGTAGCTGCGGTGGCGATTAGGGAGCTCGAGGAAGCTTCTCGCCGGGTGGACAACCCGGCGCTGCTTGGCACCCTCCCGGACCTGGACATCGACCCGGTCTCGCTCGTTGCCGACGTGACGGCGGGGCGCGCCGAGAGGTGATCGTTGTCGACGCGTCGGCGGCGATCTCTGCGCTGCTCAACGCTGGCCCTGCTCGCCAGGCACTGGGAGAGGAGCAGCTGCACGTCCCTCACCTGATCGACACTGAGGTCGTCAACGCGCTTCGCCGTGGGGTTGCTAGCTCGCGAATCGAACCCGGCGATGCATGGACTGCGCTCGACCGGTGGCGCCGCCTCGGCATGTGGCGCTATGCCCTTTTTCACCTGGTGGAGCGCGTCTGGGAGCTCCGGGAGAACCTCTCGGCCTATGACGCTTCATACGTTGCGTTGGCCGAGTCGCTCGATTGCTCATTGCTTACCGCTGACCCTCGGCTCGGCCGCACCCCAGGACTTCGCTGTGCGGTGACGGTCGTGCCACGGTAGCGAAGCGATGACCGTGCAACCCGGACCGACGTGGCCCGTCGATCGTCGGTCAGAGCATCCGCGGGATGCCAGGCATTGAGCAGGCAGCCGCTACAGCCGCTCGGCCTCGAAGAGGAGCTGGCGCAGGCTGTCGGTGAGATAGGCGCGCCGGGAGAACTCGACCGGGTCGGCGTACTTAGCGCCGCCCGGGCCGCCTGGGCCGCCTCCCCTCAGCTTCTCCACCCGCGCCCGACAGCGACCAAATGGCTGAAAAGGCACGAAGAGCTGAAAAGGCACGAAGAGAAGCAAGAGGAGGCAGAGGGCAGCCGTAGATGACCTGGGCTCGCCGCAGCTTAGCTGCACAGCGGGACGACGGTACCACTGCTCATAGAGAACCGGGAGCCGCGGCAAGCTCGACCTCCCGGTAGGAGTGCGACGACGGGTCGAACCATCGACCCTCGAAGGGACGAGCCAGAGCTGTCGCTAGCCGCACGCGCACCTCGATGGGCTCGCTCGCGATCTCGCTTCTCGGTACACGCACCCTTCGCGGCGACCACGGCACGGGCCGCAACGGGCCGTCCCCAAAAGCGACTTCCGCTGCATCTTCGCAATGTCGGGGCAACTTGACTTCGACCACCAGATCACCGCCCTTCTCGCTTGCAGGCTTCTCTGCGAAGGCTTCGTCGTGCTCGGCTCCCACCGTCGTGGTAGTAGGGAGCAACCCGACGTACTCGACGACGCCTGCATAGTAAGGCAGGCCGTTCGCCTCCCAGTCCGCTAGCCGGCCTTCGAGACATGGCGCGGCCAAGGACGCAAGGACGGGCACTTCGACCGAAGGCGCCGCCCCAAGAGCGTGCCGGCCCGCGCCGACATGGGAAGCTGCGAAGACGGAAAACCGCCCGGCCACGTAGATGCTGTCGCGCAAGCCCTCGTCTGGCGACGCAAGCAGGACTTCGACCGTCAGGTTGTGAACGTGCCGGGTCGGCGACCCCGTACGCTGCCGGCACGGGACATCGATCCCGACGCAGTCTTCGAGGACGTCAGGGCGTGCCGAGAGGTCCTGCGGGCCGAAGGGGCCCAAGCCATCGAAAAGGAGGGCCCAGCGGCCCTCGATGGCACCTTCTTGCATTACGACCGACAGGTCAGCGGCGCCTGTACACTCGAAGGAAGTCTCGAAGCGAACGTTCATCTCTGGCAGGTCGATTTCTGGTCCTAGCCCGAAGCGATGTGAAATGCGAGGGGCAAAGGCCATCGCGGAGCAAGACAGCTGGTTGACGATCGGCGCTGGTTCGACGACCGCCGACGATGAGGTCGAGCCTGGACCGGTCTTCACCGTCATACGCCACCTCCCAAGGCGTAGCAGGTTCGGTGAGAACGGTCGGAGCTGCCAGCGGTCAACTGTCGATAGATCGAACATCACTGGTCCCGCCGCCTTTGCTCCAGAACCGCAGGTCCGCCCTGCCGACGAGCGAAGCAACACGCTCTCGAAGGCGGCAAGGTGGATCTCGCTCTGTCGCTCTGCCGTGCTTGTGAGCGGCGAGGGGGGGCTCCCGAGATCGACGACCTCCAGTGGGCTCGCAGACGAAATGGAGAGAGCAACAGCTCGAGGTGCGGTGTTCACCAGGAACAACCAGCGTTCGCGTTCGGACGGGCCGCGCCGTCGTGCGCAGATGACCGCCTTGCCGTCAGGGCTACAAGACGAGACTGTCACCGCCGGCGGGAACTGCCGCGTGACGTCGCTCACGACCACGTCGCAGTCCTGGTCAGCTTCCACACGCGCCACAAAACCGCCTTGGTCTTCGAAGCGTTGCAAGAAGCGCAGAAGCTCGTCCTCGGGATCTCGCATGGGCGGGACAATGAGCGCCTGAAGTGTGATGTCACGGTACGACCAGCCAGCCGAGGACAGCGAGCCCTGGGCAAGAATGTCAGTGTCGAGGACAACAAACTCACAATGAGCCTCGACCAGGCGGTATTGTAGGTTCTCGTAACAGGCGCGCTGGTTTTTGTCCGGCAGCCCCCCGCTCGGTTCGACAATGCCTACCGACGCATCGATGACCGACCCACTGAGGTGGCGAGCCAGCTCCTCGACCCGTCTGGTCAGTTCACCGAACAGCGGCCAATAAGGCATTTGCAGGAAGCTCGGCGGGGCGTCGTGCTTGCGTAAGCCTCGAGTAGAGTAGAAAAAGGCGTGCGGCACGATCCAGCGAACCCCAAAAGCGATGAGCGATTCGCTGATGATTTTCGCGTCCTGGAGGGTGGCCCCCCACCCCAGGCTATGGAAACATTCGCAGAGCGACCCTTCCTTGCCGTAGAAGTACGCAGCGGACGCCGTCGCTCGCGCATTACCGCGAATGTCACCCTGGAGGAGATCTAATCGCGCCGCGCCCGCCTTGGTGTGCCCGGGCTCACAGCCCGGCACGTCCATAGCTGCGAGCTGGCGAAGTCGCACACTCGGCTTCTCACCCGAGTACCGCAGGTTATGGGCCCGGCACCAACCGGAGACCTGAGCTTCGAACGTCTCCATGAAGAGCTCGAGGCGAAGCTCCTGGAACACCCGCAAGGCTTCGAGGTGCCGGGGGTGCGAAGGGGCGAAATGTGCAAGCACAAGCGTGCGTGCGTCGTCGCCCCAACGGCGTTCCAGTTCGCGAAGCACGCTGCGCGATATCACCGGCTGCACCTCGTCGACGAAGATCGAGGTGACCAGGGCGAGGCGCGGGCCGAGCGCGGCCGCGTAGCGGTCGTGGGTGAGCTCGATGAACTTCGCTACCGCTGCGGCGTTCGTGACGTCAGGGAAGCTCCCCCAGTACTTGTGAGCCGAGATGAGCGACTCGGTTACCGCCCAGAGCTCCCAATTACCTGGCGGCAAGGATGTTTCGAGCACGGGCACCGGTGTGTCAGCAAAGTACCTTCGGTCGTTGTAGGGTTGAGGGGCCGCGTCGAAGTACGACTCCCGCGTAAGCACCATCCCTACGTCGGGGGCGACATCTCTCTCGGCCGACCAGTCAGCGACATCACCATCGATGGGTACCGCGACGCAACAGAGCAACCGGCCGGGCGGCAATACGCAACGAACGTAGCCGCCTTGAAAGGGCTGGTGCGTCATCTTCATCGTGGTGCCAGCCAGGGCAGGGTCGGACTGGACGACAGCCCCCCCAGCGGCCCCGCTCGGGTAGGGGAACTCGTCGTAAAGGTGCACCGCCATCCCACGAGAGCGAGCTTCGTCGATAGCGACCCTCACCATTTCGAGGAACCCGGCCGACATGTACGGTTGCGCAAGACCCTGGCGGGGGTGAATGAAAAACCCACGGATACCTTGACGGTGCATGAGCTCGACCTGCGCACGGATCCTCTCCGGAGTGATCCTGTCGTTCCAGAACCAGAAGGGGTGGAACCCGTCCGCGAAGCCTGCAGTCACGTCGGCCCGCTCTTTGAACAGGTGCACCAATCGCGCACTGTGGCCCGGCGGGAGCGTACGAAAGTGATGTGGGCCATATGGACCACCACTTTATCGTAGTGTGAAACAATAGGTTACGTGCTGGTTTTTATAGTTTTGTTCCCGGTCTGGTTATGTGGCGGGCGGCGGCAGCGGGTGACAAGCGGCAACCGACAACGGGGTTAGAAGGCTGAGCGGAGGCGAGGGCGGCCACATAACTCTGAGGGCTGGGAGAGGGGACGTTCCCTCTCCAGCTCACAGAAAGGAAGTTGTCCGATGTTGGAGGACTACTACGTAAAGCCGCAGACGGTCGACCAGGTGCGAGGGTCTTGGATAGGCCCCGAGATCGAGGCCTACACGGACTGGCTGGCGGAGAGGGGCTACAAAGGCCGCACCGTACTGCACCGTGTGCCGGTATTGACCGCCTTCGGGGAGTTTGCCCGGAGCCGGGGCGCGGCAGAGGTGAAGGACCTCCCGGCCCATGTGGACGCCTTCGTGGCCAAACGGGTCTCCGAGCACAGAGGTCCGGGCCGTTGCCGGACATCGCGCCGGGAGCTGGCCAAAGAGCTCCGGGGGCCGGTCGAGCAGATGCTGAAGGTGGTGGTCCCGGGGTTCGAGGGGAGCGGTCGCCGGCAGCTTGGTGACCCCTTCGCCGATGTCTTGCCCGGCTTCTTCGAGTACCTCGTCTCGGAACGGGGCCTGAGGCCAGCCACCGTCGGGCAGTACCAGCACCACCTTCGCAGTTTCGAAGCTTACCTCGGCCGTAGTGGCGTCGGCTCCCTGGGGGAGCTTTGCCCAGCCCTCCTCAGCGCGTTCATAGCGGAGCGCTCTGCCAAGGGCCTGGCCCGCACGAGCGTCCGGGACAGCGCGGGCACCTTGCGCGTCTTTTTGCGCTACGCGCGTCGGGAAGGCCTCGTGCAGGCCGACCTCGCCAAGACGGTGGAATGGCCGCAGGTCTACCGGCTTTCGGGCGTGCCACGGTCCATTTCGTGGGAGGAGGTGGGCAAGGTGCTGGCCGCCGTCGACCGCCGTACGCCCGTCGGCAAGAGGGACTACGCGATGCTGCTTTTGCTGGCGACCTACGGCTTACGTGCCCGTGAGGTGGCCGCTCTCACCCTCGACGACATCGACTGGAGGCACGAGCGGCTGGCCGTGCCAGAGCGCAAGGCAGGCCACTCGACCGCGTTCCCGCTGTCGGCCGTGGTCGGGGAGGCCATCGTCGACTACCTCCGGCACGGCCGGCCTAATGTGGCCGACCGCCAGGTCTTCTTCAGGGCCGTCGCTCCCGTCCGCCCGGTCGGGGCTGCCGCAGTCTCGTGCTGCGCGGCCCACTACCTGGCAAGGGCCGGCGTGAAGGTCCCCCGCCCCGGTTCGCACACACTGCGCCACAGCGCCGTCCAGCGTTTGGTTGACGCGGGCTTCAGCCTGAAGGCGGTCGGTGACTTCGTCGGGCACCGCTCGGCGCAATCTACGGAGATCTACGCCAAAGTAGCCATAGAGCCGCTACGCCAGGTAGCGCTCGGCGACGGCGAGGAGGTGCTCGGGTGAGCGAAGACATCGCTGCTGCCGTCAAGCTGTTCGTCCAGCACAAAAGGGCGGTCGGGCGCAAGTACAAAAGCGAGGAGCGCGAGCTGCGGCTCCTCGTCCGCTATGCCGAAGAGCGTGGCCTGAGCGGGCTCCGCCAGCTCACGCCTGCTGTCTTGGACGACTTCTTGGGCTCTCGGCCGAGGTCCCGGCCTCGCAGTTTCAACCACCTGTTGGGCGTCCTGAGGTGCATGCTCGACTGGGCGGTCTCCCAGCAGTTCCTCGAGAGCTCACCGCTACAGGCCCGGGCGCGCCGAGCGACCTCTCAGCGTGCCCCGTTCATCTTCGACACCGCCCAGGCCCGCCAGCTGCTCGCGGCGGCCGCCGCCTTGCCCGACAACAACGCGGCGCACGAACGAGGGCACACCTACCGCGCCATCTTCGCCCTTTGCTACGGGCTCGGGCTCCGGGCCGGCGAGGCGTGCGGGCTGCGCCTAGGCGACGTCGACACGCACCGGCACTTGCTCGTCGTAAAGGGCGGCAAGTTCGGCAAGACGAGGCTCGTCCCCTACGGCCCACGCATCGGGCAGCTGCTCGCCGACCAGGCCGAGCGGCGCCAGGTTGCCGGTGCCCTCTCGCCGGAGGCGCCCCTGTTCAGCTTCGACGGGCGCCGCCCCGTGAGCCCCGGCACGGCCAGCCAGACGTTCCACCACTTGGTGGCTACGCTCGGCTTGCCTGTCGCAGACGGGGTCTCGCCCCCCACGCTCCACTCCCTGCGCCGTTCCTTTGCGGTCGGCCGTCTCCTGCGTTACTACAGGGAGGGCGTCGACCCGCAGAGCCGCCTCCACCAGCTCTCCACGTTCATGGGGCACGTCGACCCTAGGTCGACGGCCGTCTACTTGACGGTCACCCCGGCCCTGCTGGCTGAGGCCAACCGGCGCTTCGAGGCCTTCGCCGCGCCCGCTTGGAGCTGGGGGGAGGTGCCACGATGACAAAGGGCCAACCCATAGGGCCGCTCATCCACGCTTTTTTCATGGACCACCTGATGAGCGTGAGGGGGTTCCGGCCCTCCTCGGTGCGCAGCTACGGGGATACGGTCCGGCTCTTCTTGGTGTTCGCCGCGGCCCAGAAACGCTGCAAGGTCACCCGCCTCGTGCTCAGTGACCTGAGCTTCAACATGGTGCTCGCCTTCTTGAAGCACTTGGAAGCCGACCGCGAGAACCACGTCCGCACCCGCAACCAGCGCCTGGCCGCCTTGCACAACCTCTTCGAGTACATAGCCACTCGCTGCCCCGAGGTGCTCGACGTGTGCCAGCGAGTAGCGGCCATACCCATGAAGAGGTCAGCCCCGCCCGAGGCTCGGTTTTTGGAGCTCGACGAAGTCGAGGACCTCTTTGCCGGCCTCCCCCGCCGAGGCCGCCTCGCCCTCCGCGACCGGGCGCTCTTGCTGTTCCTCTACAACACCGGCGCCCGAGCACAAGAAGTGGCCGACCTCCGGGCGGGGGACCTGGAGCTCGGCGAGCACCCGCTCGTCCGCCTGCACGGCAAGGGCGACAAGTGGCGTACTTGCCCGCTCTGGCAAGAGACAGCAAGCCTGCTGCGCTCGTTGTTGGCGTCCTGTGAGCCAGAGACCGCGCCAGGTACCCCTGTGTTCTCGGCCAAGGGGCGCCCGCTCACCCGCTTCGGCGTCTACAAGGTAGTGCGCCGCCACGCCGCGCGCTTCGACGACCCCAAGACCGGCAGGAGGGTAAGCCCCCATACCTTCAGGCACACGGCAGCGGTCCATCTCCTAGAGTCCGGGGTCGACGTCAACGTGATCCGAGGCTGGCTCGGCCACGCTGACCTCACTACTACTAACCGCTATGCCGAGGTGAACACAAAGACAAAGCAAGCAGCCCTCAGAGCGTGCGAACCTCCGGGTACTTCGGTGACATCCCACTCCAAGCCCATCTGGCGCTCGGACGAGTCGCTCCTCAACTGGCTCACTTCGCTATAAGCATTATGTGGCCGGCGGCGGCACATCTGGCGCACTTTCCCCGGTGAACGCCGCCGCCCGCCACATAACCAGACCGGGAACAAAACTGTGATTATGTTGCGCGCAACATAATCACAGAGCACAGGGAGGAGCGTGCCGCGCCAGGCTCTGAAGCGGCCGGGCTAGCCCGGAGGCTACCGCACTTGGAACTACAGCAGTTTGTCAGGAAGTCTTAGGAGGGTCTGGGTGGCGCACCTTGGCCCGATGTCGCCGAGCAGGGTCACGAGCGCCCGCTCGCAGCGTGCCGTCGTGAACTCGTCGTAATCACTGTGATGGCGCTTGTTCAAAAGCCGATGACCTCCTCGCGCAATCGGTCCGCTTGCTCGCGTCCGCGCCGCGGGTCCTTGCGTAGGTCGAGGAAGAGGCGGAACGGGTTGGCGGTCCACACGTCGTCGACCTTCTGACGGAAGGCCAGAGGCGCGTCGCCGGCCGCCTGGCGCAGGACGACGTTGTGGCCTTCCTGGACAACCTCAGCGCGTGCGGCGGTGGCGGCGTCATCGAGTGCGACCGTCTCCGCCACCCAGATGTCGGTGACGGGGACCGCCGTGATGAACGGTGCCAGCCCTGCGGCACCCGCAGGGCCGCTGACAGCGTGTTCGATCTTCGCTTCCGCGAGCGCCCGGCTCAACGTCCTCGCTTGCTCGTGGGGACCGCGGGTGAGGCGGAACGCTCGGAGCTGCTTGACCCCGCGGTCGTGCATCTCCTCGGCCCAAAGGTCGAGGAGCGCAGTCGGGTTGGTCACGCGCCGCGTGCGTTGCGGCCCAGCGCCCTCAGCCTTGACGAGCTGCTCGCGCTCCAACCGGGCGAGGACGCGATGTGCGAGCCCAACAGACACCTCCGCCGCGGCGGCAAGGTCGTGGACCTTCCACGGGCGTTCCGGCGCTCCCAGGAGCGCCTGGGCCGCCATGCCCGCCTTCCCCGTGAGCTTCACCGGCGGCTGCGGCGCGGCTGCGCGGGCGACACCGGCTTTGCGGCCTTCGGTCCAGAGGAACAAGCCGGGGAGCTGGATTCGCATGTTGCCCTCCGTGTCGATCACCCCGACGCCAGCCTCCTCCAGGAGCCGGCGAGCCTCCTCCGTGGTCGTCTGCGCCACCAGCAACAGGTGGGCGCCATTCGGGAGGTGCCGGGCATACTCGACGAGCTGGCGGGCAGCGGCAGCGTTGGTGACGCGCTGGGCTTTCACCTCGATGACGTGGGCGACGTCCCCGGCCTGGACCACGATGTCGGGTCGGCGCTTCCCCCCGGCCGTCGGCTCGGCTGTCACGCCGGGGATCTCCCGGAGGAGCCGGAGCACGTCCTTTCCAGGGGCCCCTTGATCTTCACGAGTTGAGGAATATTCACAAAGCCTGTGAATATAGCCTATCCAGTAAATAATCCTGCTGCGCCAGCCCGCAGGCCACTCTCGGTGCGATCTCGGCATCGGCCGCGCTGTGCCGGGCGGCGACCAGGTCCTCGTTCGCCCAACGCAACCAGCGCTGGCTGGGCTCTTCGGTCGGGTCGACCTCAGCCATGGGCACTCACCCCTTCACGAAGCGCCACACGTACGACGCCGGGCGCCTGCGAGCGCTCGTCCAGCTCGGCGGCGTCGGTGACCACGAGGTCGACCGGGACTGGCAGGTCGCGCAGCGACCGCAGCATGGCGACCGCCGCATCGTGGTGCCGGCCTTCGAGCCTCCTAAGGACCACGAGCAGGTCGATGTCCGACTCGCGCCCATCGTCTCCGCGGGCAACCGAACCGAAGAGCACGACCCGCAGCGGACGGGACCGCTCGACCAGCCTATGGACCACGTCGGGCACCCACTCGGCTAGCGTCCGGCCGTCGTAGAGCGCCTTGCCGGCTCGCACTTCGTAGGCGACCGAGCTCATCAGGCGAGCTCCGGCTGGACCGGCGCCGGCGACGCGGCCCGACGGGTTACCTCGGGCCACGAGGTGACCAGCGCGTTGGGCCCCAGTGCGTCGTCGGCCCAGCCGCGCCGCTCACGGATCGCGTAGAGCCGGGGACAAGCCGAACTCGTCCGAACAAACGGGACGTGCCGGCCAAGGCTCAGCGCAGCCTTCTCTTTGGTTCAGCAGTCGGCCAAAGCTCGGAGCGAACTACAGATTTCTTGACGGCGGAGGCCGAGGTAACCGGCCCTTTCGACGAGGGCCGAACGGCGTACCCGCTGGAGGTTGTCGAAAGAGGCTGCGCACTCGACAGCAAGACCCTCTTGTTCGCCAAGGAGGATTTCGGTCGGGATGTGGCGTACTGTACGCGTCACGGGCGCGACCACAATTGCAGTGAGGACGGGGACTGCCTCGCTGCGCGTGACGACCAGGACAGGCCGGCGCTTGTCTTCGGTCTCGGCCCACCAGATCTCGCCCTGGGCCGGCAGGGCTACCACGGTTCTTCCTTGACCAAAGCTCGCGTCGCTTCGTCCAGCCCCGCCAGTTCTTCGTCATCTTGTGGGTGCCGGCGGTACGCCTCGACGATGGCTTGGGCTGTCTGCTCTCGACGGTGCCGCTCGACGAGGGCCTCGAGGCCGAGGCGGACGGCATCCGAACGCGTGGCGGCCACTCCTTCGCTCACGAGGGCGTCGACATCGGCGAGAAGAGCGTCGTCCACCCGCGTAACAAGTTGTGCCATGCATTTAGCATAACAAAGCGGGATGCCGAGGGCCACGCAACGTGTAGGTGCAGCGCAAGAAGCTGCCGAGCGCCCCTACCTGCTGCCTGAGGGGCGGCGAACCTGTAGGGACAAGGGCTCTTCGTGCTGGCGGGCACCCTTTGAGAGCGCCGCCCTCGCTCTGTCCTGAGCTGGTGTGCGCGATCGCTTCACCTGAGCGCTGCCCCCAGTTATCACTTGCTACCGTCGCCCCGCCCGATAGAGCGCTCCGCTGGCTCGCCTGACGGCAGCCCGGCGACGCCCATGTACGAGCGACGCTTGGGGCCCCCGGCCGCCCAATGCGCGCTTGTTGCTGTGGACGGCACAGGGCAGCCATGCTCGAGAAATCGCAGTTGTTCCCAGCACCGAGCCGGGCGGGGAACTTTGGGCCTGTTGGCTGCCTCGCCCCGTCGTGCTCGCCCCCCAAGGGGTGAGCGGGCCAATGAAAGCTACTGGCGCCGTGGGCCCTGCGCTCTGCCCGGGGTAATGCTGCAGGTGTCGGGCTACCCGGCTCAGCGTTTCAGCCGCCGTGGTCCCAGCATGCGAAGGACACCAGTCACCTAGGACGGCGCCGCCATCTGTCGAAGCTCCCGTACCCCCGCACCATGTTGCCGAGGCGCTCCACCCCCCAGCCGAGCAACACGGCGTAGGCGAGCGCAGTTGACATCAAGAACTTCTGCGGTTCCCGCATGACCGGGAAGAACGGCAGGTGGAAGTACGCCCAGCGGAAGAGCGGGCCCGTCTGCCCTTGGCTACCAAGGGCGAGGAAATACCCGGCGCTACTTACTAGGAGAAGGACCACTGCCTGCCGGCGCCGTGCCGCACCGTCTAGGCCCGTTCCATCTTCCCCACGCCGGTGGGCGCCCCTGGTGGCGCTGTGCCCAGGACCGGCCTCGCCGGGACGCCGCAGCGCCGTGGCGGCGCCCACCCCTGCCACGAGGAGGACCGCCAGCAACAAGAGCGGCCAGCCGACAGCACCGTTTGTGGGTCTCCCGAGATCACTCGGCGGGTGGCCTCTCGGATGACAGCGACGAGGCAGTCGAGTGGCCACAGCCACCGCTCGAGACCTTTGGTCAGATCAGCGGCGCGGTCCCGCTGTCGATGACCTCGACGCCACGCTCGCGCAGGGCCGACTCAAACGCAGCGGGATCGTCGGGGGTCACGAACGGCTTGACCGCCTTCCCGGCGTCGACGACGAAGGCGACCTTCTTGCGCGGGCGCCTCGGGTCGAAGTTCGCCCAGTACCCGGGGTTGGCGCTTCCCCAGATACGGGCCCTGCCACGAAGTGCAGCCATATCGGTCCTGCGGACCGTGCGGATCGCGGTCAAGGGAACCCGCTTGAGGGTGCCAGGGAAGTAGTAGCCCTTGATGGTGAGGGCATCGTCGGTCACGCCGATGGAACCGTCCTGATAGGCCACGGGGCCCTCCTTCGCCCCCACACGGGCAATGCTACTGGTGCCCCGGTCCGCCAGCGCAGGCTGGAAGTCAGATGCCCTCTCGACGCCACTCCGGTGAGCGGACCTTCGGAGCACTAACCCGAAGGTCGCGACAGCACCAAGAGTGAGTCGTGGCCGTTGCCACTAGCTCTACATCTGCCAGACCAGAGCCGCCCGTGAGCGGTCGCGAAGCTGAAGAGGCTCGGCGAACGTCAGGCGATCGAGCGCGACGACTTTGGTCGTTCGGTCGTCGAGGGTGGAGGTATGACCTGAAGTTGTGGATCACCCACTCGCTCGAGGGCGCGACGTACCTTCCTCGTTGACAAAAGCGAGACGCTGGCGCTGGAACGCCGGCGAGGAAGGAACGC
>Ga0209061_1002084_pt1 | contig 27645 bp, 24 predicted proteins | sample Coa_R1_10_FD_187157 | JGI IMG/M metagenome (GOLD analysis project Ga0209061, IMG submission 187157) | Surface soil microbial communities from Centralia Pennsylvania, which are recovering from an underground coalmine fire - Coalmine... | ecosystem: Environmental > Terrestrial > Soil >... | reverse complement strand
ATCAGGCGTTTTTCTAGGCGGCGCGGACCGACCCCGCCGTCGGCCTCGTGCCGATTGCTCGTCGCCTCCCTGCTCGGCTCCTGAGCATTCTTTCCCCGCCGCCCTCCCCCAGCCGAGGGGGAGGGGAGGGCGGCGGGGAAAGAATACTCCTGCCGTTCCCCCACACGCGGCTCGCTTGACCGTGCGGGCATGGCGAATAGCGATTCGGGTTGGCTGGCGTGCGTCTCGGTCCGGACGCCAGGCCCGAACAACCGTCTATCCGTGGGGGACCCGCCACCTTGTACCGTGTACACGTCGAGCGTCCGGACTGTCGTAGGGCGTTGGCGTCAAGTCCACCAGCGCCCCCAGTTCCTTGCCGTTCTTGATGCCGCGTCAGGCGAACAGCTCGGCTCCTGCCCTCGTGCAGCCGCCGCTCCTGCTCGTTGGCCGAGTCGTGCACCTGCCGGTGCAGCGCCTCCCAGACGGCGAACTCCTGCAGCAGCCGCTGCTGCAACCCCGCCGGCATCGATCGGGTCGGTCTTGGCGTGCTTGTGGCGGCGGTTGACCTCGATGACGCCGGAGTCCACGACGTCATGCGGGAGTCATCAGAATGCATGCGATCCTCGCCCGGCTGGACGAGCACTCGACGGACTTTAGAGCGAGCGGTCTTTTCCCTCCCTCCTTGTGGGGGAGGGTCGAGGTCTTTTCCCTCCCTCCTTGTGGGGGAGGGTTGGGGTGGGGGGGACACCACTCCTTGGCTCCCTTGCCTTGACACCTCCTGCCTCAGCCCTCCCCCACGAGGGGAGAGGAGGTTTGGTTCGCTAGCTCTTATCTTTAATGACTCCGCGAACGCCACACCAGAACCATGACTACTATACCCCCCACCAGACCGACGAGGTAGCTGGCCGAGTGCGCCCACAGGTCGGCGAGGAACGGCACATGCCGGTCGGCCGGCAACTCGCGGGCGATCGGCCCGACGAGAAACACTGCTCCGCTTGACGCTAACAACCACCCGAGTACCCCGGCTGCGAGTGCACACGCAGCCATGACCGCAAGGAGGCAAAGTACCGGCCGGACCAGCGACCCAACGGACCGCTTGGGCCGTGCGCCAGCACGAGCGACGACAGCGAGGGGCACTCCGAGTAGCAACCCGACCCACCACGTCGCGATGACGCCCCAGACGAGGCCTAACAGCGTCGGGTCGTCAGTACCGAATACCGGCGGGTGCTCGATGGTGAAGTACTCGACGCACACGCGGGCCGTGACTTGGTCATGAGCGATGCCGTAGCACATCGCCGCGAACACGCACATCAGGACGATGCCGAGCGACTGCATGTCGAGAAGCCCTCCACAAGCAAAGGAGACAGCGTACGCTTTGCTTGCCTGCTGGACGCGGCAATGCCATAATCTCATGCTACACACTCATGCTATACAACGCATGAGCCTGCCGGGGAAGCTGCGGCTATACCGCCGCTTAGTTCGACTTGTGTCCAAAATTTCACAGTCACTGTAACATCTTCCGAGCGGGGCGTCAGCCCCCCGCGTTGTGCGAATCTCGGGGGGCAGACACTCCCCGCTCTGTTTTTGCGACCTGTTCCTCGATCAGTTCCTTGAGCAGTGTGCGGTGACAGTGCGTCGCATCGGTGCAAGCGGAGGAACAAAGCAGCGTGATTGTCTTGCCTGCGGCGATCTTTTCGGCCAGGATAGCGATGCTCTCTTGCTGTTCTTCGCCCTTCATTTCGTTGAGATAGCGCTGACGATATTCTTCCCAATGGATTGGCTTTTGTCCGTGTTTGCCGTAGAAAGCGGCGTGCAACTCCCTGCTGGGGCCGAGGTGCTTCCACCACAAGTCCCAGGTCTCTTTTTTCTTCGGCAAAGCGCGCGGACGATAACGGCAAATCAACAGACGGAAGCCGTCGTCTGCTTCGCGTGGCTCATCCCAGCGTTTCGTCTTAATCATGGCAAATGCTCCTGGTTACGCTATAACAAATAAACCGCCAAGACGCCAAGCAGGCGAACGGCCGGCATCAGCCGGCTAGTAGACCCACCAGCCGGTTAACACCGGCCGTTTGCCTGCTCTTACCTGCGCCACGGACAAAGGAGGATCTCATGGAACGCGCCGTCATTCTATTCGTCGTTTTGTTGCTTTTGGCCGCGCCGGCTGCTGTTTTTGCCGAGGGCAAGCGGCCCATGACCATCGATGATCTGTTTCGCTTCAAACGTATTAGCGATCCGCAAATTAGTCCGGATGGCAAGCTGGTCGTCTACGTCGTCGGCACGGTTGATCTGGACGCCAACAGCATTTCTTCGACTTTGTGGCTGGCATCCACGGACAAAGGAGAGGCGCGACAGCTCACCAATACCACCAAAAAAGATCGTCATCCGCGCTGGAGTCCCGACGGCAAACACATCCTCTTTGAGTCCAACCGTAGCGGCGACAATCAGCTGTGGATCATCGCCATCGACGGCGGCGAAGCCCGGCAGTTGACCACGATCAGCACGGAAGCAAACAACGGCATCTGGTCTCGCGACGGCAAGCATATCGCTTTTGTCTCGGCGGTCTGGCCTGAATACTCGGACAAACCGTTCAAGGAAAGCGATGCTCTCAACAAAAAGCGCAAGGAGGAAATGGAGAAAAGCCCTGTCAAAGCCAGGGTCTTCAAACGCTTGTTCTATCGCCATTGGGATTCCTACGTCGAAGACAAGCGGCAACATTTGTTCGTCATGAGCGCCGAGGGCGGCGAGCCAAGAGACGTGACCCCCGGCGACCGCGATGCTTTCCCGACCTCCAGCACGTTCAGCACCGGCGACAATTTCACTTTCTCGCCGGATGGTAAATATCTTGTATTTACAGCGGTGCCAGCGAAGGATGAGGCGTGGAGCACCAACTACGACATTTGCCGCGTGCCGATCACCGGCGGCAGTAAGGACTGGGAGACGCTGACCAGGGACAACCCGGCGGCCGACAGCGGGCCGGTGTTTTCGCCGGATGGCAAAATGTTGGCGTATCGCGCACAGAAGCGGCCAGGTTTCGAGGCAGACAAGTGGGAATTGATGGTCGTGGATTGCGATGCCAGCGGCACTTTCAAGACGCAGCCCCGAAGTCTGACGGATGAATTGGATCGCTCCGTTGAATCCCTTGCCTGGGGCATTGGCGGCGTTATTCAATTCCTGGTGGAAGAAGCAGCAGCGACCACGATTTACCATGTCTCGGCGACAGCGAAAAGCAAAGGGCCGCCACGCATCGGCATCGGGTGTAAGGGAAATTCGGGAAGTCCTTCCCCTCATACAGTGACCATTCGAGACTTAACCGGGAGCCAGGACGGCCGAATCTGGGGCTACACCGTTGCAAGTATGTCTGGTCCACCGCGAATCCTTGGAACGCGATTCGACTTCGAGGTAGATCATTCTACCGTCTCAACATGGGGTGTCCTTTCTCCGCGCCAGAATCTGCTGATCGAACTCGACATGCACCGTCCGGAAAGCGTGAAAGTCCCGGTCGAAGGCGGCGAAATGCAGATGTGGATTCTGAAGCCTCCCGGATTCGATCCTGCCAAGAAATGGCCGCTGGCGTATCTCGTTCACGGCGGCCCGCAAGGCGCCTGGGAGGACGGCTGGAGCTATCGCTGGTGCCCGCAGCTGTGGGCGGCGCAGGGCTATGTCGTGGCGCTTCCGAACCCGAGCGGCAGCACGGGATTCGGGCAGAAGTTTGTCGATGAGATCAGCGGTGATTGGGGCGGCAAATGTTTCGATGATTTGATGAAGGGCGTCGATTACCTGGAAAAGCTGCCCTACATCGATAAGGATCGCATGGCGGCGGCGGGCGCGTCGTTCGGCGGCTACATGATGAACTGGTTTCAGGGCCATACCACACGCTTCAAGACACTTATAACCCATTGCGGAGTTTATAACTTTGAAAGTATGTATGCCTTGACCGATGAGCTATGGTTCGACGAATGGGAGCACGGCGGCCCGCCCTGGGGGCCGAACCGCAAATCTTACGAGAAGCACTCGCCGCACCGCTATGCCCAGAATTTCAAGACGCCCATGCTCATCATCCACAACGACCTCGATTTCCGCGTCCCGGTCAGCCAGGGGCACGAGTTGTTCACCACACTGCAACGCCTGGGCATTCCGTCGAAGTTCATCAATTTCCCGGACGAAGGACATTGGGTGTTGAAACCGAAGAACAGCGAATACTGGCACAAGGAAGTATTCGTCTGGCTGAAAAAATATGTACCGCCAGGCGGGCGCTAATCTGTCCTGAGCTCTGAAGTCCTCTTCTTCCTCAGGACTCAGAACTTTGAATTGCACTTGCTCATGCGAACTCATAGCATGACCGCACCAAGGTCCATTACAGCTTGTTGGTCTTCGCAGAAAGGGTGTTCCATGAAGAAGCGTATCTTTGCATTGTTGGCGTTGGCAGTTCCGCTGATGCTGCTCAGCGCAAAAGCGGAAGAACAGGCCGAACACAGCGGTCCCAAAAATGCCGTGGCCGTGATTCGTGGTTTCAAAAGTCACATTGAGGGCGTCGTCCATTTCACCGCGACCGACGACGGTGTTGTGATTCGCGGCGAAATCACTGGCCTCACTCCTGGCAAACATGGTTTCCACATCCACGAATTCGGCGATGTCCGATCCGACGATGCCAAGTGTCACGGCGGACACTTCAACCCCGATAAGAAGAAGCATGGCGGGCCGCACTCCGCGGAGCGGCACGTCGGCGACCTCGGTAACATCACCGCCGATGAAAACGGCAAGGCCATCATCAACATGACGGACAAGCTCGTCTCTCTGAGCGGTCCGCATTCGATCATCGGCCGGGCCGTCATCGTTCACGGCGGCGCAGATGACGAGAAATCCGATCCGGCTGGCAACGCTGGCCCGCGCATTGCTGGCGGCGTTGTCGGCATCGCCAGTGCAGAACACAAGTAGACAAGAATCCGAGTCGCAGCGAGCGGGGCGTGTGAGTGCCCCGCTCGCCGTGGTTTCGTCATTTCGATGCAACAAGAAAATCCGGCGCCACGGTCGATCGACTGAACAGAAACTTGCCGGACGGCTCGGCCGGCAGATCCTCCACCACTTCGCTATCAATCTGCGTCTCGGCACCGAGGTAGCAGCGTGTCATCTTTTGCAGATATTCCAGATCGTGTAAACGATTGAAATCACGCCCGGGCTTGATGCGATAGGTGACCGCACCTGCTTTGTGCTGAAGGATCTGCACCTGACCGAGGCTTGGCCGCTGGGCCACGACATAAGTGGCCAGATAAACGCCCGACACCAGTCGGCCATCGCAGCCGACGAGGAAGTCCGTGACGCGACCAGCTACGCGTTTCAGTCGCGGTAAACCGCGCCCACAAGGACATGTCCCCGACGCCCACGCACCGACATCGCCGATGCGATAGCGGATCAACGGCATGGCGTAATTGAGCAAGTCGGTCACAAGGATCGAACCCATTTCACCGGGGGCAGCCGATCCGTGCGGTGTTTCGATCTCGAGGTAAAGCCCCTCAGCCATAACGTGAAGGCCGCTATGTGCTGAGCATTCGCTGGCCACCACGCTGACTTCACGGCAGCCGTAGCGGTTGAAGACGGGACAGCCAAACACGTCTTCAAGCAGCTGTCGTTCGTCTGCTTCCAGCACTTCTGCCGAGGTGACGATGGCGTGCGGTCGATGCGGTGTTAGCCCGCGCACTTGCAAATAGCGAGCGAACATTACGGCGGAGCGTGCATAGGCCTGGATGATACGCGGCCGATAACGGAGCAGGGCAGTGTGAAATTCGGCCAGGCTCGCCTCGGTGATGTTGGCGGTATCCAGCCACAGCGGTTCACGCAAGAGAGCACCGCGGAGCCGGGCGCGCCAGCTGTTGGAGGGCCGATCACGTGGTGCCCCCCAGATGACGGCGACGCGATCGCCGATCCGCCACCCGGCCCACCGATTGTGCCGCAGGGTCGCTGCCGCCCGCGAGCATTTGCGGTCTTTGCTCAGATAAAACGGCACGGGCGCGCCGGTCGAGCCGCCCGTCTGATTGGCGATCAGGTCGCCGAGCGGCCAATTGCGCGCCACCATTTCCTTGTTCTGTTCTTGGATGTCGCGCTTCTCCAGAATAGGCAAAGCACGCAGATCTTCCAGGCCGCGTAGATCATCCGGCGTCAATCCAGCATGGTCAAAACGTAGGCGATAGAAGGGGCATTGTGCGTAAGCATGACGCAGGAGTGTTCGCAGCCGCTGCCATTGGAGTTCGCGGATCGCATCTGTAGACCAAAACTGTGTCTGCTCGAATTCATGGAGATAGCGCAGCTGTGCCAGTTCGCCGTTGCGCCATAGCGACAACGGCAGGAACAGATTGCGTACCAGTTTGGGATAAAGCCTCATGAATGGTCCTCATCATTCGGGTGATTGTTTAGCGACACTTCGCAGAAGCGTCGCTACCGCGCGATGCTTCTGCGAAGCGTCGCTGATCGGGCGCGGCAACGAGCGGTCGATGAACAGCTTGTGCCACAAATCGTAGACCAGCAGGCTGTACAAAAACCAAGTTGGCTGCTGCCGCACGCGTGCCAGCACTTCCGGATCAATGAATCCATAGGCGGCGATGCGATCGACCAGCGGCCGCAGTGGTCCACCCGGCGCCAGCCACTCGAAGATCGGCTGTCCGAAGCCGAGTTTCGCGCGCGTCGCCAATTCGGCCGGGGCCAGGCGAGCCAGGGCACGCTTGAGCAAGTCTTTCGGACGACGGAAACGGAAGCGGACATTAGGGGAGAGATTGAGCGCCAGACGCACGATCCGCGAATCGAGAAACGGACATAACAGATCGGCTCCAGCATAATTGAACAGTGTCGTCCACAGGGAAGCGCTGTCCATCGCTTCGCCGAGGAACCCGGCAGCGTGCAAACGCTCTTGAGGACAGTCGGGTACGGCGTATAAATCGAGCAAGGCGCGGCGATCCGCTGCTGCTTTCGCTGCTGCCCGTTCCCCGAAACAGGCTTCGATCGCCGCCCAGTCGGTGAAGGCCGCCACGCGATTTACAGGATGTTGTAAGTAGCTAAAATCGTCCCAATGGCTCGCCAGGCGGAAAGTAGCAGCCCGATCCGTCCAGCCGAACAGGTTGCTTATCCAGGCGCAGCCCTGATGCAGCCAAAACATCGGCACCAACCGCCGCAGCATGCCGGCGTTGTGCAGCTGGTCAGCCAAGCCCAGGCCGAACAAGCTGTCTGCGCCCTCGCCGCACAAACCACAGCCGATGCCATTCTGCACCATAGTTCGTGCCAAATATCCGAAATAGGCGCTCTGCACGTGATTGGGCGGCTCCGCGGTGCTTGACAGAGCGTCGAGCAGATAAACGGCGTAGGGATCATTGGCAGGCACCAACGTATGCCGGCTGCCCAGCGCCCGACTGGCCGTCATGGCATAGTCGGTGTCGCCCCAAGTGCTGGGATGATCGACCTCGATGGAAAAGCTCCGCGGCAACTCCTTGTCGTCCAGCGTCACACGCCCCCAGATTGCTTGCAAATACGAGCTATCAACGCCGCCGGAAAGTAAGTTGGCTGCGCCTGGCCGCAACTGGGCGCAATCGAGCAGGACACGCTCCATCGTCTCATCGAGAACGTCCACCGCCTCGTCATCGGCGATGATCTCGCCGCGCAAGTCAGCAAAAGTTTGCCGTTGTACGCGCGTCAGACCGCGGGCATCCCAACACACCTGTTCGCCCGGAAGCAGACGGAAGAAGCCATCGAATAATGTCTCGCGGCCTGGCACCCAGCGAAACAGGAAGAACGCCGGAACGACATCGCGGTTGGGTTGCGGAGGAACCTGCGCGGCATCGATCAACTCGGCGAGATTGCTGCCGAATAGCAGACCGCCTGCATCGGCGCGATAATAGGTGAATCCCGATCCAACAAGGTTGCGATAGAGCAATACGCGCTGGGTCTGGCCGTCCAGGAGCGCCAGCGTGAAGCTGCCGTCGAGTCGATCGATGACTAGCTCGCCGTGTTCCAGATAATGACAACGGATCTCCTCCGCCATGCGCTCCAGATCGAGCGGCTCCTGTCCGTCGCTGGACCGGGCATAGCCGCGTAGCAATAGTGCCAGTGCATCCCAGGTGAACAAACGACAGCACGGACCGACTGCGTGCAAGAATAACTCAGTATTTTCTCCCATCCAGCCCCAGTCTTCGTCGATCGTGCCGGCGCTGAGGGCAGGACGACGCTCCACCGGGCCACGTTTAAAAATACCGCCGAGATAGCTGATTTCCATGTCGATCACCTCCTGTGTGAAGCGGTTTCTCTATCTGCCCGCAGCGCCAGCAAAGGAACAACCCTTACTGGTACTGCGGACTGGCGAGGAGAGTTCGGAAAGCTACCCATCTGCTTGATTGCCTTGATAAGAGCGCGCACCTGTTCTTTCTCACGCGGAGACATCAAGCCGGTGTACCAAATAAGGACCGGAGCCAGCAACCACAAACCTGCCTTGACGGGCCAAACCCACCAAGCCGCAGGCAACCCGCGCGACACCAGCCACAGACCGATGGCCAAGGCCAAGAGCGCCGCCAGGCGCGGCCATTCGTAGTGAATGGGAAATACCTGCTGCGACACCGCCCAGGTGCAGACGGCGAGAAAAGCAAAACCAATTAGCGTGGCAAGAGCCGCTCCCATGCTGCCGTAAGGAGGAATCAAGAGCGCGTACAGCAACAACATGACGACTGTTGTTGCCAGGGTGATGCCCAACTTCAGCCCCATGCGATGCCGCACGTACAGCCCCGCGTCCATGAGCGTCGCTGCCGACTGAAAAAAGCAGGCCAGCAATACGGGAGCTATCACCGTCGATGCCCGCGCATAAGCGGCGCTGCCCAGCAAGCGGATCACTTCATCCTGAAACAAAGCCAGAGGCAATGCGGTCAGCAGGTAAGCGGCCAGGATGCGCGTGATCGCTGTGCCGAAGACTGCCGGCGCGTCATCGCCCTGCGCTGCTTTGTACATCTGACTGCTCCAAACCATGTACAACGGCGAGAGGCTGAACATACCGGCTGCCTGAGCCAGCTTGTAACCCAGAGCGTAAGTGCCTACCTCCTGCATGTCACAACAGCGGAGCAAAAAGAAGCGGTCGCCGTGATGGAGCAGGAAGAAACATAATCCGCCGGGCACCAACGGCAAGGCGAAGCGGAGCAAGCCGCAGAGTTTGTGGAAGTCGGGACGACCAGGCGAGCGAATCAGCTCGCGCAAGCTCAAGGCCAGGCCGAACAGTACACCAATCACTGCCGAGGATGCCAGCGCGCCGGCCACGCCACCATGCAGGTACTTGACGAACAGCACGCACAAAGCGATGCGGAGCAAAAATTGGCTGACGTTTATGGAAACGAAGCGTACCGATTCAACGCGTGCCTGTAACAGCGTCAGCGGCGCTTGGATGAACGGTTCGAGCAAAACGGCCAGGAGCGCCAGGCGGAGCAGTCCGGCACGGATGGGTTCGTCGCCAGCATGCAGGAACTGGTTGAGCAGCCTGCTCAGCGGATTGGCCAACAACAGCATCAGGCCGCCGCCCAGAAAAACAGTGATGCCGAGCAAGCTAAACATCGTGGCCGCCACTTGTCGGCGGCCAGCTTCGTCGGGACTTTGCTGGTAGAACGTCATCAGTGCCTGACGCAGACCACCGAACATCAGGCAAGTGCCGACAGTTTCAGCCAGACGACTAAGCACTTCGAGCACGCCATAATCGGCCGGCGTCAAGTAACGGGTATACAACGGCAACAACACAAAGCCGCCTGCCTGCACCAGCAAGCCGGCCAGTCCATATACCGCTGCATGTTTGAGAAACGAACGACTGCTAATCATTCTGCTGTCGCCTCTCGGGGTGAATGTTTCGCAGTGTTTCGCAGAAGCGGCACGAACGACGACACTTCTGCGAAGCGCTACTAAACGAAGCTCATTGCCGCCATCGGGTAGTGAACCAGATAGGGCAGCGTAACGGTCGCCTCAGCTTGTTGTCTTTTACGGATGCAATGAACAGCGATGGCCTGAAAAGCGGCAAACCAGCGCCAGTTGTAGCGATATAGCGTATGACCGGACCAGCCCAGAAGCAGCAATAGCACGAGGAGGACGACCAGGTTGCGCGACAGATAAAACAGAAAGTCGCGAGGCTGTTCCGGACGATCCTGATAATAGCGGTAGACCTCCCGCCAATTAAGAATAAAACAGATCACAAAAGAGATCAGTGTCAATGCTCCCAGGGCGCCCATTTCGCACAAAACCTGTCCGTAAAGGTTATGTGAACCCATCTTGTGACTGCCGATGAAATCGAAGGAGCGCGGCCCGTGACCGATCACAGGACTGCTTTGCCAGGCCCGGCAACCCTCCAGAAAATTGTTGAAGCGGCTGTTTGCCGATTCGGTCGCATTTTTCGGTCCGTAGCTGGAATCGATGAGGGTCAGGTAACGATTCTGTAGCTCGGCCGGCAAGGCCACAGCAGTTACGCCCAGAATTGCAGTGCCGCCAATGCCGCTCCAGACCACGACCAGCGCCTTGCGCCGCACTGACAGCAGCAGCAAAAGAAAGCTGCAGAAGCAAAGCCCTACGAACCCTGTCCGCGATCCTGTCAGAAGAATGCACAGACACACGCCGAACAGATAGCCGATCAGCAGTAGCCGCATGAGCTTTCCCGGCTTCGTCATCCACAACGACAGCGCCAAAGGCGCTGTGTAAAGCAAGGATGAGGCGAAAGCGTTGGGATCGCTGAAAGTGGCATCAACGCCAACCATACGGCGAATGCCCATGCGATAGACATAGCGCCCGCCCAGGAATTCCCAAAACGAATGGGCCATATATAGACCAGCGGCGCCTATGAACAGGGTTATCAGCAGCTTCAGGCTGCGCTCGTCGCGCACCGTCGTCACTACCAGGACATAAAAGACAAGTATCTTGAAGTAATCTTCGACTACCGCTGAGCAAACCAGCTGGTCCATATACGGACTGAACACCCAGGAGGCGAGCAGCAAAGCCGAGAAAACGGCCGTCACCCAATGATTGCGGTTAGCGGTCCAACCCTTGGGCGAAAATAGCCAGACGAGGAGCAAGCCGATCATGTAGACGCGCTCGATCTGGAGCGCGCCGAGGGCAGGCCAGACCTCAAATGGCCGGTGAATAAACAACCACATATATCCGCCGAGCAGCCAAATCATATCGTTGTTCCTCATTCGCTAAGCAGCAATCGGCTGCGAAGGAAGCGTTAAAGGGGTCCGCGTCGCCAGTGCTTGTAAAAGCGCCCTTAAGCGCTCTGCTTTGATGTCGTCCGCTATAGCGAAGAGCCGCTCCGTGCGATCGCGCAGAGACGGTACGTGCTCGAGCAGGTTTGCCCGCGCTGCCTCGCTAGCAGTAACGATGGCATCAGCTTGTTGGAGCGCGCGCTTCAACATCCAGTGTTTCAGGCATCCGAGCCAGCCAGGAAACTGGTCCGGACGTAACGGCTTGTGCAACGTGACCAGGTGAGGCACGCCGATGCCGAGGTTGGCCAGGGCGGCGTGGACCGCTGCCGTGATGCCGTGCGAGTGAAGCAGGCCGAAGCGCCCACTGCGGAGCAAGGTGCGAACGGTCGGCCACAGCCGGCAACGCCGCTCCTCCACCGGTGCGGCCACGAACCCCAGTCCGTCGATGTTGTCGAAGCTGGCGCGTAACAACTCGAGCGCTTCGCCGGCGGGACCAATGAACGTGAAACGAAAACCCGCTGCGCACAGAGCCGAATAATTGGCCAATAAGTGGGCGCGGACAGCGCCGATTGGCCAGCGCGCTACGAGCAAGATGCGCGGTCGCTCGCTTGCAGAGACCCAGCGGCGCATCGCCTCGCCAGCCGAGAGGGCAGAGGAATCAGCGGACATTACTGGACGTACAGGCATCGGGTATAGACTCCGGGCGAAAGTAAGGGCGAGCGGTTGGGGACGACGGCCGGCCTGTGCCCGCCGCATCGAGAACAAGATCGTAGACGGCGCGCATGCACCGTTCGGTCGTGAACCAGGCAGCGCGGGCGCGGGCGCGTTCACCCATGCGGCGGGCCGCCTCTGGATGATCGAGGATCCAGTGAATGGCATTTCGAAGACTTTTGTGGTCTTCATAGTCGACAATAAGGCCGTCTTCGCCATCGGTGATGAAATCAGTGGCCCAGCGGTGGCCGATGGCGATTGTCGGCTTGCCCAGAAACATAGCATTGAGGCAGGTCTGCTGGCCGCCGGAGTGCAACAAACCTTTTTGCATGGGCACGACAACGAGTTTGGCCCCGGCCATGGCTTGGCGAAAACCGGCAGGTGTTGTCCCTTCGACGCGAACATGGTCTGGCCACGACAGGCCCGCCAACAATTGCCGCCGCTGCGTGGCGATCCACACAGGTATGTCCAGATCTCGCACCGCTTCGATCAAGGTGCGATAATCGCGATCGTAATTGCCACCAGCGAACAGATAGCCGTCATCGCGGACCTCAAATTGGTAATCGCGGAGTGTGTGATGAAAGGGAATGTATTGCAATTGCTCCCGGCGCAAGCCGAAGGCGCGGGCATAGTCCTCAACCTCGTGACTGGCCCAAACGACAAAGCGATGAGCTGTCCGCGCCGCCAGGCGCAGACGCAGTGCCTTGAACCAGCGCCCCCAGCGCGACGGCGGCTCATACCACAGACAATCGATAAGCACATGCGGCTTGCGGCCCCAAGGAAACAAGGATTGTAGCCAGGCGAAGAGCATGCCGCTGGCACCGCCATCCGTGACAACGCCTTGACAGTGACGCCGCCGTGCGAACATGCGCAGGCCGGCCGTCATGCCGGTCAGGTTGTAGGCCCAGCGCGTGCCAGCTAGTCGCAGCAGCCAGGCCGGCGGCTTATTGGGACCGACAAACGTTGTGTGGTCGCCCCAGAAGCGGCCAGGTTTGCCGGGAATGTCCGTCAGGATATTGGCCATGTGCGTTCCTCCGTAGATTTCTTGTTCATGAGTTTGGCGGCAGTGAGAGAAAGATAGAACTCCTCAAACCGCCGTATCATGGCCGCGCGGCTATAGCACTCTTCCGCACGCCGTCGAGCTGCTTCGCCCAAGCGCTGTGCCAACTCTCGATCGGCAAGCAAGCGCGCTATCGCTTCTGCCAGTTTCCCTGCATCGCCTGGCGGCACCAGCAAACCGTGGACGCCATCGGCGATCAACTCCGGCGCAGCCCCCACGCGAGTGGCCACAATGGCACGGCCGGCGGCCATGTATTCCAGCAGGGCGTTCGACATCCCCTCCGCATGCGAGCACAGCACGGCCACGTCAAGGCCGGAAAGAAACCCCGGGACGTCCACCACACTGCCTGGCAGTGAAAAATGCTCCGCCAATCCTTCTGCCGCCGCTTGCTGCTCCAGTGTTGCCCGCAATTCACCCTCACCTGCCACGGTAAAGATGGCCCGCGGATGGCGGGCATGAACCAGGGCTACGGCTCGCACGAAAACATCTAACCCCTTGATGGGTCGCAAATTCGCTACCATACCGACGTGCGGTCTTTCCGATATCGGACGCTCCGTCAGCGGGGGAAGATCGCGGAAGCGGTCAAGATCAACGCCGTTTTCCAGCACCAGCACCGTCTCCGGCCGCGGCTGCTCTGCCGCCAAGAGCGCCTGTCGTGCCGCCTGGCAGTTAGCAATGGTCTGCGTAGTGAAAGCATTGAGGAGTCGGCCCAACCGACGATGCAGTGGCGTTAGCCAGTGGCCGAGGTTGTTGCGCGTGCGAATGCGGTGGGGCACACCCGCCAGCCATGCCCCCAGGATGCCGAAATAGCTGCTATCAGCGAAGTATGTTTGTACCACGTCGATATGCTCACGGCGTAAAAAACGCACAAAGCGTCCCATTCGCAGCAGGGTGCGTGGATGGTGCAGCGAACCGACGCCCAAGCGAAGGATCGGACAATCGTCCGGCTCCAATGCCTGTGACAGCGGATTGTCACCGCGAAGCAAGCACAAGTACGGCCAAATCCGGTGACGATCGAGATGGCGAATCAATGCCAACAACTGGCTTTCTGTACCAGCCAGAGCCAACTCGTCGATGACGAAGCACACACGTACCGGTCGCGGCGAGGCGGCCCTGCGGTGCTCTCTCTGGGAGAATACACACGCTGCACGGGAGGCGATAACGGTTTTAGGGTTTGTCAATTGTTGCATGTCGATTCCATGGCTAGAAGGTCGTCATTCAGGGACATCGCTGGTGGGACCGGCGTCTCGTCCGTCTGGGTTGTCAGGATCGGTGTCTCCCTCGAAGCGGCACCAGGACACAACTCCTCGAAGAGCTGGCGATACAACTCCGCCTGAGTCACAAAGCCAAATTTTTCCTGCACCCGTAGCCGCCCCCTGCGGCCCATTTCTGGCAGCTCGTCGGGGTCGTCCAACGCCTGACAAATGCGTGTGGCCATTGTCTCGGCATCGCCAGCAGAAACGAGATAACCGCTGGTACCGTCTTCGACGATTTCGGGCGTGCCGCCGACAGCGGTAGCTATTACCGGCACGCCGGCCGCAAACGCTTCGAGAACGACGTTGGGCATGCCCTCGGTGTACGACGGCAGCACCAGCAGATCGAGGTGCGGCAAGAAGCGATCGAGATCGGCACGAAAGCCGGCCAAAATGAAGTTCTGTCCCAGCCCAGCCGCGCTAATCTGCTTTTGCAAGTCTGCACGCTGTGGCCCTTCACCGAACAGCACAAATCCGGCCTCCGGCTGCTCGCGCAAAACACTCTCGGCTGCCTTGATAAGCACGTCGAAGCCCTTCTCCGGACTGAGACGGCCTGCCGCGCCAATGACATAGGTGCGTGGTTGGCGAAAGTAACGCAACAGCTTGGCGCGATAGCGAGCATCAGGTTCATGGAAGCGCATTGGGTCGATGGCATTGTAAATGACGCGAATGCGCTCGGACCGAACCCCGGCGCGGCGCACCCGTGCTGCTTGTGCCTCTGAGACGCATACGACCTGATCCATCCAGCGCAGATGGAAGCGATCGAGACGCTCATAAAGACGCACTTTGAAACTCTCGGATGTCCACCCTCGTGATACGGCGACGACAGGGATTTTATGCCGCCGCGCCGCCAGACGGCCGAGTACGTTGGCCTTATAACCGTGGCAGCATAACACATCGGCATTGAAACGTTCGAGATGATCGGCGATCTCGCGTACCGCCGACCACAAGCGTGGCGTGTCGTAGGTTAAAGCGGCAGCCTCGAAGCCGTGGTGTCGCGCCGTACTTAGAAATTGCCGACAACGTCCCCCCTCCGCGAAAGAGAGAAAAAGGGTCTGATACGTCTCCGGAAGATGGTGGGCCAAACCGAGCATCTGCCGCTCCGGTCCACCGTGAAACGTCGAGGCCGTCAAATGAACGATGTTCATGGCGAACATTCCTCTCCTACTGCTATCTCGTATGGTCTCTTTGGTTGCGATGTTTCTGCGAAACGTCGCTAACGGTTCTCCGGTCTCGATGTCTCTCATCTTGATGCTTGTTCCAACGGCCGCGGCGTGCGTGTCCAAGCCGGCCTGCCGCGCTCACAAAGTCCCCGGAGCGTGGCGGTGAGCAAGCGCCCAAAAGCGATGCCAGATCCAGCCAGAAGCAACAAACGCCGACTGTTAACGCCGAGTCTCACGATGCCCAGCATCAGGTAAAGTCCTTGCAGCAAGATCACGGCCAATCCCGTCGCCAGCAGTGCTGCGGACAAGGCGTCCGGTTCAATCCAGACGCAGAGTACGGCCAACACCAAAGCAGCCAGAGCCTCGGCCAAGACAAGCGGCCGACTGAGGACAAGAAGCGTCCAGCCGAGGTCGAAGAGGTCGCCGCGGCGGGCGGCAACGGCCTCGCCTATTAGGCTCAAGGCCCATGTTTTACCGAAGCGGAGGTTGCCCGCAGCCCAGCGCTGCCGTTGGACACGAAGCTGTTCAGCGTGGGCTGGGAAGTCGGAGACGACACGCACCTGCGACAAAAAACGTACGCGCGTTCCTGCCCTCAGCAGTTCCAGAGTGTATTCGGTGTCCTCGGTGACGGAATAAGCCTGCCACGGATGCCGTTCCAACACGTCGCGGCGGAACACCATGCCCGTGCCGCGGAGCAGCACAGCCAGACCGAGCCGTGACTTTGGGCTATAAAACAGATCGTTTTCAAGCTGATTGCCGACAGCGATAGCGTAGCTGATGGCGCTGTCCTCCGGATTAACCGCGACGTAGTTAGCCTGGAGCACAGCGTCCCCCGCCGATAACCGCTCGTCGAAGGCCCGCAAGGCGTGCTGGTCTAGCCGACAGTCGGCGTCGAGGACGACGACCGCGTCGGGTCGATCGGCCAAAACATGCGGCAAGGCCCAGGCCAGCGCCAAGCCTTTGCCTGGGTGCTTCTCATCGCGTCGCTCCAGAACAACGGCGCCCGCTGCCGCCGCGACCGCAGCCGTGTGGTCGGTACAGTTGTCTGCAACGACATAGGTCTTGAATTTGTCGGCAGGATAATCGAGATCAGCGCAGGCGTGTAGCGCGGCGGGCAGCGCCGTCTCCTCGTTATGAGCAGGAATGAGGATTGCAAACGTGTGAGTTGCATTCCTCCGCGGCAGTTCCCGTTCTTGGCATACCAGCAACTCCACCGCTGCCAGGAACAGGTAGTACGCACAGCACAGCAGGGCCGGCACAAGGAACATAAGACAGAGCAGTTGAAGAAGCACAGCAGCTCCTCGTAAATAGGGGATGACAAAACTTCACCAGCCCATAGCGTCCGCAAGAGTAAACCTGTGTTTGCCTGGGCTGCGGTAGCCAACTCTACAGCAATTCCGGGCGAGAATTCAGCCACTCGCCGAGAGCTTCCGTCAGCGTTCCGAAGCGGAAATCTTTCAATAACTGCACCAGGCGCCTTTCGGTCCGTCGCAGACCGACATAATGCCGGATGGCCCGTATCATTCCGGGATGCAGACGTGGCTGGTCCGGGTCAAATTCCCAGGGATGCAAATACACGGCGAATGGCCGACCCGCGGCGTTGATAGCCTGCAAGCCGCGCCGCGTTAGACCATAGGGGTAGAGCCGAAAATAGCCGCCGCCGCCGATCGGCAGCGGATAGCGGAAAAAACGCCAAACAGGAGGTGGAAACTCCCATATACTGCCTCCGGCCCGTTCGATGCAATGAGGATGCAACGGCGTTCCCGCGATACCATAACGATCGTGATACGTCGGATAGATGCTCGAATCGAAGAGGAAACCTTCGTCTATCAGAATGTCCAGAGCCCACAGCGAGCGTTCGACAATCGAAAAACTCGGCGCGCGATAGACAACAACTCTCTCGCCAAGGATGTCTTCCAAGATCAGGCGCACCTGCCGCAAGTCCGCGAGGAATGTCTTCGGTGTTTGCTCGTAGATGAGTTGGTGGGCATAGCTGTGGCAACCGATCTCATGGCCTGCGGCACGAATGGCGCGGATCAGAGACGGGCACCGCTCCGCGACCCAGCCGAGAATGAAGAAGGTGCCACGCACGCCGGCCTCTGCCAGCCGGTCGAGCACGCGCAGCGTACTGTCGCTGACACGCGAAGGAAAATGATCCCACTGCCGACGCGAGACACAATGATCGAATCCGGAAACATGGTAGTAGTCCTCGACATCGATTGTCAGCGCATTGAGCAGCGGCCGGGGGGCGGCGGGCGCAGTTAGCTGCTTCTCCCAACGGAGTCGCAGGTTCGTGGTCATGCGCGCGGACTCCTTTCATTCAGGCAGCACGAGAAAGCGTTTTTGGCTCGATGGCAGCTGGCGCCGGCGGCGCACCCAGCAATAGTTCGCACCACACCCCCGCGCCTGCCCCAGCATGAATCGTCAGAAAAACCAGAGGAAAAAGCGGCAGCAGCCGCACGTCCCTCTCGCCCACACACAGGGCGATACTGAATAGCAGCAGTGTCGCTCCGTAGATGGCCAGCGCTGCGACATACAGCACGGCCAATAGCGAACTCCAGCACGCCAAGAGCGGCCCAGCGACGATGCCGGCCAAGAATACTGCCGGGAGGAATCCGGACAGCGAAAACGTCTCGGGATGCTTGCGTAGCAGTCGCACCCGGCCGCGGCCATATCGCACCATCTGCCGGAACAAGCCTGCCAGAGTGGCGCGCGGGTGATAATGCACCCGCACTCGCGGTGTGAACCAGCAGGTCAGTCCAGCTTTCGCCACCCGATGATTGAACTCTACGTCCTCACAGGCATCGAAGCGTTCGTCGAATAGGCCGACCGTGTCGAAGACGCTGCGGCGATAGGCGACGGCCACGCTCTGGGGTGGTACGAAACCGGCGCGGCCGGAGTAAATGTGCGAAGCCGGATGATGGCCCAGCCGCGATGCCCGCGCGGCGGCAATGGCCTGCTGGAGGCGGTTCGCTCCCGTCACATCCAGCGGCTGCGGCCGGCCGATGCAGTCGGCGCCGCTTTCCGCGAAAGCATCGGCGATGTTTTGGAGATAATACGGATTGTTTAATTGGCAATGTCCGTCAACGAGCAGCATAATGTCGCCGCGCGCAGCGCGCACGGCGACATTACGGCCAGCGCTCGACCATTGCCGGGGATTGTCGAGCAAACGAAGATGAGCGTAACGCGCTTGCAATGCCGCCACAATGGTGCGTGTATCATCGGTAGAGCGGCCATCGGCGACGATCACTTCAAAGCGTCCGGCATCGTAGCGCTGCTCCAGCAATTGCTGCAGCGTGGCAGCGATAAAGGCGGCTTCGTTGCGCACCGGCACGATCACCGAAATGAACGGGCGCGGTGCAGCTGGATTCGCTGTCCAGCGCCGTCGTTGTTGTTCCAGGGCCAGGTGACGCATCCTGTGTCCTCCTTTTCAAGCGCTCCGCCGTGTTCGGGGGACCGGCATCTCACCGAGCACATCGCTCATTGCTTCTTCCACAGCCGTGCCATCGGGGATACCGAGCAGCTTGCCGGCGATGCCAAAAGGCAAGCCCAACACGTGAAATACTGTGCATATCAACAGACGTAGATCGAGCCACGGGCTGAGATGGCGGATGTAGTAGAGATCATGGGCCAGTTTGCGGCGCACGCTGGTCAGGTCGGAATCGGGTGGCAGTTGCACCTGGGCCAGGCCAGTTACGCCCGGCCGCACCGTTAGACGCTGCCAGTAGCCGGGCAGCTCGCGCTCCAATTCCGGCACAAATTCGGGGCGCTCCGGACGCGGGCCGATCAAGCTCATTTGGCCACGCAGCACATTGAGCAATTGCGGCAACTCATCAAGATGGCTGGCACGGAGAAAGGCACCCACTCGCGTGACACGCGGATCGCCGGGCATCGACCAGCGTGGGCCGGTCAACGATTCACAGTTGTGGATCATGGAACGGATTTTCCAAATGGTGAATAGCCGGCCATCTTCGCCAACACGCGTTTGCGTGTAGAAAGCCGGGCCGCGCGAGGTCAGCTTGACCAGCAGTGCGGCCACAAAAATCAGCGGCGCCGCGGGCACGGCTAACAGCAAAGCCAGAACAAAATCGGCGACGTACTTGCACGAGAGATACCAGCGATGCCGCAAGGGGCGGACTGGCTCGCGGCAGAAAGAATGAATCGCGGACTGAATCTCGTTACGGATGGCCGAGGAGTTGCTGGCCAATCGGGGATTGATCTTCGTCGGCAAAGGATTCGCCTCCATGCAAAAATTAACCACAGATGACACAGATAACGCGGATTTTTCAGGGAACGGCTCGTTTCCGTCGACTGGTGAAGCCGACCAGGCCGGCGGAGGCCAGCCGTTCGCCAAAGCAATCCGTATTATCCGTGGTTCACGCCACAGAACAGAGTCCGCCGCAGCACCGGCAACAACGTGTGCAAAAATTCCTCGCACGGCTCGTTGCCATTGGGTTCGTTCGCTCCGCTCAGCTCCCGTACCACGTACAGCTTGTGCAGCACCGGACAACGGGCGAAATGCACGCGCGGATCGTCTACGGCTGTCCAGGCAGAGCCGTCGTACCATCCCCAGTACAGGCGCAAGCGCGTCTCTTCGGTGGCGCGGGTGCGCGTGGCGTCGGCTTTCCACATGCGGTCGCCAGAGCTGGACTCGTAACGGTCGGGAGTGTTGACCAGGAAGCCGCTGGCACCGTAGCAGACGTCCGGCGTGTGGATGGAGACCGGCCCTGGCCGGCCACACACGAGAAATAGCGATATTACCGCTCCTGTTTGGCGATGGACATAGCGGCGGCGAATACATCCGGCCACGCCTTCGCCACCCTCGCCAGGCTTCACCGCCAATGCTTCGCCGTCCCACTCGCCCAAGGCCAGGGGAATGGTATCCAGGCGCTCGGCGGCTTGCCCCACTTCTACCGGCGGCGCCCAGCGGTCGGTCCAGTAGCCATGTACAATGCCGCAGATCACCAACGCGGTCGAGCCAACCAGGGCGGCAAACCATCGTTTCATTGTTGTGCTCCTTAATTAAGGTGCGAGCGGGGAGTATTAATCCTCCGGTAGGAAGAACCGAGAGGAATACCTCCCGCTCGCCGATCGTCAATTGTTAATGAGCCACCAGGCGCGCGTGGGCCGTGGCAGCCAACGCTTCTTCGGGGTCGGCGCCATTGACTACCGCGCCCAGCACGCGGATACCCAACGTTGTCAGCCGCTGCGACGCTGCATAGACGCGTGGCATCTGGCTGACCTCACGCAGCACCGACAAAATTACCGCATCGACGCGCTGGCCGATCAGCAGCGAATCGGTGGCCGCCAGCACTGGATGCGAATCGATGACGATGAAATCGAACTCTTCTTGCAGCTTCTCGAAGATGCCCTCGACGCCGTCGCGGGCCAGGGCGTGTAGCACTTCGCGGTCCCATTGGCCAGCCGCCATGAACGACAAGCCTTCCAACGTCGTCGCCTGCACGGCATCGGTCAGCTCCACCTCGCTGAGCAACACTTCGCTGAAGCCCGGATGCATGGACAACTCGAAGAGCTGATGGGCCGACGGCCGCCGCAAATCGCCATCCAAAAGCAGGGTCTTGCGGCCGGCACGGGCCAGGCTGCTAGCCAGGTGGCAGGCCACCGTTGTTTTGCCCTCACCGTGGGTGGCGCTGGTGACCATGACGACACGCGTATGGGTGTCATCGGCGTCGCGTAGTAGCTGGGTGCGCAGGGCGTCGATCGATTCCAGGGCTGGATGCCCTTCCAGGTCCAGCTCGCCGATCGGTCCCACCAGGTGATGCTCCAGGTTGGGCATGGCTGGCACGGCGCCGACGATGCGAAGGCCCAGACCGCGCGACACCTCGCCGGCCGAACGGATGCGGCGCTGCCGAACGTCCAGCCAGGCCACGCACAGACACACGCCCAAGAGCGCGGCCAATGGCGATGCAATGACGCCGAGGAGTTGCTTCTTCATGTCCTTTTTTTGTAGCTCGGCATCCTGGGCCGGAGTGACACGCGTGCCCGCTTCCAGATCGACTTCTTCTTTACGCAGACGCAGGGTCAAGTCATCGACGAATTGTTTCTCCTGCTGGATGGACTCGCGCAAGCGGTCCTGCTCGGCATGATCGACGCGCTTCAGCTTGGACAGTTCCTCATTGAGAGAAACCAGATTTTTGCCTAATTCGTCGTGATGTTCTTCCATGGCTTTGATAGCATTTTCTTTGGCCACGCGCAGCCGCTCCATTTCCTCGCGGCCGCCTGTGCCGGATGCCTCGGCGGCAGCGGCCAATTCCTCCTGAATCTCCTGTTTACGCTTTTTGAGGTTGGCCTGGGCCGTCCGGATACGCTTCTTGGCTGCGAGAAGAGAAGGATAAAGCACTCCCGGAGTTTTCAACTCGAAATCGTCGATAATCGCCTGCTCGGTGGTGATCTCCGCCTTGAGCTTCTGAGCGATGGGATCATTCTTGAGGGCGGTTTCGACGGACGGAGCAGAGACGGCGGATTCCTTGAGCGATTTCATGTGGGCAACGTGGCTAATCAGGTCTGCCTTGGCCTCGCGGATCTTTAAACGGAGCTCGCTGCGGGCGCGGGCATTCTCGCGGATGCCCGACTGCAAGTCATTGATCTTGATCGCCAGCACTGCGGGGTCCACATCGCCCGAATCCCGAACCAATTTATCCAAACTGTCTTGTTTCTGTTTAAGGGCGGCCGATGCCTTGCTCAGCACCACATTCATGTCGGCGACCCTTCGGCGCCGCTCTTCTTTCTCGGCATAGACGATGATGTCCAGGTACGAGTCGATGATCGCCTTGACGATGGCCAGCGACACCTGGGGGTCAGGCGAACTCATCAGGACCGTCACCAGTTCTTGGTTTTCCTGAAACTCGACTTTCAATTCTTCCTCGATGTACTGGGCCGGATCTTTGCCGGTGCGTTCTTCCAATTTCAGTGCCTTGATTTCATCTTTTTTCAGCGCCTCGGAGATGACGCGTCGGCTGGTCAGATGGGCGGCCTGGGTCTTCAAGTAGGTCATGAAATCGCCACGCCCGCCCGGCGTCCGGTCGATGGTCGGAACTTCGTAGGCGACGCGAACACGCCCCGAAGCAATGTACTTGGGCGGCAGCAAAAACCAGGCGGCCAGGGCGGCAAGGACGGCGAGCGTTCCGCCGATGGCGGCAACGCTGATCCAGCGGCGTTTGAGCGCCTGCAAATAGCTGCTCACGTCCGGCCCGGACGCCAGCGCCGACGGTGCCAGGACCGGATAAGGGTCGACGATCCGGCCTTGATTGGAGGGGTCGATACGGCCCGCCACTGGCTTGGTATTGCCGCGCGAAGGCGGATTGTTCTTGGCGGGTTCGGGAAAACCGGCATCCTGCGGTAACACGATTGCTTCTCCCTAACTTTTGGACCAGCCCGCTGCACCGACAAAAGTATCTCGTGCCGGCGCAGCGGGCTGGCAATTCGTTTGCGGAACAGCATCTTGTGCGCAGCACAGCGCACAGAGACCGAAACGGTCTCCTCCACCATTGGAGGAAGGCGATTGTTATTTAGGCTGATGCTGTTCCGCGATGATTGCCTATTGCTTCTTCTCTGTATTCCGCGAGGACGAGGGCTGTTTCCGGCGTTCCGTAGCCGGCAACCCTTTCTCAGCGTCTCTCCGCTGTGGGCTTGGCGAGAGCAGGCGGGGCTTTTTCCGGTTTACGTGCCGGCGGTGTAGTTGGCCGCGGCGGACGAGTCCGCGATGGCTGCTTGCGGAGCCTTTGCAACGCAGGATCACGAACCGGACGGGGCGGGGCCGGGGGCGGATCAATGAGCAGATAGGACAGTATTTTGACTTCCCCGGCTAGAAACAATAGACCCAGCGGCATCATTAACCAGCCGCCCAGATCGTGGAAAAAGAGATTGGCCGTCTCGCTATTCGTGGTCTCGTACAGGATGCCCGTAGCCGTGATGCGAAGGATGTTCGACACCACAGCGATAGGAACGGCACTAACGAGCAGAATGAGCTTGTCCAGGAGCGGCCGACGCGTCAGCAAGGCCATCGCCGCCGACAGAGCCACGAAGACAACGAGCATTCGCAATCCGCTGCACGCCTCGACGACATTGAGACGGGCCTCGTTGAGGACGATGACATTGCCTTCGGACAGGGCGGGCAGACCGATGGTCTGCATGAGGAAGGTGCTTGCAGTGGTGGCCAAGCTTTGTAGCGGTGCCGACAGGGCTGTAGACAGCCGATACGGCAACGGCACCATGAAGATCAGGTAGAGAATGGCCGGCCAGGCCCAGCGCCAGGCCGCCCAGCCGCCCAGGAGCCAGCACAAGCCGGCCGCGCACGGCACAAGGGCGAAGGTGTCAAGCCAGAGAAAGTACCAGTAAACGCCGGCCAAACGTAGGCCGAGCGCCAGCACCACCAACAGGCTGCCGATCAGCAGGCCCGGCCGCGCCGAAGCCCGATCGAGCTTGTCGCGCCGCAGCCATAACAGCACCAACGCGAAGCCGGGCACCAAGAAGCCGTGTGAATATTGATCGTTGGTTCGCCAGACATGGGCCAGGTCCGTCAAGGTGCTGGCAAAGGCCCAGGCAAAGCAGGCCGATACAAGCAGCACAGGACCGACCACAGCAAACGACCAGGCAGGAACACGGTTAGTCTGAGACGTCATGGCATCCTTTCCATGAGGACGAGACAGATCCAGGGTCGAACCGGAGCAATCCATGCTCGCCTAACCTCTCCTCGAAGCATTCACTGCGAGGGAAGTTTCCGGCGTTGGGGGATCTTACTGCCGGTTAGAGGGAAGAGTCAAGACAGTTTCGCACATGTTGATTTGGGTAAAATAACCCCACAGGGAAAAAGAATCCGTGAAATACCAATCGTGACTGACGCGAGAAGCAAAGATTGCGCATTTCAGGCAAGTGCGGTTGAAACCGGACAGACGGCGTTTCCGATAGATTCGGCGAGTGGGATGATTTGTGTCCTGCTCCCAGGATGCGTCCGCGAAAGGGCCAAGACAAGGATTGTCGGTAGGCTGTTCGCTGAGGCCGTCCTGCGTCACCGAAGCGCTCCAGACGCGAACTTCTTCTTGAGGACTGGACCATGCCTGTCAGAAGCCGAGGATTGCTCCTGGCTGGAACGGCAGCCTTCGCTGGCTTGCTTGCGGCCGGTTTCGGTTGCCACTCGAGCTACTCCGACCACGATGCATTTGCCATCCCCAAAACGCCGCCCCAGAACGGTAGTTTCCTGGCGCGCCGCAATGAGCCGAAGTTGCCGACAGCATATCCGGCTCAGCCGGTGGTCAACTATCCGGGGCCGTCAACAAACCCGGCCCCGGCTGCACGTCCCGTGATACTGCAAGCGGTGCCGACCGCTCAATCGATGACGAACCAGCGCGAGGTCATCGCCAGCACGTGGTCGCCGGTGCAGCGCGTCAGCGCCGAGCAACCGGCAACGAATACGGACGTGCAAGGAAGCATACCAGCAGTTCAGGGGACTTACGCCCCTCGCTCCGGAAACACAAGCACTCCGCCAGCGCGGCTGCCGACCGGAGCATCGATATCCTCCAGCAGCGGTCCCATCCTCGATAGCAACGATGCCGGGCCACCAGCCAATATCATGTTGCCGCCACCGCGCCCTTTGGGCTCGCCTGCGCCGGTGGCCGCCGCCCCGGATGGCGCCATGCCGCCCCCGCATCCGAATCCCAATGTGCCGCGCGAGTTTGAGAAGATGACTCTGCCGCCCTACGTGGTTGAGCCGCCGGATGTCCTGCTCATCCAGGCTTCCAATCGCATCACGCTGCGCTTGCAGCCCATTCAAGGGCAGCACCTGGTTGGTCCCGACGGTACCATCAATCTCGGCATTTACGGTAAGGTGCGCGTTGCTGGCCTGACCCTGGACCAGGTGGCCGACGCCGTGGCCGCTCGCTTGCTGGAAGTCATGCCAGGCCTGCTGCGCGGCCTCAAGGAAGTGGACGAGAAGGGGCAAGAGATCCCGAAAACGGACCTGGCCCAAGAATTTCGCCAGCAGTTCACGTCGCTGGAGCTGATTAAGAAAGAGCTGCAGGTGGACGTGCTGATCTACAACAGCAAGTTCTACTATGTCATCACCGACGGCGGCGGTTATGGCCAACAAGTTTATCCGATCCCGATTCGAGGCAACGAAACAGTGCTGGACGCCTTGGCCAATATCAACGGTCTGCCGGCTGTAGCCAGCAAGAAGCGCGTATGGGTAGCACGGGCCACGCGCGCCGGCCAGCCGCCCAAGATCCTGCCGGTGGACTGGATGGCCGTGACCAAGTGCGGCCAAAGCGCCACCAACTACCAGTTGTTTCCCGGCGATCGTGTTTATGTCGATTCCAACCATTTGATCAAGGCGGACACGTTCCTGTCCAAGCTGTACTCGCCAATCATACGCACCTTTGGCGTGACCCTGCTGGGCGCCAGCACGGTCAATGTCATCAAGAATGGCACAGCGAGCGGTCTTGGTGCTGCGGGCCTGATCCGCTAGATGCGCTTTCGCCGACTTGCCCAACGGAGACGGCCAAGGTACGCTAGAAGATGGAATGCTTGGCGAACCATCCGAGCCAGAAGCGTTAGCGAGGCTCCTTCACGAACACTTCTGGCTCGGATAGACCGTTGCCTTTGCACCAAGCGCAGGAGAAAGGTCATGACGCGATTCATCCTTGCTGCCCTCGCCGTTCTCTCTACCTGGTTGGGCTTCGTGGCCGGCCCGGCCGCGGCGCAGAACATCTATCCCTATCAGCAGCCGCGTTTCCAATACGGCTGGCAGACGCCGCTCAGTCCGTACCTTCGACTCTTGCTTCCGGGCAATACTGCGGTCAACTACTACTCGCTTGTCGAACCGCAGTTCCAACAACGACGCTATTTCAATCAGATGAACCAGACGATCCAGGGGATCATGAACCAGCTTCCCCCACCGCCGGAAATTGTACCCGAAGAGGATTTCAACGCCCCGATGCCGGCAACCGGCCATCCGACCGCCATCAATTACACCGGCTCGTATTTCAGCACTCTGCTGGGCCAACCGTATGTCAGCACCGGCGCCTACGCGCAAAGGCGAATGGGTGCCGGCATGATGGGCCCCGGTGGAAGACCGATGGGAATGGGCGGTGCCGGCATCTGGCCGAACATGCGGCCGGGAATGGGCGGCGCCGGCACTTGGCCGAACATGCGACCGATGGGGGGACTCGGCAGATGAACAATGTGCCAAACCTCACGGCCGGAAGCGTAAGCGACGGATACTGACTGTGTCGTCGTTCACGCTTTCGGCTTGTCAAGTTTGGCTCACCTAAAAAGACACGTTGGAGCAAGGTCCTCTGATGCGGTATGCTAGGGAGAGTGAAACCCATCGGACGGATGCGTGCTATGAACGAGCCACTGCAACCTGATCGTTGCGCCCGTGTTCTGCGTGCTTTGGCGGACCCGGAGCGGTTGCGGATCATTCACTGCCTGCGTGGCGGCGCCCGCAATGTCAGCGAATTGGCCGCCCTTCTCGATGCGGAGATCGTCAACGTTTCGCACCATCTCGGCGTCTTGCGCCATGCCGGCTTGGTGCAAGATGAAAAACAGGGACGATTTGTTGTCTATCGCTTGCATCCGGACGTGTTTCATGGCCCCAGTGCGGCTGATAACACCGAACGCCTCGATCTGGGCTGCTGCCGCCTGGAATTGCCCAAGAGCTGAAAATCGTTCCCCATGGGGATAACTTGGGTAAGCCACAGCAATCGCGCGGGATGCTTCGCCATCTCTTCCTTGTCTGCCATCTTTTCTCGCTTTTCCTCTTCGCCGTTTTTGCCGAAAGGGAGTGAAAGGATGAACCAGGGTCGTGTCCCAGGGAACGGGGACAATCATCGCTCCCTGAGGCGCGGCTCGGATGGCCGGCCGGTCCATCGGCAGGATGCATACCATGAGACCCCTTCAGGATCGAAGCAAATGGAAGCGGCGCGTGCAGGCAGCATTCGTTGTATTTCTGTCGCTGCTCATCTTCGCTCCCATCCTTATCACTGGTACCCCATTGCGCAACTGGCTCTTGACGCGCGCTCTGCCGAATTTTCAGGGCAGTATTCGCATTGGCGGCGCATCGATGGGCTGGTTTCGACCACCGATCTTTACTGACATCGAAATTCACGACAGCGCTGGCCGAATACTGCTCCACGTCCCACGCCTGGAGGGCAATAAATCTCTGGCGACACTTTTGTGCCATCCGTTCGATCTTGGCGAGTTCCGTCTAACGCAGCCCGTCCTCCACATTGTTTGCTCGCATGATTCGAGCAACCTGGAGGCGATGCTGG
>Ga0209061_1002081_pt1 | contig 27679 bp, 24 predicted proteins | sample Coa_R1_10_FD_187157 | JGI IMG/M metagenome (GOLD analysis project Ga0209061, IMG submission 187157) | Surface soil microbial communities from Centralia Pennsylvania, which are recovering from an underground coalmine fire - Coalmine... | ecosystem: Environmental > Terrestrial > Soil >... | reverse complement strand
GGTGGCCGGCACGTCGATCGCGACCCATATTGCAACCGCCATCGTGGGGACGCTGGCTTACCTGAAAACCGGCCATCTACGCGATTCGCTCACCCGGCGGCTAGCGTTGATTTTGGGCGCGAGCGCACTGGTCGGGACGCCGGCGGGAGTGTTTATCAACGGTCAGGTCTCCCATCGCGGATTCGGCATTCTGCTGGGACTGCTCGCGGCTGCCTTGGCGGTCGCGGTGTGGCGCCGACAGCGCCAAGCCAGCAGCGACGATCGCGCGGTTAGCGGTGCCACCGCGGCGGCGATCGGATTGACGGTGGCGCTGATAGCGGGCTTATTGGGCCTGGGTGGCCCGATGCTGACGGTGCCGTTGCTGGTGGCCGCTCATACCCCGATCCTGATGGCGGTGGCAGCTGCGCAGGCTCAGGCCCTGGCGATTTCCAGCGTGGGCACCATCGGCTACGGCACCAGCCGAGCGATCGATTGGCCGCTGGCTCTCTTCGTCGGAGTGCCAGAGATAGCCGGCGTCATGCTTGGGGCTAAGATTGCCATCCACGTGCCCGCCGCGCGGCTGCGCTACGCTCTGGCCGTGGTGCTGCTGGCGTTAGCACCTTACCTGGCTTTTCACTCCGGCTGACGCGGCACCGACAGATAGATGGTGCGAGGCCCTTAACGTGGCCCAAATGCCAAGCCAGAGGTGTGAAGATTGCCAAGCACGCCGGCTTCTGGTGTCATCGCGGCTATGCCGCCAGCGGCGCAACGACGCTGGCCGAGGCTGAAAAAAGGAGGCGCGCGGCGTGCCAAAACCCGAACTGGAGTTCCACATTCCCGATTCTTCGGGATGGGAGCGGCTCAACCAAACCGGACCAGGAGTCTATCAGAAGATCCTCACTCGCGATCCCGAAGTCGGCAATTACACTCGCCTGCTCAAATACGAGGCGGGCGCCGATATGCTAAGCGATGGTATACTTACCCACGACCATTGGGAGGAAGTCTGGATCATCGAGGGTTCGTTGACCGATGTCACCTTGGGCAAGACCTTCCCCGCCGGTTCATATGCCTGCCGTCCTCCGGGAATGAAGCATGGCCCGTATAAGTCACAGACCGGAGCGCTGATGTTCGAGGTGCGTTACTGGCTCAAGTAACACCCCAACCGGTGAAAAATCCTCTGCCCTGGTTGCGCCTGCTGATGCTGTGGCTGGCGGGCGTCGATCTCCGCGTAACCCTGGTCGCGATTCCACCGCTGTTTCCGCTCATCCATCGCGATCTGCGGCTCGACGAGACGATGGTGGCGATGCTGCTGGGCTTGCCGGTCCTACTGATGGCGAGCGCCTCCATCCTGGGGTCGATGCTGACCACCTGGCTGGACGCGCGCCGCGCCGTAATGATGGGGATCGCGGTCGTGGGCCTGAGCTCGGCCTTGCGCGGGGTGGGCCCTTCGCTGGCGATGCTGTTCGGGATGACCCTGATCATGGGCATGGGCGTGGCGTTGTTTCAGCCCGCGCTGCCAGCCCTGGTGTATCAATGGACGCCCGAGCATATCGGCCTGGCCACCGCGGTTTACACCAACGGCCTGCTGGCGGGCGAAGTGATGGGCGCGGGGCTGACCACCCAGGCGCTGCTACCGCTGGCTGGAAGCTGGCAGATGAGCCTGGCTTTGTGGGGGCTCTTTCCACTGGCCACCCTGGTGTTGCTGTGGACCCTTACCGGGCCACTGCAACGACGTGAAATTCTCCCGCGCAAGCAATGGTGGCCGGATTTCCGCGATCCACGAACGTGGCGCCTAGGAATCATTCAAAGCGGCACTTCGCTGGTGTTCTGGGGTGCCAACACCTTTTTCCCCGACTTCCTCCATCGCGCCGGCAGCACGCACCTGATCGCGCCAACCTTGGTCTGGCTAAGCGCAGGTCAGCTGCTGGCCTCGCTGACGGTGGCGCTGATGCCGGGCCTGCTGGTCGGACGCACCCGCCCGATTCAGTTGGCCGCAGTCGTGACCGGCGCCGGACTGGCGCTCTTCTTTGTTCCGCACGATTGGAGCCGCCTGCTGGGGGCGGGGGTGATGGGCACTTTTTCGGCCCTGGCCTTCGTCCTCATCCTCGCCTTTCCGCCGCTGCTGGCCGCCGACTCCGACGAGGTCCATCGCCTGTCGGCGGGAATGTTCACGATCGGCTACAGCGCGACCTTCCTGCTCACCCTGGCCTGCGGAGCGCTGTGGGACCGCACTGGAATCGCCGCCGCGGCTCTGGCCCCGATCGCGCTGGGCGTGCTTTCCCTGCTGATCGGCCCTTGGGGCCTGAACAACGTCAGTCACCGGATCTAGCCACACTCACGCATTTACAACTGCGGCGAATGCGCAATTAGCGGAACTGGCTGCTCGGCCGCGCCGTCAGGCCGCACCGGCGGCGTGATCGCTTTGGTCAGGGCGTTGCTTTTTCCGGCCTGAGTCAGCGCATAGTTGATCGCAAACTGCTGATCGCCTCCCGCCTGCACCCAGCGCGCCAGCTCGTAGAGCTGCGGCGCGTGCTCGTTTTCCGACATGTCGCGCAAAATCCGCACCGTTTCGGCCCGTGAGCTATCTTCCTGTTCGCGACTGAGGGCGTGATCCAAAGCGAATTGCGGATCGCCGCCATTTTGCACAAAGCGCGCCAAATCGGCGATCCGCGGGTCGTGCTGCAGCGTGGCCATGTTGCGCAGAATTCCAACTGCGGTGGATTGCCGCGATAACTCTTGATCATGCTGGCGGTGCAAAGCCCGGCTCTGGGCCTGGGTGTAGCGTGCCTGTGCATCGTTGCTCAGGATCCACGATTTATTCACCGCCACGGTGGATTGCGTCCCTACCATGCCGGTAGCGCCAGTACCTGCCATGTTCGCCAGCGATCCGACCTGTTCCACCGCCGGCGCTGCCAGCAAGGCGCAGCCACCCAACCAAAGCGAGATCGTGGGCCAAATAAGCGTCCTTATCCTCATGTCCTACCTTTCCGTAATTTTACAAATTTTCCCAATCGCGCGCTGTCCCGGGCCGAACTATCGCGGGCAGACGTTTGCAGCCTCGCCGCAAATTCAGGGATTTAGCCAGTGCTCTCTTCAATTAGGCCCCTGAGACAAGATAAGGGAAGAAGTCGAACGCCGATCTGGCGCCCGCGCTGACGCGCGGGCGTCGGCGATGGTAATCGATCGACGCGCGGCATTAACCCAAGCAAGGACAGGAGCGCGATGGCAGCCAAGCATGTCTTTTACGTTAAGTATTTGGCCGACCCGGTCTATGCGGAGATTCTCGCACGTCGGCCGGAAATCGCCTTGGAGAAGCTGGAGAACGGCAGCGACGAGGCCAGCGTCGACGCGGTCCTGAGCCGGGCCCACGTCTATCAAATAACTTCCTCCCGCGATGAAGTGGACGCCCGCTTTCACGGCCATAACGAATTGCTCAAGCGCGCCCCGCGCCTGCTGGCTATTTCCACCACCGGCGTGGGCTACGACACCGTTGATTTGGCGGCCTGCACGGAGGCCGGCGTAATCGTGGTCAACCAAGCCGGCGGCAATCGCGAGGCAGTGGCCGAGCATGTCCTGGGCATGATGCTGTGTTTATCCAAGCGGATTATCGAAGCCGACCGCGTGATGCGCCGGCAAGCGGGTGTGAGTCGCGCGGATTTCATGGGCCACGATCTGCACGGTAAGACCGTCGGCATCATCGGCATCGGCAATGTCGGCAGCCGCCTGGCCCAGCTATGCACGGGCCTGTTCGCGATGCGGGTGCTGGCCTACGACCCCTATCTTTCGCACGCAGAAATCTCCGCTCGTGGCGCGGAAAAAGTCGAGCTGAAGGAGCTTTTGCGCCGTGCCGATTTCGTTTCCATCAACTGCCCATTAACCCCCGAGACCCGCGGCATGATCGGCGCCGAACAATTCGCTTTGATGCCGCCCCACGCCTACTTTATTGCTACCGCTCGCGGCGCCATCTATGACGAGGCCGCTCTGGCCCAAGCCCTGTCAGCCGGTCGCTTGGCGGGCGCCGGGCTGGATGTGTGGGCCACGGAGCCGCCCCCGCCCGACCATCCACTACTACGCTTGGACAACGTCCTGGCCAGCCCGCATACCGCCGGCATCACGCATGAAGCGCGCCATTACATGGCGACCATCGCGGCCGAGCAGGTGTTAGATATCCTGGACGGCAAACGGCCGCCGCGCTTGCTCAATCCACTGGCCTGGCCCGCTTACGCCCAGCGTTTCACCGCGACTTTCGGCTTTGCTCCAGACCGCGCCCAAGAGTGAGATCATTTTACCACATCTGCCCGTCGGGCCGCGCCGGAAGCTGAGCATAGGAGCGTGGCGGCATCGTGGCAGCGCGGTTATGATGAGTTGAAAAGCGTGGTGGGGCAGAACCCGCCCAGTTCAGAGGATGGATTGCATGACTGAAACGAGCATCGCGGAGACCACCGCGCGGGAGATTCTGGATTCACGCGGCAACCCTACAATCGAGGTAAGCGTGCGGCTCCACGACGGCGCGCGCGGCACCGCCGCGGTGCCCTCGGGGGCTTCCACCGGCTCGCACGAGGCGCACGAACTGCGCGACGGTGACCCCAAACGCTACGGCGGCAAGGGCGTGCTTAAGGCGGTGGGCAACGTCAATAGCGTGATCGCTCCCAAGGTGCGTGGGACGGACGCCAGCACGCAGAGCGCAATCGATCGGACGCTGATCGAACTCGACGGTAGCCCCAACAAATCCCGCCTGGGCGCCAACGCGATTTTAGGCGTATCGCTGGCGGCGGCACGCGCCGCGGCGACATCGCGCAAGCTGCCGCTTTATCGCTATCTAAGCGCGGATGCCCACCTGCTACCCACGCCGATGATGAACATCTTAAATGGCGGGCGACATGCCGAATCGGGGGTCGACTTCCAGGAGTTCATGGTGGTACCCGCGGGCGCCAACAAATTCTCCGAAGCATTGCGCATGGGGACCGAGATCTTCCACGCCCTGGCCGCGGTCCTCAAGGCGCGCGGTTATTCCACAACCGTGGGCGACGAAGGCGGTTTCGCCCCCAGCTTGCGCAACAACGAGGAACCGTTGGAGCTTATCTCCGAGGCGATCGTCAAGGCCGGCTATCAGCCGGGCCGCGACGCCTGGATCGCGTTGGACCCGGCAACCAGCGAAATCTATCAAGACGGCAAGTATGTCTTCTCACGCTCGGGCGGTCAGACACGCGATGCCGAGGGGATGATTCGGCTCTACGCTGAATGGGCCGCGCGCTATCCGATTATCTCGTTGGAAGATGGTCTGGCCGAGGACGATTGGGCCGGTTGGGAGATGCTAACCGCGGAGCTGGGCGGGCGCCTACAACTGGTGGGCGACGACATCTTCGTGACCAATCCGGCGATCATCCGCCGCGCGATCGAGCGCAAGGTGGGCAATTCGGTGCTGATCAAGCTCAACCAGATCGGCACGCTGAGTGAAACGCTGGAAGCGATGAAGCTGGCCACGGGCGCCCATTACACCTGCGTGATCTCCCATCGCTCGGGCGAAACCGAAGATACCACCATTGCCGATCTGGCGGTCGCCACCGCGGCCGGCCAGATCAAGACCGGATCAGCCTGCCGCGGCGAGCGGATCGCCAAGTACAATCGCCTGCTCGCCATTGAAGCGGAATTGGGTACGCAAGCGCGTTTCGCAGGTCACGCTGTCTTTCAGCGCTAAGCGGTTGGCGCGCTGCCCGTCGTGGGGTATTTTCCTTTGCGCCAACTTGAGAAGGTACGGAAGGGGGCCTTAACCGCGCCGACGCTGCTCATGCCGCTCAGGGCTTGGCGCCAGCGATGCGGTAAACCAGCGCGACATTGGCCGAGACTGTAAGTTGGCCCGGCGCGACGGGAGTTTGCGGGACCGCCATCGCCATCGCGAACCGGGGTGTGGACTCAGGTATGCTCTCACCCGCTGTCGAAGCGCGCAGGATGGGACCTAATTTGACGCCTAAGGCCGCCGCTAGCGCACGGGCCTGAGTTTGTGCCGCGATTACCGCGCGCGCGATCGCCTGGGCACGCGCCGCGCTATCGTCATGCAAGCCGAAACTGAGCGAATTTATCTGATTAGCGCCCGCGGCCAGCGCAGTATCGATCAGCGCGCCTGCCAGAGCCAGATCTGCGGTACGTACCCGCAGCGAGTTGACCGCACGGTAGCCGACGATGTGGCTGGGACCGCTGGGCGGGTTGTCAGTCACCGGAAAGAGGTCGTAGCTGCCGCTTTGCACCGTGCCGTGGCTGCCCAACCTGTCGCGCACGGCGGTCATTACCTGTTGGGTCAGCTTCGCATTATGCTCGCCAGCGGTTATCGCATTTTTGCCTTGGGTATCCACCGCGATGTCCAGACTTAGCAGGTCGGGTGCGACGCGCACCTGGCCACTGCCACTAACATTGATCGTGGGACCGGGCATCGGCGGCACCTGGGCCACCGCCACCAGCGGCAATAGCATCAGCAGGGTGCTCAAGGCGAAAACTCGCATCGCAACTCTCTCCCAATCTGGAATCCCAAGGGGCGACAGGTAATTATGGTTTGCTCCCCGCCTTGCGCAAACGCAAACCCGGTGGAGGCCCAAAAGGTTCGACAACAGGCTTGGCAGGAGACTATGGCGGAGAAGCTGGAGAAAAAAGTTACCCCGCGCTCGCAGGATTTCGCGGCTTGGTACAACGATGTCATCCTGCGCGCCGAATTGGCCGACTACTCGCCGGTACGCGGCTGTATTGTTTTTCGACCCGACGGCTTCGCTATCTGGGAGAACTTGCGCGATGAGCTGGACCGGCGCATCAAGCGCACGGGCGCGCGCAACGCCTATTTCCCCTTGTTCATCCCGCAAAGTTTCATTCACAAGGAGGCCGAGCATGTCGAGGGCTTCGCGCCCGAGCTGGCCGTGGTCACCCACGGCGGCGGCAAGGAACTGGAAGAGCCGCTGGTGGTGCGCCCGACCTCCGAGACCATCATCAATCACATGTTTGCCCAGTGGATCCATTCCCATCGCGACCTGCCTTTGATGATCAACCAATGGTGCAACGTGGTGCGCTGGGAAATGCGCACCCGGATGTTCCTGCGTACCAGCGAGTTTCTCTGGCAGGAGGGACACACCGCCCACGCCAGCGCCGAGCAGGCCCAAGCCGAAACCTTGACAATGCTGGAGGTGTACCGCGGGTTTTGCGAAGAAGTCCTGGCCATCCCGTTGATCTATGGGCGCAAGAGCGCGGCCGAGCGCTTCGCCGGCGCGGTGGAGACCTACACCATCGAGGGTTTGATGGCGGACGGACGAGCATTGCAGTGTGGAACATCCCATTTTCTGGGCCAGAATTTCGCCCGCGCCTTCAACATCCGCTTCCTGGACGATAACAACGAGATGCAATTTGCCTGGCAAACGAGCTGGGGCGTTTCGACCCGGCTGCTCGGTGCGTTGATCATGGTGCATGGCGACGACCAGGGATTGCGCCTGCCACCGGCAGTGGCGCCGATCCAAGTCGTGATCGTGCCTATCTGGCGCAAAGCCGAGGAGCGCGAAATCGTGCTGGAAGCAGCGCGCCGATGCGCAAGCGACCTCGGTCAGGCCGCTGTGCGCGTCCATCTAGACGATCGCGAAGGGCTGACTCCCGGTTTCAAATTCAACGACTGGGAGATGCGCGGAATACCCTTGCGGCTGGAGATCGGACCACGCGACGTGGCCGCCGCCAACGCCTTGATCGCGCGCCGCGACCAGCCCGCCGGCATGGGCAAGCACAAGGTCGCCATGTCGGACCTGCCACAGGCGGTACGCCAGCTACTGGACGAGGTGCAGCAGGCGCTGCACACGCAGGCGGCACGGGCACTGGCCGACAATACCCATTCGTTCGACGATTACGGTGCATTGGCGCGTCGGATGGAGGGGGAAGGCGGCGGCGGGTTGGCACTGGTTAACTGGTGCGGTGAAGCGGCATGTGAAACCAAGATTCGAGAGGAGACCCGTGCCACCTGCAGGGCGATACCGCTTGAGCAGGCACCCGACGGGCCCTGTATCGTGTGCCAGCGGCCCGGCAACCGCGCCTACTTTGCCAAGTCCTATTGAGCTCACTTGGCTCCCGTCGCCGGCCCGCTGGGCGGCGGCTTCCAGCGGGTCCGACGCGCATGGCACGCAATCGAGCGCCTTGGCGTTAGTGCGAAGTGTCCTTCTGGCCTGCGTCAGGCGGTGCCGGAGTCAGCGCGTCGGGAGTTGCCGATGGATTGGTCGGCTTGGTGTTACCCAAATCCTTCTCGCTCAGCCGACTGAGTGGTTGTTCGTCGAGCCGATCCGCTTGCTCCTCGCTGGGAATCGGCGGCAGGGGCACCTTGTCGGTCGCACTGCCGTAGTACTCTTCCCAGCTATCGGCGTCGCGCGAGGGGTCAAGCACCGGCTGCAAAAAGGTTTGGGTGGCCAAGTAATGTAGGGGTCGAGCCAAACCATACTCCAGCATGGTTCCGACCGGACTCAGGATATAGGAAATCCCGCGCACCGGGTTGGAATCTTCCTGGGTATATTCATTGGGCGAACGAAAGCCGGAATTTTGTTGGGAACAGGCCATCCCACCCACCAGGGCTAATGCCACGGCGACGGCCGCAGCCGCACGCCGAGGGACGAGCCGTTTGGCTCTGAGCATCATCCAACGCATGGTTCAACTTGGATCGTAGCCGGCAGGGGTGTCAATCGTCCTTGGGAGCGTGCCGGGACACTCTCTTTCTGCGCCATCGCAAATCGAATCGAACTCTGCCCCCAAGAAGAATCTAGGGCAGTAACAAGGCTACATGCCCCGCGTCATCGCATGAAATGGCGCAGCCAGGCCAATCGATGCTTTTCGATCAAGCGAGAAATTAACCGTGGTCGGAATCGCCCAAGCTAGTCCGCTTTCGTCCCAAACCTACGCACCATTGCTCCTTTGCCGCAATCCTACCTGTCCTTGGCGGGGGGGCGATGGTTTCATCGACACGTGCGGGTACAATTGGTCCACAGTGCAGTTCGTACGCAAAATCACGGGAATCGGTCTTTGGCTTCACGTCATCGGAGCGGTGCTGGTTCTGTTGGCGCCGGCTTTGGCGTGGGCGCGGCCAAGCTCACGGCTGCCAACTAGCCAGGCGGGGAGCATCGCCTACGTCGGTACCGACGGCAACATCTATCTCTGGAGCGCGCAAAGCGAACAGCGGCGATGCGTGAGTTGCAGCGGGCGTTCCGAGCAGGTGCGCGCGCAGGGCATCGTGCCCGTCAGCGTGGGCTTGGAACGGATCCAGGACGAGCCCGGCCAGCCTCCCACGCTAACCGCCCCGCGGCCACGCTTTCGCCTACCCACGTTCTCGCCCGACGCTACCCAGCTCGCCTACACCTCGATGCGAATGGGACGCGACGGCATAACTTTCGCGGTCCATGTAAGCGATCTGGCCAAACGCCAGAGCAACGAGCTTTTTTCCGGCCCGATCGGACGGCCGATTGATCTGCACTGGTCTGCCGGCAGCCATCGGCTGTTTTTTCTGGTCGAGCATCAGGGCCTTTTGAGCTTGATGCTGGTGCGCACCGATCGACCCGCGCCAGCTCGGCTGCTGGCCCAAGGACAGCCGCTGTTTTTTGCCTGGAATGAAGCGCGAAAAGAATTAGCCTTGAACTATGCGCCAAGCGATCAGTCCGAGCAGCCACAGCCGCAGAGGGTCGTCCTGATGGAGGTAAGCGATCAAAGTCAGCACGTGAGCAAGGTCCTCTCCGCCAGTCCGGGTCTCTTTCGCACTCCTGCCTGGTCACCCAACGGGGCTTATCTGGCCTGGGTCAACGACAAAGGAAACGGCCAAGCGGCCTTGATCGTGGCGGCGAGCGACGGTACTCAACCGCGCGAAATGGTCGGCCTGCCTCCCTTTCTGTCCACCTTCGTCTGGTCGCCTGATTCCAAACAGATCGCTTTCACGTCGGCGCAAAACCGGCGCGCAAGTTCCTTTGACGGGATCGGCTTGCTGGATCTGGCCAGTGGCAACATCAGCACCCTCGTCAGCGGCCCTGTGACCAGCTATAGCTTTGCTCCCGACGGCCGCCACTTGGCCTACGTCGTGCCGGAGGGCGCAGGCTACAGTTGGTACCTCACCGACCTGCCGCCCTCCAAGCCGCGCCGCCTGCAAAGTTTTCTCCCCACCCAGGCGGAAGATTTGACTTTGCGCTTTTTCGACCACAGCCCGCTTTCCGGCGGTATCTGGTCACCGGACTCGCGCCATTTGACCTTTGCCGGCGCCCTGCTTGCCCCCGGTCAGCAAGAGGAAAATGCCCTGCCACCGCCACAGGTCTGGATCGTATCGCTGGATAATCAGCCTGCAATGAGAATCGGCGATGGTTCGATGTCCACCTGGTCGCCGGTGGCCAGCCCTAGCCCCGGCGCAGGCCGATGACGCGGCAGTACGAAGCCCGCCCGGTGGAGCGCGCTCTGACGCCCACCGGCGGTTTTCTGTCGGGCTTCGCCTTTTCTCTCAACCCCTATATCGGCTGCGCTTTCGGTGATAACGGCGGCTGCCCGTTTTGCTACGTGCGCTGTCTGCCCGTGGCCCGCGCCCGCTCCCAGCCTTGGGGCCAGTGGGTGATCGCGAAAGAAAACCTGGCCGTGCGCCTGGCCGCGGAATTAGCTCGGATCAAAAGCCGAGGGAACCTAGATCGATTGACCATCTTCATGTCCAGCGCGACCGATCCCTACCAGGGGCTGGAACGCCAGGCGCGCCTGACCCGCGCTGCGCTGCAACTGCTGCAGTGCAATCCGCCGCGACGACTGATGGTGCAAACGCGCAGCCCGTTGGTGGAGCGCGACATCGACCTGCTCAAGGCCTTGGGCACGCGCGTGATCGTCTCGCTTACCCTGGAAACCGACGACGAACAGGTCCGCCGCCAGCTCTGTCCGACCTCGCCCTCGATCGCGCGCCGGGTACTCACCGCCCAGCGCCTGCGCGCCGCCGGCATCTTCGTTCAGTTGGCGATCTCCCCAATGCTGCCCAATCATCCCGAGCGCCTGGCGGCAATAGCGGCGATGGCGGCCGACCGGGTGGTGGTCGATACGCTACGCGATGGCGACGGCGGCGGCGGCCGGCGCTCGCAGGCCTTGGGCATGCCTGACCGCTTGAACCAACTGGGCTACGCTCAATGGTGGCGGGAGGATGCCCACGCGCCCTTGATGGCGGCCTTGCGGGCCGCGATGGGTGAGGAGCGGGTTGGTTTCAGCCAGACCGGTTTCAACGCCATATAACGCCGCGCCAGGTTAACGGCCAAGGAGCACGCCCACGCAATCGCAAATCGATTTCAATCCCTTCGACCCCAACCTACGCGCCAACCCGTATCCGATTTACCGGCAATTGCTGGCCGTTGGCGCGATACGCTTGGAGCATCCCCGGCCGCTGGCGATCGTCAGTCGCTATGCCGAGGTCGAGCGGATAGTGCGTGACTTCGAAGGTTTTTCCAGCGAGCGCACCGGTCAGATTGCCTTCCAAGGGCTGAATCTCGCGCCCGGAGGCAAAAACCTGCTCAATTCCGATCCGCCTATTCACACCCGCCTGCGTCGTCTGCTGGCACGGGACTTTTCGCCACGCCGCATCCAGGCCCTGACCCCCTTCATCGATGAGACCATCGAGCGCCTGCTGGATCAGATCGAGGCCAAGGGCGAGTTCGACGCGGTTGCGGATCTGGCCAATCAGCTTCCGGTGCGGGTGATCGCCACTCTGCTGGGTATCGAAGTAGAGCGTCACGCCGAATTCAAGCGCTGGTCGGATGCAATCATCTCTAGCTCCGGGGTCGATCCGTCCCAGCCCCGGCCCCAATCGGCACTGGCGGCGGCAATTTCGATCCGCGCCCTGTTTCGCGAGGCGATCGAGCAGCGGCGCGGCGCACCCGGCACCGATCTGGTCAGCGCGCTGGTCGCGGTTAACCAAGCCGAGCAGCTCGATACCGAGGAGCTGATGTCCGTCCTGATCCTGCTGCTGCTGGCGGGCAATGAAACCACCACTAGCCTTATCGGCAACAGCTTGTTGACCCTGGGACGCCATCCCGAGCAGCTCGAACGCTTGCGCGCCGAGCCCTCGCTCATCGGGGGAACAATAGAGGAGGTCCTGCGTTACGATCCGCCGGTGCAGGGCACCGTGCGCAAGGCCAATCATGCGATCAAGTTAGGTAGCGCCGAAGTTCAGCCCGACGACATGGTGTTGCTGCTGTTCGCGGCGGCCAACCGCGACCCGGCCCAGTTCGCCGATCCGGACCGCTTCGACCTCGAGCGCTCGCCCAATCCCCATCTTTCCTTCGGCGCCGGCATCCATTACTGCCTGGGCGCACCGCTGGCACGCCTGGAGGCGGCGCGGTCAATTAGCGCGCTCTTGCGTCGTTTTCCACGCTGGCGACTAGCCGATCCCGAGGCCCAACTGAGTTATAAGGGCTCAATGTTTTTGCGCGGATTGGCGGCGTTGCCCTGCGCGATCAAGTAGGTGGCGCTCTCTGGTTCAGTCCAGCACTTCGGGATTAACCACGTTTTCGCGCTCCGGATGGCCGTCGAGCACGCTTAACAGATTGCGGATGGTCGTCACGCTCATCCGCTCCAGCGCCTCGGCCGTCACACCGGCAGCGTGAGGGCTGACAATGAGGCGCTCCAGGGTCAGCAGCGGATCGTCCTGCGGGGTAGGCTCGCGTTCGAAGACGTCCAGCGCGGCGCCGCCCAGCCCGCCCTCGGCCAAGGCCGCATACAGCGCGCGCTCGTCGATGATGCCACCGCGAGCGGTGTTGATCAGGTACGCAGTGCGCTTCATCCGGGCTAAGCGAGGGGCATCGAACAGCCCCACGGTGTCCGCATTCTTGGGGCAATGAATGGTTACAAAGTCGGCACGCGGCAAGGCTTGGTCGAGGTCGGTCATCGGCTCGCAGCCGGCTGTCGCGATTTTCTCCGCCGCGACGTAAGGATCATAAACCAGGACGGTCATTTCCATCGCGCGGCAGCGCGCCGCCACTCGTGTGCCGATTCGTCCAAAACCGACGATCAACACGGTGCTCCCGTACAGCTCGCGCGGCGGATTGGCGTAGCGCTCGCGCCAGTTACCCATCCGCGTGATCTGATCCATCAGGCGGCCGCGCTTGACCAGCTCCAGCATGAAGTACAGCGTGTGCTCGGCCACCGAAACCGAATTGGCGGTGCCGGTTACCAGCAGCGGGATGCGCCGGGCAGTCAGCGCGCTCACGTCCACCCCGTCATAACCCACCCCAATTCGTCCCACCGCCTTAAGCTGCGGAGCCGCGGCGATTTCGGGCGCCATCATGTGGGTCAGCGCCAGCGCCACCGCGTCGGCATCGCCGAGCAAGGCATGAAACTCGCTCTTGGACATCTCGTTGCTGAAGGCCACAACCTCGATATCCGGCCGGCTCTTGAGCAGCTCCCAACCGGCACGATGGATGGTATCGGGAACCAGAAGCTTTTTTTTGTACTCGCCCATCTAGCTCTGACTCAGGGCGCGCGCCGCCGCCTCGCTTTGAGGATTGTCCGGCAAACCCCCATCGACTACTCCCAGCGCCGCAAAGAATTTCCCGATGCGAGCATGATCCGCGGGCGATACCGGGTCATAGGGCGAAGCTGGGTCGCCGATATCGACCCCGAAGTGCTTGAGGGCGGATTTCATCACCGGCGGCAATCCGTAGGCGGCAAAAAGAGCCGGGAAGAGGGTGAAACAGCGCTGCCATTGGCTGGCCCGCGCCAAATCGCCGGCGCGGAAGGCGCGCACCACGGCGGCCGCGATCCGGGTGCCCGGCGGCGGCATCGTCGCTCCGGCCCCGCCCAGGAGCAGCGTTATCAGCAGGGGCTGCATGGTAGTGAAGTAACCTACGTTGCCGCGCAGCCCCAGCTGGGCGATAAGCCGGCCGATCTTGGTCACGTCGCGCGAGCTTTCCTTGAAATAGCGCACCGGCGGCAACTCGGCGATGCGCAGGTAGGCCTCCAGCGGCGGATCCGTGCCGGGGCCGGGATTGTGATAAACCACAATGGGCAGCGGTGTGCGAGCGGCGATCTGCTCGAAGTAGCGCAGTAACTCCGCCGTGGTCGGGGGCGGTCCCCATGGCCGCAACGGCATCAGGACCTGGATCAGGTCGGCACCATGCTTGGCCCCGTAATCCGCCAGCTCCAGCACCGCCCGTGGGTTAGGCGCCGAAGCTCCCGCGATCACCGGCTTGCGCCGCGCCACCAGCGCGATACCCTGGCGAATCAGCTCCAAGCGCTCGGCGGAAGTGAGCATGGTGTACTCGGCGGCTTCCACCGCCGCGATCGAGATCGCGTCGCAGTCGGCAGCCAAAAAATCGATCTCGCGCCCCAGCGCGGTGTAATCGACCCGCCCCTCGGCATTGAACGGAGTCAGACAAGCGCCAATAACGCCACTAATCGCGTCGCTCATGGAGCTAAACCTTTCCTGCCCGCCGTGCCCGGCGGCGATCGGGTTAAGTGCCGGGCGAGTGAAAGAAGACTTTGCTACAGGGTCCGCCGCCAATCAGCATAAAGCGGATCCTCGTCGACGAAGGCCCGTTTTACCCCATCCAACGCCAGCCAGAAGATATCCAGGGTCTGCTGCACGGCCTGCCGCACCCGCTCCTGGTCAAAATCGCTGACCGCATACTTGGCCACGGCGTAGGGACCCACGCGCATATGCTCCTCGTCCACGCTCATATGCACGGTCCAGTACTCGATGTCGCGCGACTTGCGATCGAAACCGTAATGGTTGACCAGGCCGTTGACGATTCGAGTCATCCGCGGCGCCGCCGTCCCCTCCAGGCAGAAGCCCTGTCCCGCGTACAGTTCCAGCCAGGAACGCTGATTGATCAGCAGCTCGCGCCACGCCAGGAACGCCTTGGTCTCGGGCAGCGGCGCAACCGCATTCAGCTCCTCTTCGCTGTAGCCGCAGGCCACCGCGAAGCGCTGATAGAGATCCTTGTGACCGCCGGTCTTGGTGCCCGCCCCAGTGGCTTCCTCCATCACGTTATCGATCCACATGTGCTCAAGCTCGGGGTCCTCGGGGCACCGCCCCAGCATCGCCGCGATCGGCTTGGGAAAGGGCTTGGGAAAGTAGAGATAGAACTGGCCGATAAACCCCTTGAGCTGCTTTTTGCTCAACTCGCCCGCCTCGATCGCCGCGATTACCGGATGGTCCTTAGAATGTTTGCGCTCGACCATGCGCTGAATTTCGCGAACGAACGCTTCACCTGAAAGTGCCATGACGTACTCCTTGGAATGGGTGCTGCCGCCGCTCAATTATGGCGCAGCGAGCGACACAAAGCACGCGCGGCAGGCGCGCTTGTCGGTTGACCGGCAATCGCAGGGCCTGCGCCGAACCTCTGGCAGCGGTCATAGTGACGGCCGTGACAAGTGTCAAGGCGACGGCCGATTACAGGCGGCAATTCCACCATTTGCAGGCAGTATAAAGCTGGCTGCCGTCCTCGATCTTCTCCCCCTGACCCGCGGGAGCTAAGAGAGGGGGAGCAGGCCGCGAAGGTTTTTCCCGCGGATTGTTAGTTTCGACCCTCTGGAGGAAGGCAACGATGCAGAGCAAAATTGCGCTGATAACGGGCGCGGGCAGCGGAATCGGGCAGGCAGTGGCCGTGGCCTTGCGCCAGGAGGGATATGCGACAGTTTTGGCCGGCCGCCGCCTCGATGCGTTGGAGGAAACCGCCCGCCAAGGCCAAGGCGCAGCGGCACCCTGCCTAATAGTCCCCACCGACGTGCGTGATCCGGCCGCAGTCAAAACCCTCTTCACGCGCACCAAGGAACGCTTCGGCCGGCTCGACCTGCTGTTCAACAACGCCGGCGTCAACGCCAGCGGCTTCGCCCTGGAGGACTTGCCCTTCGAGCGCTGGCAGGCGGTGGTCGATACCAACTTGACTGGAGTTTTCCTATGCACCCAGGAAGCCTTCAAGTTGATGAAAGCGCAGCAGCCCCGCGGCGGCCGCATCATCAACAACGGCTCGATTTCTGCTTACAGCCCACGCCCCAATTCGGCGCCCTACACCGCAACCAAGCACGCGGTGCTGGGTCTAACCAAGGTAACCTCGCTCGACGGCCGTAAATACGATATCGCCTGCGGGCAAATAGATATCGGCAACGCGCAAACCGCCTTCACTTCGCGCATGGCGGCTGGGGTGCCGCAAGCCAACGGCACCACCATGGTGGAACCGACGATGGCGTTGGAACACGTGACGCGCGCTGTGCTCTACATGGCCAGCCTGCCGCTGGACGCCAACGTCGAGTATCTCACCGTGATGGCCACCAAGATGCCGTTTGTTGGCCGCGGCTAAGTTCACCAGCAACCTCTGGGGACCTGCCCGTGGCCTGAGCGTCACGCGGGCTGATTGGCGTCCTGGCGCCGCTGCGCCTCAGGAAGGGCGCCAGCTAGGGCCTGCCGCATCGCACCATGCAAATAGCGGTTGGCGGCCAGGATGCGGCCTGCGGCCAGATCGAGCGGACTGCCATCAAGGTTAGTCACTCGTCCGCCCGCTTCGCGAATAATCAGGGCGCCGGCGGCGACGTCCCACGGCTTGAGGCCGAATTCCCAAAAGCCGTCAAGCCGCCCGCATGCCACCCAGCTCAAATCCAGCGCCGCAGCACCAGTGCGGCGGATGCCATGCACCAATGGCATCATGGTCTCCCAGAACATCAGATAGAACCAGCGCCGTTGCGCTCGGTCGTAAGGAAAGCCGGTGCCGAGCAGAGCTTGGTTGAGCCGGCGATTGTTGCTGACCGCGATCGGTGCACCGTTGAGGGTAGCTCCACCCCCGCGCCGGGCCACGAACATTTCCTTGCGGCTAGCATCATAGACCACGCCCAATTCCATTTTTCCGCGCCGTTCATAACCGATCGAAACGCAGAACTGAGGGTAACCGTGAGCAAAATTGGTAGTCCCATCGAGCGGATCGATGATCCAGCGATGCTCGCTGGAGGTGCCGTTGAGGCCGCTTTCCTCGGCCAGGATCGCGTGGCCGGGAAAGGCGCGCCCGATGATCGCGATGATCCGTGCCTCGGCCTCGCGGTCGGCCTCGGTCACCAGGTCAAGAAAATTGCTTTTGCTGGCGATACTGATGTGTTGGAAACGGGCCAGGTGGATTTTGCCCGCCGCCCGCGCGGCTTTGAGCGCTACCGCTTGAAGTTCATCCACTGCGTGCGCAGGTTATGAAATCGCCGCGCTTAAGTCCATGCGCACGCCCCCGCGCCACAGAGAGCATTAACCCGATTCGGTTCAGTCGGCAATTTTGAGGTGATCTTCGATGTTGCTGGCGCCAGTCAGTGCCGAGGCCTCGTCTTCCACCATCTGACGCGCCTCTTCGCTGGGCACGTTGCCCCACAGCGTGATGGTGTCGCCATGGAGCTGGAAGCTGACCCCCGGGTAACTCTGGCTGAGCAGCAGCCGCAGCATCGCTTGCGAAGCCAGCCTGGCACTGGCACCAACCGAATCGTCGGGAGCGCCGAAGTCGGGCACCGCCGCGGGCTCGGAGTCGGCGCGCCCTGCGGCCGGCGCCACCGCCGACAGATACATCAGCAGGCGAATCACCACAAAGGCCAGCACTGCCGCCAGCAGGACCAATTTCATGACCCGCGTGTTTGGCCGGCTATCTCCCGCTCGTCGCGCCATTGTCCCCGAGCGCACGATGTGGTCGGGGGAAAGACGAATGGTTTCCGCTTCGGTGCTCACCACTTGGCTGGGGCCCAGCACGCGGCGCAAATCGGCCGCGCAGTAGCTACAGAAGCGCGAATCGATAGGAATGGGCCGGGCGCAATTAGGACACGGCGTCTCGGCCACCTGGCTCAGCAGCGTGGGTCCCGCGGCAGCCCCCGGTACCGGCGCGCTGGTAGTCAGCGGCAGCTGGAGTTGAGCCTTTTCACTGCCAGCCGGCAGTGCGCCACTGGCGGTGAGCAGGCGATGGCGAAATTCACCGGTATTGGGAATCCGATGCTCGACGTCGTAGGCCAGCGCCGCGCTTACCAGGTCGGCCAGCGCCGGACTCAGATCGGGTCGCAGATTGCGCAGAGGCGGATAACTGAAAGGCGGCTCGGTAGTAGGGTCGCGGCCCGAGAGCGCGTGATGAAGAGTGGCGCCCAACGCGTAGAGGTCCGAGCGAGTCTCGACCTTGCCGCGATACTGCTCGGGCGGCGCATAGCCCTGGGTACCTATCATGGTAGCACTGCTTTGGGGCTGAAAATGGCGAGCGATGCCGAAATCGATCAGCTTCACCATCCCGCCGGGCGTGATCATGATGTTGGAGGGTTTGAGGTCGCGGTAGATCACCGGAGGGTTGCGCGAGTGCAAATACTCCAAGGTGTCGAGGATTTGCAGCGCCACCGGCACCATCTCCTCCGGTGCAAGCTTGCCGCCCGTGCGCTTGAGGCGCTGCTCTAGTGTCTCGCCCTCCACATACTCCATCACCAGATAATGGCGATTTTGCTCGCTGAAGCGATCGAAAACGGTGGGGATATGCTCGTGTTTGAGCTCGGCCAACATATCCGCCTCACGGGCGAAAGCGGCTTCGGCTTGGCGTTGCGCCTCGGGGTTAGGCAGGGTATCGATCATCTCGGCCAAGGCGCAGGGGCGCGCGGCCAGACGCAAGTCCTCGGCAAGGTAGACCACCTTCATCCCACCGCCCCCCAACTCGCGGATTACCCGGTAGCGGCTGCCAATGACCGTGTTGGGAGCGATCATCTTGGCCCCGGACGCCCACCGCTAGGCGAGTTAGCCGCGGGCATATGCCAAGCGGGGAAGTCCACCGCGCCGGCCAGTGCGGCATTGGCCACGCACACAATATGGAGCAGCAGCCCCAGCGGATAGGCGCTGTAAGCCACCCCGACGCCGATAAACCAGGCCAGGGCCTGCCAACGCTGCCCCTTGTAGAACTGGCCCAGGCCGGGAACGATGCTCATCGCGGCCGCGATCCAAGGATTCCAAGCCACATCCTGGCGGATGCGAAAGCCGCGCTCCAGCGCGCCCCCACATTCTTTACAAAAAGAGGCGTCGCTCACGACCACCGGACGGCCGCAAAAAGAACAAAAGCGCGGCGCCGACTGGCGCGGCTCAAACTCGGAAGTCGAATTCGGCATCGCCCAGCTTAACCCGCGCGCCATCCACCAAAAGCGCCTGGTTGACTCTCTGGCCGCCCACATAAGTTCCGTTTTGACTACCCAGATCCTGCAGATAATAGCCGCCGTTTTGCCAGCTAATCGTCGCGTGATGGCGCGATACCGACTGATCGGCCACGACTAAATCGTTATCCAACGCCCGGCCCAAGCGAGTAGGAGCGTCTGGACGCAGTACCAACGACTGCCCGATCGAATTGATCAGGCGTGCGCCGCCGTTGGCCTGCGCCGCAGCCAACGAGGGCGTCGGATTATGGGCGGCCGGCGGCGTGGCGACCACGCTCGACGCTGACGGCGCAACGTAGGGCTGAGCCAGCGCGGGCGCGCTGACGGTACGCAAATTAAAGCGCAGCGCATAGTTGCCGATCTGGATTAAATCGCCGGCCGCCAGCACCTTGCTTTCGATCCGTTGACCATTGACCAGCGTCCCCGGATTGCGGGTGAGATCCTTGAGGATATATTCGCTGCCCCGGCGGCTGATCTGGGCGTGCTGTGGGGCAACCGCGCTATCGCCGAACAAGCCGATTTCGCACTCTTCGGCGCGGCCTAAAAAGGCCATTCCCTTATCCAGTCGGTATTCTCGTCCCCGCAGGCGCCCATCCTCGACTCGCAACCAGGCCACCTTGGTCAGTTCCTGGACCAGCCCGATAAACAAGCCGATCGCAAGTCCAATCGCGCTCAGGCCAAACAGGCGCGACAGCAGGCCGGCATGAGTCAGGGCTCCAATCGCGTCAAAAGCGATCCCTCCGATAAAACCGCCTACCCAACCGCCAGCCGCTCCCTTGAGCAGATTACCGGCAACGAAAGTGGCGATTCCCACGCCCAACCCCAGCATCAGCCCCATCAGGGTCCAGCCGGTTAGGCGAGCGGCGATGAGGTAGACCATCGAGCCGGCGTGTCCCACCCCCCAGCCGCCGGCCGTCAGAATGTAGCTGAAGGCACGATTGGAATAATAGGTCGCGGGCAAGGAGAGGAGGGCGCAAATTCCAAAGCCGATTAGGAAGCGGCGCTGCATTTGCGGCGTGAGTGCCAGCTCCTGATTCTGGGCAGCGTTGATAAAGCCCCCGATCAGGCCCGACAGCACCGCCATCGCGATCAAGTTGGCGACCGCCATGCCTGTGGTCTGGCGTTGCGTCAGATCGTAGCCGTGATTGACCAGCTCCACCGGGAGCCAGCCCAACGCACCGCCGGCCAAGCCGGCCAAAGCCTTGAATGTTAGTTCCCGGCGGTTTATGAAGGCATCCATAGCAATACATGCAGCCCAGCCGAAGGCGGCCCGGCTCCCGGCCTCAGATCATAACCTGCCGGCGCTGGCTCACAAGTGCCCCCCGGCTCGGCTACGGTAACAAATTGTACTGAATAAGTGGCGCCCCGGTCACCTGGGAGATGATTGATGAGTGATGCCAGCTTGGTTCCGCAGCCCTTCGGACCGCTCCAGGGCGTTCGCATCGTGTCCTCGGGCACGCTGATTGCCCAGCCCTTTGCCGCCGAGTTGGCCGCCGAAATGGGGGCGGAAGTAATCCAAGTGGAACGCCCGGGCACGGGCGACGTGGGCTGGCGCACCATCGGCATCCGCCTTTCCTCGCATGAGCAGGCGGCGGTATCGACCAGCTGGGTCCAGGAGCGGCGTAACATTTTTTGCATCAGCGCCGACCTATCCCAAGCCCGCGCCCGCGAGCTTTTTTTACGCTTACTGGCGCGCGCTGACATTTGGATGGAAAGCTCCAAGCCTGGCACGTATGCGGCCTGGAAGCTGGATGACGCCACCGTCTGGCAGATTAATCCCAAGCTGGTCATAACCCATGTCTCCGGATACGGCCAGACCGGCCACCCAGCATATATCCACCGCGCCTCCTACGACATCGTGGGGCAAGCCTTCGGGGGTATGATGTACCAAACCGGCTTTCCCGACCCTGCTCCCCCCACCCGCGCCGCGCCCTGGACCGCTGATTATATCACAGCGTTATTCGCCTTGTGGTCGACTTTGGCGGGCCTGACCTACGCCCGCAGCACCGGCCAGGGACAGGCTATCGATGTCGCCCAGTTCGAAGCCGTGCACAAGACCCTGGGCGGTACCATGGTCGAATATTTCCAGCGGGGACTGGTGCGCGAGCGCTCGGGCAACCGCGCCCAAGGCTTCCAACCGCTGGATAGCTTTGCCGCTAAGGACGGCTGGCTGGTGCTGGGCGCGCTATCTGCCGTTTACGATCGGCTGCTGAGCGTAATCGGGCTGGACCCCAGCGATCCGAAATGGCAGCGGGCACGCACCGACCTGGAATCGGTGGAAGGAATCGAGTTCGACGCCATACTGCGCGGCTTCATCAATGAACGTACGCTGGACGAGGTCGTCGCACTGATGAATGAGCATCAGATCCCGTGCTCGCGCGTGCTCTCCAGCGCCGATATGGCCGCCGACGCCCATTATCAGGCGCGCGGAGTGCATCAGCGCTGGGAAGACTTGCAGGTAGGTCCGGTAACCGGGGTGGGAATCGCGCCGCACTTCTCCCGCACTCCCGGTCAGATCTGGCGCGGATCTGTACCGGTGGGCCACGACAATGAGCTGATTTACGGCCGGACCCTAGGAGTCAGCGAGGCGGAATTGGCGGAGCTGCGCCGTCAAGGCGCCATCTAGTATAGCCACCGCAAGACACTAGATGCCGAGCTCTTGGCTGTGGCAGGCCCTAATTATTCCTAGCGGCCAGCTTGGTCTCGATCGCAACCAAACGCTCGCGAATGTTGAGCGCGTCATCCAGGCGTTGGCTTAGCGCGTCGATTCGCGGGTTAAGCTGAACCCAGGTGGCCTCCATCTCGGCGCGCACGGCACGCAATTCCGCCTGTAGCTCGTTACGCAGCGAAGCGAGATTCTCACCCAGCCGCTTGTCGAGCTGCTGCATCTCGCTGCGCAGACCTCGGACCTCGCCGGTGAGTTCTTCGAGCCGCGGCCCTAGAGTGCGCTCGATAAATCTTTCGATTGCTCCGCTGGCGCGGGCCGCGGTATCGCCTGCTCGTTTCAACGGCACCGGTTGGATCGCCTTGTCCACCGAACCATATTCAGCTTCGGCTTGAACTCAACTATGGTCCGGTTGTCGCGTATGCGCTAGCTGCGCTGGCCGAGTAGGGCGTCACTGACCGCGTCCCAGGCCGCGCGCTCTGGCTCCATCGGCGCCAGCGCCAGCTCGACTTGAGGACCCAGGATCATCGTGGCACGGCGTGCGCCGTCGTAAGCCGACCAGGTTCCGATCGCCTCGCAGCTTGGATCGCCGCGGCGCGCGAAGGCCAGCCAGCCGTCCTGGGTTTGTGCCGCCAACTTATCCACCGCCGCGCCCACGCCCAGGTAACGATCGCTGCCGGGCGCCCTTACGGCGCCGAACACGAAGGGGATCTCGATCGTATGGCAGGCGCCGAAACGCCCTCCGGCCGCGACCGACTTCCAGGTAAAGAGGTAGCTGAAGGCCCGCCCTTGCAGCTCGCTTTGCGCCTGGGCCAACCGGATAGCGGGGATTCGAAACCAGCGATCGGTACCAATCGCTGAGTAAAGCTCGAAGGATTCCACCGAATCGCCACGCTGGGCGCGCGCCGTGCGATATGTTTCAACCAGCGACTTTGCGATTGGGGCGGGAAAGGCCTTGCTCAGGCGGGCGGTCAGATCGTCTAGACTTTCGACTTTGACTTGATCGCGGCCTGCAAAGAACTTGATCTCTTCAAGCGTGGTACCAACCAGGGTAGCGACCGCGCGGGCTTCGCCCTTGGCCACGCTTTCGATTGGCGGGCGCGCCACCAGCTCGCCGTCGACCACGGGCGCGAACATCGAGCCACTCAGACCCAACTCGCGCGCCGCCATCAGTCCGCCCTGCGTCAGGCGCAGCAACTCCGCGGCCGGCACTTGGCGTAGATCCCGCGCTCGCGTCGCGGCCAATTTCGCCACCAACCACTCGCCCACGCGCGCCGCGCGCTCTGCGCTGACTACGGTATGGCAGGCACCGCTTTGCAAAATCGCCTTGTGGAAAAGGCCGCGCGCCGCCGGCATCGCCATCAGGGTGCCAATGCTCATCGCGCCCGCCGATTCACCGAACACCGTGACGTTGCCAGGATCACCGCCGAACTGCTCGATATTGTCGCGCACCCATTGCAAAGCTGCGATTTGGTCCAACAGCGCCTCGTTACCGGTGGCCGCAATTCGCCCCTCAGTGGCCTCGATCAGGCGCAAGAACCCAAGCGTTCCCAGCCGATAGGCGATCGTCACCACCACCACGTCGCCGCGCCGAGCCAGGTTCTCACCAGAGTAGAGCGGATTGGAGCTGGAGCCGCGCTCAAAACCGCCGCCATGGATCCAGACCATCACCGGACGGCGTGCGCGATCCAACCCTGGACTCCAGACGTTGAGATATAAGCAGTCCTCGCTCTGTGGACCGGGATGGTTCAAAACCAGGTCTACGTCGGGATCCACGCTGGTGCTATTCTGCGGCGCCACGGACGCAAAGTTGCGCGCCGATCTGATCCCACTCCAAGGCTGCGGCGGCTGCGGCGGCAGCCAGCGCAGACCGTCCACCGGAGGACGCGCGAACGGCACCCCTTTGAACAAAAAAAGTCCTTTCTGCTCCTCGCCCTCGAGCTTGCCACAACTAGTAGTGACGATCGTGTCCATGCACCGAACCTTACTCCGACCCGCGTCCGGGCGCCACGCACATTGTGCGCAATACCCAGCCCAAAGTCCCACGCGTGCGATGGGATTGGCCCCCAAGCCAAGCTTGATTGGTTCGAGGGGGAGGGGGGGCGCCCTTGGGGCGCCTCCCCTCCCTCGGCGTTGCGTTGGCTATTCTTTCGCTTCAGGGTTTCAGAATTTATCGTATAGGCGTTTCAAGGCGATTACGTCCTTGGCACCCAGCCCTGCCGCCATCGCATCGGCGTAGCGCGCGGCGATCGCCTCCACCAGCGGGGCTTGCAGCCCGGCGCCCAGACAGCGCTCGCGCACCAGGGCGAGATCCTTGGCGAACATTGATAAGGGGGAGCGCGGGCTGAGGTCGCCAGCAATGATCTTGTCGTAGCGACGGCCGATGGAGGGATGGTGAGCCGAGGAGGTCCCCAGAATCTCCAGCATCCGATCGATCCGCAGACCCATCGCTTCGCTCAGCGCTACACCTTCCATGAAGATCGCCAGCATCGAACCGAACATCATCTGAATAATCAGTTTCATGTCGTTGCCGGCGCCGGCCGCTCCGACGTGAAAAATCTCTCGCCCAAAACACTCCAGCAGCGGGCGGGCTCGTTCAAAGACTTCCGCCTCACCGCCGACCATCACGGTCAGCGTACCGGCCACAGCCCCTTCCACGCCGCCACTGATCGGAGCGTCCAGATGAGCGGCTCCCTTGGCTGCCAGTAGTTGGGCATGGCGGCGGCTCTGTTCGGCTGCCACCGTGCTGGTGGCCACTACCAACGCTCCCGGCGCGACCGCGGAAAGTATTCCGTCGGCTGCCGTCATGGTGGCTTCGACCTCGCTGGGGCCGGGCAAGCTGGTCAGGATAACCTCGACCTGGGCTGCAATCTGGGCCGGGCTATCAAGCACGCGAGCGCCCTGCTCGGCCAGCGCTGCGCCAGCTTCAGCTCGTATATCGCACACCCACAATTGATGGCCGCCTTTGATCAAATGGCCGGCCAGCGGGCCGCCCATCCGCCCCAACCCGATCACGCCGACTTTCAAAGCGCTCCCTCATGCTCCAACGGCGCATTTTGACTGGTCCCCATTAGCCTACGCCATTCCTGCCAGAACTGGCGCAAACGATTGTCATCGCCGCGCAAGCCTTCGCGGGCCGGTTCGCCGCGCGCGATCAAGCTGTGTTGCACGCCCAGCGCGTGAACGCCGCGCTGTTGAGCCTCCCAGGCGGCAATATCCTCGGGGAGATTTCCTCCGTCCGAGGACCAATAGAGTTGCCAATGGCGCTCACGGATGGAGCGAACTTCAGGTGAATCGTCAATCCGCCGGCAGGCGCGCAGCTCGATCAGGGTCTGCTCGGGGCCCAGCGCTATCTGGCGCTCGATCAAGGCAGTGGAGTAGCGCACCAAAAGCAGGGTATCGGGAAAAAGCACGACCACCAGCGCCGGTCGCTCCAGACTCATTCCAGGCAAGGGATGGCGCATGAAGGCCAGGGTCATTTCGGGATCGTCGCGGAGCACTTTGTCCACCGTCCCCCTGGCCAGCCCGCTGGCATAGTCCAAGCCCAATTCCTGCACCGAATGGCCGTGGTCTAGCACGCGGTAAGGTTTGGGCGGACTTACATCGAGCAAGCGGCGATGGAGCAGCGGCGCATGGTAACCGTCGCGGGAATTTTCCGGCTGCATTTTCCAATTGGCATTGACCACGCTGCGCCGCACCAAAAACACTTCGCTCTCGGGCGCGCCGAAGGGCATTTTCAATGACGCCGCCGCGCCTCCCAAGAAATCTTCTAGCGCGGGGGCCTCGGAATCAAAGCAGACGAACACTAGGCGATGACAGGCTTCGATGCGCACCGCCACCAGGCCGAAGCGCTCCATCGCCAGTCCGCCGGGATTGAAGCTGGTGCGATAGGCGGCGGCCTCGGGCACGCCAGTCAGCCGGCCGTTAAGGTCGTAGGACCACAGATGGTACAGGCAGGTGAAATTGCGGGTGTGTCCACGCTCTTCGCACACCACCTGCGCCGCGCGATGGCGGCAGGCGTTGTAATAGGCGCGCAGGTCTCCTGCGCCGTTGCGGCAAATGATAATGGCCTGACCCGCGGCGGTGGTGGTCAGAAAATCGCCAGGATTGGGAATCTCGCTTTCGTGACAGACGAAGTTCCAGCTCTTTAAGAAGATCCGCTCGCGTTCGGCCTCATATGTAGACCGGTCGAAATAGACCCGATTATCGACCAAGTACTCGTCGGGCAAATCGGGTTTGTTGGCGGCTATAATCAACGGCTTTTCCTCCATCCCTCATGCGCAAGCGACACACCAGCCCCATGGTGCAACGCGCAAGCGGCTCAATTCAAAACCACCGCGGCGCCAACCGTCAAGCGCGATGGGCGCTGCGAGGGGGGGCGGTATCTGGTAAAGATTCTCAAACCGACGAATTGGCTGGCTTTGCAGGCTTGAGAAATCTCAAGTTATTTGCTATTCCGCCACGCTATCTTGGGATTGCGGGCAGTGATGAAGGATGAAGATTGTGGCGGCGCCGATCCATCCGCATGACTTATGGAGGCAGGCGCATCGCCTGCCCACCAAGCTTTGGGTTGCTCAGAAGCTGGGCATCTCTACGGGGCATCTTTCTTCAATTTACAAGGGGGATTTTAGACCAAGCGAAAGGCTTGCGTGGCGGATGGCGGCGATCACGAGAGGGGCGCGCTCGACCAAGGAGATTCTGCGGTGGCACCGGACGCGCCGCCCCATTTGGGAGCGCGTCGGCGGCAATGGTAGCGCGTCCCAACTGAAGGCGCCGCGAGCAGGTTCCGACCGGCGTGGCGCCGGCCGCTGAGGCTGTCGCGCTGTTGGGGGAGCTCAAGGTGGGAGAGGAAAAAAGCGGCTGCGGCACTCCGAGGGTCAAGGTTGGCTGCCTGTTCGCGGCGATTGGAGGATTTTGTCGAGCCTTCGTGGAAGCCGGAGGCGCGGTAGCGTGGGCTAACGAGAAGGATCGCTTCGCGGCGAAGACGTTCGCGCTGAACTTCCCGGAGGTGCGGCTGATTCAAAAGCCGATAGAAGAGCTGTCGGTCGCGGGGGACGGGCTTGAACCCGTTGACGTGATGACAGCGGGTTTCCCTTGCCAGCCTTTTTCGGTTGCGGGCGAAAAACGTGGGTTCAAGGACGGGCGGGGGCTCTTGTTTCTCCACCTAATCAGGTTGATCAAAGAATTCGGCGCCGACAAGCCGCGGGTGCTGCTGCTGGAGAACGTCCGGCATTTTCGGACCCATGACCAGGGCCGAACATTTCAGCGCGTTCAAACCGAGATTCAGAAGGCGGGATACTGGTTTTCGGAGAGGGACGCGCGCGTGCTCAACACCGCTACGCATACGGAGATACCGCAGAACCGCGAAAGGATTTTCATGGTCGCGATGAGCAGCGGCCACTTCACAGCAAATACGTTCGCGTTTCCGGATCCGCTCCCGGCGGGATCGCTGCGGGCAGTCCGGGAGTTCCTCGATCTGAAAAGGAAGGCCGCCGCGCGTTACTATTTTAAGCCGGGGTCGCAGTATTATCCGCTTTTTGCCGAAGCGGTCAGAAAAGGCCGTCCTGATGCGGTCTACCAGCTCAGGCGAAACTATGTTCGGGAGAACATGTCGGGCCTTTGCTTTACGCTGATGGCCAACATGGGCGATGGAGGACATAATCATCCGGTTATCAAGGACCGATGGGGCATACGGAAGATGACGCCCCGAGAGTGCGCGCGGCTGCAGGGCTACGATGACTCTTGGTTTAAGCTTCCCGATGAGCGCTCCGTGTCGTGGTACCAGATCTCTAAGCAGATCGGAAATTCCGTGACCGTGCCCCTTGTCGCAAGAATCGCGCGGAACATAATCTTCGAACTTGAGAAAGCCAACGGCGGGGAGGTTAGCTCGAATGGCCA